>OBEQ012899319.1_pt1 | contig 103015 bp, 82 predicted proteins | sample 1670901 | NCBI WGS metagenome assembly OBEQ01 (sample SAMEA104232315, study PRJEB22302) | groundwater metagenome | biome: forest; feature: aquifer; material: groundwater | place: USA | collected 2011-08-07 | depth 5.4 m
AAAAAATGGAATATGTCTCTGCGCAACTGGAGCGAAGTCATCGGCCAACTCTCGATCATGTTTCCAGACCGCATCAAACTTTAACCAATAATCCCAAACCTATGTCCAACCCATTTACACAAAACTGCTTGCACACCCCAAAAATCTATGGATGATGCCAAAGACCTCACGTAAGCTTGAAAACAAAGCAATCTGTAATCAAAAAAATTAACCGCCACCCAAACGGCGGCTCTGTGAAGCGGGCAGGCAAAAAGGAGGAGGTCAGGGGGAGGAATTTTTGCCTGCCCGTCGTTTCGCCTATTGAATTTGCACAAACTCCCTTTCCGCGCCGCCCGCCCCCTTTCGGGCGGCGCGTGGAGGAGTGCGTGGGTGTGCCAGCGTGCGTTGCCCCCTTTCAACGCACGCTGGAGCGGGTTTCAGTCGGTTTTTCAAAAAATCTCTGGAGGCTAGCCTCCAAATGCTTTAAAATAAGTCCGAACCTCGTCGCAGAGGCAGCTCCATTCGGAAAACTCAATTTGATTTTATGAAAAAAACAACTTCAACAACCGGTTTTCATCTAATTGTAGTTTTGATTGTGGCAGCTTTGCTTTTAGCGAATGCTTTGGCGGTGCGGGAGCTGGATGTTTTTGGCATGCCGCTTATTTTTGCGTTGGCGGTTTTGATTGAGCTTCTGCTGTTTCTGCTCTTTTTGTATGAGCTGGCCAAAGTTTTTCAAACGCCTTTAAAAATTCTCTGGTCGCTAATAAAGTCGGCCTGGAACGGCGTCAGGCACAACGATTTTTTCCTGCAGGCTGAAAATAAATATCCAAAACTGGCGCGCTTTATTGGTGAAAGGTTTGAAATGAAAAAGGCAACAGGTCTTATGCTTACGGTTGGCGTGGTTTTGGGAGGATTTTTTTTTGGACTTTTTCTGGGGATAACCCAGGATGTTGTTTTTAAAGACCCGCTGGTGAGAGTCGATCAAAGAATCCTTAACCTGATGCCAAGTATTCGTACTCCTGAACAGACTGTTTTTTTTAGTTTTGTGACTTTTTTGGCTAATTGGCAGTCAGTCCTGCTTGCTTCTTTGCTAACGCTTTTTATTTTACTGCGCAAAAAACAGTTTTTTACGATCCGGCTTTTTCTTGGCGTGCTTATTGCTGCTGAAGGCGCCTCGTTTGTTTTAAAACATCTGATTGGCCGGATGCGCCCGGAGCGGGCTTTAAGTCTGATTGCAGAAGACAGTTTTAGTTTTCCAAGTGGTCATACCGTTGCAGCAACCGTGATTTTTGGCTTTCTAGCTTATCTTATCATTAAATCTCTAAAAAATATTTATGCCAAAATATTTGTTTTGCTGGGAAGTATTTTTGCGATCGTGCTGGTAGGTTTAAGCAGGATTTACCTTGGTGTTCATTATCCGAGCGATGTTTTAGCGAGCATGGCCCTGGGCTGCTTTTTGCTGACTATTTTTATTACGATTTCCGAGTTCGCACATGCGCGCTCACGCTCGCGAACTGAAGCCACTGGCGCGAAAGAGCTCTTGCTGGTGCCAATTTTGGCGACATTATCTGCTCTTTTTTTCCATTCTTTTTTTATTCATATTCGTGAAATACCTTTGGAAACCCACCCACAAAAACTTTCGACTCTGGATTTTAGCATGATGACGGCATTTCCACATTACAGTGAAACGCTCACAGGTGCGCGCATGGAACCGATAAGTTTTATTTATATCGGGAATGAGCAGCAAATCGAAAATCTTTTTCAAAAACATGACTGGTATAAGGCTGATGCTTCTACGCTTTCCAACACTTTGAAAGCCGTCGCCACCGGTTTTAAAAATGAACAGTACTTAAGCGGGCCGGTGACGCCTTCGTATCTCAATGCCAAACCGCAAAATCTTGCTTTTGAGCAACCAACGGACACTGCAACTTTTCGCCAAAGACATCATACACGCTTATGGAAAACAGATTATGTAACTGCGGATGGACGCGAAATCTGGGCAGCTACGGCCAGTCTGGATCAGGGCATTGAACTTAGTTCTTTTTATTTTCCGACACATCACATCGATCCAAATATTGATGCTGAACGGGACTATATTCTAAAATCCCTTGGTTTGAAAAGCGCGGGTTTTGTTCGGGTGGTGGAACCGCAACTGGGTAAAAATGGCGCTGGCGACGAGTTTTTTACCGATGGAAAGGCGGCACTGACCAGGCTTTAAAAGGTCCTTTAAACAGAATAAACCGTAATTTATTTTTTAATTTTAAGACTATGGACAACGCCATTAAAATCAAAGTTATCATCGGCAGTACGCGCCAAAATCGTTTCAGCGATAAACCTGCGCACTGGATTTTTGAGGAAGCAAAAAAGAAAGAAGGCGTGCAGGCGGAACTGCTGGATCTGCGCGACTATTCCATGCCGTTTTTTGACGATGCGATTCCACCGAGCGGGAGCGGAGGCAAATATACCAATGAAGTGGTACAAAAGTGGGCTCAAAAAATCAAGGACGGCGATGCTTTTATTATTGTGACGCCTGAATATAACCACGGTTATTCTGCGGTTTTAAAAAATGCGCTTGATGTGATTTATCCGGAGTGGAACAAAAAAGCGGTCGGCTTTGTGAGTTATGGTGGAGTGGCAGGGGCGCGTGTGGTTGAGCAGCTGCGCCTGGTTGCGATTGAGTTACGGATGGCACCGATCAGAAATTCACTGCATCTCCCTTCCGATATTTACAGCAAAGTGATGAAGGAAAATGTGCCGGTGGATCCTGAACTTTTTAAATCGCTGCGACAAAGCTGGGATGGCGACCGCGTTGAGAATTTTCTAAACGAGCTGATGTGGATGGCCCGGGCGCTGCAAACGGCGAGGGATGCCGATGCGGTGGCAGCCTGAGCTGGAGGGCTACAGGAGCTGAGGGTTTTTTCTTTTTAGCGCTACGGGCTGCTTTTTATGGTATAATGAAATGATTGCCTCAATCCAAATCATGCAAAATTTTTCGCTGGCAAAATCGTTGGCAGAGTTGGCGGCCATGGATACTCAAAAGCTTGAAAATTTTTTCGAAACTTCGGCGGGCGGTTTAAAAAAGACTGAAGCGGCGAAAAGGTTGAAGGTATTTGGTAAAAACGTGTTGGTTGAAGAAAAGAAACACAGTATTTTTCTGGATTTTTTGGTGCAGTTCCGTAATCCGATGGTGCTTATTTTGGCTTTTGCGGCAGTGGTTTCTTTTATTTTTGGACAGGCGGTCGACGGCATTATTATCCTGTTCATTATTTTTTTCAGCACGGTGCTGAATGTTTTTCAGGAAAGAAAAGCAAGCCATGCCGCGCAAAAACTGAAGGAGGGTCTGAAAACCCGCGTGGTCGTCATTCGCGAGGGTAAAAAAATCGAAATCAAACTGGAAGAGGTTGTTCCTGGGGATTTGATTTTTCTGAATGCAGGCGATCTGGTGCCTGCTGATGCCAGAATTATTGAAGCCAAAGATTTTTTTGTGAACCAGTCCGCGCTCACGGGTGAATCGTTTCCGGTCGAAAAAAATAATCTTGCTCTTCAAAACGATCAGGCGTCGCTGAATGAACTTGTTAATATTGTTTTTTGCGGAACCAATGTGGTCACTGGAACCGCCGTGGCCATCGCCGTAAAAACCGGCAGGGAAACGGAGTTCGGGAAGATTGCGCACAGTCTCAATCAGCAGGAGGAAACAACCGAATTTACCGAAGGGATCAACAAATTCAGCCATCTCATTTTAAAGACGACTTTCATCATCGTGATGGCGATTTTCCTTTTTAATATCGTGCTCAAAAAAGATGTGCTGGAATCTTTTCTTTTTGCGATTGCCGTGGCGGTCGGGCTTACTCCGGAACTTCTGCCGATGATTCTTTCAGTCAACATGAGTACGGGCTCGATGAGGATGGCCAAGAAAGGCGTGATTGTGAAAAAACTGGTGGCGATTCCCGAGTTTGGCAGCATGGATGTGCTGTGCACGGATAAAACCGGTACTTTGACGCAGGATAAAATCGCTCTGGTGAAATATACGGATGTTACCGGCGCTGATTCTAAAGAAGTGCTTTTGAATGCCTATTTGAATAGTGTTTACCAGACCGGCATCACCAATCCCATGGATGAGGCAGTCAAAAAATACAGACACCTCGATATCGCGGCTTTCAAAAAAATTGATGAAATTCCTTTTGATTTTCTGCGCAAACGCATGAGCGTGGTGGTGGAAAAAGATGGTCAGCGCACGCTGATCTGCAAAGGTGCGCCTGAAGAGATTTTTGCGCAGTGCGTAGAAGCAGGCACTTTGCGCGTAGCCGAAAAAGTTTATGCAGATCTAAGCGGGGAAGGTTATCGTGTTGTTGCGATTGCAATCAAACAGGTGGATCAGGGCAGGCACGTTTATGAAATCGGCGATGAAACCGGTTTAACACTGCTTGGGTTTATTGCTTTTTTGGATCCGCCAAAAACCGATGTCAGAGATGTAGTTCGTAAACTGGAAAATGCGGGAGTCAAAATAAAAATCATTACGGGCGACAATGAGCTCGTCACTCAAAAAATCTGTCGTGAACTTGGCATTCCAGTGCATGGCGTGCTTAAGGGTCATGAAATTGACGGCCTGACCGATGATGCGCTAAGGGTGAAGGTTGAAAAAAATACGATTTTTGCGCGGTTTTCACCGGATGAAAAAAACCGCATCATTCACGCGTTAAAAGCCAATGGACATGTGGTCGGGTATATGGGGGATGGCATTAATGACGCGCCGTCACTTAAAACCGCGGATGTGGGTATTTCCGTAAACAATGCTGTGGATGTGGCCAAGGAATCGGCAGATATTATTTTGACCGAAAAAAGTCTGGAAGTGCTGCTGGTTGGCATCCTTGAAGGGCGCAAGACTTTTGGCAACTCGATGAAATATATCAAGATGGGCGTGAGTTCCAATTTTGGCAATATGTTCAGCGTGATTGGCGCGGTCATCTTTCTGCCTTTTTTGCCGATGCTGCCAATGCAGATTCTGCTCAACAACCTGCTCTATGATTTTTCACAGATCACCATTCCCGGAGATCATGTGGATGAGGAGTACATTACCAGGCCAAAACGCTGGAATATGGCTTTTGTGCGTAAATTTATGGTGATGTTTGGGCTGATCAGTTCGTTTTATGATTTTGTGACCTTTTTTGTGCTTTTCAAGATTTTCAATCTGGGCGCGCATGCTTTTCAGACCGGCTGGTTTATTGAATCCCTGGCCACGCAGACGCTTATTATTCATATCATCCGCACCAGAAAACTGCCGTTCATTCAAAGCAGACCATCCACGGGTTTACTTGTTTCAACTTTGCTGATTGTGACGATCGGCTGGCTTTTACCCTTTACGGCTGCGGGCCAATTTTTTACGTTCACTCCCCTTTCAGGTACGATCCTGATAGCGATTGCGGCTATCGTGATCTGCTATCTTATCACCGTTGAAATCAGCAAAAGGATTTTTTACCGGCTGGTGCGAACGGATTGAAACGCAGGCAGGCATGTTTGAAACAGCAGCAAAACCTTGAAATCCAGGGAGCGTTGCGATTTTGCCATCGACGCGTTGCTGCAAAACTTCAAGACCGCCATCGCCGCCGAAAAGCTTTTGCATACTGATCAGTCGCAGCTTCAGGTTTAAAAAAATCGGTAGAACTATAGCCAGAATTGGTGGTAGAATCAATCCGGTTTAGCGTTGCTATTTAGCCTGGCGTTCTATGCAAGTTCTAAAAATAAATCCGGTGCTGGCGCAAATCGGACCGCTCACGATCCATTGGTATGGGCTTATGTATGCGGTGGCTTTTCTGGCGGGGTATGTCTGGCTTTATTATTCGCGTCCCGGGAAAAATCTGACGACGACCAGTGGACATCCGCTCACCAGTGCGCAAAAAGATGTTTTGGCGGTGAGCGTGATTTTGGGGGTGCTGATTGGCGGACGGCTTGGCTATATTCTTTTTTATAATCCTGGATTTTATCTCAGCAATCCTGCGAAAATTTTGGCGGTGTGGGAAGGCGGCATGTCTTTTCATGGCGGACTGATTGGCGTTTTTCTGGCGCTGATCTGGTTGACGCGCAAATACCGTATTTCATTTTTGAAGATGGCGGATTTTGTGACGGGTATAGCGCCGGTTGGGCTTTTACTCGGCCGGATCGGCAATTTTATTAATGGCGAACTTTTTGGCCGGATTGCAAACGGCCCTTTTGCAAGTCAGATGTGCGTGTATTTTCCTGGCGATCCGGCGAACTGCCGCTATCCTTCGCAACTATTTGAGGCTTTGCTGGAAGGCGTGGTGCTTTTTTGGCTTCTGGCAGGTGTGCGCAGGCGTACGCAAAGGTCAGGCGCGGTGACCGCAATGTTTCTGCTTTTTTATGGCATTTTCAGATTCCTGGTCGAGTTTTACCGCGAACCTGATCCGCAAATCGGCTATGTCCTCGGATTTTTTACCGAGGGACAGATTTTCTCAACGCTGATGATGATCGGCGGCGCAATGCTTCTTTGGCGGGTGATGAAACAGCGCGCCCCCAAGTGAATTTACAGAGATGGCCTCCAGAGAACGAAGCTTGTCCCCGGGGTTTGGTTTTGCTACATTGTTTTTTGCTGTTTTATTTTTCGCATGTCCGCAATCAAAAAAAATCTGGCGCAGATGCTGAAAGGCGGGGTGATTATGGATGTGACGAATCCCGATCAGGCGCGCATTGCCGAGAAAGCCGGAGCTGTAGCAGTGATGGCGCTTGAGCGCGTGCCTGCGGATATTCGCGCGCAGGGCGGTGTTGCGCGCATGAGCGATCCCAGGCTGATACGTGAAATTCAACAGGCGGTTTCGATTCCGGTGATGGCCAAAGTCCGTATCGGTCACGCTGTGGAAGCCCAGATTCTCCAGGCTTTGGCGATCGATTTTATTGATGAGAGTGAGGTTTTAACACCGGCTGATACCAGGCATATTGTAAAGAGCGGCTTTGCAGTGCCGTTTGTGTGCGGAGCGACTAATTTGGGCGAGGCCCTGCGGCGCGTTTCTGAAGGAGTGGCGATGATTCGTACCAAAGGCGAGGCCGGAACAGGGGATGTGATTGAAGCGGTGCGGCATATGCGGCTTATTCTGGACGAAATCGCAAGTTTAAAAAAAATTTCTCCAGCAGGACTTGCCAAGTTTGCGCGCGATGAACGTGTCGCAGTTGAACTGGTGCGGCAAGTGCAAAAAACCGGAAAATTGCCGGTTGTTAATTTTGCAGCAGGCGGGATTGCGACTCCGGCAGATGCGGCTTTTTTGATGCAGATCGGTGCAGAGGGTGTATTTGTGGGATCGGGAATTTTTAAAGCTCAAGATCCTGCCAGGCGTGCACGGGCGATTGTGCTTGCGACCATGCACTATCAGGACGCGGCGATGCTGGCCAAGGTTTCAGAAAATCTGGGTGAGCCGATGTTTGGGGTGCAGGCGCAAAAGGTGGAGGTGAAGATGCAGGAACGCGGAGTCAATTAAAAATTGGCAATTATCAATTAGAAATTGGCGATGATGCAAAAGCATATTGGCATGCGAAAAAAGAAAATCGGGGTGTTGGCTTTTCAGGGGGATGTGATGGAACACGCAGCGATTATTGAAAAACTGGGGCAGCGGTTTTTGCCTGTCCGCACCGTGAATGATTTGGCAAATGTGGATGCGCTGATTATTCCTGGCGGCGAAAGCACCACCATTGGATTTTTTTTGGAAGAGACCGGTTTAATGCAGGCGATCCGCAGGAGGGCATCTGCTAAAATTCCCTATCCCATGCCGATCTGGGGCACCTGTGCGGGTGCGATACTGCTCGCAAAAAAGATCGTCAGTACCAGGATGCCACCATCTCTTGGGTTGATGGATATGACGATTGAGCGCAATGCTTACGGCAGGCAGATTAACAGTTTTTATGCGACATTGCAGATTCCGCGTCTTCAAATCGCCAATCTGGAAGCTGCATTTATTCGCGCGCCGATTATTTTGAATGCCGGCAGCAGCGAAATTCTCGCAACCCTTAACAAAAAAATTGTGCTCGTGCGGCAGGGAAATCTGCTGGCTTCAACTTTTCATCCCGAACTCACCAACGATGAGCGGCTGCACCGTTATTTTATTTCTACGGTATTTCCACGGTTGTCATGATCGTCTCAAAAACTGCATTGGTCGGGCCAGCGGCTGACTCGAAAACGTAGTACTTGCCGTTTTTTGCCATGAGATAGCCGTAACCTGCGCCTTCGCCGCTTCGGTGGAATTCTTTGAAAGTTTTGCCGGCAATTGATTTTTGTTTGAAAGTATTATCCTGCTGGAGATAATCGAGAACGATTTTATCGCCCGTGACATAGAAAAAAAGGCGGTTGCCTGGATACGGCTGGCTTATAATCACTTCCTGAATTTTAATCTTTTGGTTTCCGAAAATAATCTTGCCCTGCTTATTGTCGACTGTATAGTTTGCATCCGGATATTGAAATGAAAAGCCAAGGGTCTGGTTTTGATACGTTTTTATCGGTCCCTGGCAGGCTGTCAGCGACAATAGGCTCAAGCCGCAGAAAAAGCATGTAAAGGTTTTAAAAATTTTGGGCACATGGAGGGATTTTAGCTGGTACTCCTTGGGTTTTGCTTTTGTGATGGTGATCATGTGCTTCAGCTATTTATTTAATTCGGATTTTGAAATGCTGCCAAAGCCTATCTATCTTCTGCCATCCATTCTTCGTCCGCCTGCATGCCCTCCGCTTCTCGGCCCTTCAGCGCGACCGCGACCGCCACCGCCGCTCCTTGTGCCGCCACGCGATCCTGTACCCGGGCCAGCAGCTCCGCCATCGCCCGTGTTTTCCGGTCGGCCATATTCGTGTGGCAGTGTAAGTTTGTGCGATAAATTGTATCTGCCCTGGTCGTCGATTTCGACAAGTTTGACCTTTAAAGTGTCACCGATGCCGACCACGTCTTCAACTTTGTTGACGCGGGTCCAGGCCAGCTGCGAAATATGTACCAGGCCTTCTTTGCCAGGCAGAAACTCCACAAATGCACCAAAATCCATGATGCGCGTAACGCGGCCTTCGAATTCGTCGCCGGCTTTTGGCTGATAGGTGAGACGTTTGATCCATTCCACGGCTTTCTGACCGCTTTCCTGGTCTTTGGCTGTAATCACGATCAGACCGTCATCTTCAATGTCGATTTCAACATCGCACTCAGCAGTGATTTTCTGAATTGTCTCGCCGCCCTTGCCAATAACCACTTTGATCAGATCCGGATTGATCTTCATGTGCATGATCATGGGCGCGTATTTGGAAAGCTCTTTGTTTGGCGCGGCAATTGTTTCGAGCATTTTTTCCAGAATCTGCAAACGCGCTTTACGCGCACGCTCAAGCGCTTCTTTCATCACTTCCACGGAAAGGCCTTTGACCTTGATGTCCATTTGCAGCGCATTGATGCCGTCGCGCGTGCCTGTGACCTTGAAATCCATGTCGCCGGCAAAATCTTCCATGCCCTGAATGTCAGTGAGGATTTTGTAGCCCTGGCTGATGTCTTTGTTGCGACTGATTAAACCCATGGCAATTCCGGCAACCGGTTTTTTGATGGGTACGCCCGCGTGCATGAGCGAGAGTGTTGAACCGCAGACCGAAGCCATGGAACTGGATCCGTTGCAGCTCATGATTTCGGAAACGACCCAGATGGTATAGGGGAATTCTTCTTTGCTCGGCAAGACTGGAATCAAAGATCTTTCAGCGAGATCGCCGTGGCCGATGTCGCGGCGGGATGGACCGCGCAGCGGTTTAATTTCGCCCACGGAATAGGGCGGAAAATTATAATGATGCATGTAACGCTTGGTCACGTCCTCATCCATGGTGTCGATAATCTGCGCAGAACCGGGCGAACCCAAAGTGGTGATGGAAAGCGCCTGGGTTTCGCCGCGCTGAAAAAGCGCAGACCCATGCGGTCGGGCCAGGATGCCGACTTTGCAGCTGATCGGACGGATTTCGTCGATCTTGCGGCCGTCCAGGCGGCGTTCGTGCGTAAGAATATTTTCGCGCATGTTTTCTTCGAGCATGGCGTTTAAAACTACTTTGAGGTCCTTTTCCTGCACAAGTTCGGCTTCGATCTGCGCTTTATTTTTTGCGATGATCATGTCTTCGAGTTCGTGGACTTTGGCTTTCACGTCACCTTTGGTCTTGCCAGTGATCTCGTCCATCATTTTTTTGCTGACCAGCCCTGAAACTGCTTTTTTTGTTTCTTCAGGAATGGCAGCAATGATTGGCTCGCGCGTTTCTTTTTTGTGAAATTTCCTGAAAGCTTCCTGCAGGTCGCAGATTTTTTTGATTTCGCGGTGTGCCATTTCAAGCGCTTTTAAAATCGTTTCTTCCGCAACTTCGCTTGCTGCAGCCTCAACCATGGTGATGGCTTCAGCGGTTCCGGCCACGACTAAATCAAGCCGACCTTCTTCAATCTGTTTGTAGGTTGGATTAACGACCAATTCCTCTTCGCCTTTTTCGTTTTTAACAAGACCCATGCGCACTGCGCCGACCGGCCCGTGAAACGGCATGCCCGAAATCGACAAGGCTGCGGAAGCTGCAATCAAAGCCGTAGTTCCGGGTTCGACTTCAAGATCTGCCGAAAGCACGCTGCAGATCAGCTGCACGTCATTGATCATGCCCTTTGGAAAGAGCGGCCGGATCGGGCGATCAATGAGACGCGAATTTAAAACAGCGCGCTCGGATGGTCTGCCTTCGCGCTTTACAAAGCGGCTGCCTTTGATTTTGCCGGCAGCGTAGTATTTTTCTTCATAGTCGACCATCATCGGGAAAAAATCCGTGCCTTCGCGGGGTTCGCCCATCATGGCACTTGCAAAAACCACGGTGTCGCCAAGGCTTACCGTTACCGCACCATGCGACTGGTTAGCCAAAATACCGGTTTCAATTGTTAGTTTGCGACCGGCAAGATCGATCGAGAATTGCTGATTATCCATTTAAGAAAGTGTAGTTTTAATTATTTTCGAAGCTGCAGTTTACCGACCAGATCTTCGTATTTGTTCTGTTCATTTAAGCGCAGGTAATTTAACAGTTTGCGTCTTTTGCCAACCATCATCAGAAGTCCGCGCCTGGAGTGGTTGTCCTTGGGGTGGTCTTCAAGATGTTTGGAAAGCTGATTGATCCGTTCTGTTAAAATCGCAACCTGTACCTGCGGTGAGCCCGTATCTTTGGGATGGAGGGCATAACTTTTGATGATAACTTTTTTGTGTGTGCGTTTCATTGGCGGAGATATTGAATCTGGAATATGGAATTTTTTAAATCTGGCTGCCTGAAATTGCCGCAATTGAGTCTAACAAACTATCCCGGACTTGGCAAGAGTTTCTTTTCTGATTAAGATATGAGCTGCCATGAATTATCGCCAAATCATCAGCGAAGCCTGGGGCTTTACGCAGGAAAACAAGAAACTGATTGTCTGGTATGCGTTTATTCCCTCGATTCTGGTGACGCTGGTGGGAATTTTGTACCTTCTTTATCAGTTTTACGCCTTTAAAAGTTCGGCGCTGTTTGAGAACTGGCGGGAGAGCTTCATGACCGTAGCGCTGAGGGAAATTTTCAGGATTGCCCAGCAACATATTGACAGCCTTGTGCCCGTGCTGGTTTTTATGGGAATTCTGGCTATTTTGTATTTTACGCTTCCGCCGATTGCGCAGGGCGCGATGGTCCAGCTGATTGCGCGTAAAAAAAATGGCCACGAGATCCGTATTAAAGACGGTCTCAGCTATGGTTTTTTGAGTTTTCTGCCGCTGTTTAATTATTCGTGGGTGGCGCGCAGTTTCAGCATTGTTGTGATCGGGGGTGAAATCGGCCTGGTTGCGCGCAATCTGGGTATTTCCGCACTGGAGACTTTGTCGCCGGTTTTTATTTTGATGGTGCTTGGCAGCATTATCTTCAGCGTGCTGTTTGTTTTTACCGAGTACTACATCATTATTGACGATTGCGGCGTGAAAGAATCAATGGCTAAAAGCGCAAAACTGGTGGTCAAACATTGGGATACCGCCCTGATGGTTTCGATTTTGATGTTTTTGATTGCGGTTAGGATTTTAGTGCAGATTATTTTTGTACTTTTGGTGCCGATTGCGATTTTGACGATTATTTATTTTATCGCGGCTTCAAGTCTGCCTTTTTTTGGACTGGTGATCGGCGGAGTCATCGGTGTTATTGCGCTTGTTTTTGCCTCGTATCTGGGAGCGATTATTCATGTTTTCACCAACTCGGTCTGGGTCTTTACGTTTCTGGGACTTACGAATGCGCCGGAACTTTCAGCGCGGGAGGAGGCAGCGCCAAATCCGGTTGAGTAGGCGCGTGAACAGGTGCGACCGCTTCGCCAATATCTTTGCTGATGAGAGCCACGCTGATGACTTTTCCATGTTCAGTAACCGGCAAGGCTGAGCCGACATGGAGATGATAAATTCCGGCTTTGTCGCGCAGATGATAAGGTCCGATGACATTAACGGTCTCTCTGGTCTGTAGCACTTTGGCAAAGGCGCTGAAGACAATTGAAAAATCGTCATTATTTAGATAAAGGAAAATGAGCTGATTGGTTAATTCCTGCTGGCTGTAGCCTAAAATCGTTTCAAAATTTTTGCTTTCAAATTCGATATTGCCCTGGGCGCTTATGATCACAAAGGGATCTTTGTCATTATGGAGCATTGCACGGAACTTTTTTTCCTGGTCTTTTTCGCTCCTGATAACACCCATCTCAATGACATTGGCCTTGAAATCGTTTTTCTGAAGCTCTTTATCCGAGCCGAAGAAGAACATTAGTGTGGACATGGAGACAATAAACATGGCGATGGCCACCATGACAACGTGCTTATTTTGTTTAAGGTAATTCAACATTTGGGGTTTGATTTATAGTTTGCCTTTCCTGGTATTATAGAACTATTTTATCTTTTTGTCAATGTCTGGGGTGGCAAAGTGTGGCTTTTAAAGCCAATAAAGACTTTGGTTTTGGCTGAATTTCAGGTATAATTAAATGACCTGAAATGTCTATTACCTTTAGCCAAAATGCCTATGACATCGGACAATTCTTCCTCCATTCTGCCGATTTTAAAGAAAATCCCCCTACTGGAAGAGCTTAATGACGCTGACCACCAGGAAATCGTCAAACACATTACGCTCGAATATTTTCCGGCCCACCATGTGCTTTTTCATGAAAATGAGCCTGGTGAAGCGGTTTATATTATCAAAAGGGGCGTGGTACGCATTTTTCATGAAGGCGAAATCAAGGACGAGGATGAGGAAGTTGCGATGCTCGGAGATAATGATTTTTTTGGCGAGATGGCGATTATTTCGGAAAAACCGCGCAATGCCACTGCTGAGACCCTGGAAGAGAGTGAAATTTTCGTGCTGAAAAAAGAGGATTTTGTAAAACTGGTAAGCTCGAATCCGAATATGGCGGGCCGCATCAGCAGCGAATTTTTAAAGCGGCTGAAAATCAATCTGCGAAATTCATGATTTTTCTTTATCTTATTCTGGGGCATTTGCTGGCGGATTTTGTTTTCCAACCGACAAAACTTGTTATCTGGAAAAAAAAAAGCTGGCTGGGGGTTTATGTCCATGCGCTGATCCACTTTCTGGTATACGCAGTGCTGCTTTTACCATATCTGCATAACGTGCTGGCGTTTTTGATTCTGGCCTGCATTGCGGTTGCGCATTTTATTATTGATTCGACCAAAATCCGTTTTGAAAGCGGACGCCGTAAGATGTTGCCGCTCTTTTTTGCTGATCAGGCTGTGCATTTTTTTATTCTGATGGTGGCGGGGATGCAGTTTTTGAGTTTGGGCGTGAAATGCAATCTGCAAAGTTTCTATGCGAATTTTTATCTAAGTAAGCTGCTTGTCAGCTATTTTATCGTGCTGGTTGGCAGCGGTAATGTTTATGAAATTGTTAAATACCAGTTTGCGCCCGCAAAAAATTCCGGAGATGTTTTTGCGCCTGATTTTGCGCCGGACAGGATCGCAATATGTAAACGGATGGCTGTGGCAACGGTTATTTATGCTATTTTTGTACCTGCAGGTCTTGCGCTGAAACTATTGTAATTGAAACAGGCGGTTTTTTTATGGCTGCTTGTCTTTTCGAGAGCGGACCGTTAAAATGTGCTTTGATTTTAGGCGCGATTTTATGCCGATTTATGGGCCCCGCAAAACCGAAGAGAAATGGCAGAAACGCTGGGAAAAAGCGCAGATTTATCGAACCGATCTCAAGGCGGGCGGCATTGATAACGGCGGGAAGGGCGGTCGGACAAAGACTGCCAGACAAAAAGATAGTCGGCCCAAATATTATAATCTGGTGATGTTTCCATATCCTTCGGGCGACAAATTGCATATCGGACATTGGTACAATTATGCGCCTGCGGACTCGTGGGGCAGATACATGCGCATGCGCGGGCATAATGTTTTTGAGCCGATGGGCTATGACAGTTTTGGGCTTCCTGCTGAGAATTATGCGCTTAAGACCGGCGTGCATCCCGCTAAAAGCATCGCGCAGAATATCGGACAGATGCGTGAACAGCTGAAGCGCATTGGCACCATGTACGATTACAGCAAGGAAATCGTCACTTCCGAGCCGCGTTATTATAAGTGGACGCAGTGGATTTTTTTGCAGCTTTATAAAAAAGGGCTGGCTTATCGCAAAAAAGCGCCGGTGAACTGGTGTCCTTCGTGCCAGACAGTGCTTGCCAACGAGCAGGTTCAGGACGGGCGCTGCGAGCGCTGCAAACATGAAGTGACCAAACGCGATCTGGTGCAGTGGTTTTTTGGCATACGCGATTACGCCGAGAGGCTGCTGAAATATGACGGTCTGGACTGGCCGGAGCGCACAAAATTGATGCAGCAGCACTGGATCGGTCGCAGTGAAGGCAGCGAAATTTATTTTCAGCTGGAGGGAAAATATAAATTTGTGTTTATTCACGGATTTAATGGAGACAGCAGCGGTGTTTTTTTTCCGTGGCTCAAAAAGGAACTGGAGAAGCTGGGGCACAGCGTTACGAGTCTTGATCTGCCCAATCCTGAAAAACCGCGTGAGGACGAGCAGGTTTCATTTGTTCTGAAGCATGCGTCATTTGACGATCGCACAATTATTATCGGTCACAGTCTGGGTGCGGTGGTGACTTTAAAAATTCTGGAAAAACTGAAAAAACCGGTTGCCGGAGTTTTATTGATCGGCGGTTTTCTGGATCCGACTTTTCGCGATAAGAAACGGCCTTTTGATAAAACCTTTAAGTGGCATTACGATTTTGAGCGGATTCGCGAGAATGCCGGTTTTGTTAAAATTTTAAGCGATCGGCATGATTATGCGATTCCGCTTGCGCAGGGACGAAAAATCCAGGAAAAAACCGGTGGAGAATTGATTGAAACCACGGCGCAAAAACCCCATTTTACTGCGGAAAAGGAGCCGTCGGTTTTACTGCATGCTGTGGCGCGACTGAAAGTTTTTACCACGCGCATTGATACTCTTTTTGGGGCGACTTATATGGTGCTGGCGCCGGAACATCCGCTGGTGAAGCAGATGACTTTGCCGCGGCATCGCAAAAATGTCGAGGAATATGTTGAAAAAACGCGGCGCGAAACCGATATTGCGCGCAGCAGCGAGGACCGCGAAAAAAACGGTGTGGACACGGGCGCATTTGCGATCAATCCCGCAACCGGGGAAAAAATTCCGGTGTGGATAGGCGACTTCGTTTTGATGAGCTATGGTACCGGCGCGGTGATGGCGGTTCCAGCCCATGACATCCGCGATATGGCATTTGCGAAAAAATATGGGCTGCAGATTTTGGAGGTAATTGCGGGGAGCGGTAGTGGACTGGGAATCAGGAATAATGAATCAGGAATAATGAATGAAGCCATGGTTGCTGACGGGATTTTGAAAAATTCCGGCAAATTTACGGGCATGAGTTCCGCAAAGGCACGTCAAGCCATTACCAAATGGCTGCAGGAAAAAAGTCTGGCGGATTTCAAAGTTAATTACAAACTGCGCGACTGGCTGGTTTCAAGACAGCGTTACTGGGGCGTGCCGATTCCGATTATTTATTGTGAAAAATGCGGTGAAGTGGCAGTAGCGGAAAAAGATCTGCCTGTGAAGTTACCGCTGGATGTTGATTTTACACCCAAGGGTGATGGCAAAAGTCCGCTTAATACCGTGTCTGCTTTTGTAAAAACGGTCTGTCCGCAATGCGGCGGCAAAGCGCAACGCGAAGTTGATACTATGGATACTTTTGTTGATTCGAGCTGGTATTTTCTGCGCTATCCCTGCGCGGATCTGGAGAAAAAACCTTTTGATGCCGAGATGATTAAAAAATGGCTGCCTGTAGACATGTACATCGGTGGACCAGAGCATGCCTGCATGCATCTTCTGTATGCGCGATTTATCAACATGGTACTTTTTGATCTCGGCCATATCTGCTTTGAGGAGCCGTTTAAGCGGCTTGTACACCAGGGCATGATCACCAAGGATGGCGCGAAAATGTCGAAATCAAAAGGCAACGTGGTTTCGCCGGACCAGTTTGTGGAAAAATATGGAAGCGATGTTTTTCGCATGTACCTCATGTTTATGGGGCCTTTTACTGAAGGCGGTGACTGGAATGATCAGGGCATAACCGGCATTGCGCGCTTTGTGGAAAAATTTTATGTGCTGATGAAGACGCAGGCGCGGGAGGGCGGGGAGGTGCCCGATCAGGCGGCTCTGCAAAAAGTGGTTCATCGTACCATTAAAAAAGTAACTGAGGATATTGAAAAATTTCAGTTCAACACTGCGGTAGCGGCTTTGATGGAATTTGTGAACTCGGCCCAGAAAACCGGCACTGATCTGGAAAGCAAAAAATTGCTGACGATTTTAATTGCGCCGCTTGCGCCCCATCTAGCTGAGGAAATATGGGAGATGCTCGGTGAAAAATTTTCGATTTTTGATCAAAGCTGGCCAAGCCATGACAAAAAACTGATTACTGATACAACTTTGACGCTGCCAATACAGGTGAATGGCAAATTGCGCGGACAGATCGTGGTTGCCTCTGATGTAAGCAAGGAGCAGATTTTGGCTTTAGCACGCGGCGAAGAGCATATGGCAAAATATCTGGCTGGCGGAAAAGTACAGAAAGAAATTTATGTGCCAGGGCGCATGGTGAACTTTGTGATCGCTGATAACGCAGGTGGACAGCCCATAAATGGGCCTTCCTCAAACCGGTCTGGTTTTACGCTCGTGGAAATGATTGTGGTGCTGGCGCTGACACTTTTTTTGTTTGTGGTTGCGCTGAAAGCGGTGACGGGCTCTACTTCGCAGCTGAATTTTGCCAACACCCATGAACAGGTTTTAGACCTTGTGAATCAGGCCCGCAGTCTGGCGATTTCCGGCAAGGCGCAGCCGGACTATACTGATTTTGACAATGATGGATGCACTGATCTTGCCAACAATCCACTTCAGAATGTAGCGATGCCCTGCACTGCAGCCCTTCCAGACATGGTTACTCCGGCGCATTATGGTGTTCATTTTCATATTTCGAGCGACCCCTTGAATCCTTATGACACGGTGACGCTTTTTGTTGATAACCATGCGCTGGCTTCTGGCGGCGGAAGTGGAAATGGCAAAGAAGGTGTTTTCGACGCTGCTGATCTAAGCAGCCTGCCTGGCGATTATTGGCTTGGGAAAGACATTGTTTTGCAGCAATTGACGATTCCCTCAGGCCTGCATCTTTTTAATCTGCCGGGTAATGCGGGCAATGTTACGGATACGAGCATTTTTTACAGTCCGATTTTCGCCGACATGGCGTTCGACGTACCTTTGCAGCAGAATCAGTTTTTCACTTTTGGCCTGCAGCAAACAGCGGGAGGCATTTCACGCCAGCGCTGCACCAGGATTCAACTGCTCGCCGGAATTCCTGAAAATGCGGCCTGTCCATAACCTGTTTGATGCCTAACCTCTCTGATGCTTTCTAAAAATCTACAATCTGGCCGCAAGGCGGAATCGCTGGTGGAAGTCATTATTGCAATTTTTGTGGTGGCGATCGGGTCTTCCGTGGCGACTTCGCTGATTGTAACAGCACTGCAGTCTAACAGTTTCAGCCGCGATAATCTGGTGGCGCTTAATCTGGCCGAAGAAGGTCTTGAGGCCATGCGCTCGACTCGTGATACCAACTGGCTGAAATATAGTTTTGATAAAACGAACTGCTGGAATCTGCTGCCGAACAAAACGGTTTGTACTCCGCCGGTTTCAGCGAGCGATACGATTGGTGGAAATGGCACGCAGTATTATGTGGCGGAACTGGATGCGAACTATGTCTGGCAGCTCAGTGCCGAGTCAACTGCTTTGGACCTTAATAATTCCAATCTGCCGAATTCTCTATTTAAACTCCAGGTGGTGCAAAGGGACGGCACTTTTTTTTCACCGAACCTGTTAAAGCAGTATGCTGAAATCAAAAGTGATGCGCAGGATGGAAAATTTTATCGCATGCTGCAGATTTCCAATGTCAGTGGGGATTCAATGGATGTGCGAAGTATCGTGCAGTGGCTTGAAGGTGGCAGGGTTCACCAGGTTGCGCTTGATTCCCGTCTTACCAATTATCAAAAATAAATGGTCAATATGTCGCTAAAAATTGCACGAAAAATTGTCCGGTATAAGTCGGCTTTTACGCTGGTGGAAGTGATTCTGGCAAGTTCTTTGTTTGTGGTGGTGGGCATGATTGCGGTGGGAGTTTTTGTGAATATTCTGCGCATCCAGCAGCGTGTTTCGCTGGAGAACGCCATCTATGAGGACGCGCGTTTTATGATGGAGCGAATGGCGCGGGAAATCCGCAAAACTACAATCGACTATGAAGAATACTATAATAAAATCGTTGAAAGGCAGCCGTATGGTAGCGAATATGGTTGTTATGCGACGCGTTTTTATAATCCTGGAAATGGTGGACCGCAGGGATCAAACGGCAATTTTGGTTCAACGTGTAATGATGGGAGCGATCCGGCTTCAAACCCGGGCTGCGTGATTGATAAAAAAAGTTTGGACATCAATACCGGCCAAAATCCTTATATCGGCAATAAGTTTAATGGACAGGCCCAGGATGCCACGGCGTTTTGTGATAGACAGTTTGGCGGGGCTGGAGCTTCCGGCGCTGGTGGTTCTTCATGCAGCGGTACAAATTTAAATCTGCACGATGAACTGTATTTGATTGATGCCAAGGGCGATTGGAAAACTTTTTTTGCGTTGAAGGAAACGAGTGCACCTGGTGCGGGTGCATCTGGCGCTGGCACAGGCGCGGAACATGGACTTGCGATTTTACGGCTTAGCGGTGAGGATAATGACCATGATGGCAAAGCGGAAACCTGGACTGCCTGCAAAACCGATCCGGCAAACAAGCTTTGCTGTTCAAAAGAATTTGATTGCAGCAATTTGCCTACTCCGCCACCAGGTAGCGGCGTGCTTGAAAATACGCTGTCCTTCAATGCAGCGAATAATTTTCAGGGTTTCATAGCCATCAGCCCCAGCCGCACGGATGTTACTGCGGTAAAATTTTACGTTGCGCCGCTGGAAGATCCGCACAAGGCTTTTGCCGAGACTACGGCGGGCATTTCCGAGCAACCGCACGTGACGATTGTGCTCACTGTCCAGCCGTCAAAAAGTGTTTTGCAGAATTTTAGCGGTGTAGTGCCGAGTATCACGCTGCAAACTACCATTACCAGCCGCGTGTACAATGAGGTGTCGAGTTATTTCGGCAAAGGTGTCTGTAAATCTTACTAAAAGCCTGGCTGAAAAGTTTAATTTAGGAAAGAATGGTTTATTGCAGGAGGTACAGGTTCTTCAGGCAGAATCACTTCGCAATGCCGGAACATTATCTGCTCGTAGAAGCTAAAATGCCACCGAAAGCCATCGGCGACATTTTTTAACGCTTCACTCGCAGATGTTCATGGCATTGCTCCGTGGCTGCCTTTAAACCCTGTCCCTCCTGCAAGCCATTCTTTTCCATATTACTTTTCAGACAGGCTCTGCAAAATAATAATTGGGTGGGCCGAGCATGACGACAAACTCCCCTTTTGGCGGTTTGTTCTGGAAATGTGCGCTGGCCTGAGATATGGTTCCGCGAAAAAATTCTTCGTAGATTTTGGTGAGCTCGCGCGCAATCACTGCGGTGCGCGTGGGGTAAAGTTGGCTCAATGCAGCCAAAGTTTTAATGATGCGATGCGGTGATTCGTAAAAAATAATGGTGCACTGCTGCTCGGCAAAAGATTTAAAAATGGTCTGTCGGCCTTTTTTAAGCGGCAGAAATCCGAGGTATAAAAACTCGTGGGTGGGAAGACCGGAAGCGCTGAGCGCTGCGAGAAATGCCGATGGGCCAGGAATTGGAACGATGCGGATATTATGCTGAATTGCGGCTTTTATGAGCACAAATCCTGGATCCGAAATTCCAGGCGTTCCGGCATCGGAAATGAGCGCGATTTTTTTGCCGGAAATTAAAAGTGCAAGAAGTTCCTGCAGTTTGCGTCCGTCGCTCCAGGCATGAAAACTGATTATTGGCTTATGTATGCCATGTTTGTCGAGCAGGATTTTGCTGTGGCGCGTGTCCTCGGCAGCAATGAAATCAACTTCCTGCAAAATTTTGAGAGCGCGCAGGGTGATATCTTCAAGGTTGCCAATGGGAGTTGAGACGATATAGAGCAAGGTGGGGCTTTTTTAAGTAAAATTTTCTTTTTTGCTTTTGGTAATATTGGGTTTGCGCAGATAGATGGGCTGCACGGGCTTGAAGTTGCCACGTTTACCCCATTCTTCCCCCAGGATTTCTTTGACGGCCTGCCCAAATGTTTGCAGATTTTTTCCGGCAAGCATCATGGTTTTTGGAGGCAAGTTTTTTTTGACGCGGTCACGCTGCTCAGGCTGCAGACCGGTAATAACATAGCTTATTTTGGCGTGCTGCAGCCAGGATTTTATTTTTTCCTCACTGATTATCTCTGCTTTGTTTTTTGTTGGCAACAAAACAGCAATGTTCGGTCCGCCCGCAGCCAGGATGATAGCTGTTTTTGTCCTTTTTGCGGGAACGATTGTGCTATGCAGCAGCTGAAAAGTATCACAGGATAAAAGCGGGACTTTTGCGGCAAAGGCCAGCGCATTCGCGATCGTTACGCCGACGCGCAGGCCGGTGAAGGAGCCCGGTCCGGCAACAACGAAAATCGCAGCAAGATCGCTGAAAGTTTTTTGGCATTTTTGAAGAGCCGAGCTGATTTCCGGCAACAGTTTTTCGGCTTCGTTCCTCCCGGAAAGCCACGATTTTTGCAATACAACTTTTTCCATGCTGACAAGCGCGATTGCGGTTTTGGCAGTGGCGCTGTTGATGGCTAAAATAATCAAGATTGTTTTAAAAATGGTCGGACCGGGTGCTATTGAAAGCCTGTCTGAAAAGCAGCTTATGGAAGTTTGGCTTTTAGGAGGGCTATAGGGTCTGAAGGCAGCCACGGAGCAATACTATGAACATCTGCGAGTGAAGCGTAAAAAAATGTCTCCGATGGCTTTCGGAGACATTTTAGCTTCACGGGCAGGTAATGTTCAAGTATTGCTCCGTAATTCTGCCTGAAGAGCCTATAGCTTTACTGAAAAAGCGAAACTTCCATATCATCCTGTACTTAAGCCAGTATCTCAAATTTTAGTGATATCGACTCCGTCAAAATAATATTTGATGATTTCCGCATAGGTTTTGCCCGTCTGGGCCATGCCAAGAGAACCGCAACCGCTAAGGCCAACACCGTGGCCGGCCAGCGTTTTTCCCCGGCAGTAAGGATCCGCAACGCTGCGCAGGTACGGCGTATCTTTCCAACCCCAGACTTCCTCGGCGCTGCGCGTCCTGCCATCATCAGAAGTAAAATAAGGCGTCTTGATGAGCTTCCCCTGATAGGTGACAATCAGTCCCAGTGTATCCAAAACAGCCTGCACGGTATTTGGCGAGCGCTTTTCAAAACTGTAGCCAAGATATTTTTGCGAGGTTTCGGGATCGTCGCTCAGATTGAAAGGCGCGCCCGGAAATTTTTCCGCAACCTTCATGTAAAAATTGGCGTAAGTTCTGGCAAGAATAATAATGGTGCGGATTTTTTCTTTGGGATCGCTGTCCCTGATTTCGCCCAGCCCTTTGAGATAATCTTCAAGCGGCAGCTCATTTACGACATGCAGTTCGTTTTCATACCAGCGCGGTTCGAGCGTGCCGCGGAACTGATTGTCATTGATGTTTTGGTTCCAGGATGGACGGCGGTCAAAATTTTCGATGCGCAGAATCGCACCATTGCCACTGCTGCTGCTGGAGGTGCTGCTGCTGCTGCTGCCGCTATTGTTGTTGCCGCTATTGTTGCCGCCACCGCTGCCATAAAAGCGCGGAGGCGCTTCAAGCATGAAACTGTTTTGAGTGCTTTTGACCTGGTATTTATTTTGCTGATGCGTCACAGTCACCTTTTCGTCTTTTTTAAAAGTGGCCAGATTTTTGCCATCGCTCTGCAGCACAAAATCCTTATCTGCTGAAATAACCGGGTCGCCGCGGAAAGCAAGATCGATACGGATGTTGCCGGTGACGGTGTTTGCCGGGGTGGTGGGCGGGGTGTTTGCCGGGGTGGTGGGTGCGGCGCTTGTTGTAGTGCCAGATGCAGGATTTTTCACATGGAAGATAAAAGCCAATAAACGCGGCAGCACAGTATTGCCATTGATTTTTGGCGCAAGGCGCAAATAATATGTGCCTATTTTCTCTGGCGCCTCGATTTCAAAACCAATGCGCCCGCTATGGCCCGGCGCAACTTTGTCTTCCTGCATGGCCACGCCCATGAGGTTGAAATTATTTTTGGTGCGCACGTCCAGATCGGGGACATTCACTCCTTCCCTATTCCAGACAATTCCGCCATCGTTCTCCAACTGGAAAGTGATTTTTTTCTTTTCACCCGGCTGCACATCAATGTTCGTCAAAAGATCTTTTTCTGCCAGTCCGGCCTGGAATTCTTTTTCGTAAACAAACATTTCGAGCTGGCTGTTTTTATTCGCAAACCAGGTAACACCTTCCAGCACGGGCGAAAAATATTCCTGGTAAAGACCCTGTTTTTCCGGAGCCTTTAATTTGATTTTGAAATGCCCGATTTGCCCTGGTGCAACTTCGGTTTCTGCAAGTTCCGCAAGCCTGGCTCCGGGTTTTGGCAGCAGTTTATTGATGTGATCGCGGGGCTTATCCGCGCCGATAGTCAGCCTGTTCTTGCCACCCGCCTTCCAGGTAATATTGCCGGTATTTTTAAGCACTAGATCAACTTCAGTGAGCATGCCTTTTTTGAGGTATGGATGGGCAAAATTCAATTCCTGGATTTCATAGTCATAGACCGGCTGTTTAATCTGCACAGGCAGCTGCAGATATTTTTCGACTTTGGTATTGCCTGCAATCATCGGGAAAATTTCAATCATGGCAAAACCTGGCGTATACGAAGATTTCAGGGGAATTTTCACAAGCACTTCCTCGCCCGGCTGCACATCATGGTCAAGCGCCTGAGACTTGGAAATTTCATCGGTGACAAAAAAAGTATTGGCATTAAGACTGCGGTTGAGCGCAAAATAAGTACCCTTCAACCAAACTGTGGGGCCGCTGTTTTTGACGGTAAGACTGATTTCGCCCGAAGCTCCTGGATCAAACTGGCTGAAAGGCGTATCGCCGACCAGACTGAAATCGTATTTTTTATTCACGGCCAGGTTACGCCCGCGATCCACAATATTCGACTGAAAACCGGCTTTTACCGCTAGGCGCAGCGCTGGAAGAAGTGCATACAGTTTCTCTCCAGGACAGGAAGTCGACATGATGTCGCGGTGTCCCATAATATTTGGCAGATTTTCGCCGCGAAAAACAGAATTTCCAGTGGGATCGATATTATATTGCCGCGTTTTTGCCCTGAGTAAAGTCACGAGCGAAGTCAAAACCTGCTGCGGGACTTCGCTGTCCTCATAATTGCCAAGCGCAGCAATGCCGATCGAGCCAATATTGCCGCGTCCGGCATGCGCGCCAACCACGCCGTCGCCGCCAAATCGTCCTTCATAAATATTACCCTGCTGATCAATGATGTAGTTGTAACCGATATCACCCCATCCGCGTGTTACGGCATGCCAATAATAAATATTGCGGATGGCCTGCGCGGGATCAGAGAGATCTTTGGTGGTGGCGGTATGGTGGACGATAATTTTAGTGATTTTTTCAGGATATTGCAGCGGCCACGTCAGTTTCTGGCCATTATCCGTGGTATCAACGGTTCTGACGATTTTCAGTTCACTCGCGAATTTGTCCTCAAAGTCGTTTTCGGTTTTGACATAGGTTGGCTTGGGATTTGCATCTTTGTAATAGCGCAGGCTTTCATCGGCTCCCCACTCGGCCCTGGAAATGATTTTCAGATTTTGGTTTGGAGTTGCGATCGGATCGCCCATAAAAGAAATTAGCGGCGCAAGCGTGGCAATCAGATTTTCAAACGGACTCTGAACTTTTTGGCCTGCCCCGGCATTGAAATAGGTAAATTCAAGATTTTCCACCAACGGAGTTTTTGCTGGATCCTTGGTTTTTAAAACAACTTTGTATTGAAAAGTTTTGGCGGGATTGGTGGGCAAAAAAGTGGAAGGAAACTCGTAATCGGCCTCATTAATGCCATCAATATCGGCTTCAAGCGGATGCCAGACGCTCCAGACGTTCTGGTTAAAAAATCGTACCAGAATCTGGGCAGAAGTTTGGGGCGGAAGCTTTTGATGCCAACGGACAGCCAAACCGGTAAAGGTGATTGGCGCTTCTTTGCGCGCGGAAAGAAAAGTATTGGAGCTATGATAGGAGGTTTTGAAAAGCTCTTTTGCAGAGAGCGGCTGCGATGACATTTGCGATATCTGTGACATCTGCGCGAAAGTCACTCCAAAACCCGTGATCAGCACTGCCACTGTAAGCGGCGCAAGCGTAACCAGCAGCAAAGACAAAAATTTTTTCAGCGATTTTGGCATGAATTTCAGGGTTTTCTTTAGAGCCTGTCCGAAAAATAGTTTAAGGCAGTTTGGCTTTTTTGAGGATAGCTGTTAGATTCTTAATTTTATAATAATGCCCAGGGTGAAGTATATCATTTTCGGATTGACTGCTGAAAAGTTTATGGCTGAGAAGCTGTCTGAAAACTTTAATTTATGAAAATCTGGCTACTGCAGCAATGCACAGGTTCTTCAGGCAGGTCTAATAAAAAACTTTATTTTTGGCGGATAATCTGCTAATATTATGGTGCTTCAGTATTGAATCGCGCTTTTCTCAAGCGCTTACTTCCATTTTGGATGGCACTTACGTATAACCTGAAATACAGGAAACAGAATTTTTTCAATAAAGTTTTATTGGAAAAGGAGGGCGAGATCATTCTTGATCGCCATTCTCTGCGCCTGAAAGGCAAAGGCGCCCGCGATCACGGCGAAAATATTTTTTTTGCCGATATGAAAGAGCTTTTGGTTTCCAAGGATGAGCAGGAGTTCACTTTCATCACTTTCAAGAAAGAAAAATATATTTTGAGCAATTTCCTGAATCTGTTTGAGGCTTTTTTGAAGGATTTTTACCGCGTCAGAAACGATTTTTTGGCCGAGTCGCTGTTTATGAAAGTCGGCATGCTCTACCACGAATATGACGGCCAGATTGAGGTTACGAACCGTTTTGGAAAAATATTTCAGAAAGGCAAATCGCGGTTGCAGGTTTATGAAGGCAGCATGGTTGTTTTTCCGGAAAAGAGCGATTGTTTTGCCGTTTTTTACAACTTTCTTAAAAATCACGAATGTGATGAGGATGATTATCTGATCACTTTGCAGACCGATACGGGCAGCTCGGTGCAGATTTCAAAACTCGGGACTTCTTTTGGGGACTTTAAGGAAACGCTGGAATCGCTGCTTGGAAAAATGTATGAAAAAATCGTCAATAATCTGCAGGAAATTTTACCTGATTTTGATGCGGGGACCCTGCTGAAACTGGCTTCCGTCCTACGCGAAGGGAAACTCGTGCAGATCGGGATCTTAAAAAAAATCCATGAAGATCTGCCGCAGAAACTGCAGGCTTTGACACTGCAAAACTGTCCGGGCGTGATGATGGAAAAATTGAAAATTCTGCGCGAAATTACTGATGACCAGTATTTTTATCTGGGAATTTGCTGTTATTCCAGAACGGACAGCCGCGATCTGCAGGTAAGATCCTGGTTTGCGCTTGGATTGCCGCAGCAGAATCTGTTGGCGCTGGGCATGACTTCAAATCCGCGCGATCATTATCTTTATTTTTTTCAGATTCTGGCGCAGCACGGCGATTTTTCCGAGAATCTGGCGGAAAAAATTAATGAAATCAACCAGAGCATGTATCTTTTCCGTTACGATTTTGGCCCGATGTACAGGGATAAACACGAATTAAAAAATACAAAATACCGCACGGCTTTAAGAAAATCGACTTTTTTAAGGCTGCTAAGAAGATCGTATATCGGCAAAAGTACCAATCCTGATGCGGCTGCCTTGCAGGGCGAAATCGAAAGATTTGCGGGACGCGCCAAAATTGCTACAATACCGGTACCTGCTTTTTAAATTATATATTTTAACTTCCATTCTTATGAGCACTGTCCATTTAACAGACTATAATTTTGAGAGCGAAATTTTAAAGGCAAAAACTCTGGCAATGGTTGATTTTTTCGCGACCTGGTGCGGGCCCTGTAAAATGATGGCGCCGGTGATTGAGAGACTGGCGGACTCTTATGGCGATAAAGTAAAAATTGGCAAGCTTGATGTGGATGAAAATGGCAAAACCAGTGAGCTCTATGAAATTCAAAGTATTCCAACGCTGGTTTTTTTCAAAAACGGCGAGGTGGTTGAAAAACTGATCGGATTTCAGAGCGAGGAAACGCTGAAGACTAAATTTATGGAGCTGATGTAACTCCCACACTTGCGGCTTCTTTCTGGGCGATTTTGTCGCACTCGTTATTCCATTTATTTTTGGCATGGCCTTTGATCCATGAGTAATTGATATCAAATTCTTCATTGAGACCATCAAGTTCTTCCCACAAATCCCTGTTGGCTTTTTTTTTCCAGCCCTGCAGCAAAGTTTGAATCACCAGATTTGAATCGGAATAGAGAGTGATGTCATGATTTTGCAAATGTTGCTGCTGTAAAAAATGAAGAGCTTCAATGACAGCCATCATTTCCATACGATTGTTGGTGGTGGACTGTTCGCGACCCTTCAAAATTTTGAAAGGTTTTTTTGCGCCTTCTTCAAGTAAAATTGCGGCCCAGCCCCCGGGGCCTGGATTACCTTTGCAACTTCCATCAGTATAGATTTCGATTTTTTTGTTCATGATTTTTTAAAAAATTTTTCTTGAACAGAGCATAGCACGAAAAAAAACTGCTAAAAACTTTACTTTCAATCTGTATTTGATATGATCAGTGTAGGTTCAAAAATTATTTATCTCTTAATCTCATTGTCATGGCTAAGGCAAAAGCAAAGGCAAAGAAAAAAACTAAGTCAAAGGCAAAAAAGAAGTCCCGAAAATAAAGTGACTTTTTCTCAGAAAGATCCCACAAAATGGGGTCTTTTTTTGTTGCGATTTGAGCGTGTTTTGGTACGTTTCCTATTGCAATATTATTGTGTTTCGTTGCAGGCGGTTATTAAAAATTTCTAAAAAAAATATATTTATTTATTTTGCGATGGTCGAAAAATGAACAATACGTTTATTTTTTGCATTTTTTTTTCTTGATAGAATTTGTTTTTGTGCTAAAAAAATTTGTGGTGCGTGTTAGAGGAAATTTTTCTGCACCACGGGACCCCTGTTGTTTTACAAAATAATTCGGGTATGGTTGGCGACTGCGGTGTTTCATTAAAGAATTTTGGAGCGATAGAGGGGAATCGAACCCCCGTCTCAGCCTTGGGAAGGCCGCATTCTACCATTGAACCACTATCGCGAGAGCATTTTCATTATTTCCCGGTTAAATGCCGCGATATCCATTGGCCAGCGCGATGTGACAAGGTTTTTGTCATGAACAACAGGCTGATCAATCCATTCCCCTCCAGCTTTTTTGATTGTTTCCGGCACGCCATCTCCCCAATAGGAAGTTAATTTCCTGCCACGCACGAGGTCTGCATCAGCAAGCAGCCATGGACCGTGACAGATTGCGGCAACGGGTTTATTTTTTTTAAAAAAAGACTGGGCGATCATGCGGGCTTTTTGATTTTTGCGAATCTGCGACGGTGCTCCATGCGGTGATCCTCCCGGGATCAATAAAAAATCATATTCGTCGGGATTGATTTCATCGATTGTTTTATTTGCGATAATATAGTACCAGCCGCTTTCGCCGGTAATTTTTCCTTTTTTGGGTGCGGCGATGTCGACTTTGAAACCCTCTTCAACCAGCCTGAAAACCGGTACATACAATTCCATGTCCTCAAATTTGTCTGAGGACAGAACAACTGCTTTCCGGGCGGCTTTATCGTTTTGAGGAATTACTCCATATATATTTTCATCCATAGATTTTAAAGTTAATGCTGCGATAATATATTACCATATTTTATTTTCGGGAGATTATAAAGCAGTGATGTGGCCTTGGCCCAATGAAATCGGGCGGGATGGTGTCCTGCTTTTCACGAATTTTACAGTTTGCGGCAATGCCGGTTTTGCCAATGCCGATTTTTTCTTTTTGAAGTCGAAATTCATGAAAATTATTTGAAAAAAGGATAAACCCGTGTGGTGCCAGCACTTCCAAAGCGAGATTGATAAGCGCCGGATGATCTTTTTGCACGGAAAAAGTTTTGCTTTTGACGGCACCTTTGCCTTTGTTGCGCGAAAAAGTCGGGGGGTCGATGATGATAATATCAAACTGTAAATTTTTACGCTTGGCATAGTGGAAAAATTCGAAAGTGTCCATTTTGTAAACCCAGTTTTGTGCGGGCGGTAAATGATTGAGGCGCAGATTTTCTTTGATCCAGTCGCAGTAAGTTTTGCTAAGATCGACGCTGCAGGTTTTGGCAGCTCCAGACGCGGCGGCATAAACGCTGAAAGATCCGGTGTAGGCAAAAGTGTTGAGCACGATTTTGTTTTTGCTATGCGCCGCGATAAAGCGGCGTGTTTCGCGATGGTCCAGAAAAAGTCCGGTGTCGAGATAGCTGGAAAGATTGATGAGGAATTTATGGCCGTATTCGGTGATGATGAGTTCTTTGTGCGTGGGCGAATGTATTGCGCCTGCACCCGCATCTGCATGTGCGCGTGCGGACTGCGTACGATTTTTGTAGAAAAAATTCTGGATTTGTAAAAGTTCCTTCAAAATCGCTTCAACTTCTGTAAGCACCGAAGCCGCAACCGGCCGGAAAACGTGAATCACCGCGTTTTCTCTATAAATATCAATTGCGATCGGTAAAAAAGCTGCCTCCAGATTGTATAATCTGTAGGCCTCGATTTTATTCCGCTCCAGATATTTTTGACGCCTGGAAAAATTTTGGGCGAACAGCTGTTCGATTTGATTCATTTCAGCTAATTTGTAAAAAATCTATTGCAAAAATTCAGAAACTTGCCAGTAAACCTGGACTGAAAGATGCATATATTATTATGTTGAATTGCCTAGAGTAGTATCTCCCGCGCTGCTTTGAAAAAGATCAGCTGTCCTCAAAATGGCTTTCCAAAGCCGAACTGTCTTTCCAGCTGCCGTCCTGGTCGCGGAACTTGATGCTGAGTTTATAAGTGAATTCGTCAGGACTGCGCGCATAATGCTCTTTCAGACGGCCTTCTTTTTCGGAAGTGGTTTTCAAAAGTTTGTGTTCCTTGTCCAAAATCAGCAGGTAATCTTTGTTGTCCTTGCTGAACTCATAGGTTTCGCGCACGCCGATTTCCTCGGCCTGATTTTTTTTGTGATCAAAGCGCACGAGCGGCTCCTGCCGAAACTCATACTGGATCGAACTTAAGAGGTTTTCCTTGATTTCATCCCACTGGTCGTCTTTGATGATGATCATGACTTTAAATTAACATCAGGAACGCAAATTTGTAAAGGACCGGATTTCGGGTAATTTCCGGTCATTTCGGGCTCTCGCACCATGACATTTTTTGTGCTACAGTCGCAGCGATTTATAAACTGACGATGTTTTCTGCCGAGCACATTCAGGCCGAGTCGGAGCGGCTCTATCAAAAACTGGAGCATGTTGGTTTTGGCCGGGAACTTTGCCGCATGTTCGCGCCGCTTACGCTTGAGATAAATGCGTTGAAGCGTGAGAAGAAGGCTGTGATTCTGGCCCATTCCTATCAGACGCCCGATATTTTGTATGGCATTGCGGATTTTCAGGGCGACTCGTTTCAGCTGAGCCGCGAGGCCCAGAAGACCGATGCCGAGGTGATTGTGTTTTGCGGAGTAAAATTTATGGCTGAGACAGCCAAGATTTTAAATCCGCGTAAAAAAGTGCTGCTGCCGGCGCCGAGTGCTGGTTGTTCGCTTGCAGATGCCATTAAGGCGGAGGATGTGCGCGCGCTTAAATTGCAGCATCCGGGTGTGCCGGTTATCACTTATGTGAATACTTCGGCTGAAGTGAAAGCCGAATCTGACGCGTGCTGCACTTCGGCGAATGCTCTTCAAATTATTGAATCGTTCGCGGATGAGTCGATTATTTTTATTCCGGATCGATTTATGGCTGCGAATCTGCAAAAAATGACCAGGAAAAAACTTATTGCATGGCACGGGAGCTGCATTGTGCATGAAGATTTCAAGGCCGAGAAGATTGCACGATTTCGGCAGAAATATGTGGGAGTGCGGGTGCTGGCGCATACGGAATGTCCGACCGAGGTGGTGGAGGCTGCGGATTTTACCGGGGGAACCAATGACATGATGCGATATGTGCGCGAAGTTGCGGCGCCGTCCTATATGCTGGTGACCGAATGTGGTCTTTCTGATCGCATGCGCGTCGAATTTCCGGATAAAGATTTTCTGGGCATGTGCGGACTTTGCCCTTATATGAAGCAAAATACGCTGGCGCTTATTTTGTCGGCGTTGAAAAATCCGCGGGCGCAGCAGATTATTACGATTGAGGAGCCGGTGCGGGTTAAGGCCGAGCGGGCGCTTAAGCGCATGTTTGAGTTGAGCGAGGGGAAACGGTTAATTAATAATTAAAAATCAGTAATCAGGAATTGTTTTATGGCGCGAGCGCATCGATTTTTCACTGGTTTGCCGCTTGAGAAACGGGATTTTGTACTGGGCGAAAAAGCCGCGCCAGAGATTTTTTTTCAGCTGGTGAAAGTACTGCGGGCGAAAGCGGGCGATCTTGTGACGCTACTCAGCGAAAAGACGCTAAGCGCTGCGGATAACGCTTCACCTGCTGCGGACAAGGTTTCATCTGCTGCGGACAAGGCTTCATCTGCTGCGGACAAGGCTTCATCTGCTGCGGACAAGGCTTCGTCTGCTGTGGACAAGGCTTCGTCTGCAAGGGCGTCACAGGAATTTGTTTTTGAAATTTATGGCGTACAGAAAAAGGAGATAGCGCTGCGGTTTGTGCAGGTAAAACGCAACGACAATGAACTCTCTTTCGCGCTTGGGCTTATTTTGTGCCTTCCGAACAAGCCGGAAAAGCTTGAATTTATTCTGCAGAAAGCGGTCGAGCTTGGGGCTGGCCAAATTATTTTGCTGGAGAGCGATTTTTCGCAAATGAAGCATCAGTTGCGGCCGGACCGCTTGCAAAAAATCGTGAAAGAGGCGGCTGAACAGTCCGAGCGCGCTGTTATTCCACAATTGAAAACCGGCGGCAAATTGGCAGATTTTTTGTGCGCGCGGACGAGCGTGCGCGCGCCCGAAGGCAGAGACGTGCGTCAAAATCAGCCGCAGCTTCTGACGGCCATGGAGCGGTCGCAGAACTCGCCTGCTCTTTCAGAAGTTCTGCGAAAAATCGACATGGAGACAAAACCTGAAATTCAGGTATTGATTGGCCCGGAAGGTGGCTTCAGTGATGCGGAAAAACAGCTCATTGCCAATCCCGCCATGCAGCAAAATCTTGCCTGCTTTTCGCTGGGTAAAAGAATTTTACGCATGGAAACTGCGGCTGTTGTAAGCCTTGGCATCATTGCACTCGACTGAGGACCAGACTTAGGCGGACTTTATTTTTTGCGGTTACGCCAATAGATTTTGCCAGCTTTATAGAGTACAAAAGCAGCAATGAGCCCGAGCATGAAAAAATTTAGATCTTTTACAATTTTACCTATGAGCGGAAGATTGTTGCCGATCAGATAGCCGAGCAGACCGAAAATAATCGCCCACAGAACTCCGCCGGTGAGATTGTAAATAAAAAAAATTTCGTAGGGCATGTCAAAAACGCCGGCCAGAACTGCGGCGTAAGTCCGGAGGACTGCGGTAAATCGGCCGATAAAAACGGTTTTGTTGCCGTGGCGCTTGAAAAATTTTTCAGCGCGCTCGATGTGTGAATAATGAAAAAGCGGAAAATGTTCAAATTTTTTGATAATTTTACGGCCGAATTTTTTGCCGATCAGGTAGCCCATATTGTCGCCAACCACTGCCGCAACCATCGCGATGATAATAACAGCGGCCAGATTTAGATGGTGCATGGAAGCCGCAACCGCTCCCAGTATCAGCACTGTTTCGCCAGGAAACGGCACGCCCATGCATTCCAGAAAAATGCCCACGGCGATCACATAATAGCCGTAGGTTTTGATGAGATGGATGAGAAAAGGAAAATCTTCCATGGGTGGCCAGATGATCAGGCGAAAAACGAATCTGCTTCCAGCTGACTTTATCATTTTTTATCAAGCATGGCGAGAAATTCCAGGGCGCGATTTTGGTCGATGAAAAAAGGCGAAGTGGCAATGGTGATAAGCTTTGCTTTTGGCATGAGTCTGGCCAGAATTTCAAGCTTGAGATCGTTGCCGATGTAATCGAATTCCGGTGCAAAAAAATCGAGATCAATATCGAGAATCATATTGTCTGATGGCAGCTTTTCATCATCGAGCAGGCGCGCGAGGCGATCAAGCGCATACCTGGAATCGAGAAAAATAATTTCACCGATGAGGCCAAGTTTTTGCGCAGGCGGAATGAAATTTCCGACATTTAAAATCGTATTGGTGTAGGTGAAAACTTTTTGCAGATCCTGGAGATCTTCAGGCTGTAAAAAGCTTTGCGGCATGCGGTTATCCTTGTGCTGATCGACATGAATCAAAAGCGCATTGCGCGAAAATGTGCTTTGCAGAAATTTTTCACACCAGAAATAAAAAGCGTGATTATGATTATCAAAGATGCAGGTCGGCGTTTGCGCAAGCGAGGTTTTTACAAAATCCTCAAGTCCGCAGCAGGACTGCAATTTTCCGCTATCGTCAAAATCTTCAAAAACGATTTTGCTACCGAGTCTGACATCGTCGATCGTGCCTTCTCGCATGGCCGGCACAAACAAAGCAGGATTTTTGCGCTTCTCAAAGCTGAAAGCATTGTTGGAAACGTTTGCAGTGATGGTGAAAGCGTTTTGGTATTGCATCAATTAACTTCATACTCTTCGCCCCGCCCTGGCAAAATCACATCTTTAAAACCTTTTTCATTAAGCGCGAGTTTGAATTTTTCGCTTTGCTCCTCTTCACCGTGAACGAGGAAGATTTTTTTGAGGCCCTCGATTTTGCCGATGTATTCGATCAAATCGTTGCGATCGGCATGTCCGGAAAAAGCATCCATTCGTACTACTTCCGCGCGCAGGTTAAACGGCTCGCCAAAAATATTAACAATCGGCTGCTTTTCAAGAATCTTGCGCCCGAGCGTATCCTTGGCCATAAATCCAACAATCATGACGGTGTTGCGGGGATCTTCAATATTGTTGCGCAGGTGATGGAGAATGCGCCCGTTTTCGCACATGCCTGAAGCGGAAATGATGATCGCCGGGCCCTGTAGTTCATTCAAAGCCTTGGATTCCTCAACGCTATGCGTATATTGCAACTTGCCAAAACCAAAAGGATTTTTGCGATTTTCGAGAAATTCGCGGAAAGTTTCCTGATCAAAACATTCCGGGTGGTTCATGAAAACTTCGGTAACATTGGCGGACAGCGGACTGTCGACATAAATCGGCATGTCCGGAATGAGTTTTTTTTGCCAGAGCAGATTTAAGTGATAGACGATTTCCTGGGTGCGCTCAACCGCAAAAGCAGGAATCAGGATTTTGCCGCCGCGCTTGGCCGTGCGGTTAATGACCTCTTCCAGCTTTTTTCCGGCGTCAAGGATGGATTCATGCAGACGATCGCCGTAGGTGTTTTCGGTAAGCAGATATTCCGTGGGCGGAAGCGGCTGAGGATCGCGCAAAATCGGCAGATTTTTGCGGCCGAGATCGCCGGTAAATGCAAGCGTGTAGCGGTGATTGGTTTCTTTTTCAAAAATGATGAGATGCACGAGCGCCGAACCTAAAATGTGACCGGCATCGTAGAAAGAGCAGATTACGCCATCGGTAACAGGAAAAGCGCGTTCATAACCTACTGCGCAAAAGTGGTTTAAAACATGGGTGGCGTCTTCGCTGGTGTAAAGGGGCTCGATGGGTTGGCGGTTGTTGGTGTTGGGGTTGCTGTTGCCGTTCGCATGATTACCATTTTTGGCGTGTCTGGCATTTTTGGCAGCGAGTTTTTTATTGTAGTATTCAACGTCTTTCTCCTGGATAAAAGCGCTGTCCATAAGCATGTAATTGCACAGATCGCGCGTGGCAAAAGTTGAAAAAATCGGCCCTTCATAACCGTTTTTCACCAGCAGCGGCAGTCCCCCACTATGATCAATGTGCGCATGTGAAAGAATCACGGCATCAATTTGCGATGGATCAAAGCCGATATTGTGGTTCTTTTCATCGGCTTCCTTACGGTGGCCCTGAAAAAGTCCGAAGTCGAGAAGAATTTTTTTGCCATTCACCGTGAGTAAATGGCGTGATCCCGTAACTTCCCGTGCTGCGCCCCAAAATTGGATTTTCATGGGTTGATTTTTATTTTGTGGCTTTATTATAGCAAAAATGGCCTTATTTCTCAATGACTTTGCCAGCAAAAAGTCCCTGATAGTTATTAAAAAACCGCCTGCGCTCGTCCTCGGTCATAAGGCGCATCTGGCTGCGATCAATTTTGATCGGTGCCAGCGTGGTTTCGATCGTATCGGCATGCAAAATCATCGCGACAGCAAGACCTTCCTGCGTAGCTGGTGAAAAATCCTGGTCGAAAATGGCATTCCCAAGCGAATAAAAAACGGGGCGACCCTTATATTCTTCCGAACTTTGCACCACATGCGGATGGCAGCCGAGCACAGCAACGGCTCCTGCATCAATAAATTTGTGAGCCAGATCTGTCTGGCGCGCACTTGGGTGATGCATGTATTCAATGCCCCAATGCAGAAAAGGAATAACCATGTAGCCCTGCGCGGTGAGATCGCGAATTTCCTGGAGAGCTTTTTTTTCATCGACTTTGAAATCAACATCATCGAGGCCGAGAAAAGCGATGCGGTTGCCGCGAACCTGTACCCCGGCCACACTGTCATCATTGATATCGCGCGGATTGCCGAAAATGATCATGCCGGCCTGCTGCATGAATTCACGGGTCTCGTTAAAACCATTCCAGCCCATATCGATGGCGTGATTATTGGCGTTACTGAAGATATCGAAAAAATATTTTTTGAGGAGGGGCGCAACTTCCGGCGCAAAGCGGAAAGCGATTTCTTTGCCTGATTTCAGGCGTTTTTTGGTGATCGGGCCTTCAAGATTAGCGATTAAAAGATCGTTTGCCTGCAAAAAAACCGGATCCATGTTGGCAAAAGGATAATCTTCGCCGTATGTTTTCATGCGCGAAGCCACGAGCCGGTCGAGCATGATGTCGCCAAAAGCCACCAGAAAAATGCTGCGATTTTGGGCAGTGGGAGAGGGGCCATCGCTGAAAAATTCAAGCAAAAAAGGATTTTGGGCAGATTGCGATTGTGCGGTGGCCGAATCTGCATTGGCAGCCTGTGCGACGTGCGGTTGCGCTTGCGCTTGCGCGGGAGGCGCGGGTGCGACATACGCGCGGGCAAACCCGGCTTTGCGGTTTTGCAAAAATTGCAGCAATATTTTTATGTTTTTGGTTTCCTGGAAGGGAAGATTTGGCAGAGCGTGGAGATCAAAATTTTCAAGCACATTGTGCGCAAATTTGAGCTCGAAATTTTTCAGAGCCGGATCAGGCGAGAGCTTAAGCCTGACTGGAGCCAAAATCAGTATCTCATCCGGAAGATTTTTTAGTTCATCGCCAAAAGTTTTTATTTCTGCGGGGCCCGGGTTTGGCTGCATAGTCAAGTTTTTAAACTGCGCATCCGGAAAGTTTTTAATCGACAGGTTCGCTAAAAAGTTTTGATCAGCATGATTGTCGGCAGTTAAAACGACGATTTTGTAATAGTGCTGGTTTTTTGAAAGCTCTTCAAAAAAAGCGCTTAATTCGTTTTTGTGGTTGTCGTCAAAAATCACTCCATGAATTTTGGCGGCGGCTTGAGAGTTTTGCGATGTTGCAGAGGGCTCGTGCGGCGCAAAAAGATCATCTAATTTCTCATGCAACTTATCGGATTGTGTAAGGGGAAAAATTAACACAATCAGCAATAATGCCGAGATTACCACGGTCAAACGCGGATTTTTCATGCTGCAAATTTAGCAAAAAGACCTGCGATCGACAAACCATTTTTGAGATTGGCACTAGCGGATTTTCGTATCTTCGTACTCGATGGTTTTGGCAATGATTTTGGCGGCTTCAGCACGGGTGATGCGGCGGAAAGGGTCAAAATTGCCGTTGCCTTCACCCTGAATAATGCCGTACTGATGCGCCAGTTCGATCCAGCCGGTTGCCCAGCCTGAAACATCGTTGAAGAAAGAATGGTCAACACTGCCCGGCTGGTAGCCAAAAGCAGCCAGTACGATTTTCACGGCTTCAGCGCGGTTGATCTGGCGATTCGGTGCAAAACGATCGGCGGAGTAACCTTCAATAATATGGCGATCCCAGGCAGCGCGCAGCCAGGGGCCCTGCCACATCTCAAGATCCATGAACGGACTGCCGCAATCGGCGTCATAACAACCGGGATTTGGCGGGATCTTGGCTGCTGAAAGCGCCATTTTGACCAGCTCAGAGCGGGTAATGCCCTGATCCGGACGAAAAGAGCCGTCGCTGTAACCGTCTAAAATGCAAAGATCATACAGCCGGCGGACGTAAATTTCCGACCAGTGGCCGTCGATGTCGTTTGGATAGGGGTGATTTCGGCATCGGCTCGGGGTTGGCATGGGTACTGGCTTTGGAAGCGGTGGCGGGGGCAGCGGGAATCGCGGTGGTGGAAGTTGCGGGGGCGGAAGTTGCGGGGGCGGAAGTTGCGGGGGCGGACATGGATAATAAAAATTGCAGTTCGCCGGTGGAAACTGGCGCGGATAACCGCAAGGGTAAAATGTCTTGCACGGGCTTGGCGGGAGCTTGCAGTTACCATAAAGAAAACATTTGATAATGCAGAGATCGATGAGATCGGTGCATGGCATGCATTTGCCATTTATGAGCAGACACGGACGATTTTTATCATTGCCATGGTTTTTTGGTTCGTGCGGTTTGGCAGAATCGTTACCGTGATTTTTGGGTTCGTGTGGTTGGACAGAGTCATTGCCATGGTTTTTGGGCGTTGATGGCGTAGCTGGTGTCTGATTGTGATTGGCTGGGGCATCGGCCTTGATCGGTGTCTGCCCGTGATTTTTTGGTTTGATCGGTTGGACAGAACCATCGCCATGATTTGCAGGTGCGTGGAGTGTTCTTTGGCCTCCATGGTTGGCCGGCACGTGCGCCCTGGCAGGAGAAAGGCCTGCGGTTTCACCGTGGTTCGCAGGCGCGTGCGGGGCAGCAAAAATGGTTTCCATCGGCATGAGCACCATGGAAAAAATCGTCATAAGAATTGCCAGTTTTTGCCCTCTTGTAGACATAAATTTAATATGTTAAAAACAGGATTTTAACTAATAGCATCTCTTTAATTGTTTGTCAAGAAAGCGTGGCTTGTAGAAGGTGCGAAGCGACTGAGTGAACCGCCCATATCCTGTTGTACGATGTATACTTTGTATACTTTTCCTTTTGTTTTCCGAATGGAAACTGCTTTTCAATAATAAAAACGCAAATCAGTAATGGTATGTTTTTCCCTGCAAAATGGTGAAAGCGCGATAGAGCTGTTCCAGAAGCAGGGTGCGGATGATTTCGTGAGTAAAAGTGAAGGCGGAAAAAGAGAGTTTGAGCTGTGCTTCTTTGAAAACTTTTGGTGCGAGGCCGTACGGGCCGCCAATAATAAAAGTCAGGTGTGCCGGCCCAAAATCTTTTTGCCGGCGGATGAAAGATGCAAACTGCTGCGAATCCATGGATTTCCCATGTTCATCAAGGGCGATCACAACCGAGCCGCCCGCTGCGCTGGCAGAATTGCGCGCAAGATTTTTGATAATTTCGTCAGCTTCTTTGTTTTTGGCGATTTCGCGGGCGGCGCTTATTCCTCCAGGTGAAGCGCTTTGACCGCCTGGTGCAACCGCCTCTTTTAAAGTTTTTACTTCGACCTCGGCGTAGGCCTGAAGTCGCTTTAAAAATTCGGCTTCAGCATCGCGAAAAAATTGGTGTTTGGTTTTGCCGATCTGGAGAATAGTGATTTTCATGGAAATATTCTTAGCCAAATATTCTTGCGCTTATCCGGTTATAGCATAAAATAGGCTGGCATATGAATTTATTATGTATATGGCTTCCGAACCTTCTTTTGATATTGTTTCGCAGTTTGATTTTCAGGAGCTTAGAAATGCGGTGGATCAGGTCAAGCGCGAAATTGTGACGCGTTATGATTTTAAGGGTACTAACACCGAAGTGACGCTTGGCGACAACGATATTACGGTTGTAGCGCCGGATGCGATGAAGTTAAAAGCTGTGCAGGAGATGCTTTTTCAGAAGCTCGTAAATCGCAAGCTGTCGCCAAAAATTCTTGAGATTCGCGAGCCTGAACCGGCGGCGGGTGCGACGATGCGGCAAGTTTATTGGCTGATAAAGGTTTTGGACAGCGAAACCTGCAAACTGATTTCAAAAATCATCAAGGATCGTTTTCCAAAAGTTAAATCTGGCATCCAGGGGACTACGGTGCGCGTTTCTTCCAAAGATAAAGATACTTTGCAGACGGTGATTGCTGCGCTTCGGGCCGAGGGATCGATAAAAATCCCGCTGCAGTTTACGAATTATCGATGAGTCCAGCAATTAAGAATTAATAATTTTAGAAATTTTGTGGATGCAGTTATTTTCATATATAATGACCATGTTTCTTTGAAAATGCCATGAAAATCCAAGCTATAAGCTTAAAAATCATTCCTGTACTGAAAAAGGCTGGTGTGCAACATTCAGCCATTTTTGGTTCTGCGGCAAGAGGAAAAGCCAAAAAAAACAGTGATATTGATTTACTCGTTGAGATGCATGATTCTTCAACTTTGCTTGATTTTATCGATTTGAAACAGAAGCTCGAAAAAAAACTGCAGCGAAAAATCGACTTGTTGACTTTCGCATCCGTTAATCCAAAGTTAAAAAAAATTATTGACAAAGATCGTATCGATATCTTATGAAAAAAGATCCCCAAATTTTTATTGGGCATATTCTTGAAAGCATTTCTGCTATTGAAAAATACATTAAAGGACTAACCCCGGAAAAATTTTTTCATAATCAACAGGCTCAGGATTCTGTTTTAAGAAGACTTGAAATTATTGGCGAGGCCGTGAAAAATTTGCCAGAAGAATTTAAAACAAAACGTAAAAATATTCAGTGGAAACAGATTGCGGGCATGCGCAATATTCTCATTCATGACTACTTTGGAGTCGATATTTTGCAGGTTTGGAATACTGTTAAAAAAGATCTTCCGGAGTTAAAGAAAAAGTTGCGTTAAAAATCCCGCTGCAGTTTACGAATTATCGATGAATTTGAAGACTGGCAATGAAGTAGAAGTTTTGATCGATACCCTGGCATTTGGCGGAGAGGGTGTTGGGCGTATCCAGATCGATGAAAAGGCCTTTACGGTTTTTGTGGAAGATGTTGCGCCGGGTGACCGAGTGCTTGCGCAAATTACACAAAGGAAACGCAATTTTGCGCGTGGTTTTGTGAAAAAGATTCTGGAACCGTCTGCGCTTAGAATTGAGCCGCGATGCAGACACTTTGGCACGAGTTTTACGGCTGACGGCCAGCCGGATTTAGGAAAAAACTGCGGCGGCTGCACCTTGCAATTTGTGAATTACGATCAGCAGTTGCGATTTAAAGAGCAGCAGGTGCGCGATGCGATTTTGCGAATCGGAGGAGTAAAGGACGATTTGGTTTTGCCGATTATCGGACCTGCTGATCCCTGGTTTTATCGCAATAAAATGGAGTTTAGTTTTCAGGTGGATTCGCGCGCAGAGACGTATGCACACGGGCACGCAGCTATGCGCACAAAGTTTGAACTTGGCTTGCACCTCCGCGGTCGCCATTATGATGTCACCCGGCTTGAAGAATGTTTTTTAATGGCGCCATATGTTGGCGAACTCGTCTCCAGCGCTAGTAAATTTTTTCAAAAACTTCTAATCGAAGGCACTTTACCGGACATGGATTCGCAAAAAAATTCGGGATTTAAATTATGCTCTTTAACCATTCGCGAAGGCAAGAATACCGGCGAACGGATGTTGATTTTGACAGCGGAGAATTTTGCGATGGAGAAGTGGCCGGACTCTGCAGGTGGATTGTTGGGCGAAATTTCCTGTGATTTTTTGCGCGATTTTCAAAAGTGGGCGTGTGATTTTTTTGCGGGCAAAAAATTGGCGCTTGATTCGCTTTATTTTATCAATGTGCGAAACCAGACTGGTCGGCCAAAAACTTCGACGGAACATTTGCTCTATGGCAAGCCAACAATTTTGGAGGAGCTGCGGGCGGGTACGGACGCGGGCGCACGCGGACAGGCACACGAGCACACACCCACGCGCAAACTGCAATTCCAGATTTCGCCGACAGCTTTTTTCCAGCCGAACACCCGCCAGGCGGAAATCCTTTATGCGAAAGCGCTTGAGGCTGCAGCTTTAACGGGCACTGAAATTGTTTACGATCTTTTTTGTGGAACTGGCACGATTGGAATTTTTTGCGCCAGAAATGCGCACAGGGTTTACGGCATTGAATTGAATGCGAGCGCCATTGAAAATGCGCGCGTTAATGCGGCGCTAAACAGCATCAGCAATATCGAATTTCTGGTCGGTGATGTCGGCAAACATCTGCCAAAAATCGCGGACAAACCTGACGTTATTATCGTAGATCCTCCCCGGGGAGGTCTTGAACCAAAAGTTGTGGAAAAAACCATGACCCTAAATCCGCGGCGGATCGTTTATGTTTCGTGCAATCCTGCTACGCTTGCGCGCGACATTAAACTTTTTGGCAAAAATTTTCGGCTGATTTCTGTGCAGCCGGTGGATATGTTTCCGCAGACTTATCATATCGAGAATGTGGCGCTGCTAATTGCCAATTAACTCCAGCCATGTCAGCGCCTGTTTTTTGGTTTTCAGCTCACCGCCGAGCTGCTTTTCGCGAAGCTGCTCCAGAACTTCGCCCACTCGCGGGCCGGCGGGAATCTTTAAAATCTTCATGATGTCCTGGCCATGAAGAAGCGGCGGTGGTGGATGCGGCATTTTTTTGATTGAACTCTTAAAAAGTTTTTTTAAATCTTCCAGAAATTCAAGGTGCTGCGGCGTGGTGCCTTTGGCATCTGCCTCAAAAAGTCGCAGCAGATTCGGGAAATATGGATGTAAAAACCAGTGCATGCGGCGGCCGGCCGACATTTTTGCAAAAGCGATGACGGTCATGTGGTGCTCGACAAGCCAGCAAACCTCATCGATCAATTTATTTTCGCAGTGGAGACGCGTAAGAATTTTGCGGGCGATATCGCGGGAAGCGCGATCGTGATGGTCAAAACGGATGCGTTCGGCAAGTTTAAAAGTTTCAGGTTTACCAATGTCGTGCAGCAGCGTGGCCCAGCGGAGCGTCAGCGGAGCATCGTCAGGCAGCGAGCCAAGTGCCTGCATGGCGTGCGTCCAGACATCACCCTCCTGATGGTACTGATACGGCTGCGCCACGCCCTTCATTTTTTCGATTTCCGGCAGAATAATTTTGAGCGCGCCAATGTCTTCCAGATCCTGCAAAGCCGCCACCGCATTTTTGGAGAGGATCATTTTATTGAGTTCGTCGCGAATGCGCTCGGCGGAAACTTTATCGATTAAAAGCGACGCGTGTTTGTGGAGAGCGGTATAAGTCGAGGGCTCGTACTGAAAATCGAGTACGTTTTTAAAACGCACCGCGCGCAAAATGCGCAGATGATCTTCCAGAATCCGTTCGTGCGGATTGCCGATAAAACGGATGAGGCGGGCTTCAAGATCTTTTTGGCCACCGACATAATCGATAATTTTTTTGGCGACCGGATCGTAAAAGATGCCGTTGATGGTGAAATCGCGGCGAAAGGCGTCTTCTTTGGAGGTGGTGAAAGTCACGGCATCGGGGCGGCGACCATCACTGTAGCCGCTATCGGAGCGGAAAGTCGCCACTTCAAAATGATGACCGTTTTTGATGGCCAGGATCACGCCAAATTTTTTGCCGACCGGAATGGTTTTTTTGAGCAGTTTTTCGATTTCGTCCGGTTTGGCGCTGGTAACAATGTCGAAATCTTTTGGTTCATGTTTCAGCAGAAGATCCCGCACGCATCCGCCGGCGAAGTGAGCTTCGTAACCTGCTTTCTGCAAAGTTTTAACGATCTGGATGGCGGTTGGCTGCATGGTGGGATTATAGCAAGTCGTTATGACGTTGACAAATTAAGAATATTGAGATATTTATATCTCCTTTCTTTGTTCGTACATTTATGAAAAATCCGGATCGCTTTGCACTCACCACTGCCGCAGCTTTAGCGGCAGCAAGTTTAACACCTCAAGCCGGCGCCCAAGAAGCGCAAAAACCTGCATCAAATGCAGATCGTCATACCATACAGGCGGAGATGATTGGTTCTACGGCTACGGACCCGACAATGCTTGGAATTCAGTTGGCGTTTAGAAAAAAAATAGAATCCACATGTCCAGATTCCGCATCATGCGAAGGCAATATTGACGATCACTTTAAATTAAGCATGGCCTGGGGAGTTGATACGGCTTTCATGTCCGGAAAGGATGCTCAGCTTAAACCAGCTTCCAGCGCAGGTTACTCCCTGAAACGCGGCACAGAATTTATCGCAAATGAACATTTAACGCTGTCTCTGATTACGGCATTCAGTAAAAATTTATATGCGGTATTCAGCCAGGGTGGTGGATTTGAATTAAGATCCATGTCCGGTCTTGGAGGTTTAAGCGGAGATTGTTTTGGCTTGGGATTCGTTACGCAGTGGGAATTTCATTTTCCTGTTCCAGGCAAGGATGATCAAATCTACGCAACCACTCAATTTTTCATACCAGGTCCGCAGCTTTTTCACCAGGACAATTTTGGCGGAAAATATAAAATGCCGGATCCGCCCGTGTTCTACTACGGTTTGGGAATTGCAAAAAGTTTTTAAAACGATTAATTGGAAAAAACTTAGATTGATGTGATAGATTTGGCGATGGGGTCGAATCCGGCCCGCAAGCGGATCTGAAATTTTACACATTTTTATGGCAAATTTTGATGAAACAGAAGCTGATGAGAGGCTTAATGTTAGTTATGATTATTATACAAGCGTTGCGAAAGATGCTCCAAGGGCATCAGGTGAATTTGTAGTTTATCGAACACCATCTATCAAGGATACGATTGGTGATATTGCTATTTCTGTCGGCTTTGCCGTTGGTTTTGCCATAATGATAGGAGGAGTCTATCAATGCTGCTCAAAAGCTGCCGCGGAAATAAAAAGTTCAGAAAGGGCGGTTTTGCATGATGACGCTTCAAAAGCATCTCATTGATCGGTTAATTCGCTTCTGTTGCAAAAAGTGGAGGCCGGATATTAAATCTGGCCCATTTAAAATGGGATAGTATAATGGCGATATGAAAATTCTTGGCATCGAAACTTCGTGCGATGAAACTGCTGCTGCTGTCGTGGAAAACGGCACGCGGGTTTTGTCGAATGTCATTGCCTCCCAGGTGCCGCTGCATCGGCTCACCGGCGGCGTGGTGCCGGAGGTGGCTGCGCGGGAGCATGTGCTGAAAATTATACCGGTGATCGAGCAGGCCCTTATGGATGCGGATGGCGCTCGGCTGCTGCATGATATTGATGCGATTGCGGTTACGCGCGGGCCGGGTTTGCTGAGCTCTTTGGTGATCGGTACGAGTGCGGCCTCGGCTTTGGCGATGGCGCTTTCGAAACCGCTGATTGCGGTGAATCATATTGCCGGTCATATTTATGCGAACTGGCTGGGGGAGTCGCCGCAAGATCCTCTGCAATTTCCTATCGTGGTTCTCACGGTTTCGGGCGGACATAACGAACTGGTTTTGATGCGCGATCACATGAGTTTTGAAATTTTGGGGGAAACTTTGGACGATGCGGCGGGCGAGGCTTTTGACAAAGTAGCGCGACTTTTGGGGCTTGGTTATCCGGGTGGGCCGGAGATCGCGCGGGCGGCTGAGGGTCCGCGGGCGCATGCGGGTGCGCGGGCGGCTGAAGGTCCGGGGGCGCATGCGGGTGTGGGCGGGCGCGCGGGCGATCGGCAGCGATTTTCTTTGCCAAAAGCGTACTTAAGTGAACGGAGTTTTGATTTTAGTTTTTCCGGGCTTAAGACTGCGGTTTTGAAGCTGGTGCGTGAAGAGTTCCAGCGATCCGGCGGCCGTCTGTCTCCGCAATTTATTGCCGACTGTGCCGCCTCTTTTCAGGAAGCGGTTTGCGAGGTGTTGTCGGATAAACTCCTGCGCGCGGCCAAGGAATATGGTGCAGCTGAAATGCATCTGGCTGGCGGAGTTTCGGCCAACAAACGCCTGCGTGAAATGGTCAGCGCCAAAACCGCGGATGGATATTTTTTTAATGCCAAGCCAAAACTTCGCTATCCGCAAAATCTTTCCTACTGTACGGACAATGCGGCGATGATCGCGGGGGCTGCTTATTTCCAATTTCAGACGCAGTCGCGCCGAACTGCTCTTCCTATTCTGGCTGATCCGAATTTGGCGCTTTGTTGAAAATAAAATAATTACTGCAAACGTGCCGAATCCGCTCTTAAGAAAGCGCTTGTTTCAGGATTTAAATCTGTTATACTGTTTTTTGTTCTTTCGACCACCAACGACCACCCATGAACGACGAGCGATTTCAAAATGACGACAACGAGGCCGCGCCCAAAGGGCCGCCGTATCAGACTCCCAAAGGTGTCCATGATATTCTGCCGGGTGATCATGAGTATTATACGTTTATTAAAAAAGTGGTGCGGCACCGCTGCAGACAGGCGGGTTTTCGGCGCATCTCCACGCCAATTTTTGAGTTTACGGAAGTTTTTACGCGCAGCATTGGCGACTTAAGCGACATCGTGAGCAAGGAAATGTACACTTTTTCCGACCGCAAAGATCGCAGTCTGACTTTGAAACCTGAAGGCACCGCAGGCGTGATGCGCTCGTATATTCAGCATGGCATGCAGTCTCTTGCCCAGCCGGTTCAGCTTTTTTATCTTGAGCCGCATTTCCGTTATGATCGTCCGCAAAAGGGCCGTTACCGCCAGTTTTGGCAGTTCGGTTTTGAAATCATTGGTGAAAGTGATCCGGCGCTTGATGCGCAGATTATTTATCTGGCCCATAAGATTCTGGATGATGTGGGCATTGCCGGACTTTTTTCGTTGCAACTCAACAATATCGGCTGTCAGATTTGCCGGCCGAATTACATTACGGCTTTGAAGGATTTTTATTTTGGCAAAGAACGATCTTTGTGCGGACAGTGCCGCGACCGGCTCGAAAAAAATCCGTTGCGGCTACTTGACTGCAAGGAAGAGGATTGCCGGATTTTGGCTCAGCTGGCGCCTAAAATGGCGGATTATCTTTGTGCGGAATGTAAAGAATTCGACATGCAGGTCAAACAATTTTTGGGCGAGCAGAAAATCGAATTCCAGCAGAATAACAGTCTGGTTCGCGGGCTTGATTACTACACCAAAACTGTTTTTGAATTTTGGGATCGCAGCGATGGCGCGCAGAATGCGGTTGGCGGCGGCGGCAGATATGACGGCCTGGCTGAACTGATGGGTGGAAATCCTACGCCGGCCTGCGGTTTTGCTGCGGGTATTGAACGCATTATCGCCAACATGAAACGGGAAAAAATCCGCGTGCCGCACAAGGATGATCTACATCTGTTTGTGGCGCAGCTCGGGCATGAAGCAAAGATGAAATCGCTGCCGCTCATTAATGAATTGCGTGAGGCTGGCGTGCGCACGATGGGCGCGCTCGGCAAGGGCGCGATCAAAACGCAGATGCGTTTGGCGGATAAATTTAAAGTTCCCTACACCCTGATTCTTGGTTTGACGGAAGTGCGTGAAGGCAACATCATCATCCGCGACATGAAAGTCGGGACGCAGGTCACGATTCCTTTTGAGGATGCGGTGAAAGAGGTCGTGAAGCGGATCGGCAAGGAAAATCTGGACCGCTACAGCCCGGGTGAACTTATTTACTGAAACATGCAAACAAATCTTTTTCTTCAAAAACAGTTTTTGTGGATACCTGCAGCGTTTGCGGGCTTGGCGCTTTTAATGCTTTTTTGGCCGCGGGGAACTGCCTCCAAAACGATCGACTCCCTGCAAAGTTTTGCGGCATGTCTTCGTGATAAGCAGGTCACGATGTACGGGAGCGATCTTTGCGAAAACTGCCGTGTGCAAAAAAAAATGTTTGGCAAATTTTTTGATTCGATCAATTATGTTAACTGTGACTTTAAGCAGCAGGAATGCGAGGGCAAAGGACTCCGCTATTATCCCGTCTGGATGATGGGACAGCATGCGCTCACAGGCCTTCAATCACTGCCACAGCTTGCGTCTTTCAGTGGCTGCAGCCTGCCACTTTTAACGCCAGAGAATCGTTCAATTTCTTAACCCGTTTTTATGCCTTCACTTTTTACAGGCGGAAAATCCCGCAAATCACTCATGGCTTCCGGTGAAAATATTATCTGGATTGCAAGCACGGTTGTTTTTGTTCTGCTCATCGGCGCATGGATGCTTTATGCCTATAACCCTTATGTCCAGGACAAAGTTGCGGCTTTTTTGCATCCGGCACAGGCGCAAAAACAGTACACGCTACCGCTGACGATCGTCTATGATGCCACCGATGCAGCGAAGAAAAAGGAAATCAGCACTTTTCTGGCGAGCCTGGTTGATCCGCAGAAAGGGCTTAAATCGACCAAAATCCAGGATAAGCTGCTGGATTATAAAACTCCTGAAGGAGAAAAAATTATCAAGGAGATTGACGCCAATTATCTGCCGATCGCTTTTTTTGATAAAACGGTTGCGCAACATCCGCAGTTTAGCGGGCTGCAACCGTATCTGCAGAAAAAAGGCGACAATTATTATTTTCATCTCCATCCTTCGTTTCACCTGAAATCACCTGCACCGGATGGCGGCCATCTGAAGGGCGAGGATGCGGCAAAAGCCAAGGTAGTGATTGTGGAATATGGCAGTTATACCTGCCATTATTGCCGTGACATGGAGGAAGTGATCGCAAAAATCATGAAAGATTATGCGGGGAAAATCGCTTTGTCCTACAAATTTTTTGACCGCAACCAGGTTGACGGATTTCTGGCACAGGCGGCCCAGTGCGCAGATGATCAGGGGAAATTCTGGCAAATGCATGACCTGCTGTTTAAGGATCAGCCGCAGATGGTGGCGATGCTGCAAAAACTTCAGGGCGATTTTAAGCCTTCACTCAGCGATTATCTTAAAAAGAAAGCTGCCGCCGCCGGTCTGAAGTCGAAAGATTTTGCCTCCTGTTATGCCAGCAATAAATATGCTGCAAAATCGCTGGATTCCAGCAAGGAAGGCGTTGATTTTGGAGTTGACGGCACACCGGCATTTTTTGTCAACGGCATGCTGCATGACGGCGCCTACCCGTACGAAGATTTTAAAAAATTTATTGAAGAAAGTTTAAAATAAATTGACCGCATGTTTGTTGCGAAATTTTTTCTCCGGCCCTGGCAGGAGTTGGCATTGGCTTTGAAGGAACGCTTGTTTTCGCCAGCTGTTTTTGCTGCAATATTTTTTTTGCTGCCCTCCAGCGTCAGCGCAATTTCGCCGGCCAGCTTCAGCGATGTTGCCCTGACCAGTGAGCATTTTGCCGCGATCGAATATTTGAAAAGCAAGGGCGTAATTTCCGGTTACGCTGATCACACTTTCCAGCCGCAAAAATCGATCAACCGTGCGGAAGCGCTGAAGATGCTCGCTCTGGCTGCAAAGTTTCCGCCGGACACTCCCCTGCCTGCGAAAGCGCCTTTCAGCGATCTGAAAAAAAAGGACTGGTTTTACCTCCCTGTTGGCCAGGCCTACGGTCTCGGCATTGTCCAGGGTTATTCCGATCATACTTTCAGGCCAAATCTCACGGTTAATCTTGCTGAAAGTCTAAAAATGCTGCTGAAAAGTTTTGGTACGGTGCTGCAGAGTGGCTCAAATGGAAATCCCTACCCTGATGTGGATAAAACAGCATGGTACAGTGTTTATGCGGAATACGCCAAAAGCAAAAAACTTGTCGTTCCTGAGGACGATGGCAGGCTGCATGCCGAGAAAAAAATGTCGCGTGAAGATTTTGCCCAGATCGTCTATCGCCTTATGACCTTGCAGGAGGAAAAACTGCAGGAATTTCCGCTCAACCGCGACTGGCCCAGTTTCAGCCATAAAACTGACCATTATGCGCTGAAGTTCCCTTTTGACTGGCAAAAAATCGAAGCGGATCGGCAAATGGTTTTCTGGAAACAGGATACTTTTAACGGCCAGGTGAGTTTTTCGCGCATTTTTCCTGACAGCGCAGCGGTTTTTGTGGCGGTAGATGAAAACCCCGGCAAGCTGATGCTCGACAATTATTTTAAAAAAATCCAGTACGACCCAAAGGCTGAAATACAAAAGCAAACCTGGAATGGTTATGCCTCAATTACTGTTTCTGTAGCGCAAAACGGACTCAAGGATTTTTATTTTGAACTGCCGAACGGGATGATTCTGATCGCCTACAGCCAGACTGGCGATGGCCTGCTTAAGCCATATCTTGAAGATGAGATTCACGCCATTGTTGACAGTATTCGTTATGTGGAAGCCACTGAGACGCGTGAAAGTCTGCTCACGCAGATCCGCGCCAATATTCTAGTGGCAAAAAAAGGCCAAGCCATGCTGAACCTGCTGCCTGACCGGATCATTATTGAAACCGATACGATCGGCATCGGTACCGGGCCGGTTGATTATTATTACAGCCTAAAGTACGATGTTACGCTGAAGTATGAACGCAATTTTGACACACTTTTGGCCCTGAAGGAAGCCAAAACTTCGGCATTTTAGGTTTTGGCTTTGCTTTTGGCCTCAAATAACTATAATGGTTCTGCTTTTTATTTTTTAACCCTTTTTCAATATGAAAAATAAGGTTCTTGTGGGTGCTCTTCTGGCGATTGCCAGTATTGCGCTTTTTGCCTGCCAGGCTGATGATATCAACCCGCCTGCAGATACTCAAAATTCCAGCGCCAAAGTCGAGGTGAATCCTGCGGCCATGCCTGATGCCAACACCAAAGCTTTTGTGATGAAGAATGGAAAAATGATGACAATGATGATGGATGGTTCGATGAAGGTCATGGACCTCGAGATGACTCTTGCCAATGGCGCAAAACTTGGCATGGATGGAAAGGTCACGATGAAAGATGGCACTGTGATGATGATGGGTGAAGGTGAAATGATGGGCCCGGACGGTCAAAAAGTGCCAAATGGCGTTACCGGCGCCAGGATGAAGGATGGCAAAATGATGATGATGTACCGCAATGGCACAATGGCGGCTCTTGATCACGACATGAATCTTGGCAATGGCGGACGCGCCCTGATGAGCGGCAAGGTAACAATGACAGATGGCACGACCTACATGATGAAAGATGGCGATATGGTAACGCTTGAAGGGGTTCTGACCAAAGCCGGAGCCAATTCTGACACATCTGCAGGCGCTTCGATAAAGGTTGATGCAGGCACAGATGCAGGAGCTGCTGTTTCCAGTGGTGTTTCAACTAAAACCGATACCGCACCTGCAGCCGGCAGTGATGCGAGTGGAAATTAAGCACTACGCTGGTGCATTTTTCGCGCACTTATAGCGCACTTTTTAAGGGGCCTTCCATCACGGGCCCCTTTTTGTTACATTGTCCACATGAGAAAATTTTTAATATCAATCGCGGCGCTGACAGGTATTGTACTGTTTTTTACAGCATGTCAAAGCCAAAAATTACCTGAGGTGCCGGCCGGATCTGGCGTTCCATTCAGCAAAGGCCCGACTTCGCCACCGGGCAGTTTGAAAGGGCCCAGCGCTCCTCCGCCGGACGTTTTACAAAACCCGGGTGTTTTGAAAAATGCAACTGATGATTCTCGCACCAAAACGGATGTTAAAACGGATACCAAAATAGCTGCCAAATGGCTCGCCTACAAAATCAAACCGCTGCGCATATCCTTTAACTATCCGGCTTCCTGGGGAGAGATCAAACTCGAAAAAAACAAGGGTGACAGCGGTGATGAAACCCAGATTATTTTTTCAAATACGACTCTCGGCATGTATTATCACAGTACGGATTTTGCCGTGGGTCGCGACGGAATGTTTGAAGATTTTGCCCCAAAATCGTTGTCCGGTTGTGATGAGTTAAAAAAATACAACCCCTTTCAGCTAAGTGAGGGTGGATTTTACACGGAAATCGACCATTGCCAAAAACTTGCGGGTGGCGCAAAGGGCGCGCTGCTCTTTCATTTTCCAGCGAGTGACGGTGGAATTGCCAGCACCGGCGATCACTGGAGCGGTCTTGCGTATACGGGAAATTCCCGCTATCCCTATCTTGTTTTGATCGCAGAGAGCGAGTCCGGCGTTACAGCTGAAACCATGCAGAAAGTGCTGGAGTCGTTCAAATAATACCAAAATTCATGGACGATATTTACGATGACATTTACCAAAAATCGCTGGCGCTTCACGAAAAATATCGCGGCAAGTTGGCGGTGGCTTTAAAAATTCCGCTTGCCGACAAAGATGATTTGAGCTGGGCCTACACGCCAGGCGTGGCTGAACCATGCCGAAAAATCGTGAAAAATCCTGACGATGCCTATCGTTATACACTGAAAAATAATACTGTGGCGCTGGTGTCTGACGGCTCGGCTGTGCTGGGACTCGGCAATATCGGCGGACTTGCCGGCATTCCGGTGATGGAAGGAAAATGTCTGCTATTCAAGCATTTTGCCGATGTGGATGCCTTTCCGATCTGTCTGGCCACGCAAAATACGGATGAAATCGTGATGATTGTTAAAAATATTGCGCCGGTTTTTGGAGGGATTAATCTGGAAGATATTGCTGCGCCGCGCTGTTTTGAAATTGAGGAGCGGCTTTCCGGCGAGCTTGATATTCCGGTTTTTCATGATGATCAGCACGGCACCGCAATTGTGGTACTGGCGGGGCTGATCAATGCGCTGAAACTGGCCGGGAAAAAATGGGGAGAAGTGAAAATTGTAATTTCAGGGGCAGGTGCCGCAGGAATTGCGGTAACGAAATTATTGCTTGTCTATGCGGCGCATAAAAATTTCACCCCACCGAATATTATTTTGTGCGACAGGCATGGCGCGATTTACCGCGGCCGCAACAACGGCGCGAATACTTCTAAAAATGAAATTGCTGCTTTGACCAATCCGAAGCAGGAAAAAGGCAGTCTCGAAGAGGTCATGCGGGGCGCGGATATTTTTATCGGGGTGTCTGGACCGGGGCTGTTAAGTTTTGAGGCTGCCAAAAAAATGGCTGCGCGCGGGATTATTTTTGCGATGGCCAATCCGACTCCGGAAATCATGCCGGATCAGGCCAAAGCCGCCGGTGCTTTTATTGTTGGCACGGGCCGCAGCGATTTTCCGAATCAGATCAACAATGTGCTGGTTTTCCCGGGCGTTTTCCGCGGTGTCCTTGACGCGCGCGCGAAGAAAATAAGCGAAAAAATGAAGCTGGCAGCGGCGGAAGCGCTGGCCGGTCTGGTCGACAAAGATTTAAGTCCATCGAAAATCATTCCCGGAGTGTTTGATCCGCGGGTAGCGACGACGGTGGCTGAAGCGGTGAAAAAATTTGTCTGAGTTACTTTCTACTGCTGCGGGTTTTTTGGACTTTTTCCAGAGCTTCCAGGCGAGCCCCGAATTGGGCCTGCATATCTGCAACTGCGGATGTAAATATCTTCACAACTGCAGGTGCTACCTGCTCCAAAACTACAGCCGCTGTTTGCTTTGCAATTGCATCAGCAAGTGTCGCAATTGCCACTTCTAAAAATTCTGGGCTGCCAGGCGATAGAGGGTTAGAAGTTATTACCGGATCCCGCTTCGTGCTTGCAGGATGGCCAGCATCAATAGGGTTAATGTCAGCCATTATTTCTGCGTCATGCGGGGTATGGTGACCATAAACCAATGGTGCTTTGGCTGCGCCGCCCGGCAGCGCAGGTCCTGATAAAGATTGCGGCGGCAGTGATTTGGATGGTGATTTGGCGGGAGAGACTTCTACAACTGGGGCTGGTGGTTCGGCTGCTGGCCCTGGGGTTGGCCTTGCTACTACTACTGGTCTTGCTGAAGGCCTGGGTGGTTCAGGCGGGACCGGGAGAGCTGGCTGCACTGCAACTGGGGTCGCCTGTGCGTTTATTGTTTCGACTCCGGATACTGCAAGATGTGCCTCTTGTTCGTCTGGTTTGAGTTGAATGACGGGGGGCCTTGCGAAACCACTGCCTGGTAACAAGCCTTTGATGAATTTGGTTCTATGATAATTGTCTAGCAATACACGGGTCGAACTTGGAGGCGGCTCCGGTGCTGGTGCGTCCTCGTCGGCTGCCGGCGCGGGAGTATCAGCAAATATAGGCGGCGGCGGAGAAGGCAGAGGTAGAAGGCCTGCAACAATATCGCCATAAGCTCCTGCTGGTTTTTCATTTTCAGCAGGGGGCGGTGCTGCAAGAGTTTCGAGGTCACCTTCTTCATCTTCAAGCATTCTTACAGCATGTTCATAGGCGTGATCTTTTTCCGGTATTTCGGCTGTCATTGTGAAAAAATCAGGAGTTTTTAGGATATACTCTTCTAAATTTTTGTCAAGATTTTCACTGCACCCGCGGAAATTTCGTGCTAATATAATGAAAAATTTTTTTGGATATTACAAGGTCATAAATCTATGAACCCGTTTACAATTGTGGCTCATCGTGGTGGAAAGGGGCCTTACAAGGAAAATACGCTGCAGGCCTTCCAGCACGCAATTGATTATGGCGCGGATGCGGTTGAAATGGACATGCGCTTTGATCATTACAAACAACGATTTTATCTGGAGCACGATTTTCTGCACTGGCCGAGCGATCGCAAAAATACGATCGAGAAGGTTATACCATATCTGGTTGGCAAAACTTTTTTTGTGATCGAGCTTAAGACTCTGTCGTGGGTGCGTAAGAAGTATGCATTGAAATTTCTGGAGGCTGTTAAAAAATACGACCTGATGCCGCGCTCGCTGATGATTTCGTATAATCCTTTTATTCTTTTGCAGCTGCGAAAATTCAGCAGCGGCATTCAGCTTGGGTTTATCTGTCCGTCGTTTTTTCGCTGGAATCTTTTCAAGAAATGGATTTTGGGCGTGGTTAGACCTCAGTATGTTCTGCTGCACCAGCGCATGCTCAAAAAAAGTGTGATACACTTTGCGAGGCAGCGTGGTCTTAAAATTCTTAGTTACACCATGAATAACGATGAAGAGTGGCTGATGGCCAGGAAACTTGAAGTTGACGGCATTATTACTGATTTCCCGCAGGAAGCACGCAGGGTTTTGGAATAACGATTAACAATTAAAAATTCAAGATGTCTGGACATTCCAAGTGGCATTCAATAAAGCATAAAAAAGGCGCGGAGGATAAAAGGCGCGGCAAAATTTTTACCAAGCATGCCAAACTGATTGCGATTGCGGCGCGCAGCGGCGGCGATCCTGACATGAATCCGGCTCTTAGGGTCGTGATTGAAAATGCGCGCGCGGAAAATATGCCCCGCGATAACATTGAGCGTGCCATTAAAAAAGGCACGGGTGAAAGCAAAGACGGCGTAGTGATGGAGGAAATAATCTATGAAGGTTTTGGCCCGGGCGGCGTGGCGCTGTATGTTCACGCCCTGACAGATAACAAAAATCGTACAGTTACCAATCTTAAACATACGCTCGGCAAACATGGCGGTAATCTTGGCGCAGCGGGTTCGGTTGGTTATCTTTTCAAAAAACATGGACTGATTTTGGTGCCGGCAACCGGTCAGGACAGCGAAAAAATTGAGCTGGCAGCAATTGATGCTGGGGCGCAGGACATTAAAACCGGCGGAGATCTGATTGAAATTTACACTGATTCCCAGGATTTGATGAAGGTTAAAAAAGCGTTTGAAAAAGCCGGAATAAAGGTCGATTCCGCAAGACTTACGTATGACGCGCAGACAGTGGTTTCCGTTAAGGACGAGGCAACAGCACGCAAAATTCTGGATTTGATCGATGTGATCGAGCAGGACGATGACATTGCCGAAGTCTTCAGCAACCTGGAGATTGCGCAGGAGCTGCTTGACGCAATTGAGTGACCGCCGATTAAAAAATCTTGCAAGTTTCACCTAAGCTTGACACCCGGAAGGCCCCAGGTTGATTCCCGTCAGCTCCGCCAGGCGTTTTTAAAAGTGAGCGGCAAAGATAGCGTAAATTTACTCCTCGAATTTGTAGATCATGTCGGGCTCCAGAGTTGTTTCATCGTCTTTTTTGGCTTTGCGCAGGAGCTGGTCTGAAAAGGTGACTTCGTCAGTTTCGGGTTTTGTGTCTGTAAAACGATCAACATCTGTAGAATGGTCAACATCTGCGGTTTTTGCGTCGCGAGCCTTTTGGGCGCTGGTTTCTTTTTTGGTCGATTTTTTGAGCGCAGGTTTTTTAATTGTTTTTTTGGGACCTGATTGAGCTGGCTCCGGTGTTGACGATGGCTCGGCCGCAGAGATGGTTTTTAGTATGGATGCCGATTCTGCAACAGCTTCAAATTTTGAGGTATTGGAGTTTATAATCTGCTGCTCGCCAAATTGCTGCGCAGCACTCTCCTCCCCGGACAAATGTAATCGCTCGCGCTGGAAATTTTTAATTTTTTCAACTACCAGCTGCTCGACCGTGGACAAATCGCCTGAAACAATTTTGAATCCCGCAGCGCGGACGTGTCCTCCGCCGCCGAACATGCCGGCAAGCTGGCTCGCATCAATGCTATCCGAAGTTGTGCGTACGCTTCCGGAAATGACGCCGTTTTCGCGCTCTTTTAATAAAATCACGATTTCAGTGCCGGGCGCGTTGGTCATGAGCTCGTCAATAATGCCGCCGGTTTCGTCGTAGCGGCTTTCGGTGTCGGCAAAATCTTTGTGACTGATGGTTGCCCAGACAAAATGGGTTTTTTGATCGACTTTAATATTGGACAAAATGCGGCCCCACAAGCGCAAAGTCGAGAGCCGTTTGGTTTTGAAAATGTGCTGGATGATTTCCTGCTGGCGGGCGCCGTAGCGCACAAGATGCGCGGCTGCGGCAAAAGATCGCGGCGTGGTGTTGGCGTTTTGGAAACTGCCCGTATCGGTGATGATGCCAGCCAAAAGCAGGGTTGCAATATCTTCATCAAATAATTTTTTACCGGTTTGTTTTTCGAGTTCTTCGATGAGCGGGATAAGCATTTCGGTAGTGGCGCTGGCCATGATATCGATGAGATTAATTCGTCCGAATGCACTATTGGAAGCGTGATGATCGATGTTAATTACCGGAATCTGGGTGAAAAGTCCGGTGTTGTCTTCATAAAAACGGCCGAGCTGGGAGAGATCGCCGGTGTCGACCGTGATGATGATGTCGTATTTGGCTTCGCCGTGGCTGAAAGAAACTTCGCGCGCGGAAAACTGGCCGGTTTTTGGGGTGATGATAATGTTGACTTTGTTTTGTTCGAGTCTGGTTTTGATGGTGGAAAGTTTGGCTTTGCTGGTATCGATCGTGACGATGAAATCGTTACCCGGCGAAAAATCTTCGTGGATGACACTGGTGGTTGGCAGAAACTGAAAGGCGTCTGGAACCGGCTCGCAGCTAACCACAGTGACCTCTTTGCCGAGTTTTTTGAGCACGTGATAGAGCGCGAGAGCGGGGCCAAGGCTGTCGCCATCAGCCGGAGCCGAAGGCATGATGAGAATTCTTTGCGTGCGTTTGAGAATGTCAATGATTTGCTGACTGGTTTGGTCCATGGAATTTGGAATGTGGAATTTTGTGGGCGCAGTTGATCATTTAATTTTAAAATATTTTTGTGTTTTAGTCAATGGGCTTACCGAGGGTTTATGCGATTTTAGCGAATGGATTGCTCTAGTCTGCCCGGGGCAGACAGCGATGCGGATTTTTTTGAAATCCATGAGAAGGCAAAACTTTAACAATGTGCGGTCTCAAAAGCAAGGCCAAGCGCGGCAAAAAAACCTGTACGGCTACGCATGCGGGATTAAACTTTTTTGGCTTTTAAGAAAGCTTTTTACCGACATGTTATAATCACCATTTTTCAGGATGGCCTGCTGATGAGGAAAACTGGCCTTTTTCGCCATCCCGGGACGGCGAAATGCCGGATTTGCCTATGAATAAGCCATTTCTATGTCAATCAAGTTTGCTTAAATTAAAAAATATATTATGGCTAGGCCTCTGCATCTTAAGCCGTACAGTGCTTCAAATCTGGAACCACCCCCTAAAATAGGTTGTGGAAAGAATAATTTTCAGGTAGTTTCCGGAGGCGAATTGCAAATCTTTTTATGCTCCAGCTTAGTACCTGCAAACAGTGCGCTACCCAATTTGAAATTTCTGATGAAGATCTGAACTTTTACATTGAAGTTTCAGATGTTTTTAATGATAAAAAATACCCTTTCCTGCCACTATAATTTCTATTTATGGAAACACTTGAAAAACCGTTAAATATTGAACAACCGCCGAACCTTTTTGTTCCACCAGGTTGGGGAAAATGTAAACTGGTTATTCCAAAAGATGCCCCTGAAGATTTTTCTGGAATAAATTTGCATTTTCTAAAAAATTATTATCGTTATACAGCGTATATAACGGTGAGTGAAAAAGAAATTTCAATAAGCAGACTCCTTCTATCTTTCTCAAACTCAAAAAATGAGATAAAAAAGAGAAAAAAACTTGATGAATTTATAACTGCTTTATATGCAAGTTATCCGGTTCTTGAAGTCTATTTTGATAGACTAACACGTGAGCAAAAGAAAGGCTTATTGCGGGCTGGCACAGAAATAGGACTGATGGGACTCGCTTTTATTATTGCCGGTAATTTTGTTGGATGCGCAGTAAAAAAAATTCATGATCAGATAATGCAGACAGTGTCTGGCGATAAAACCACAGAGACGCATAAATAATGTTAACACCCTACCCCACACCACCCCATCCCGGGGCCCCCCGCCCTATAAAACAACCACGCTCTGTACTTTATAAGTGCCGTCCGGCTGCAGGACTTCGATCTTCACGGTTTTGGTGCTGTTCATCCAGGAAAAAAGATGCCACCAGGCTTTGGGCAGACCGGTTATTTCGCGAATAGAGGTTTTGCCGGTGCTGACCAGAAAGAGTCTGTAATCATAATCCGCAGTCTGGTTGTTTAGGTTGTAGGTCTCGAGCAGAACGTGCGTGGGGGTCGGTTCAATGAGAGCTGAAGAAAGCCCAAAATTTTGGCTGTTGTCCTGGTCTTTGACGGTGAAAAGTAATTTCTTCTGGATGGTTTTGAGATCGACCAGATAGACATTTGGCTTGTCAAAAAGCACAAGCAGTTGATGCGCTCCATCAAAATCACGGATGCCGTCTTCGATAAAAAACGTGCCGGGAACTTTGGAGATGGATTTTTGCGTGCCGGTTGCAAAATCGACTTCGTAAAGTTCGCCTGCGGCAAAACTTAAGTCTGGATAAAATCCGCCGAGCCCATCGGTCTCGGGGGAAGTGACATAATATGCTTTGCTGCCACTAGCCGACCAGCCTGCCGGCAGCCAATTGCTAGTGAACCGTTTTCCTGGCAGAGGGCCGAAACTGGCCGCGCGAAATTCATCAACGGTCAAAATAGTTTTATCGGCTTGACCTTTAAGCCCTCTGGCGATCAGCCAGTGAGTTTTTTTGGTAGACTGATTCGGGCTTGGGAGATCCGTTTCCTGCGATTTTTCATAGAGAAGCCATTGACCATCCGGACTTATCTGCGGGCCAAAAACTTTGCGCACACCGGCCATTTCATTTTGGGAAGAGGTTTCAATGGTTGGATTTTCGGCTGGATTTTCGGGTTTTCCGGCTTGATCCGGAGTCTGGTTTGAATTATTACTTGGATTTTGCGACTGATCTGGCAGCTGATTTGGCGATTGATCTTGGGACTGTTGAGTTTGCGGTTGCTGAGTTTGCGGCGACTGGGTTTGCGGCGACTGAGTCTGATCTTTTTGCAACTGGCAGCCGATAAATCCGACCATCAGGGCCTGACTTAAAAGCAATAGAAAAACAAGTTTTCGCATGGAAGTGAAATATTAAAAAGTTAAACTCGCCACCTACCATAACATTGTTTTTTAAAAAACGCTACAGGTTTGTCGATTTTTGGCTATACTTTGCGCATGAAAGCTCTTATAAAAATTGATCCAAAGAATCCTGCCAAAAAAACGATTTTGCGCGCCGCGGCGATTTTGAAGCGAGGCGGGATTGTGGTTTTTCCGACCGAAACAGTTTATGGGCTTGGGGCCAATGTTTTTTCGCGGCGCGCAGTTAGGAAAATTTTTGCGGCCAAGGGTAGGCCGGCTGATAATCCGCTGATTGTGCATGTGGCATCAGTTGCAGATGTGAAATTGGTGGCGCGCGAAGCGCCTGCGGTTGCCCAGAAATTGATGCGGGCTTTTTGGCCGGGGCCGATGGCGCTGGTTCTGGAAAAACGCGCACGCGTGCCTGACGAAGTTACGGCGGGCAGTAACTCGGTGGCGGTGCGCATGCCTGCGCATGCGGTTGCGCGCGCGCTTATCCGTGCCTGCGGATTTCCGATCGCAGCGCCATCAGCGAATAAGGCCGGCCGGCCGAGTCCGACTTCGGCACGGCATGTTGCCGAAGATTTTGGGATGAGTTCGGGCGAGCGGCAAAAAACCGACGCCACGATCGACCTTATTCTTGATGGCGGCAAAACCAGAATCGGTCTTGAATCAACAGTTGTGGATGCGCGTGGCGCCAAAGCGGTCATTTTAAGAAGCGGCGGCGTGACTGTGGAAGATTTGCAAAAAGTTTTAGGTTATAAGCCAAAAATCGCGCGTCTGCGCAAGGGCGGCAAAGCTCCCTCCCCGGGGATGAAATATCGACATTATGCGCCAAGCATGCCGTTGATTTTAATTGGTCTTGAGCCGCGCACAAAATCGGCAACAAAAAAAATGATTGTCACAATGCAGAAAAAAATTCACGCCCTCGCGAATGAAGGCCTGCGCGTTGGCGTATTGTGCACAAGTGAGCATGCAAAATTTTATAAAGAAGCTCATCAAATCATGATTTGCGGATCATTGGGAAATCCCGACAGCATAGCCAAAAATCTTTTTGCAAGTTTGCGCAGATTTCAAAAGCGCGGCGCAGGGGAAAAAAGCCATACTGGCATAGATCTTATTTTATCCGAAAATTTCAGGGAAAAAGGTATCGGACACGGTGTTATGGATCGTCTTAAGAGAGCGGCTGCGGTCGAGTAATTTTAAACCGAAACGCTAAAATCTACAGCTCTAAGCTGCATGTGGGTGCGGCCTTTCCAGGTGTTTTGTTCAAGATGGCAGACCAGATCGATCGTCTGCGAAGTTTGGAGTGCGCTTTCGTGCTCGCCAAGTTTAAAGCCGATCACGGGTAAACGATTGCGGCCTGATGTACTTTGCGCTTTGCTCCGCACGCCCGAAGTGGTTAAAGCGCCTGCAGGCAGCTCGGCCTGAAAATGAAGATGGTTATGTTCTTTACCAACGCGTTTTGCAAAAAGCGGGCGGACACCCCTCACCAGAAATAACGGCTGCGTGTTGCCAACACCGAAGGGTTCCATCTGTCCAAGAAAACTTAAAAGATTTTCGCTTAACTCGGCTTCGCTGATCTCGCAGTCGATTTCCAGGGCAGATTTAAAGTGCGTAGATTCCAGTTTTTTTTCGGCATAAGCAGTCATGGCATCCTTGAAAGCCGCCAGATTTGCTTTTTTGATATTGAAACCCGCGGCCTGGGCATGTCCGCCGTAATGATCGAGATATTGAGAGGTGGCATTGAGCGCATCCACAAGATTAAAACTTTCAGGCCCGCGCGCGGATGCGACCAGATAATCGCCGAAATCCTGCAGAATAATGCAGGGGTGCAGATATTTTTCCACAAGTCTGCCAGCGATCAATCCCAAAATCCCCACATGCCAACTAGCATTCCAGGCAATAAAAATTTTGTCGGAATTACGGTCGGCGCTAAACTGGGCCTCGGCCTCTTCCATGGCTTTCAAAACCATCTGCTGGCGGCTTACGTTCAATTTTTCGAGGTGCCCAGCCAAAAGTTCGCCTTTTCCATCCTGGCCGTCGTGAAGCAAAAGTTGTAGTGCAAAATAGGGATGGTCAATACGCCCGGCGGCGTTTATGCGGGGAGAAAGCCGAAATCCAATAGTTGACACATCGAGTTTATCTTCATCCTTGATGCCGGAAATTTTTTTGAGCTGGTCAAGACCGTGATGCTTGGTGTTTTTAAGCGCTTCCAAACCGTATTTAACAATGATGCGGTTTTCGTCCTGGATCGGGCCGATGTCTGCAACTGTGCCAAGACTGGCCAGATCAAGCAGCGAAAATAAATAATCTTCACGTTCCTGGCCAGTGAATTTGTCTTTGATAAGAGCGGAAGCGAGTTTGAAAGCCACACCTGCGCCGGTCAAACCTTTGAAAGGATACTCACAGGCCGGCTGTTTCGGATGCAAAATGGCGTAAGCGGCGTCTGGAAAATTTTTGGGGATGGTGTGATGGTCAGTGATGATTACGTCGATGCCATGCGATTTTCCGAGTTCAATCTGGTTTTTGCAGGAAATGCCGCAGTCAACAGTGATGACCAGGGTCGCGCCGACTTTGGCGAAGTCTTCAATAAAAGCATTGCTCAGACCGTAGCCGTCTTTGACGCGGTGGGGCAGGCGGTAGGAAATGCGCGCGCCAAGAATTTTTAGGGTTTTGACGAGAATGGCCGTGCCACTGATGCCGTCAACATCGTAATCGCCAAAGATGATAATTTTTTCTTTATTGGCGATGGCGCGTTTGATGCGGTCGATGGCTTTGTCCATGTCGCGCATGAGAAACGGGTTGTGAAAGCCTTTTTTATAGCTTGGGTAAAGGTAGGACTGAATCTGTTCGCGATCGGTGAGTCCGCGGTTCTCGAGCAATTTTTCAATGATATTTTTACCCGGATCGCGATTTTTGACCTGCCAGTTTTTGCCGAGGACGGACATTTCAATTAGCAATTAAAAATTAACAATCAGGAATTGGGGATTGACAATTAACAAGGTAGCAGGGTTCAGGAATCTGCGCAAAATTTTTCGAGTTCCGGTCCGTCGATCCAGTGAATACTGCGATTGCGGCGAAACCAGGTCAGCTGGCGTTTGCAGTAATTGCGGGTATTTTTTTTGATGGTGTAACTGGCAGCTTCCAGCGTGCATTTTCCTTGAATGTAAGCGATTATTTCGGGATAGCCGAGCGAGGACATTGCTGGCAGTTTTTCGTTGTAGCCCTGGGCGAGCAGGGTTTTGACCTCATTGACAAGCCCTTTTTCAATTTGCAGATCCACGCGGCGATTGATGCGCCCGTATAAAATTTCGCGCGGCCAATCGATGCCGATGGTAAAAACATTAAACTGCGGCTCGGCTTTGCGATCTGTTTTTAGCATATTGCCGGCCAGGTTGATTTCAAGCGCACGAATGACGTAACGCACATTATGCGGGTGGATGGCTTTGGCGGTCTGCGGATCCCGCTCTGCAAGCATTTGATGCAGTGCCTCAGTGCCATTTTGCTCATGGTACTGGGCCAGTTGCGCGCGCAGTTCGTGATTTGGCGGCACTCGGGGGATGTCGTAATTGTCGATAATGGCGTTGAAATAAAGTCCGGTTCCACCCACCAGAATCGGTAATTTGTGACGCCTGTAAATTTCATCGATCGTTTTTAAGGCGAGCCGTTTAAAATCGGCCAGCGTAAATTCCTCATCAGGATCGACTAAATCGAGCATGTGATGGGTGATGCCCTGCTTAGACGGCGGCAGAATTTTATCCGTGCCGATATCCATAAATTTGTAAATCTGGCGTGAGTCAGCGGAAATAATTTCGCCGTTGAATTTTTTGGCGAGCTTCAGACTGAGTGCGGTTTTGCCAGAAGCTGTTGGGCCGATGATGGCAAGAAGCGGGCGGGGATGGGAACCATTCAAAAATTCCCCGATCTGCTCAAAAAGTTTTATCATTAAAATATTTTTAGCATACCACTGAGGAACATTCCAGAGATCAATACCCGAGCCAGGATTTTTTTAATTTGACTTTTTTTTACTGAGGCTTTATATTTGGCCGCGTCAAAGACAGCAGGTGCGATTTTTGGAGGGACGGATGGCGGATCGGCAAGCTCGCAGAAGTTCTTTAAGCCAAAAACCATAAATCCTGCCGAGACCGGGCGTCCGCAGGGCTGCCGTCAACCACACTTGTGGAGTGGAACACTCTTGTGGGGTGGAACTGAAATTTTAAAAAGCATGGTTTCAGTTTTGGTCTCAACGTTTTTGTACGGTTGGGATTTTTTTTAATAACTCGGCAATCCACTCCAAATCCTGTCCAAAAAAAAATTCCAATTGCCAATTTCTAATTTTTAATTGCCACATGCCAGTCACCAAGCAGCAAAAAGCGGAAATTCTCAAGGAACTGAATGATAAATTCGGCAAGGCCAAGGCGATTTATTTTTCAAAAAACAAGGGTCTGCCCGTGAAAAAAGTCGGCGATCTGCGCAAAAAACTTTTCAAGGAAGGTGTTGAGCTGATGGTTGCTAAAAAAACGCTTTTTCGCTTGGCCAGCAAAAACAACAATCTGCCGGAACTGCCAAATGAGTTGATGGATGGCCCGGTTTCTGCGGCTTTTGGTTACGGTGATGTGATTTCGCCGGCGCGCGTGCTTTACGATTTTGCCAAAGAAAATGAAAATCTGGAACTGCTTGGCGGACTGGTAGAAGGCCGACTTTTGTCCAAGGCTGAAGCCAAACATCTGGCCACTCTGCCATCGCGGGAAGTTTTGCTTGCAAAGCTGGTCGGCAGTATGAAATCGCCGATTTCCGGCTTCCATGGAGTTTTGGCAGGTGTTTTAAGAAAATTTGTTTATGGGCTTAAGGCTGTGCACGACAAAAAAGCTGTGACCGGCTGACAGCCAACAGCCAATGTAAATCGGTCGTCAAAATTTAAAAATAATTTTTAATTCTTAATTTAAAAACTATGGCAGACGTTACTCTCAGTGGTGACAGCGAAAAAATCCTTCAAATGGTGGAAAAGCTTTCCGTGCTTGATCTGGCCAATCTGGTCAAGGCAATGGAAGAAAAATTTGGCGTGAGTGCAGCTGCTCCGATGATGATGGCAGGTGCTGCTCCAGCTGGCGGCGCAGGTAAAGCTGCGGAGGAAGAGTCGGCAACGGTTACGGTTATTTTGGCCAATGCCGGTGCCCAGAAAATCAATGTGATCAAAGCTGTGCGTGAAGCAACCGGTTTGGGCCTCAAGGAAGCCAAGGACCTGGTTGATGCCGCTCCAAAGCCGATCAAGGAAGGTGTTCCGCGCGAGGAAGCTGCCAAGATGAAAAAAGCGCTTGAGGATGCTGGTGCAACCGTGGAACTGAAATAATCAAACAAAATCCTGTAAAAACGATTCAAAAATATTTGTGGGAATAGTTTGACAGTCCGATGTTTTAGTTTTGTTGCGGCGTTCACGTGAACGTTTTTTGCTTTGATTTTTGCTTTAAATAAGCCATTTTGATACCAAAAGTCAAAAGATGGCCACTAAGTTTTAAAATAAGACGCTATTTTGGCAAATCACAAGTATGGGCACTCCGGGCGGATGTGCTTCCCCAAGTTTACTTTTGAGCTGAAATTTGCTAGAATGTTAAGATTTAAAAATAAAAACCAAAAGCATGGCGGAATTGATCAAACTGGATGGGAGCAGTAGTGGTTCTGGCACTTCTGGTGGCGCTGGCAATCCTGGAGCTCCAACTACTGCCACCGCTACAAAGCCGGAGGCCCTGGGTCCCCAGGCCACCGTTCCGCAGCCGCAACCTGAATCGAACCTGTCAAAGGATCTCGGTCTGACTGATATTTTTTCCAAGACTGCGCCGAAGCCCAGGGAATCGAAAATGGTGGCTTCGATTGTGGCAGGCAAAGAGGCTTTGGCCAAACTGAAGCCGATTCTGGGCGCGCCGCCCGTGCTTGAGAAATCGCTTGAGCAGGAGAAAACCACTCACATGAAGCATAAACTGCGCAGAGCCCAGGCATTTTTTCTGCTTGTTTTTGCAGCTGGCTGGGCAGGCGCTCTTTATTTTTATTCTGAACTGTCGCCGAATTTTGATCTTTTGGGGCCGAATACGACGCATAAACTGCATGATACCAATACCAGTCTGAAAAAACTGCAGACTGACCTGAATAAATATCGATTTTTGGCGGTGCAGCTTGATCTGAATGATTTCAGCTATCAGTCGGACCGTTTTTTTGCGAATCTGGCGAGCGCCAACAATCCCGCTTTAAGTCCTGAACAGCATGACCAGTTTCTGGCCAACCTGGAGGAAGCCAAAAAAGCGCTGCCGACTTTGCTGAGCGATATTCGTAATCTGCTCAACAAAGATCTGGCAATTTCAACTTTTCGCACAGAGGGCGAAACCGTCCAGAGCGATGACCAGATCCGCCAGGAATTTGAGGAAAGTGTGAAAAATGCGCTGCGGGATGATCGTAATAAAATCCCCGCAATCTCCACGGAAACTGAGGATCTGCAAAACGGACGGCTGCTTGATAATACGCTGAAACTCGTTGGCAACAGGGCTTTTGTGTCGAGTGTCGGGCAGATTCTGCTTGATGATTTTACGAAGAATCTCAATGATTATATCAATACTCCCGATGTAAAAAAGGAAAAGGCGCTGCGCGACGTGATCGCTAAAATTCTGGCAACTACCCGCAGTGACATTGCCACGGTTGCAGAATTGAAACAGAGACGCATTGACTGGTCCACGGTTATCCAGCAGATCGAAAGTGAAACCAGAAACGTAGACAAACATTATGGCCAGGTGCTGTTGTACCAAACCTATGGCGGAATCGTTTATACGGGTTATGATTTTGATGCTGCCACAAACAAGATTGTGCTTTCCGGATCGACCAGAACCATGGATGGTTCGAATTTTACACTGATGAGCAATCTGGTCGATCAGCTTGAGCTTTCTACGCATTTTGAAGATGTGCAGATGCGCTCTTTTTCGAAAACCAAAGGTGGAAATGGCGGGGCGGGTGAAGGTTACAGTGCCAATTTTAAAATCGATCTTCGCATGGAGCCGCAGAAATTTTCGGAAAAGGACAAAAGTGCTGTGCTGGAAAAGAAAGCGCCGGTGCAGACAGGGGTTAAGCGGGTCAATTGACAACTGGCAATTAAAAATTAGAAATTTACAATTAAGAAATTTTTTATGGAAAATGTTGCGGTTCTGCAAAAAAGGTATGGCAAAAATATCAGACTTTATCTGGTGACTACACTGATCGTGCTTTTGGGAGCAGGATATTATGCTTTTTCCCAGTATCAAAAACTGTCGGCGGCGCAGCAGGCTTTGAGCCAGGAACAGGAGATGCTCACTTTGCTGCAGACGACTGCGACGGCTGCGTCAAGCCAGTATGCGGATCTGAAGAAAATTTCGGACCAGAATTCAAGGGCTGCGACGGAATCTTTGGAGAAGGTTTATCCGGTGCGCGAAAATTATACGGACCTGGCGAGGATGTTTGACCGTTTTTTTCAGGATCATAACACGCCGCAGAATCCAGTTTTTGCGAGCGACCTTAAATTTGGCGTGGGGCGCATGGAAAATAACCGTGATTATGCCGTGCTGCCAGTGACGATGACGCTGACGACTACGCAGGATAATTTTATGAAATTTTTAAATTTTGTTGAGAATTCCGGATCGTTGGATGACAAAACGCGGCTCATGGATGTGCGCTCGATCAGCATTAATTTTACGAATACGCCTGATCAGGCGGCGGGTGCTGCTGGCGGCGCGGGTGCTGCTGGAGGGGCTGGCGCAAAATCTTCAGCGCAGGCGCCGATCAATGTTTCAATCGCCCTGAATGCTTATTTTCATCAGTTAAAAACGAAATAATAAAAACGAAATCATGGACCAGACCAAATTACAACAGCTTCAGGATGCGATTTTGGCGGGTAACATCCCGCAGCTGGTTTTGAATACGATCAGCTATGCGCTTGATCTGCGCTCCTCGGATATTCATATCGAGCCGGAAGAAAATACGGTGCGCATCCGCTACCGCGTGGATGGCGTGCTGCGCCAGATCGTTGAGTATCCGCACAATATTCATCCGGCGGTGATTTCGCGCATCAAGATAATGTCGAATCTGAAAATTGATGAACAGCGGATTCCGCAGGATGGTCGATGCTCGGTAACATCGAAGGACAGCCGCGAACTTGATCTGCGCATTTCAACTTTGCCAACGGTGAATGGTGAAAAGATCGTGATGCGCATCCAGGATCGCTCGCGCAAAATTCCCGATCTGCCCGAACTTGGTCTGCAGGGACGCAGTCTGAAATTTTTTGAGCAGGCTTTGGCGTTGCCAAACGGTATTATTTTGACCACCGGCCCTACGGGTTCCGGGAAAACCACAACCATGTACTCGGCTTTGAGCCGACTGAATAAAATTGAGGTCAATATTCTGACGATTGAGGATCCAGTGGAAATCCAGATGGATGGCTTAAACCAGAGCCAGGTGCACCCCGACATTAATTACACTTTTGCGAACGGGCTGCGTACGGCGCTGCGCCAGGATCCGAACATCATCATGGTCGGTGAAATCCGTGACCGCGAAACCACTGACATTGCAATTGAGGCTGCACTGACCGGACATCTGGTGTTGTCGACCATTCATACCAACAGCGCGGTCGAAACCCTGACGCGTATTGATAACATGGGCGTGCCGCCGTTTTTGATGGCTTCAACGATTGAACTCATTATTGCGCAGCGTCTGGTGCGCAAGCTGTGCGACAAGTGCAAGCAGCCCCAGACGCCTGATCCTGAAGTTTTGGGACTGGTGAAGCGTGCCGTTACGAATCTGCATTTTGTTGATGAAAAAGCGCTGGCAGAAGAAATTGAACCGGAAAAATTGAAAGCGCTGCAGTTTTTTCAAGCAGTCGGCTGCGAGGCCTGCGACCGCGTCGGTTATCTGGGACGACTTGGTCTGTATGAAATCATGCGCATGAATAACGATATCAGGCGGCTGATTTTAACGCGTGCATCTTCGCTCGACATTGAAAAAGCGGCAATGAAAAACGGCATGATTAATTTGGAGCAGGCCGGGATTTTGAAGGCTCTTAAAGGCGAAACGTCACTTGAGGAAATTTACCGCGTGGCGAAACGGATGGAGGTCAATTAGAAATTTGCAATTAGAAATTAACAATTTTTAAGGCGATGGAAAAGAAAGCGCAAGAATTCGGTCAGATTGAAGGCAATGAACTGTTTCACCTTGAACAGCAGCCCGGGCAAAAGGCTGATGCAGGCCAAAATGTTTTTGGCGCAGCAGGAGAGGCTAACGCTGGCGGCAGCGGAAACTCTACCGACCAGATCATTTTGAATATTGCTGATGCCAAAACCGGCAAGCTGCTCCTTCGCAAACGTGATGATTTTCGGCGTCTGAGCGGCAATCCGCTTGTTGACGGCTATCGCCAGCTCAATGATTATCTGATTGAACATGCCAAAATAAAGGTTCGCGACAAGGCGACTTTTTTCCGGCTGCTCGCGGTGATGATTAATTCCGGGTTGCCGCTGGTGAAATCGCTGAAAACGCTGGCAGGGCAATCGCAAAAAACTCCGCGGCTAAACAGGGCACTGCTGCAGATGGCAAAAAATATTGAAGCCGGAACCAGTCTTTCGGGTGCGATGGAATTTTTTAGCGAAATTTTTAATGAAGCGCAGATTGGCATGGTGCGTGCGGGCGAGGCTTCGGGGCAACTTAACAAAACGCTGCGTGAAATTGCGGAAGAGGTTGAAAAATCCGCAAGTCTCAGCGCTAAAATTAAAGGGGCGCTTGTGTATCCGATCGTGATTTTCTGTCTTTTGATTGTGGTTGTTTTTGTGATGATGATCGCGGTCATCCCGCAACTGACCAAACTTTTTGCGCAGACCGGCAAAGATTTGCCAACGGCAACGCGCATTTTGATCGAGCTAAGTAATTTTTGCGTTGCTTATTGGCCGCTTGTGCTGGGAGTTTTTGTCGGCCTGATCGTGCTCATCAATATCTGGCGAAAAACAAAAAATGGCAAATACCAGTGGGATTTTCTGCTGCTGAAGCTGCCGATTTTTGGCGAGATTGTCAAAAAAGCGCTGCTGGCGAAATTTGCACGAAGCTTTGGCAATATGCTTTCAAGCGGTGTGCCGATTATAAAATCGCTGGAAATTGTGGCGAATGCGCTCGGCAATGATGTTTATAAAAAAAGACTTTTCATGACTGCGGAAGACATGCGCCGCGGTATTCCGATGGCCGAAAATATGGCTGAGAGCGATCTTTTTCCGAGCATGCTTGTGAACATGATTGAAGTTGGCGAACAGACTGCGCAACTTGAAAACGTGACGATGAAGGTGGCGGAATTTTACGAGGAGGACGTTGATAACGTGGTAAAATCGCTCACCAAAATTTTAGAGCCGCTCATTATCGTGGTGATTGGCGTAACGGTTGGTGGGCTTGTGGCTGCGATAATGCTGCCGATCATCCAGCTTACTAATATTACGGGCGGGTTTTAGAGCCAAATTACAAGTTTAGGTCGCGGGGCACGCGGGGCGCGGCAAGCATGGAGCGCGGATTTATTTTGAAAACACGCGCAAGCAATTTTATCAATCCAGCCATGCGTCCACCAAAAAGTTTTCTGTTAAGGAATTCAAGTTTTTGTAAAAGTCGTTCTGTGGCGTGCGGTTTTTCCTGCGAAATACCTGCATTTAGAGCTGACAGCGCGTTTGTATGCGATGGATGAAGCGGCGGCGGATTTGAAGTAATGACCACTTTTGGCGAGTTTCCATCTTTATAGAGATTTGGCGGATCGCGTAATGGCAGAGGGTTTTCAAAGAATATTTGTGTAGCAGCATCGTCTTCGTCCTGAATATCGGCGCGTGCACCCTGTGCTGGCGTATCTTTCCTTCTAACGCTTGAGCCTCTGCTGCGATCCGGGTCCGTGCCTGCTTCGGCTTCCATGGCTTCCTGAAGATTTTGCAATTGATCAGCACGCAGCGCCCTGGTTGCGATGTCTGCTTCATCATCATCGTCAAGCAAAACCGCATCGACTTCAGCTAATGCCTCTCTTACAACTGTTGCGGCGTCGAGGTCGGCGTCTTCAAGAAATGCTTCTACCGGAGTGTCCGGAACCGGAGGCAAGGCGGCTCCATCGGTCAGATTGGCCCGCAAATCTCTTATAAAAATATTCCATTGCTCTCCGCCAGCAAGCCTGTTATATCCGGCCCGAACAAACCTTCCATGCATAGCCTGCTGTTTCATTCTCTCAATGAATACGGGAATAGCCTCATCTAAAGCCGGTTTTGTTCTTAATACATTGTTTAAAACAGCATACACGAAATTTCTCAAACTCTCATTTTCTATTTTATAAAAGCGCAGAACTTCATCAATTCTTGTCATGAGTTTTGCTTCAGGCGGTTCAGGTGTTCTTTCCATAGAATATTCAAAAACCCGCTCCATCATAGGCCAAAATGAGCGGACGTCAAGCGGGGCTGCTACAAACGCAGGGGCTTTACGCAGTAGCGATTCCGCCAATTATTTCTCGAATAGTTTCATTAAAATGGTACTGAAGTTCATTATCAGTGATACTTTCGGTATTGGATTTTGGGTAGATACAAAGGGGAACAATCAAATCCTTTTTGACGTAAAAATAGAGATAAGCCCTAAAACCTCCTGATTTTCCCTTTTGCATATCTGTGCTTGCTACCCGAACTTTAAAAATTGATCGCCCAATAGAAATTTCGTTTTGAGGATCAACAATATCGATAACAGCCAAAAGATCTTCTTTGACCCGCGGATATTTTTTCTTTAATTTTTTAAGTTGTTTTTTAAAATGTTCAGAAAAAAAAGTTTTCACCTAAACTGAAATAGGGGTTAGATCTCTTTGAGCTGTTCTTTCGCAGAAGGAAGTTTGTCGGTATCGATCCGGTCAAGCAGTCGATCCAGGATCTGAACAGATTGATCCAGCGGAGTTTTCTTTGTAAGGAAATAGTATTTAATCAGAAAAGTAATCGTTGAAGTCCTGTTACCCAGCCCTTCTTCCTCCTGGATAATATCAAGTTCCCGTGGGATTTTTTCACTTACTTTAAGAACAATGGCGGTCATAAAATAGAGGTTAATGCGTTATTAACTACTAATAGTATATAAAAAATATATAAATAAGTCAATTAACCGGCGTCAAGCAGACAAGATCCAGACTTCAACACGCCCGGTCAAGGATGCCTTTGGTGCACTGGTAGGTCTGATTGATGAATTTGAAAGTATTTTTGATGCTGTCTTCGAGCGATTTGAGGCGGGCAACAAGCCCCCGGATGGCATCGTCGGAAGTTTCTTTGTAGAGCTGCTCGTATTGAGCCAGATAGGTGGCGCGGTTAAAATCGTCCTGGTAGCGATTTTTGGCTTGCATCTGGGCTGCGTTTAGTTGATCAAAAGTGAATCCGCCAGGGAGATTTTTTTGGAGTTCCTGGTTGATGTCCGAGAGCGCATCGAGCGGGCTGACATCATTGATGCGTGCATCGAGCAGGCCGCCGAGCAGATTGCCGGTGCGCATGAAAGGTGTGTTTAAAGCTTTGTCGAATTTGTGTTTGATCGATTCGGCGGCTTCCTTGACTCCAAAACCACCTTTGACCAGATCTTTGAGCTCGTTCCATTTGGCCACCAGATTTTCCCAGCTGGGGTCGGAGCAGTTCTGGTAGATTTCAAGCCGCGTTTTGTAACGCGTTACAAACTCGTCAAAAAGTTTTTTGACTTCGGCTTCAGTGAAAAATCCGCGGTTGAGCGCAAAATAATTGCGCAGTTCAATGTAAACTTTTTTATTGGAGGCGTCGTTTGGTACGAGAAATTGGCCGTTCCCAACTGCGACGTATTTTCGCAAAAAGAACAGTTCTGCTTCCAGCCGGTAGTAGGTGTTTTTGAGTTTTTCGGCCTGGCCATCGCAGGCAAAAAAGGCGCTGCGGATTTGGGAGCGGACTTTTTCGATACGCTTGAGGAGTGCGGCGATGTCGTTATACAGACAGGCATTGGCGTTGTAGCGGACAAAAATGTCTTTCCAGTATTCGGCAAAATCGTCGTAACTGATGACTGCGGAAAGGAAAGTCACCCAGTCGCGGGAGGCATTTCTGCAGACGATTTCCTGGCCTGTACCAGAGTACGAGCCGGATTGCGCGTGGGCGATCGGCACTATTTGCAAGGCGGGCGCAACGAGCGCGGTGAGCGGAACGAGTGCGGTCGCAATCGAGCTTGTTGCTGCGAGAATGATGGTGATGAGTTTTTGTGGATGTCGCATAATTTTATTTATTCACATTCTTTTTTTTGTTTGATGGCGATGCAGGCCTGCTGGCCGGGAATCGATTTAATTGGCTCGTGGAGGCTGTGCAAAATATTCTGGAAAAGATCGAAATAGTAATTCATCTGGTCGACTTCATGGATGATGCTCTTGTAAAATCCGGCATCGGTGTCGCTCTGCAGAGAATTTTCAGCGATCGCAACGGCATGGGTTTGCTGCGCGGCATTGGCACTGAGTTCATCGTCGATGGCCTGCTGAACATCGCTGAAAGTTGCACCTGGTCCGCCATTGGTTAGAGCGCTTTCCGTAGCGCGTTCGAGCGCATTCGGTGGAAAAGGGTCGGTATTGGGATCTGCCGGAGTGCCAGGACCTTTTTCGGCAAATGGAAATGGTTTATACGACGTGATATACCGTTTCCATTCTTCGGCAAGCCCAACGCCGTAAATGAGATCGTCATTTGGAGGTGTCTGGACCGGCTTTGAAATGGCATAAAAATTCAGCCCAGTGTCATTGAGCAGATTGAAAGCGGCTTTTTTGCACACGCCAGGTTCGAGCAGATTGCCAGTGGCTTTGCCCGGGGTCAAATTATGGCCGATTGTTTCCTTGAGTTTTTCATTTATTTTTTCGATGTGGCAGGCGATGCAATTATCGGAAATCTGATAGAGTGAAACCGGTTTTTGCGTGTACTGGAGCGTGATGCAGAAGACATCCGTGCACGGCGGATTTTTGAGCCACTTGGCGGCGGGCGCGGGCGTGACTGCCTGAAGCGGTTCGGCCACGGCGGGCAGCGGATCTTCGTTTGGGTCTGCGGTATTTTTGTTAGCGGGTGATCGGCTCGGAGCCGCGGCGGAACTTGCGCCGGCACTAGTGGCGGCATTTTGGTTTTCTTTTGAAGCCGAGCCATTGCCAGCATTGGGATTTTGCGACGTAAAGTCACTTTTTTGCTGGTTGTCTTTTGCGAACTGGTCGAGCGCTTTATCAATGCTGTTATCAGCGTAACAACTGTTCGGATTAAAACCTGCAGGATCTGCTCCTCCGGAAGCAGCGTTTCCCGCGCCTGATGAATTGGCGCTGTCCGTAGTTGCGCCGTCTGAAGCAGCTGATTTTTCTTTGCTGGCTCCACCTTTGCCGGCAGCGGCATTGCCTGCGGGAGTACCCGCTCCCGTGAATGAATTTCCAGGAGCAGCTCCTGCTAAAGCGGAAGCAACGCTGTCAAAACCCGCACCCGAATCGGCAATACTCGCGCCAATATCAATCGGATCGGATTTTTTAAACAAAATAGTTTCAATCATGCGCAGGTCGTTGACCAAATCAAAACCGGAATCGCTGACATCACCATTTGCAAACATTTCGTTTGGCTGGACCGTGGAATTTATGTCGGCCTGAAGCCCCAAAATGTCGGACTCTTCCAAAAATTTTTCCTGGATTTCGGACATTTTGTTGAAAAGTTCTTCCTGGGTCAGGTTCGGTTTTCGGCCGAGGATTGCGGTAAAATTGCCATCGACAATCTGGGCCATTTCAGCCTCGGTGGTGCCGTACTTGCCGGCGGTATTTTTGAAAGCCTGCTCCTCGGGCTGATTTAAAGTGAGGTCGTAAATTTTGGAATAGAGATTCTGGCCGGCCTTGGCGGGATCGTCCGAGCCAAAAGTGTCGGTCCAGTCTTTGCCGCCGGAAATGAGGTTGGTAAATTTGGAAAAAATGCACGAGCGGTTAAGGCCAGCGCATCCGGAATCGTCCTGAGATTGTCCGTCCTGTCCAAAAACGGTCGTCACCATTTGTGGGCTTGCCAGGGCCGTTAAGAACATAAGTGCGCCAATGATGTAAAGAGTTTTTTTCATGGTCAGGTGCATTTCGTGGTGGTCACGTCGATAAAACGCGAAGGGAAAGTGTCCGTCTGGCTGCGAAGTTCAGCCAGTTTATCGCGATAGGTCGTGAGCGCTTTATAAATATTGACGTACTGCTTATGCATGGGCCAGGCCAGGCGCAGCTGGTCGTAGGCAGCGAGCGTTTTGTCGAGCGCCTGTTTGGCTGCAGGAATTTCGCGATTGATTGCGTCCATTCTGCTGCTTACGTATGCCGCTTTTTGCACAGTGTAACTTTTCTGGATTTGCTGGCTTTTTTCACTTTCATTCAAAAACGAATTTGGCTTGTTACCGCAGATGGCATCTGGCAAACCAGCACAGTTAAGTGTTTCAAGGGCTTTGCTGTAGGCATCTTTTTCACCCGCAGTATCAAAAAGTTTATCCTGGCGGTTGACCAGCGCATTTTTGTAATTCATGAATCCCCTGTTGGCTGGATCCGCGCCGTCGCCGAGCAATCTTGCAGCCAGACAAAAAGTGCTGAAATTTTCAGGATGTTTTTTGCAGGCATCAGCGTTTTCAAGCGCGTGTCCATTTTGATCCACGGGATTGGCATCAATGGCGGTCAGCATGGTTTTGATCGATGCATTGACGCTGTCGTTGATGTATTTGTGATACTCGACCATGATCTGCTGGAGCGATTTTGTTTCATCATCGTAGTACGCCACTGCGGCCTGCTTGGCGCTTGAGGTCAGCGTCATCGTGGTTAAGGATATTACCAGAGCGATGAAACCGGTGATGAGAATTTTATTTTTCATATTTTTTTTGTGACTTCGATGCAGCGACACGGTCGCGTTTTATGATGAGTGGGTTTTTGTGCGACATGTTAGCCTTTAACGCACGAACCTTTTTTGACGTAGCAGGGCAGTTTTTGCGAAAAGGCATCCAGATAGGCTTTGAGCGAGACGAGCTTGTCATTTAAAGTCTGAAGCTGACTGTTGATCGACTGATATTTTTCCAAAAGTGCGCTGGATTTTTTAACGCCCGAAGTGCGGATGGCGTGAATTTTCAAAAGCGCGCGCGCATCTTTGAGCGTACTGTTAACGATTACAAGACATGCACCTGGCTGAATCGCGGTGAGCAACTGTGATGAACCGGGATTGGGATAATAGCGCAGATAAGCTTCAATCAGCTCGCGGCGCATCTCGCGATATTTGGCAATTGCACCTTCAAGCAGCGAAGTGGTTGAACTTTTATTCTGGAAATTGGTTTCGATGAAAGTATTAAAATCATCACGCAGCTTTGCGGCAAAATTTTTCAGCTCCGGCTCGCAGGGATAATTGAGCGTGGCGCTGGTGTCTTTGAAAGGGTAATCGATCCCGCCTGGAGTTTTGGCGGATTTTGCAGCCTGGGGGTCTTGCGTTTGCTGAGAGTTTTGTGTGCTTTGCGCGGATTCGGCCAATGCGCTCGCGGGCGTGATCGCATTCACGAAAAAGAAAAAAAGCGAAATCATGAGTGTGAGTGCGAGCGGGCGCAGGTGTGCCTGTGTGAGCAGGGGCGCCTGTGGGTGCAGGGGTGCCTGTGGGTGCAGGGGTGCCTGTGGGTGCGCGAGCGGGGGTAGGTTGTCTGTCATCGCAATGTATTAAAAATTCTTTATATTATATCATTTTTTGACTTGGACGATTTCGACTTCATTACTTTTTGAGAAAATTTTGGCGTTGGTGTCGTTGGCAAGGATGGCGAAAATTTTGTCGCCGGGCAAAAGGTCGGCGGTGTGGTCGATCGATGAAATGCATGGACAGCTTGAACATGGTTGCTCAATAACGTAAATCCCCTCCTTCAAATCGCGGCGGGGATCGTAGTAGTCGTCTTTTTTGGTGAGAGGATCGGTGCCGCGCCCGACTTCAACGCCGTCATTGATGCCGCCGCCATCCGTGTCAGGACTTCGCGGATCAGTGTGATATTTGTTGACTTCATCGCCGTCGGTCAGACCATCGCCATCGGTATCTGGATTTCGCGGATCAGTTTTGAATTTAAATTCATCGATATTTTTTAGTCCGTCTCCGTCCGGATCGAGATTGGCATCAGCGGAACTGAATGGATTTAAACCATTTTTCTGCTCCCAAAAATCGGGCATGCCATCTTTATCGGTGTCGATCGCACTGCAATCGTAAGCGCCTAGAACACGGTCTGCCATGGCAATAAACATTCCGCGGTTAATCGGCGCTGAAGGATTCCCGGCTTCCGCATCTGTTAAAATGTAAGTTGATTTAAGACCGCTGCGATCGCGCAAATAAGGGGTCAAATCGCGCGCAATCTGCAAATACGGCAGATAATACGGCTCGGTCAGAGGAATCTGTCCCATGTTGATGACGCCTTTTTGCTGCAGAGCTTCGAGAATAATTTTTACGGCTTCAGCTTTGCTGATCGGCGCATCCGGCTTGAAAGGAGTTTTGCCGGTGAGCCGATCGATTTCGGCTTTATAGCCGGTGATAAATCCGCGGAAGTAAGCCTCTTTCACGACTGCGTAAAACCAGGGCAGACTGCCCGGCGTGAACGGAATGTCAGTGAAAGCGGAAGGTCCTTCATAGGCTTCGCGGCGCGGAATGATGCAGAAAATCTTGAGCATGATATCGGAAAATTCGCTGCGCAGAATCGGATCGTCCGGACCAAAATTCTGGGTTTTTCCGCCCGGCAGATCGTCGAGAATGTGACGCTGATAAAGATTTAAAATATCCTGATAGTAAGGATGATTTTCATTGACATCCTTATACGGCAGCGGTTTTTTGATGCCTTCAATAAGGGCTTTGAATTTGTCCTGCGGCAGAATGTGAATGCCAGGAGTGCGCACTGAAATATTGAATTCGCCGATCACGCGCGGCTGGATGGAAGCGTCAAAAGTGTCAGAGGCGCCGGGTGCAGCGGAAGTATCAGACGGCGTGTCAACAATTTCAATCACAAGCGGATCTGCAAGATTTGCGGCGGCCTTGAGGCGGAGACTTAGGCGGCTATCAAAAATGTAAAAATTTCCACCAGTGTCCACAACTGCAAGGCGTTTTTGCGTGGCAGCATCAACAATTTCGGTTCCACCCGGATAATCGCTATCATCGCCGGGAACTTTGCGGAATATGTAATTATCCGACGTGATGTCATCTTTGATATGCACGCCTTTGAACGCGGCAACTCTGGCGGTGTCGTAGGGCAGATCGGGGGGATCAATCACCGTATCGGTGTTGGCGTCCGTGACCAGAAAAAGCGTTGCGATAATAAAATTGTCGGCATTTCTTTTGACGAGCAGGCGTGTCGGCAGCACTGGAAAATCTGCAGGCAAAACTTCAAGATGGTAGCGGTCATCGCTGAGACTGATGCGGCCGGTTTTGGGATTGATCTGGCCGATAATGTCGCCGTTTTCGTTGCGGATGACAATGGTGTCCTGCAAATTTAAATCTGGAATCTGGAATTTGCCGGACTTGTCGGTGAGGTATTTTCCTTTATCCGTAGCGGATTTGGTGACGAGCGCAGTTTTGACGCCCGCGCGATCGCGGATGACTGTGATTGGAACATTGTCGTCGGCAGGATCGATCTGGCCGGTTATTTTGCCGCTAGTGGCAACTTCGCTGTCCAGCGTGATTTTAGGAACAGTGACGTGAATGGTGATTTTCTGCTGTCCCGAATTCAGCGCGCTATCAAGCACATTCAGCACGACTTCGTGATCGTGGATTTCCTGGTAGGGGCCGAGCAGAAATGTAGCGGCGGACTGTGAATTGGCGTCAGGCTGCGGACTGGCAGACTGCTGATCTGCGCCGGAATTTTGTGGCGCAAGATCGGGATCGTTGGTTGTATCGCCATCGTTATTGCTGTCCACCGCCGGATCGGTGTCGATAAAATACTGGCTGATTTCACCGTTTGGATCAAAAGATTTTGAAGCATCGATGATGAGTGTTTTAAAAATAGGCACGCTGCGCTCGCTTGGACCGCCGCTGGCAGTCGGCGCGATTTTATCGCCGCAGGAAGTTGGCGCCATCAGACTTATGAACGAAGGCGTGGAAAATCCCTGCGCATTGAAAGATTGAATTTGTGCGTAGTAGAAGCCATCCGTGAGACTAAGGTCAAGTTGGGGGCTGTCAACAAGATCGAGTTTTTTCAGTTGCAGGGTCTGACCTTTGTCGAGCCGCAAATACGAACCATCGGCAAAATTCACGGTGGCGCTGCCGCCATTTTCAGAAATTAGAGTCGTGCCAAAATTTAGAGGAGTATTGTTGGCGAGTTGCTGATGATCGATTTTGTTTTTGGGATCATCGACAAAAACATCGTTGAAAACATTTTGCGCCACCATGAACGGAGGGCCTGGCGAAGTGGCACCAGTCTGCGAGCCAATCGCCTGCGCGTCGAGGGCCACAGCATCGAGCGGTTTTTCCAGGATGGCTGCGACTTTTTGCGACGGACTAAAATTTCCGGCAAGTGCACCATTTTGCTGCAAAGCGTCGGGCATTAAATTGTAAGTGACAAGATAACCGATCACATCGCTGGCAGCGGATGCGGTCCAGCTTAACTGCACCCGTTTATGATCGCCGGTAAGCGCTTCGAAATTGTCGATTGCCGGTGCGGGTGGCAGCAGCTCACTCAAATTCTGAAGCTGCGGCTCGCCGCCATAATATGTATGCACCGGTGATTTTTTGTAATTTTGTTTGAGATAAATGTTGCCGCCGTAACTGTAGATGATGTCTTCGTCGCCATCGTTATCAACATCAAGGAAAGCAAGCTGCGACGGCTGATCGGCTTCGTCAGTGTCGTTGATTAGACGCTCGTTGACCTGCAAATCCTGATTGTAAATGTAGATGCCTTTTGGAATCGGAGTGAGTGATGCGCCCGGAGTTGATGGGACCTTAGGCAGATTGGCATCAGCGAGCAGATGCAATTTTTGCCGCGACTGTTTTTGAAAATCCTGAGCCAAACTGAGCAGTGAATTTGCAAGTGACGATCCGTGTTTAGTTTGGGCTTGCGAATTTTGGGTTGCAGATGAGATTGGCTGGTTTTGGAAATTTTGTGGCGCGGATGAAGTTGGCTGAGCATGTGGATTTAATGACGCGGTCGGTTTGTCCGCGCCAGGTTCGCCAGATAAAAAGTGCGTGAGCGTAGGCGCACCAGCAAGTATGCGGCCAAGCTCCTGCAGATCAGCAAGATCAACGGGAGAATTGGAGTTGCCGGAAATCACGGTATTCTGGTCATCGGCAAAAGCGATAAAAGCATTTCTTAAGCCGGTATATTTTTTCTGGATTTCATACTGCGGCAGATCCTGGAGTGCAATGCCGGCTTTGACTTGGGACAGCGGACGGTTTAAAAGCGGATCGTCCCTGCCGAGCATTTTTTGAGTGGCCTTTAGATAAATATTTTTTTCAACTGTACTGTTGTTGGCTGCATAGATTTTGGCATCAGCAGCAAGAGCTTTGCTCGCTGCTTCAAATTTGTCCATAAGTCCGGCAAAGAGTGGATCTGCCTTTTTAACAATCGTGCGAAGCGCGCTGGTACTTGGCCCAACATTGATGTTGCCTGGAACGGCTTTTTGTGCGGCGTTGTTAACGGCATCCGCTGCTCCCTGGGCAGTCTTGCCAAGACCGGTGGCAGTCTGATTTGCTTTCTTGACGAGATCGGTTGCGATCTGATTCCAGTTATCGGCAAGATCGTTGATGAAATTATAAATATGCGCAAAATCAAGCTGAAGATTAAGCGCGCCCTTCAGTTCAATGCGGTCGACATAGTTGTACTGGATGGGTGGGAATTGCAGCTTGATGCCAAGATCGATCGGCAGGAGCGGATTTAACGGACGCTCGGTGAGGCTTTCAATCTGTGTTTTTAGCTTGAGTTCGGGAACGGACAGCAAACCTTTTTTAAGCAGACAGAGAATTTTAAAAATGGCTTTGAGTACATCGATCACCGCCTGCAGTGAAACCGGAAACTGCGGAATTTTTGGCGGCGGCGGAATGTCGGGAAGAGTTGGCAGGGGGAGCGGTGGCAGATCGGGCAAATCCGGCAGCGGCGGAAGATCGGGCAGCAGCGGAATCTGCGGCAGATTTAAAGTGATGGTCGGCAGGTCTGGCAAAATAATACGCGGCAGTTTGGGAATAATGAGATGCTCCGGCATAAATTTGACATCGGGCCAAATGACTTTGAGGCCGGTTTTGATCTGCGAAATATCGAGATAAATATCTGGAAGTTTTGGGAACGGAATGACCGGCGGCGATGGAATTACAGCAAACAGTTTCAGCAGAAGTTCCATGAGACTGAAGCGCGCGCTGGAACATTTGTCGCAGGAAGTCTGGTAATCAATAATGAGATTAAAAAGCGCCTTCCAGGTCTGGATCATTTCTTTGGCTTTGCGGATCATCTCGATCCAAAGTTCAATACGGCCCTGCTGTTTTTTGATGTAGCCGCCTGTGAGCTGAATAATAGCATCCAGATAACAGATAATCTGGTACATGTATTTGGTGGCGACATTTTTCCAGGAAAGTATTTTGTGCGGGAGCTGTTTGTATTTTTCCAGAATCTGCAGATTTTTTTCGACCGACTGCGCAAGGGCGTCGGTGTTGACGAGCAGCTTGTCGCAAATGGTCTGATACCGGGTATCGGTGCCGCACTTCCAGAGCGCTTTGACGCGCTCGACTTCGGCTTTTTCATCTTCTTTCCATTGTTCAAAATCGGCTTTGACGCGTTCGATTTCCTTAGCGGAAAGCGCCGGAATTTTGAAAGGCACTTCACGCGCATCGATCTGGATGAGCGGAATCGAATTGATAAAACTTAAAAGCTTGCTTGGATTAAAAATCGAAAGTCCGCGAACAGCGCCGTCTTTATCCTTGAAAGGTTTGGACGAGAACGACGGAAGTTCAAAAGCCTTTTTGTTTGGAGAAGATCCGTTTTGCTCGGCTTGCTCGGTTGGAACGACTGAGCCGATGATTGATGTCGGATCGGGATAGATGAAATAAAAATCCGGAAGATCCGTAAGTTTGTTGATGATTTCGTTGCTCTGGTCTTCGAGCCATTTGGTGATGGCGCCTGGGAATCCGGGCACGCGGAAATTGGTGTTCACGCTCGCTTTGTATTGATAATTGCCGAGCGTTTGGCTGCCGGCAAAGCCACCAGTCTGGCTGCGGCCGGAAGCATCGCTGTCAACAGCAGATCCGCCAGCGGAAATAACAGTGTTGCCTGCGGACTGGATGGCATTGTTCGCCGAAGCAATGGCATCGGTAATGGCGCCAGCGATTTGCGCGCAGACTGCGGCGAGTCCGGGAATCGGCGGCGCAACCGTAAAACAGGCAGCTGCAAGATATGGCCCAAGACAAACGCCAACGCCGAGTCCCATGGTTAGTGTCGGTGAAATATAAATACGCCCGCCGAGTGTTCCCTGATACGGCATGGGTGGCCAGACTGGAATCAGACTCGGAAAGCCCCAGCCAAAAACAGGCAGACCAGGATCAAAACCTGTAACAATGCCCATGGCATTGATCGGCCCGGGTGTTAAAAATGAATAATTTACCGGCAAAGGCAGACAGCCTGCGCCGCATGTAAGTGCGCTTGTAATGCCCTGAATGCCGCTGGCAATGCTTGCAAGTCCGCTGTTAAAATCGTCCCAGGAACTTGGCAGACCGTTATCGTCCACGGCGTTTTGCGTTTGCAGATAATTGGAGACCGACTGCGGGATACCGTTGGCATCGGTGTTGCTGAGAGTGTCATTGCTTGGCTGGCCGTCGCCAAACGGACCTGAACCTTTTGGCGCAGGAGGAGGCGGACCCGGTTTGGAAACATAAGTGCCATAAACGATTTCTTTGGTTTTTTTGTCGATGGAGAGCGAGTAGAAAATCGTCATTTTGCCGGTTGGATTATTTTCAGGAACCGCGGCGATGTCCATGAAATTATCCTGTGGCGAATAGCTTTTGCTGATATTCTGGCCGAGCGTGATTTTGATTTTTGGCGTATCCTTGACCGTTCCCGTGTAGACAATCGTGCGGCTTTTCTTTTTGGGAATTGAAAATCCGCTCACCAGGTACGGGCGCAGACTTTGGCCGGTTTCGGAAACCTGAATGGATTCGCTGTCGCAGTCCAGGCAGCTGATCTGGTTTTTATCAAGCGTAAGACTGCTTGGCACAACATCGGCGAGCAGCACATTTTTCAAAGTTGATTTGCCGCTGTTTTTGAGAGTGATCGTGTAAGTTACCTGATCGCCTTTGGCCAGAACATTTAGCGGCGGCGTTAAATCTTTGGCGCGCTTTTCAGAAGTGAGCAGATTTGGATCAGCATCGAGGAAAATGAAAGGCGTATCGATCTGTTTTTGTTCGTCTGTTGGATTTTTGCCGCTGCGCGTGACCACCGGAATCGTTGCAAAATTCTTGTCATCATCGGTTTTATCCGGGTTGTTGATCGGCATATTGTCGTACGCAACCAGCACTTCGGATTTGAGATTGGCGGTGTTGTTGATATGCAGCCCAAGCGAACCGACGAGGCGGCCATCTGGATCGATCTGGCCTTTTTTGTTGTAGAAAATGCGGATTGCGCCGGTGTCGTCCGAAGTCACAAGATCGGGCCAGGTGTCGTTATTCATGTCTGCGACGCGAATCTGGTAGATGCGATTTTTGTCGCTGAAAGTTTTGAGCGCGAGATTTTTGCGCAAAAAGTTGCCGTTTTGATTTTCATATTCATCAATGCAGACTTCGCCTTTGCGGCAACTGTCAGCCGTGGCGATGATGAGATCTTCCTGGCTGTCATGGTTGAGATCGGCAGCAGCCATGCTCAAGATGCCACCCGGAAAATTGAGGAAAATACCGCGATCCGTAAAGCGGGGGTTGCCGCGGTTGTTTTGCAGCAGCCGGATTTTGCCGTCTTCGTAAGCAACGAAGAGATCTTTGAGTCCATCGGAATTGTAATCGAGCGGTACTATTTCTTTGATCTTGGCATCGCCGAAATAAATTTCCTGGCCGATGTCTTTGGTGAATCCGGTTTTGGAAATATTTATTTTGTTGTTGAGGCGGACAGTTGGATCGCCCAGCACGATGCCGATTTCGCTGGCATAGGGAAGGTTTGCTTCGCCCACGGAATTGCCTGCGGCAAAAAGCAGCATGTGTTTATTTTGGCCGACAAAACCAATTCCCGCTTCATCCGGAGCCGCTTCCAGCGAAGTGTAACTTTGGCCCGGGGCCTCGCTTTTATCAATGTCCTGGGCTTGATCGGTGAGATAGATTCCTTTGGCTGAAGCTGTGGAATTGCCGGAAAAACTTTGTTCGAACTGAAATTTTTTGTCGGCAGAAAGCAGGTGAACGTAAACGCCGCCGCCAGCGCTTTGGCTTTCGTCAGCCATACTCACGTCGCTGTAAAAATTATTCACAAAGAAAACTTTGGCAACGTCACTGCCCTGGTCTAAAATTTTGAGAGTTAAAAACTGGGCGGCGCTTTCATCATCCAACATGATTTTGAAATTGTTGTCGAGCAGTTTGATGCTGCCGCTACGCTGCACGCGTACAGCTTCCGTGCCGTTTTTGCTGAGACTGACATCCTCGCCAACCCGGGTTAGTTGATAATTTTTATCTTCCGTGACATTTTGAACATAGACGTTTTCGCCGTTGGCCAGAGTTGGCTGCTGAAGCGTGATTGTGGCTGACTGCTGTGGTTTTAAAATTATTACCATTTCGGCAAGGTCTGTTTTGCTTGCCGGATCGCTGAGAAGAATGCGGCTTTTTTTGTCGCCCTGCTCAGGAACAACACGCGCCGCAATCGAATCCTGGCTGAGCAGACTGACCACACCGTTTCGATCAATCCCTGCCAGACGCAGATGTGGTTTTGGATCGGAAAGCAGTGAAACCGCACTCTCGGATTTGCCTGAAAATACAAACCATCCGCCAAGATAATTGTCTTTCAAAATATTGCCGAAATCACTGCCGAGCAAAGAAGCGAAGAGCGCGTTTGGCGCCAGATCTTTGAACTTTTCAGCGCTGAAACGCGATACAGCTTTAAGTTTCAGTGAACCTGGGACAAGAGTTCCCGAAGTTGCAACAACATTGACTGGACCGCTTATGCCTGCGCCGTGAAGCGTGACGGTTGCGACACCATTTTTTACCTGCACGGTTTTGCTGGCCGCGCTGCCAGGACTGCCCGCATCAAAGCTGGCGAAATTTTTGGTGGAAGCCGTGAACTTGAAAGTGACTTTGGTTTTGGAATCGTTTGAAACAAAATTGTTGTCGGTGTCGTAAAGTTTGGCGGTGAGCTGTAAGGAAGAGGACGGACTGCTTTCAAACGAATCCGCATTTGATTCCAGCACGATTTTTTTGGCGGCTTTCGGAAGTGATGAAAGCTGTAAACTGGCAGGATCAAAACCATTGATCGTCACGGTGATGGTTGGATTTCCGGCGAGATTTGAAGTTTTGAAAATGGCAATGCTTTTGCCGTGCACTACATCCTGGAGCGGATTTGTTACGAGCTGGCCGAGCGCACTTTGCAGCAGCGCAAACTGCGCCCTGCTGTTAAAATCAGTGACCTGATTATTGTTCGCATCAACAACTGTTGCTTCAATGCTGGTCTGGCTTTTGAAATCCGAAGCCAGCGCCGGTTTTGCGGCCTTAAGATTTATGTGCAGATCGTTCCTGGACTGCAGCCTGGTCTGGCCAATGATTTGCGTGAGCGGCGATGCGGGCGTTTCTGCAGGCGGGGGGGGGTCTGCAGGCGCTGGCGTTTCTGCCAGCGCGGGATCGAGCGCAGCTTTTACCGTGATTGCTCCAGGATCTGCGGTAGTGGTAAGACTAATATCCGCTGCGCCATTGATGGTTGTAATCTGCACACCAGTTTTTTGCGTATCTTCATCTTTGGATTCATCCAGTTTGCCTTGGCCGTCCACGGAAAATGTCAGCTGATATGGGTCTGCATCCACGAGATTGCCATTTGCATCTTTAACATTTGCATGAATGGTGGTGGCTGCAAGTCCGCCGGTTTTCAGCATTGCTGAATCGGCTTTCAAATCGATCGCAGCCGCAGCAAGCGGTGTTACAAAAACCGATTTTTCAGCGTAAGGCAGATTGTGCTCTTTCAGTTCCGCGCCGATGAGATATTCGCCGGATTTGTTTCTGGAAGTGATTTCAGTTTCAGCAACGCCCTCTTTTGTCCAGACGACATTCGGATCGATTTTGGCTGAAGCATCGGCTTTATTCGTATTGAAAAATTCGATGATGCCGTTGGTTAGTTTGCGATCAATGTTGCCCTGATCGTCCACAACTTCCGCGCGCACAAAAAGTCTACTTTTGCTGTCTGCGGGAATTTGATCGCTGTATTCGATTTTTTTGCTGCTGCTGGAATTTTGCGTTTGCGTGGTGTAAACATCATTGGCAAAAATCGAATTTCCCACGATGTAAGCGCCTTCATTGGCGTTGTTTCTGCTTCTCAATAAAAGCGTGAGTTCATCATTTTTGGTATTTTGATTTGATGCGCCGGCCTGGTCCGGCTGATTGTTTTGAAGATTTTGCCCGCTGCCTGCACTGCCGGACAAATCGCATGCCGTAAGATCGCTCAAACGTGAAGCCATGATCGCAAATTCAGCACGGGTGATGCCGGAAGAAAGCCAGTTGATAAAAGCACTGCCAGGATTTTTAAGTTCATTATCAAACCATTTTTTGAAATCCTGCGCTCCTGCCTGATCAAGGATCTGGAATTTTCCGGAAGGGTAAAGATGCTCGTGCTGTGCGGTTAAAACATAATTGTAATACCACGGTTTTCCAGCAGAGGTTTCTGTTATAAAACGAATGTCTGTTTTTTGCTGACGAGCAGTTTCCAGAATCACCTTGGCTGCTTCCGCGCGGCTGATCGACTGATGGGGTACAAAATATCCGCGCTTTTGTCCCCCGCCATAACCGGAAATAATCGAACGATTTTTGCCTTCTTTGACACAGTAGAGCAGATTTGGCGTGATGTTCTGATCGGGGAAAGGCGACCGGTCATAGACTGCTGAAATTTTGGATTTGAGATTGTCATCAAAACCGGTGCATTTTGTACAGACAGAGCCGAGGTCCAGTTTGATAAATTCTTCACGCGTTATCAGCTGGTCAGGTTTGAAGCTGCCGTCGCCGTAGCCTTCAATGATGCCGCGTTTAGCCAGTTTGATGATGTCGCCAAAACCTTCGTGCTCTGGACTTAAGTCTTTAAAGTTTGGGGCGGATGAGGGGTTTGCGCCAGCCTGTGCCCGGCCTGTTTTGATCGCCTGCGGAATATCGAGCGGCTGCGCGATTGCGCCTGCCTGCTCCTGCGCGTCTGTCCCTGCGCCCGCATTTGCCTGCGCGCCCGTGAAATCCGCAGATCCGCTATCGATCTGATTAAAATTCTGATAATCGTTCTGCGCCGGTAAAATCTGGATATTGGAAAATTTGGCAGCAAGATAAACTTCGAACAAAGCTCGGCCAGCGCCGTCAACAATCTCAAAAACAACCGGCCCATTGCCATCGTTTTCCTTGAGCTTCAGACCATAATTTTTGGCCAGAAAAATATTTCCAGCCGGATCGATGAGACCGATTTTATGTTTTGTTTCAGTGGTTTTAAAAAGCCAGACACCCCCGGTATCAGTATCATTAGAACCAGCATATTCGGCGCTAAAAGCATCGTTTGAAACAAGATCTTTGATGTGCGCGCCAACAAGATTGCTCCACGCACTTTCGAAATTCATGTTGGCGCCGTCAATGCTGACCGGCTGCATGGGGTCGGTGACAAAAAAGAGACTTGCGACAATCTGCAAAGTTGATTTCTCCTGCACGGCAAGGCGCACGGGTTTTTCGGCGGTAGAACCTGCGGGCTGCATGGAAGGCAAAGCAATCAGCTGGAAGCGCTCGTCCCCAATGCGGATGTATCCGGTTTTGCCATTGATCTCCGCGATGATTTTGCCCGCATCATCCTTGATGACAAAGCCGTAGGTGTTTGATTTGCTGTAAGAATTGTCGGTGGTTTTCTGGTAGGTGATGATGCGGATTTTTCTTTTGTCACTGCCTGCGCCCGCATTGGAAGTGTTCGAAGTGTTTTTTTTGCCCGCGCCAGTTTTGCCTGCGCCAGTTTTGCCTGCAGCGCTTTGCCCATCAGCATTTAGTGCGGCACTGTCGCCACCGCTACCAATGCCAAATGTGTCATCGCTGCCGCAGACCGGTCCGCTTTGTGAACCTGCAGTTGCGGTTAAGGCGGTTGTGTCCTTGATCCATTTCAGAATCGCGGGAAACCAGCTAAGAAGATCAATGCCATCGCCACTTGCGTTTTGATCAGCGGCGGCGTTATTGCCATTTTGCCCGCCGCTGCCGCTATCGATGGTTGGGTCTGTTTGGGGAGGGTTCTGGCCGTTTAAAAATTCCGGATCTTTTTCCTCTTCGGGGTAATCGCCATTAAATTGCATGTCAAAATGATCAGCACTGCCTTTGGTGGCAAAATAAAGTGCTTCATAGCCGCTCTTCATTTTTTCAACAAATGGTTCGCCATTGGTACCCAGATATTTTTCAAGCACGTAGGTATGCTTGTCGTCGATGTTCATGTCGCGCCATTTGAAAGCATCAGCAACTTTTGTAGCGCTGGTTTTGAGCAGATTTTTTTGCGACTGATCCAAAACTTCAGTTGTGCCATCGGCAATTCCGCTTAAAAAATGCGGTGCAGTATTGACACCGTTTGCCTGCGTAGTGGCCTGGATTTCGCTTTCCTTATCTTTGAGGCTCTGCAGATAATCGTCAAAAGATGCTGCACTAAAAATATCCGGATAGATAATTTTGCGCGGGATCGCGCTCTGGTCTTTGAAGGCGACAAAACGCGGATTATCAATGGGCAGACTTAACGCATATCCGCCGGCTTTGACCTGGGCATTAAGTGAAGTGTAGGGGTTATTGTAACCATCTGCAGTTGGTTCCTTGTGATAAATAATACTTGGCAGTGAAACCGGTCCAAAATTGCCATTGGCGAAGATCGGCACAATCGAAACATTCATTTTTTTAACGCCTGGAAACGGTTCATTATCAAAAGTAAAATCCTGCGCCTTCTGGAGCAGCCGTTCGCCGATCTGCTGCCAGTCGTCCGCCGGAATGCCGAGTTTGCCAAGAAGATCGGCAAAAGTAATGGTTGGTCCGCTCGCCAGCAAACCTGGTTTGTATAAAACGATATTGTCAGCAGACTGATGATCCGGACGCGGCAGGGGCAGCTGGCTTTTGGCAGCCTCGTCCGGCGCAGAATTTAGCGCATTCAGATACGCGGACACATCGATCTGGAAAGTTTCATAATTCGCTTTTTCCTTAAAATCAAAACAGGCGTGCCAATCGAGTTTGTGCGGCGGCACGGTTGCGGGATCGACTTCTTTGGCGCCGTTTATATCAAGAATTGGAGTTTTGGCTGCACTTGGAAAACAGCGCTCGGGGTGATCAATATTTTTGCCGTTACATCCGGCAAGACCAGGATCGTCGTTGCTGGAAGTGAGAGGATCGCCAGTGCTTAAGACACTGGCAAGCTGCGTATTTTGGCCGCCGCCGTTATTGGAGCCCCGATACTGCACGCAATCCACCGCGGTTTTTAAATTATTCACCAGATCGCCGTTCACAAACATCAGTCCAAGATCGGAACCGAGATTCACAAACTCGTTGCCAAGATCGTGCGGCGGCTGGATGGGAAGATCGTTATCCAGAACAAGCGTTCCCTTGATGATGGTTTTCTGGATCATGCTCACGGGTGCCTGCAGCTGCAGGGCGTATTCGTCAATTTTGCGTTCAACGGCGTCGTTGAGCTGTTTAAAATAATAGCGCGTGGACTCATCCTTGATGCCAATGAGCGCGGGCACACTCTGGAGATCGCTTTTATTGAGGCCGTTTGCGTCCTTGTAGGTTGCATCATAGCGGCCCGTGAAATTAGACCAGTCGTTGATATTCGCCAAAAATTTCTCAAAAAGATTCACATACCTAGGAATGTAATTCATGATAATCTGGCGGCTTTGAATATCGGGCAGTGTTTTAAAGGCGCCTTTGGCCGCATCGTTCTGATCCGAGGGAATAGGAGTGCCGTTATCATCAAGCTTTTTTTTACTTTCGTCATAGAACTGCTCGGCCAGATGCTTGGTGAAACGCAGGTAGGTCATATCAGCCCAGTGCGCCAGATAGCGCAGATACCCCGCAAACTGGAACTTGTTCATGCCTTTAAATTCATTGAAAAGATCCGCGAGCAAAAGTTTTTTATCAAAAGTGGCGTAATCGGCAACGCCCTGGTGAAAGAGATGGTTTTTGTCGAAATATTCAGTCAGGAGTTTGATGCCTTCATCGCCCTGGACCGGCGGCCTTATCACGCCGTGCCAGATTTCAGGTGCGGCAAATTTGAGATTCGGATTTGGTAGATAATCACCGGAAGCCGCATCGAAGAGGTAAGCTTTGTCTTCAAAATCGGTGTATGGCAAAAGGCTTGCAAAGCGGTTGCCGTTTTTGTTCACGACTGGCAGCGGCACATTGCCAACGAGCACGATACCGGTAAGCCGGTTGATTTCGTCTTTGGTGCCATCGCCCTGGATATAGAGACGCTCAAGCGACTGCGCGATATGTTCGACTTTGGCGCCTGCGGGAATTTTAATGATTAGCGATTTGGTGAATTCCTGTGAACTTTGGGCGTCGATGGCGTAGCGGCGGATGCGCCCGGCCAGCGTTTTTTCCTTGAGATTGTCGGAATATTTGGTATTCAGGCCGGCATATGTTTTGCTGTCCTGCATGAGCGCATCCTCCACAAGGATGGCGATAATGCTGTAATGGTTTTGTGGACTGGCGGTCTGGCCGGGCGGGGCGGGGGTTGGCTGGTTGGTCCCCGAGTCGGCGGCGGCCGGGCCTGGAGGATTTGCGTCTGGGCTGGCGGGAGGGGCGGCTCTGGCGGTTTGCACCAGGCCGTCGCCAAAAAATGAGGCAGCCAGGGTGATCTGTACTTCAAAAATCTGCGCAATGAAAAAAAAGAGCAGAAATGCGGAAATTGTGCGATGAACGGCGCGATGTTTGTTTTTGGTCGACAGCATGCTTTTTGTCTTTGGTTTTTATTCATAGTATTTTAGCAGAAAAGCCCTTTTTTGAGTATGCAGAAAAGGCTCAAGTCATGGAAAAACTATCTGTCTGCGGTACTTTTAAAAGAATTGCGAAATTCACTGCTTCCTTATTTTATGTCGCATAAACAAGGGGAGCGGCGAATTTGCAAAAGCAAAATGGCTTTTTTAAGCCAAAATTTGAAACAAAAAATCTGCACATGCAGAGATGATTATGCGACGCATCCTGGAATATAAATTTAGCTTTTAGCAAACGTGCGTATTTTCTAATTCCAGTTTTTTACTTGACGTTACTAATTAATTATTTCAGAATTATGTAAGTGTCGCCTGAAGCCTGGGCGAGGGTTGGAACCGAATTATTTGGACACGAAAAATTGCCGGCTGCGGAGAAGTTTGCATCTCCGGGTACTTCCATATATGAACCAACAAGATATGAATAGCCTGCTACGCCAGTAATTGGACAGTACACATATCCATACTTCCCTGTTCCACCACAAGAACCTGTTATTGGTGATTTATTCTGCGGATCTTTTGGAGGATTTTGGCCGTTAAAGTATGAGTTTAAACCCAGAGCATCAATACAGCCGCTTGCAATCGGATACTGCTGATGATCGCTGTTATAAAGCTCAAGTGCGGCGATGATATTGTTTAAATCGGCTTTTCTGGCTGCATCGCGCGCGCGTGCTGGTGCGCCAAGAACCGAAGGCAAAAGTGCCACTGCTAAAATACCGATGATGCTGATGACGATGAGAAGTTCAATCAGGGTAAAACCTTTCAGGCTTTTGATGGCGGCGATTCTTTGCATATTTTTTTGTTAAAAATCTAAACTTGCTTTATCTTACCCTGTTTTTTTTTTCAAAACAAGCGGAGCGGAGGGTGTGCGCGCTTTTTCAGCACAACTTGATGTTCAGGTTGGCGACAGGGATTATTTCCCCTGCCCATGATCTTCGCGATCTTCAATATCAGCCGTGCTGCGATGAGATCTGTGATGATGATCATAATCAACGCCAGACTTATGGTTTTTAGTTAAGCAACTTCAGATAAACTTCAAAAACATTTTTGGCGGTTTTTTCCCAGCTGAACGGACAGCGATAATTTTTTATTTTTGTGTGCGCGTGATGATAAAAATCGCTGTCAGTGAGAAATTTGTGCAGCGTTTCCGTTAATTTCTGCCGATCAAGAGGGGGAACAAAAGCAGCATAGCCATCAACAAATTCGTGATGAACAGCAAGACTGGAAGTGATGATCGGCGTGCCGCTTACAGCTGCTTCCAGTAACGGCAAATTGCATCCTTCAAAGGTCGAAAGATTGATAAAGGCAAAAGCGGACTGGTACAGTACGGGCAGATCATCCTCAGCAACAAAGCCGATGGGGCGGATTTTTCCCTGACGGGCGACGTGCCTGTTTTTATTCCGGCTAATCTCTTCGACAGTTTCTGTCAATTCGTCGTAGCCTGCATATAAACTGCCATCGAGCGTTTTTCCGCCGGCAAGCAGGAGATCGATTTTGAAATGTGGAGCGATTTCACGCGCAAAAACCTCAACCAGTGTGCGCACGTTTTTGCGCTCATCAAAGCCACCAACATACAGAAAGTAGGGCTCGTTTTCCGCGAGTGAATATTTTTTGAGAATCTGCTGCTTAAGCTGCGGCGAAAATTGTTGCTGAAAAATGGGCGGTGGCGCGTTATAGCTGATACTGATTTTATTTTTGAGTATGGGCAGCAGGTGCAGAATCTGCTGTTTGGAAGCAAGCGAAACCGTAAAAATGTGATCGGCTTTTTTGAGCGCATTTTTGGCGCGATTCTGATAAAGCCGCGTGAGCCAGGATTTGTGATAAGCCGGCAGTTCCCAGGGAATGGTATCGTGAACAGTAACGCAAACAGGTATTTTTGGCTTGAACCAGGGATTTGATGGATAGGGAAAATGCATGAGATCAACTTTTTTTTTGCGGAAAAAAGCTGGCAGCTGAAACTGCTCCCAGAAAGTTTTTTTAAGTCCGCTGCTGCCTGGAAATTTTTCAGAAACGATCTGGATTTCAGCATTTGCGGGAAGACCCGCATAAACTGCATGCGACGGGGCATGCGGCACGGCCAGCAAAAAGCGTACGTCAGGATTTTGTTTTGCGAGCGCGGCGAAAAGATAGCTGGTGTGAATGCCGATGCCGGTATATGGTCTGGTTAGGAAGCGGGCATTGACGCCGATGGTTGTCATATTTTTTCCAGTAAATGAATGATTTTTTCAAGCGCTGCAAATTTGTTGCGCGCGGGGTTGCGCGTGTGGGTGCGCGCGGGGGCGAGTTCGTGTACGGGTGTGTTCGTGCGCGTGTGGGCGGATGCGCGCGCAGGCAGGAGCTCTTCCAGATATTCAAGGAAAATTGCCGGCGTGTAATTTTCCTGCGGCAAAATTTTACAATGATGGTCTCTGGCAAAAGCACGCGCGTTTTCGATCTGATCGCCGCGACTGGAAGTTTTTGGCAGAGGAATAAGCAGACTCGGTTTTTCAAAAAAATCGATTTCTGCCAGCGAAATAGCGCCGGCACGACTTACGATTACATCGGCGGCGGCGTAAAGATGTTTTAACTCGTGTCCAACAAAAGCAAAAGAGCGATAGTTCTCCAGCAGTTTTTCATCCTGGTTGGACAAAAATTTGAGCAGTTCCTGCGGGTCTTTTACCTTGCCCTGTCCGCAAATATGGATCACCTGATAATTTTTCAAAAGCCGGTCAAGATTTTCAAATATCACCTGGTTCGTAAAATCTGCGCCAAGGCTTCCGCCAATGCAAAGCACGATCGGATGCGGACTTTGTTTTGCCCCGCCCTTAAAATCGCAAAACTTCAGGCCTTCTTCGCGGTTGGCAAATGCAAGTTCGCGGCGCAGAGGATTGCCTGTTACCACCACTTTTTGCGTAGCCCGCTTCGTTCGCGGGAAATATTTTTTAGTCTCTTCAAAAGAAACGCAGATGACGTCGGCAAAATGCGCGCAGAGCCTGTTGCCAAGCCCTGGCGAGACATCGGACTCGTGAAGAACCACCGGGATTTTTAAAATTTTTCCGGCCACTGCAACCGGAAAACTGACATATCCGCCCTTGCAAAAAATGGCCCGTGGTCTGAATTTTCGCAAAATAAATAGCGCCTGCAAAATCCCCAGCGGAATTTTAAAAAGATCGACCAGATTCTGCAGCGAAAAATATCTGCGCATTTTTCCGCATGCTATAGCCTTAAAAGGTACGTCCAATTCCTGCATCATTTTTTTTTCGAGACTGCGCGGACTGCCGATATAAAGAAGGTCGGGCTGATTTTCAGCGGGATACCTCGCTCTAAGCTCTTGAATAAGAGCCACGTTCGGCATAATGTGCCCTCCTGAGCCCCCGCCTGACAGAACCAGGCGCATAATCTGGCGCATGTTTGGATATTTGAAGAAGTATTCCTGCCGCAATCATAATCGAAAGAATGGAAGATCCGCCATAACTCACGAGCGGCAGCGTAATTCCGGTAACCGGCATCAAAGCCAGATTCACCGCTATATTAATGAATGCCTGGATTGTAATCCAGACGGTAATGCCAATGGCTGTGAGCATGCTGAAGCGATTTGGCGCATTTGCAGCGATTTTAAGTCCGCGATAGGCGATAATGCCGTAGACTAAAATCAGCAGCAGGATGCGCACAAATCCAAGCTCTTCCGCTGAGGCCGCAAAAATAAAATCGTCCGAGGCCTGTGGCAGCCAGTATGATTTCTGTACACCCTGGGTGAGACCTTTTCCCCAAAATCCTCCGCTTCCCACTGCGATATTCGCCTGCTCGGACTGCCAGCAATAATCTTCGTGGCAATTTTTATCGGTTGCGACAAAAGCCTGAAAACGCTCGCGCACGTGACTGACATTGGCGATAATGATGCCTGATAAAAGCACTGCCACAAGCCCGCCCATCAGTAGATGGCGGATGCGGGCTCCCGCCGCAAAAAACATCGCAACTGAAATCGCGACCACCACCAGCGCTCCGCCAAGATCGGGCTGGGCAATAATCGGCAGCACCATCGCGCCCATCACGATGCAGAAAGGTAAAAAGCCGTATTGAAAAGTTTCGACTTCAGTATTTTTGCGTTCAAGCCAATGCGCCAGGTATAAAATCAGCGCAAATTTTGCAAATTCGATCGGCTGAAACGAAGTGTTAAAAAAGGTGAACCAGCTGCGGGCAAAGGTGTTATTGGCTTTACCGGCAATCAAAACCAGCACCAGCGTCAGGATCATTGCGCCAAAAAGCACCACTGAAATTTTTTTCCAGAAGCGGTAGGGAATTTTTGAAGCCAGCCAAAGGGCAATACCGCCAAGAATAAGATGGAGCAGATGTTTTTTGAAGAGCAGATAGCAGTCGACTTTGGGGTCTGAGCAGTTTGGATAAAGAATATCACCGGCAGAAAGCTCGATCGACTTTGGCACGCCGATCGAAGTAATCATCACCAGGCCAAAAATCGCCAGGATCAAAAACATGAGGAAAAGGATGTTGTCGGCCCGCTGCTTTGTCATGCGCTTAAAATAGTGATTTTGGGTCGAAAAAGCAACCGCGCCGGCTTGCAGCTTGCGCTGGCGGCATTGTTGCGACTTGCCTGTTGCGCACTCGTGAATTGCTGTCCAGATTTATTTGCCCCGGCTTGCGCGCGGGCGCATTTCGTGCAGAATGATTGCTGTGAAAAAAGTTTATTTTAAAATTGGCGGGATGGCGATTTTGCTTTTGCTGCTCGACCAGCTTTCCAAGTATCTGGCCGGGATTTATCTGCAAAAACCGCTCAGCCTGACTCCCTGGTTTTCGCTTCGCTTCGAGCAAAATTTTGGTATTGCCTGGAGCATTCCGGTTCCGCACACGCTACTTTTAACGATTAATTTTCTGCTGCTGATGCTGCTGCCATTTTTTCTGGCGAGCCATCTTGACTTGCGCCATCTGAAAGCGCAGATTTTTTTGGGTCTGCTGCTTGGCGGAGCAATTGGCAACCTTTTCGACCGGCTCGGCCATGGCTTTGTGGTTGATTTTATTGCTGTTGGCAGCTGGCCGGTTTTTAACCTTGCTGATGCGTTTTTGACGCTTGGGATCTTTCTTATTCTCGTTTTTTATGGTAGAATAAAGAAAGTTTAAAAATAAAGATGGAAAATCAAAATCCACAATTGGTCCAGGCAGATGCGGCAATTGAAGAGGCTGCACCTGGCCAGTACGGCCCCCGCAAAATGTCTTTTGTGACGCTGGTTTTGAAAACTTTTGCCGGACTCGCGGGCGGAATTGCAGGAACGATGGTTTTGCTGCTTATTTTTCTTTTGACCTCGTCGATTCTGCAGCCGGTTTTATCCCCTGCTGAAGCGGCTGCGGCTGAAGTGAGTCCGCTGTTTATTTTTGTGCTGATGGCGATGATTTTTTCAACTTCGCTGGTTTCAAGTCTGATTGCGCCACTGCTGCTTTCATACACTGAACGCGGGCGCTACAACCGCGTTGCAACCGCTCTTTCGCAGATTTTTATTATCAACATTGTTATTTTTGCTTTTGTCGCGCCGATTTATCTGACAACTTCGACCACCCGTCTTGAATTAACGGCCTATGCCGCGGGTTTGCAGATTATTCTTTCCGCAACCGCCAGCGCGCTCATTCTGGAACTCATTCACGATTACCGCTATTCGCTTTTAACAGTCTACACAACGATTCTTGGTATTCTGGTAGCAACGGCCATCAATTTTTTCCTTTATACGATTAGTGGTCCGGCCGGAGCAACGATTCTGCTTTTTGCATCTTTGCCGATTATCTGGACGCTTGTCGGCTTTTTCCAGGCAGCACTGGCAATGTTTTACTACTGGCTTTACCAGAATTACGGCATCGATTTTTTGGCTGCATCTACAAGTCTTGGCCAGGATTATGGTATTCCGGATGAAACCGAAGAGGAAGCATCTGAACCGCCACGCGAAGACACCGAGGGCGGCAATTTTTTGAAGCAGTGATCAATTCTGCAGCATATTTGCGGCATTATTGACGGCACAAAGTGTTTCCTGAACAGCTTTGGCCATTTTTGACAGGTCGGGTTTCTGGTTGAACCAGATTTCAAATTGGCACGCAGCCTGGTAGAGAAACATTTTTGAGCCCGGAATTATTTTGCAACCGGCCTGCGCAGCATCCTGCAAAAATCTGGTATTTTGCGGAGTATAAACACAGTCCATGACTACCATATTTTTCCGGAAATACGCTTTGGGAATTGGCGACTCCGCGGTGGCATTGGCGGTGGTGGTATTGGTGACGGCGCTGGTAGCGGTGTTTTGGCTTTTGGAAGCCATTCCAACTGGTGTGGCATTGATGACAATGTCGGCAAGGTAAGAAAAAATTTCAGCGAGCGAGCCGAATAAAATAAGCGGGCTACCCGGGGAGGAATGGCAATGAATTTTTTTAATTTTTTCGGCCAGTGTTTTGGCTTTTTCTCTGCTGCGACTCAGGATAATAATTTCCGTTTTTGAGAAGTTTGAGCCGTGATCCGTGCGCGAAAATGCCCGAGTGCCAGCGCACGCATGGGCGATCGCAGCTGCAGCGCCACCAGCACCAAGTATCACAATTTTTTTGCCAGCAACTTCAGTTGTTTCTTCGAGCGCCTGCAGCGCACCCTGCCAATCGGTGTTGTAGCCCTTGAGTCTGCCATTTTCGTTAGCAACGGTGTTGATGGCGCCGATTGCGCACGCAATGTCATCAACTTCATCCAAGAGCGGCATAATTTTTTCCTTGTGCGGAATTGTGACTGCAAGGCCGCCGAACTTGTGCAACCTGCGACCACTTGCCAAATTTCCTGCCCGTATCTGCTGCAGAAAATTTTCAAGCCTGTCTGGCGCCACCTCGAATTTTAAAAAACGCGCATCTATTTTAGCTGCTTTAAAAGCCGCCTCAAAGATTTGCGGTGACAGCGAGTGCACCACCGGATAACCGATAACAGCGAAGTTATAATGAAAAATCAGCAATTATGAATTAGAAATTTGGAATGGGTTGTGGATTTTGCAGTTGCGCAATTCTTAGTTCGTATTCCAAGGATACTTTGGAGCGAATTGTAGAAAAATCACGATAGAAAAGCAAACATGATGTCGATTTTACCCTCTTTCAAAATGAGCTGTTTTTTGCTATAATATGAGGAAAATTCAAATTAAAACCACATGCCAGCACTCCTCAATCTTTTTTTAGGCATTCAGACCACTTTTGCCCAGTCCGCAGGCGCAGAAAAGGCTGGTGCAGTCGGCGAATCTTTTAATATTCTGGCTTTTGTGCTGGAAAAAATGCCGCTCTGGATCACGGCGGTGATTGTTTTTGCGCTTTCACTGGTGGTCGGAGGTATCGTGAAAAACATTGTGGAAAGCCGTCTGGCCAGTAAAATCGAGGAAGAGCACCAGGAGGTTTTGATTATTTCTGGACGCGTGGCTTTTGTAGGAGTGGCGATTATCGGTACCACAATCAGCCTTGCGATCGCTGGCATTAATATTACGACTCTGCTGGCCGCAGTTGGATTTGGGATTTCTTTTGGCCTGCAGGACACGATTGCAAATTTTGTTGCGGGGATTGCGATTCTGGCGTCGCGGCCTTTTACTATTGGCGACTGGATCAAGGTTAATGGCAACACTGGTAAAGTCGTGGAAATCCGTACGCGCGCGACCTATCTGAAAACTTTTGACGGTCTGCGCCTGATCGTGCCGAATTCCGAGCTTTATAAAAGCCAGGTTTTGAGCTTTACTTCCAATCAGATGCGGCGTCTGAAAGTGCCGGTTTATTGTCGTTATGGCGCGCCAATGAAAGATGTTTTCAAGATCTGTCTGCATGAGGTCAAAAAAAATCCAAAAATTTTTCTGGAGCCCAAGGCCAATGTGGTTGTAACCGATCTGGCGGACAGTTATATTTCGATGGAGGTGCGTTTCTGGGTCGACTCTAAAAGCATGTGGCGCCGCATTGAATCCGGTGTTTTTATGAATATTCAAAATCGGCTGGAAGAGGCCGGACTTGATTCGCCGTATGCGATTACGTCGCTTAGCGTTGAGCCGGACAGCGAGTCCGCGGTTTTGAAAACCAAAATGCTCGACCCTGATGAATTTACGAAATTGATGAACGAGCGCATGGCTGAAGAAGAGCAAAAAGCCAAGCGCCGCCAGGAACTGCTGCAGGAAGAAAAAAAACCTGAAGTGCAACTGTCGCCTGACCTGAGCGGCACGAGTTTTTTGAAAGCCAAAGAAGATGCGGTTTTGTCTGCACAAAATGTTATGCAGCTTGCGCCAGCACCAGTGGCGGCGGAAGCCCTGACACCAGCCGCTGTTTCAGGCCCGGCCGAAACGCAATCAAATCAATTGTCTTAAAACCATGTTTAATTTTTGGCAAAAAATTCTGGCGATACCTGTGGTTCTTGCATCTGACGCAACTGATAAAAGCGCTGCTGCCACACAGACTGCCGGGCAAATTGAAAATCTGGCTGAAACTTTTTTCCGCGCGATTCCTTTCTGGATTACAGGCGGACTGGTGATGCTGGCTTCGATCGTGATCGCAAAAATGGTTAAAACAAGTGTTGAAAATAAGATGTCCGAAAAGGGCCTTGATGATCACGAAGAGGTGCAGATTGCGATGGGTCGTGCGAGTTTTGTGGGAGTTTTGGCCCTTGGTATCACGGTCGGACTTAAAATCGCGGGCATTGATCTGACAACGATTATGGCGGCGGCGGCTTTTGGTATCGGCTTTGCGATGAAAGACCTGATCATGAATTTTATTGCCGGCATCATTGTGCTGCTGCAAAAGCAGTTTACGATCGGCGACTGGATTAAAATCGGCAAAACCGTGGGCATTATTGAAGCGATTCAGTCGCGCTATACTCTAATTCGCAATTTTGATGGGACCAAAGTCATTATTCCCAATGCTGACCTGTTCAAAAAACAGGTTACCAATCTCACAAGTAACCAGTATCGGCGTTTTCAATTCAATCTGTCGGTTGATCTGTATTACGATTTGCATCAAGTAATAGCGCAGATTGAGGAATCGGCCAAAAAAGTGAAGACGATCAGTATGGTGCCGCGCCTGCCCAGCGTACGGGCGCTGAAGCCTGGACCGTACTACAATAATCTGCGCATCAGGTGTTGGGCTATTTCGAAAAAAGGCGTGCTGAAGCCGCAAAGTGATTTAATTAAACAACTGCACCGCGATTTTTATAAACGGGGATGGTCGTGGCCGTATCCGACGCAGAGCCTTATTTTGGACCATGACCGCGAAAAAAACGTGGATGCGCGCGCGCACGAGTACACTGAGCATGCGAAAAAGCATAAACAGGCGCTGCATCCAATAGCGCCTCCCAATGCCGAAACACTGATGCCGAGTCCACAGGCACTTGCCCGGGAAGCCGGGCTGGTTGCTGAAAAGCAAAAAATCGAGCAGCAGATTGAGGTTGAGCAGCCGGGGGCCGCGCAGTCTGCAACAACACCGGCTACAGCTCCACCAATCAATGTCCCCGTGGCAGCTGCAGTTGTTGTGCCAGCTACTTCGCCAACTTTGCCAGAAAATCCTTCTGGCGCAATTTGAGGACTCACTTTTTGAACTTTATTTTGGGCAAAATCTGGATACATAGATTATATTATGCGACGTGTATCCGTCACGCAAAATGCGCGTTGGCATAAAAAAAACCCCCGCGGGGCGGGGGGAAATTCCTGTCTATCAGCTGTAAAAAAAAGAAAAGTTAGTTACTGCTGAGATTTTTGTGTTGGAATTTGTTTTTGTTTTGAACGATTGACCAGAAAGTCCTGAAGTGTCCTGCTATGCTTCGGCTGAGGTTTACAGTCCGGCCAAGGACCGTCTGTTTTGTTGTATCTTGACCACCATAAAGGTGAAGAAAAGATACCAGACAACTTGGGGTGGCCCGTGTGGTCAGGGGGGGCCAGCATCACAGAGCAGAGAACGTTGAACGATTTAGGCGTAAATCATTCAACACTCGCTACTGAATGTGATAATCTGGTTGTGAAAGATCGGAAATTGATTCGGGGGTGGCATCATCACATTGAAAATAAGTACTCTACCCTATTTCAATGTTTCAGATCAGTGTATCAAACAGAATTATTACAGTCAATTATCTGTAATGGACACCCGTAAATAAAGAGTATAAAACAATATTACAGTTGAAAATGCAAAATCCTAAAATACTTGAAGTGGAAGCGGTAAGAACGCGAATTATTACAAGCGGTGATAATCTTTTGGAAACCTTGAAAAAAACCTTTGAAAAGCATGGTTTACAAAACAATGTAATATTGGTTATTACGTCAAAAGTGGTCGCGCTGACCCAGGGGCGCGTGCGCAAACTTGATTGCACATATGGCAGACGCAGTGATGCAGATGGCGGCACACAGAGCACGCCGGCTTTTAACGCACTCGTCAAAGCTGAAGCTGATGCGGTTATTGGTGGCAAGCAGGTGACTCTAACGCTTAAAGATGGTATCTTCATCGCCTGGGCCGGAATTGACCGTTCCAATGTAAAGGCCGGCGAGGTTGTGCTCTGGCCAAAAAACCCTTTCAGGACCGCTCATGACCTTCGGAAATCCCTGAAAAGAATTTTCAAACTTAAAAATTTAGGCGTTATTATCAGCGATTCCTGCTGCCATCCATTGCGCCGCGGTGTCAGCGCAGTCACGCTTGGCTACAGCGGTTTTGAAGGGATCAATGATCTGCGCGGGCACAAAGATCTTTTTGGAAACAGACTCAAGGTAAGCGCCCAGGCCGTTGCCGACAATCTGGCCACCGCGGCTCACCTTATAATGGGTGAAGCGGCAGAATCAACGCCTTTAGCCCTCATCCGCAATGCACCAGTCCGTTTCACCAGCAGAGAAATCGATCCAAAAAGCCTTACGATCGATCCGGAAAATTGCCTTTTTGCTGGCCTTTACGATACGCCCTACAAATAAAAATCGCTAATTTTACGCTACATGTACCTAAAGTATTTCTTGCAGTGCAATTAAATAATTGATCCCTCAATGCTTTTCATGGGAAGACGGGTATGCCATAGGATGGGAATAAATCTGTTTCCGGAAAAATCGTCGAATTGATCGCCGAAATCAGCTCTGGCCAGTCATTCCACCACCATTTGGTAAAAGGGCCATAAGGCATGAAATCCCGATCCCAGAACATGACGAAGGAATAGCCGTTTTGTGTGAAATTCATTTGTGATTCAAGTCCCGGCAATGTTCCGCCTTTGCTCCCATGAAAGATACCGTTATTTTTAACCATAAAGTCAAATCCGTACGAATGGGTTAAGATGTTCGTTATATCCTCTGTTTTGAAAACAGGATTGCCTTTATTCACATTTAGAGTTGCCAGGATTTTTGCGGCGTCCACGGGTGCGATCGAGATCCCTCCGGCCCCATCATACATTGGAGAAACACCGTACTGGATAGGCGTGGGTTGAGCATTGGTTGAATTATCAGGATGACCCAGCTTAGCGGACCCCTGGTAGTAACGGGCTTCGTCGGTGGGTTGATTTTGGATCAACTCTTCGAATAAGCGGATTCGTTTCACCCCAAGCGGCGCGCCAAGCTTGTTCTGCAAAACGGAGATGTAAGGAGTCCCTCGCAGCGCTTCAACAATGCGAGCCAGGATCCAGTAGCCAACATTGGCATATTGCGACTTTGCGCCCGGAACATCGTTGGTTATCGTTCTTGTTATGAAATATTCCTGCATATCTTTGTTACCTATCAACGGCAGAGAAGATCCAACGGCTGCCGCGATCGAATTCAAGTGAGGGGTATTATCTGGAATTCCCGAAGTGTGAGACAATAATTGCCCAATCGTAATCTTTCCGAAATTAGTATCTACAGGATCTTGTCTGTTTCTGGATTTCCACTGCAGGACGTCCTGGATCAAGGTGTTGTCTGTAACCGGAACTCCCTTGGGAGTCAATACCTGCTCCGAAATCAGCTGACGAATGGCTAAAGAGGCTAATACTTTGCTTACACTTGCGGCTCGAAAATAAGTGGTAGGGGTTGTAATCGGATGTCCCGGGGCGGCATAGGTATAGCCGCGAGCGAAAACGAGTTTGTTGGTAGGACTAACGACCGCCAACCCTCCTTGATGGATGCCATTGGCTTTCATGAAGTCCTGCACAACCTGATCGATTTTAGGGGCAGTACCAAGCCCATTGCTTGTGAAAACCCTGGCGACCGGAAGATCCGTTTTGGCGAAAATTACAGAATAAACGTAATTTCCATCACCGTTGCCACCGCCCTGTAGCGAAACAGGAAAGTAACCCTGAGATTTGTATTGATTGAGCTGAGCCTCGAGGGCAGTCCTGTCAAGATTTATTTTTTGCACCCATGGGCCGATGTCATCATCCCGAAATAAGGCCTTGTAATAATGGTCCAGTGTGACAAGCGTAAATACTGGCCGGAACCATTCAGAAGTATAGGCATTAAACCTGTTTTGATAAAGTGCGGCATCATAAGTATTCACCACATCTCCTGCCCATCCGGTCTGCTCAGGATTTGGCTCCAGAGCCAGGAAATATCGCGGATCAGTTGAATCTCCATACACCGCGATGGTTGTCGGCATCAAATTAACAAGTTGATCTTTCGGAGCGATTTGTGGATCATTCTTCGTCTGGTTTCTCGCGAAATTCAACCAGTAATTGATGGTTGTTTCATTGGAGTCCGGCAAAGCCTCCCCCACGGCTTGTTGAAGACCAAGCTTAGTTATCTGGACTCCGCTGTTTGCAGATTTTTCCCATACAGCAGCAAACAGAGGGTTATTGATAGGCCCTGTCGCTGTCGCCTGGGTAACTTTAAAACCATTTCCTGCCATCTTTGTCAAGGCACTTAGAAATGAAGTTTTATCCAGATTGTGTTTCATAACCCAATCCGGACCGGAACGCTTGACCCAAACTACGGCGTAACGGGGATCTGCTGTAGCGCCGTATACGCTTATGGAGATTGGCCGGTATCCTTGGCTCGAAAGTGAGTTGAATCTAGCCTGATGGTCTGCTGCGGTGAAATTATGGTATTCATCATAAATGATTGTTCCAACCTGTCCCGATGATTCGTTCAGGGAGGGAGCAGGTTGTATTGGAGATGTCTTTGATGCAGGAGCTGGCGTGGGCGCGGGGAACGCAGGGGCTGGTGTGAGCGCAGCAGGAGCTGGCGTGAGCGTGGGGGACGCAGGGGCTGGTGTGAGCGTGGGGGACGCAGGGGCTGGTGTGAGCGTGGGGGACGCAGGAGCTGGTGTGAGCGCGGGGGACGCAGGAGCTGGTGTGAGCGCG
>OBEQ010060078.1_pt1 | contig 102939 bp, 104 predicted proteins | sample 1670901 | NCBI WGS metagenome assembly OBEQ01 (sample SAMEA104232315, study PRJEB22302) | groundwater metagenome | biome: forest; feature: aquifer; material: groundwater | place: USA | collected 2011-08-07 | depth 5.4 m
TATACGCAGTGGGAGGACCAGGGCAGCCAGACCTGCCTCGTGGACATCTCCTACGATCCCTGCGACGAGAATTGGAGCGACGCGTTCCTGAAAAGGACCATGTAGGCGGCGTTCATGCCGATCAGCCAGGATGCGGCCCTCGCGGGAAAGTGTTCCCACTCGGTTTGAGTCCTGCGTTGTCGCGCGCAAAGGACGGCCCCCGCTGCGGCAAGCAGCCACACGGACGGCGAGATCATCAAGACCGTGTAACCGCCGACGAACCGCGCCCATTGCATCCATGTGAACGGATCCCCGGTGCCAATGCGGCGAGTTGCGGCCTTCCACATGTCGCCCCATGCGGTAGGCTCCACGAGTGTCACCTGCAGGCAGAAGAGTGCGAGTGAGGCCACGGCGAGGCTGACCAGCAACAGGCCGCGCAAGCGCTCCGCCCTGTCCTTTCGCCGAAAAAAATGGATGGCCACGGCCAGCGTGAAGAGTCCCGGCGGGCGTTCGCTGAGACGGAAGCGCGGCAGTCGCCGTGGCAGTGCCCGAACTGTGGGGAAGCCCTCGAGGCTCAGTTTCATGCGTGTTGGAAGTGCGGCACGACCCGACCCGGTGACCCGTAATACTGTGGGCGATCGCCACGGGACTCGTTACGTGGCAGGGGGGGACCACTTCAGGAGACTCCGATGCAAGAAGTCTATGTGGCGAACAACCCGATTGACGCGACCGCGATGCAAGATTACCTGAAGACACACGGCATCGACGCCGTGGTGCAGGGAGAGCTCCTCTTCCAGCTGATGGGCCCTGGGGCGCTGGGCGCCCCGACCGTCTCGGTCCCCGATGAGGAAGCGGACCGGGCCCGACTGCTCATTGAGGAATTTGAACGCGGGACCAATCGCCAGGATCACGTGCCGTGGCAGTGCCCGAGCTGTGCTGAAGTCATCGAACCCGAGTTTGGCGTATGTTGGAAGTGCGGCGCGAACCGTCCCGACGATCCAGAGAGCGCACTGTAACTGCGGCGAGGCTGCGGCGCATCGCGACGTCGCGCTCCCCGCGCAGACGGAGGTCCATGGGATGACCGACGAGTACTATGCCCAGTCGCCCGGCATGCGCTCGTTCATCGAGCGGGTCCTCGCAGTCGTTGCGGCGGAACCGTACGCTGACGCACGCGTGGAGCAGATCCGCCCCGCATCCGCCGCGCTGTTGGCGGAGCCCACTTAGCTCCCACAGGAATTCGCTCTGCCTGCGCCGACAGTCTGATGGCGGGTTGGATCGGATCCCACTCTTGTTTCGACGCGCCGATCGCTCCCTCAGATTGCAAGCGCTGGTCATCCCATCTGCGACACACCTTCGATCAAGACCACGTACCCGCAGACTTTCGCTCAGGGTTGACACCAGCTCCGTGATTTGGGAACAAATGGACACAAACTGGTATTCGATATGTTATAATCGCGTTAATGAAACTCACGGACTGGGCGCGGCAGACTGGTATTCACCCCAAGACTGCTCGCCGGTGGTTCCATCAAGGTACCCTTCCAATCTCGGCACGTCAGCTCTCTACAGGGACGATCCTGGTCGATGCGCAGCCGGAGGCAAATGGAGCTGGCGCGGCCCTGTACGCTCGCGTCTCGTCATGGGATCAGAAAGCTGATCTCGATCGCCAGCTTGGCCGCCTCCGCGCATGGGCGGCGCGAGCCGGGCTGACGGTAGTCCGTGCAGAAGCGGAAGTGGGGTCCGGCCTCATCGGGCGCCGACGACGGCTCATGCGACTCTTAGCCGATCCGACCATCGCCACGATTGTGGTGGAGCATCGAGATCGCCTGGCGCGCTTCGGGGTGGAGTATCTGGAAGCTACCCTCCGGGCCCAGGGCCGACGGGTGGTGATGATCGATCCCGGGGAGACCACGGACGATCTCGTGCGTGAGACGGTGGACGCGCTCACGGCATTCTGCGCCCGGTTGTACGGTCGCCGGTCGGCCCGGAACCGCGCCCTGCGCGCGGTGACCGCTGCGAAGGCCGGATCGCCACGCAAGCGGACGAAGATCCGGACCCGCATATCCCGATGACCGACGGTCCATGGGCATGATGCAGCGAACCTATCACACCCGACTCCGCGCGGGACCCGAGCAGGCACCGCTCCTGGATGCGTACGCGGAGCTGTACGGACGGGTCGAGCGCACCCTGTTCGGGCGGCTGCGCGCCGGCGAACCCCTCGGAGTCCTCAAGCGCGCGTTCCTCGTCCGGTTCGGCCTCACGGCCCGCCAGTTCAACGCGCTGGCCGCGACGGTGCGTGGGAAGATCACCTCGATCCATAAGCGACGGGCGGGGTTGATGGCTCACCTTAAGCAGCGGATCGCGCGGGCCGAGCAGGTGTTCAAGACGTTGCCCGGGGGCACCCGCGCCCACCATCAGAAGACACGTCGCCTCGCGATCCTCACCCAGCGTCTCCAGGCCCTGCGCGCCGACGAGGCGGCGGGGCGGGTGCGCCTCTGCTTTGGCGCACGCAAGCTGTTTCGCGCCCAGTTCGCGCTGTCGGGGAACGGCTACGCGTCGCACGAAGCATGGCGCACCGCGTGGCGCGACGCCCGCGCCAACCAGTTCTTCGTGCTCGGGTCGAAGGACGAGACGGCGGGCTGTCAGGGGTGTGTCGCTACAGGGGAGCCGGACGGGACGATCACGCTACGCCTGCGGCTCCCGGATGCGCTGGCAGCCGGGGGGAAGCACCTCATCATTCGCGGGCTGCGGTTTGCGTATGGCCATGAGGCGGTCGTCGCCGCCCTTGGCCGAAACCTCTCGTCCGACACGAAGGACTGGGAAGCGATCTCCTGGCGCTTTGTGCGGGATCGCAAAGGCTGGCACGTCGGTGTCACCGTCTCAGTGCCCGCAGGACCGCCCCGCAGCGTCGAGCACATCGGCGTTGTGAGTGTGGACCTCAACGCGGACCATCTCGCACTGACGGAACTCGACCGGTTCGGCAATCCCATCGCGGCATGTCGCGTACCCTGTGCGACACGCGGCAAGTCCCATCATCAGACCCTCGCCGTACTCGGCGACGCCGTGGCACAGGTGGTCACCTACGCGTGCGCCAGAACGAAGCCGATCGTGATTGAGACGCTGACGTTCGAGGAGAAGAAGGCGGAATTGGAACGCCAGGGCGCGCGGTACGCTCGCATGCTGTCTGGGTTCGCCTGTGCCGCGTTCCACGCCATAATCTCCGCACGGACGTACGACGCGGGCATCAGGCTCTCTCAGGTCAATCCCGCGTACACGTCCGTGATCGGGCGGCACAAGTTTGCCGACCGCTACGGGCTCTCTCGGCATCAAGCCGCCGCCCTGAGTATCGGGCGGCGGGCGATGCGTCTCGCTGAGCGGCCGAACCGCCGCAGAGGTGACCATGGCACCGTTCCGCTACCCGTGAGGAATCGCGGAACGCATGTATGGGCATTCTGGCGGCAGGTCGCGCGGCGGGAAGCGGCGCTTCGAGCGCGCGGGCGGCCGGGCCCAAGGGCCCGATCCTCTCCGGCACCGGCTCCAGGGTCTCGAGTGAGCGTGGCCCGGACTGTGATGCGTTCGTCCGCTGCCGGTGGGATCCCGGCACGCGAATCGTCAGCAGTACTGTTCGGCTGACGTCTGCGGGCCTGTTCCAGATGGCCGCAGAATCAGGAACGGTACGTGAACGTCGACTGGCTCCTAGGGCACTACAGGGCGCGCGGAGGCGGGCACGCGCTCGGAGGGCAGCATAACGGCAATCGCCAGCCCCACCACCGGCAGCAGCGCAATCACATCCATCGCCGCTAGTAACCCCCACCGGTCCGCAAGCACGCCCAACGCCGTCACGCCGACTCCCCCCATCCCGACCCCGAACCCGATGAGCAATCCGGAGATCATGCCGATCCGCGCAGGCATGAGGTCCTGTGCAATCACCATGACGACCGCGAAGGTGCTCACCAGGGCCATCCCCGCGAACGCGGCGACGACGAAGGCCCAGATCCCACTGAGCCGCGCTAACGCCCACAAGAGTGGAGGGAGAATCCCCATCGACACAATGATCTGGGGGCGCCGTCCCCACCGATCTGCGAGCGGCCCTCCAAGCAGCGTTCCGATGGCCCCGGACCCTAAGAACACGCTCGCGAGGGTCCCTCCGTACCGAGGGTCGAAATGCCGGACCTCCGTGAAAAAGAGCGGAATGAAACTCGCCAAGCCCACCTGCACCCACGACCGCATGATCACAAAGAGGACCAGCAGGACAAGAACCACGAGGGGCGTCGTCCGCGCCTCGGCCGCTCGCACCGCCCCGACTGTCGCGTACGGAGAGACGGCCCAACCTGCCTCCAGCTGGGCCATCTGCGATGGGCTCAAGAACCGCCACAAGAGCACGGCACCAATGAAGCTGAATACGAGGAGGTAACTCATTCCGAATGTCCCGCCGACTGTCAGCGCGATGGTCGCGACCGCGGGCCCGAAGCCATACCCGATATTCCCCCCGACGGAAAAGTACGACATCCCGGTCGCGCGGCGGCCCCCCGCCGCGAGTCCAGCGAATCGGTACCCCTCGGGATGGAACGCCGCGACCCCTATGCCCGAGCAGAGGAGCGCGGTGAGCATCAGCGGATACTGCGGGGCGCGGACTGCAAACACAATCCCCACACCCGACAGGAGGGCACCGAGCGGCATGAGCCATCGCAAGCGGAGGCGGTCACTGAGAAATCCGAAGATCGGTTGGATGACCGACGAACTGACACTGGCCATCAGCACAATGAACCCCACGCCCGCGTAGGAGAGGTGGAACAGCGCCTTGAACCCTGGGAGTAGCGCCGGGACAGCGCCTTGGGCGAGGTCGGTCGCGAGATGACCAAAGCTGAGGACAGCGAGGATACGGCGATGCACGAAAACTGATTCGACGGTGCACCAGGGAGCCCCTTGACTGCAGCGCGACGCGGAAAGAAACGAGGGACCTCAGGTCGTCTCGCCTTCCCGCTCTCGGACGAAGAATCTGAAGTTGGGACGAACGATGGCCCATGTCGAAGCGGGCCCAGAGGTCGCTTTCGAGGGCATCGCTTCAATGTAGAGCTTCCGTAGGTCCAGAGGGCGTGAACCCGCTACACGGTCCAGCAAGAGTGCCTTCGCGTTGTCATTGCCAAATACTTCGAGCGAGTGGTCAAAGATCAAAGCTAGGCTCTGCGCATCCGCGTCAAAGATACCAGCAGCCCACTTCCGCCAGTTGTCTTTGTCATTGAGGATGATTGCCCTAGGTTCTCTCAGTGCCAAGGAGAGAGACCATCCCTTGGGGAGTTCGGGCGCGGGTTCTCGAGAGGGAGTCTCGTTCAGTAAACGGCGGAGGACTTGGATCTTGCTAGGGTCCGATTCATCCAAAGCGGCAATCCAGTGATGAGCCTGCACGTAGCCTTCCGGTCCCGCGTGCGGTCCACGAAGGCGCATAAAGCCGCACGGTTCGACGCTTACGCTCTGGAGATGGCCATCGGACTTCTTGAAGGCGATGGAGGTTTGAACACCCGCACGAAGCCAGAGCGGGATCACAACAATCCCGCCCGGCATCAATTGCTCTACCCAGTGGGGCGACAGATCCCATACACCGACTGTTACCTCGATCCGATCGAATAGCCCCTCTTCGGCCGCGCCCAGCCATCCGTCGCCCTCAACGACGCGAACCTGGGGGAAACCAGCCCGCACGAGGTGTTCTCTCGCCTCCCGGACGATAACCTCATCGATGTCAATCGTGGTCACTTGGCCTTCGGGCTTGGCAAGCCACGCTAGGATCGCCGCATTGTATCCTGTCCCAGCCCCGACCTCGAGCACTCGGTGACCAGGGTGGACGTCGAGTTGCTCCACCATTGCCGCCATGATGGCCGGCATCTCAGAACTGCTTCTGGCGAGCCCATCTGGCCCGCGGTGCGTGACGATGGCTTCCTCGGCATAAGCCACGTCCGTGGCGACGCTTGGAACGAAGAAATGGCGGCGGACGGAGCGGAAGGCTTGCTCAACCTGAGTGGAACGAACATAGCGTTGTTGGAGAAGCCGATCCACCAATCTATTCAGGAGATCCTCAGGATTTTTCATGTCCTCTTCTGGGGTCATTACCATTGTGCGGGCGACGACCGAGGACGCTGATCAAAAGCGTTAACTCACTTCGCGGTCTTGCCTGGCAAGTCTTTCCGCGCTGGGGAGCTCAGAAATCATCACGGGTCATTGCGGGGTGAGGAGGGCGTAGACGCGTTCAACTACTCGAAACGCGTCCTCGGCATCCCGAGGGGTGGTGAAATCAAGCTCGATCCGAGAGCGGGCATGCGGGTTGACTTTGGCGCGAGGATCTTTCAAGATTTCTGCGTACACCGCGGCATCTGGGACACGGATGTCCAATTGGTGTTGGCCATGGAAATGTACAAATTCCGCACGCCCGATCCAGTAGGCGCGGGGGACAGTCGCATGAGAGAGATGCAAGGGGCGTTCCTCAACTCCTGGTAGTGCAAGTATGCGTTCCCGTAGCTCCGCCGCAAGCGTCCTCCTTTTCGGCAGTGACGAAGAGCTTCCCATGTGTCCGCGCCTCCTCTCCCCCTCGAGGGCCGCAGTCCAATCATCGCAACTCCCATAGCCTCGGGCACTGACCATAAGGCGAGGCGAGACCCTGTATCGGTGGACAGGGGGTCGCTGTGCACTCCGCAACGGCGAGAGCACCGCTCTAGTCCTCGGCGGAATGTCCCCTACAGCCCGCTGGCGCGCCCTGATCGCTATCGGTCCAACTCGGCGAACGCGCGCACAGGGAAGGACGCCCCATGTACTATTCGCAGCGGCACCGCGTAGAAGGCGAATCCCCTCCGGGGAAGCGCCGAGAGGTTGCAGAGGTGTTCCACCACGAGGATCTCTGCAGCAAGCAGTCGCGTGTGGGCCGGACGCGCTGGATCCAGCGTGTCGTCGATGTTCCAAAAATCCACACCGACCAGCCGTGGCCGGGCACGCACGAGCACCTCCACGAATCCTGCGGAGAGGTATGGTCCGGGCTCCCAGTAGCGCTCTCCTCCCCAACGACGATCCCATCCGGTGTGGATCAGCACCGCGCGACCACGCAAGTTCCCCTCACGGACCTTCGGGGTGATCGCACGAGCACGGGCGATCTCAACGTCCAGCACAATGCCAGGGACTGCGGCGACCATCTCTAGCGGCACTTGACTGAGGTCCGCTGCCTCGGGAAAGCGGTGGAACGGACTGTCGAGGTATGTGCCAACGTTGCCAACCATCTCCACCTGACCCATGTAGAACTCCGCCCTACCCTCATAGCGCGACCGTGACGCCTGGTGAGTAAGATAAGCACCAATCTTGGGTCGGGGCAGCCCAGGGTAGACAGTCATCCCATCTTCAAGTACGTGGTTCAATTCGACAAACTTCTTCATGCCCAAAGATCTCCTTACGCCAATCCTACTGTGGCGGTGTCATGAGGAATGCGAGACTCAGAAGCAGGCCGAACCGGAGGTGCAATCCTGCAGTCCCCCGCAGCCCAGCGCGCGTGAGGCTGAGCGGGTCGCTTTCTTCGCGGATAACCCGCCAGGCACGGAATGCGTGCGGAAGCGTTAGGACCACTAACACGGCAAGCAGCGGAAGAACACGGAGCGCCACTCCAATTCCGACGATCGTGTAAGCCCCAACCAAAAGGCCGAGGTATTCTACCCGCGTCCCCGCAGGGCCGAGGACCGTGGCCAACGTCCGCTTCCCATGCGCGCGGTCACCTTGGAGGTCGCGGAGGTTGTTCACCACGAGGATCGCCGTCACCAACGCGCCAATCGGCACGGACACCCACAGGACCGCCGGGACTACCGTCCGGGCCTGGACGTAGTAGCTGCCGAGCACAATCACAGGTCCCATGAAGACCAACACCACGAAATCGCCGAGCCCCAGGTAGCCTAACGGTAACGGGCCGCCCGTGTACGCGTACCCGGCAAGCAGACTCACGATCCCAATGATGAGGACCGGCCATCCCACGACGGCGACGAGGAGAAGCCCGAGCAGACCGCCCAGCGAGAAGAGGCCCAAAGCTCCCATAAGCACCGCCCGGGGCGGAAGGAGTCCGTGCTGGATCACCCCACTAGGGCCAACAGAGGCGGCGGTGTCGACCCCCCGGAGGTGGTCATAGTAGTCGTTGACGAGGTTGGTCGCGGCGTGGATCGCCACCGTGGCCACTAAGGTGATCACGAAGAGGCCAGAGTCGAAGTGCCGACCAGCAAAGGCGATCGCCGAGCCGACCAGCACGGGGGTGACTGACGCCGTGAATGAAAATGGACGGACGGCGCGCCACCACACGGCGCCAAGCCGTCGGACCTCTCCCCCGCTCACGGACCGCTCTGCGGTCACGACCGCCACGGGAGGAGACGGTGCTCCACCCAGTCCAACCCGACCGTAGCCGCCCACCCTAGCACCGCGGTCACCAGTAAGCCAACAAACATCACATCGATTGCGAAAATCTGGTACGCGCGCCAGATGAGAAATCCGATCCCCGCCTCGGACCCCAACAGCTCGGCCCCGACGATGACGATGAGCGCAAAGCCCATCCCGAGCTTGAGCCCGGTGAAGATCGCCGGGAGCGCGCCGGGGAATGCCACGGTCAGGAAAATGTCTCGCGGGCTCGCGCCAAACGCCTTTGCGATGCTGAAGTACGCCCGGTCCAGTCCCAACACCCCGGCCATGGTGTTGAGTAACACCAGAAAGAAAATGCTCACCGCGACGATGCTGACCTTGGACGCTTCTCCCAGACCGAGGTAGAAAATCACGAGCGGGTAGATGGCAATCTTCGGAATCGGGTAAATGGCCGCGACGATGGGCATCAACAACGCCCGGACCGTCCGGTTGAGGCCCATCACCACCCCCAACCCCACGGCCGGCACCGCCCCGAGGAGAAACCCCAGTACGATCCGTTGCACGCTGATCAGGACGTGGCGGGGCAGCTCCCCTGTCCGCGTCATGATCACGAGCGTCCTCAGGATCACGCTAGGAGGCGGTACAAAGCGTCCATCGAGCACGCCGGCCCAATTCAACGCTTCCCAGATGAGCAGCAGGCCCAGGGGGGAGAGGATAGCGAGCCAGCGGGACGATCTCATGACGCGTCCTGGCGGGCTCGCATGACTTCATCCCGCAACTCCTCCCACAACTGGGCGATGAGGCGTCCGTAGGTGGGGACCTGTCGAACCCGCTCGAAGTCGCGCGGGCGCTCAAGCGGGACGAGCACTTCGGACTTGATCCGTCCGGGGCTTGCACTCATCACCAGCACCCGATCGGCTAGCCGAACTGCTTCATCCAGGCTGTGGGTGACGAACAAGACGGTCTTCCGCGTCTGCTGCCAAAGGGAGAGCAGATCGTCTTGCAGCAACAGCCGGTTCTGTTCGTCGAGGTTCGCGAATGGCTCGTCGAGGAGGAGGACGTCGGGATCCGTCGCGAGCGCGCGGGCAATGCTGACGCGTTGCCGCATGCCCTCGGAGAGCTGGGACGGATACACGTCCGCGAACGCCTCCAGCCCGACCTGGCGGAGATGATCCAGGGCGCGCCGGCGGCGGATCGGGGCCGGAACTCCCATCAGGCGGAGGCCGTATTCCACGTTGTGGCGCGCGGTCATCCACGGCAGGGTGCTGACGCCTTGGAACACGACCGCCGTCGCGAGACGCCCTCTCTCCGCGCGGGGGATACTAACGGTCCCTGCAGTAGGCTCTAGCAGGCCAGCGAGGATATTCAGGAGCGTGGTCTTTCCGCACCCGGACGGCCCGATCAGCGCGCAGAACTCCCCGGGGCGGACGGCAAAGGAAACGTCGGCCAACGCGCGCAAGGGACCGTGGGGGCCTGGAAAGTACTGCGTGACCCCATTGACGGCGATGCCCGTCTGCAACGCGGGGAGCGTAGCCTCAATCACCGTGGAGGGACGAAGGGCCCCACGATCTGCAAGGCTTGCTGCACAAAAGTGGTATCGATGTAGGCTGCCGGCTGGAGAGACTTCTCGTACGTGAGCTCTCCCGCCTTCTTGAAGTACTCCTGCAAGCGGGCGAAATCGTTGACGTTCATCTTCCCATTGGGGTCATGGAAGGGCGGTTTCGCCCGCATGACTACCGCGGCAGGGACGCCGGTGTACTTCTCCACAATCCGGGAAATAGCTCCACGGCGGTACCCGTCCCCATACAAATCCCGCGAGGCCCGCAACCAAGCTACCATGAATCCCACGCCCAATTGCGGCGACCGGCGGATGAATTCCCCGCTGAAGTACACCGCGGTGACCTGCATCCCGTTGATGAAGTCTTCGCTCAAACGGACGATCTGCCCGCGGTCCTCAGCGAGCGTCGCAAGCGGTTCCCCCAGTAGGCCCGCCGCGATGGCCCCGTTCGCGAGCGCGGCGGGAACTTCGGGAAACGGCACGGCAACCATCTGGACGTCGGTGACCGTCAACCCGCCCCGGAGCAGCGCCGAGTACAACCAGTACTCCGTGGCCGACCCGATCACATTGACTGCGACCTTCTTGCCACGCAGATCCTTCACCGACCGGATCTCGCCACTGTCAAAGGCCTTCTTGCTCACGACCAGCGGCGTGCTCACCGGGGGTTTCTCCATGTGGACGGGGCCGACGACCTTGAAGTCGAGCCCCCGAGCCGCCGCGTTGAACAACCCCGCGCCGAGCCCACCAACCACGACGTCGGCCCGTCCGCTCGCCAGGACCACGAAGGAGGATGTCCCCCCAATCGTGTCGATCAACTCTACCTCGAGTCCCTGCTGGGCAAAGTAGCCGCGCTCAATCGCCACGTACAGGGGCGCGAACACGAGGACCGGGACATGCACGACCTTGATGTGCGTCAACGCGGGACTGGTCCCCTGGACTCGACTTGGCCCCGTGAGCCCAAGTAGCGTGACCGCAATCGTAGCGGCAATGACGACTCTAGCGTTTCGCATTGGCAAACTCCCATCGTCCGTCATGGAGTACCACGTGCTGTCGTGGGTAGATCCCGTTCGGGCGGTCCGCGAACGTCAGTTCATCGACCCGGAGGAGCAGCACTGGTTGCTCGGGGTTCTCAAAGTGATGCGTAAATTCGGGAGCGACGTTCCGCAATTGCTCTCGCGCCCAGCGGTCGTCCTGAGCGCCGACGCGCGCAGCGAGCCCCAATCCTTGTAACCAGGCTTCCGCCTGGCGGTCATCGACCGCAAACGCGCCGCGCGGATTCGCTAACAAGTTCGCCAGCGTCCGCGCTGTCTTCCCTTGACAGACAAAGAGATCGACTCCACGGGCGACATAGAAACAGGTGGCGGCCCACGGCGTGTCTTCGTGTGATGTCGCCAGCGTACAGACATGCCGCGCGGTCAGGTGGCGCTGAATAGCCTCGAGGATGAGTTCAACTGTGGGGGGAACCCGCACGCTCACGCCTGATCCTCCCGCGTCGCGCGGCGCGGCCTCTCAGGGGCCCCGATACTGCGCAAGAGGAGGGCCCGAAGCCCAGGGAGCCGTTCCATCAACGGGGGACGCTCCGTCCGCAACCACTGCGTGATGACCTCGTTGAGCGCGCCGATCCACGCCTGCGCGGCGAGGGCGGTATCTTGCTCGGGGATCGACCCCTCGATAACCGCGCGATCGAGATGCCGCTGGATCAACCCGGCGAAGCGCTGGTGGATCTCCAGCCGCGTCTTCTCCAAGGTCGGCCCGAGGCCGACGGCTTCGACGAGTAGGATCTTCACCAAGTTGCGCTGCTCAGCCGCCGTCTCCAAGACTACCCGCAAGGCCGCCTCGATCTTGGTCAGCGCCCCCGCCTCGGCGGCAATAGCGGTTTCGACGCCCTGTTCAACGAGACTCGCCAGGTCATCGATGAGCGCCAGAAAGATTCCCTGCTTGCTGGGAAAGTAGTGGTAGAACGCGCCCTTGGACGTGCCGGAAGCGGCCACGACGTCATCAACGATCGCGCCATGGTACCCTTTCGCCGCGAAGACTTCGATGGACGCCGCGAGCAGGCGATCGCGGGTTGCAAGCTCAGAACTTTGCCGTGCCATCGGTACCCGAGGACCTCAAGGAGGATTAGACCGACGCGTCGGTCTAATTGGAAGCTTACTGGCACACATGGGCTACGTCAAGGTGAAGGGGGCACGGTGATGAAGGTCGAGCTGACGTTTCTAACCAACGAGGGCCGCTTCCAGGGATCGGTCCCTGCCACCGGCGTCTTCCACGAGGCCTTAGAAGACCTGCTCCCTGAACGGCTTCGCGTTGGCTGCCGAATCACGATTCGCACCCCCGCGGGCGACCCAGTTTACCCCGACATGTTCATTGGAGAATCGATTACGCACTTCGGTACGTCCACGTTCACCCTTCAGACGGAGCCGCTGCGGGGACAGGCCCGCGTGTGGCGGAACCTGGGAGTGGATCATCTCGCGCTTGCCGTCCATGATCGGCCCGGGGCGCGGCGGTTTCTCGGGGACGTGCTCGGGATGCAACTAATCCGTGACGACGCGCATCAAACCGTCCTCACGACGGGGAACACTGCGCTCTTCCTGTTCGATGCCACCCCGGGTCCATTGAACCCGGGTCTCCCTTCCCGCGTGCACCATCTCGGGTTCGTCGTCGACGATCTCGACGCCGCGTGGTCCCAGATCCGCCACCATGGCCTCAGGTCCGACTACATGGTGCTGGAACGAGACGAGCGGTGGTCACTTTACTTCTACTATGACAACGGCGACGTCCGATTCATGATCCAGCTGTCCGAGATTAAAGCGGCCTCGCGAGGGTTCCGAGATCCTCAGCGGTTCACCGACCTCATGTTTGACTACAGCCGCGGGCACTATGGCATCCGCTTTCCCGCCGAGAGTGCCCCCCCTGCGCCTCACCGCGAGTGAGGCGATCGGCTCTTCTGCCCGGCACCCTTGCGGACGGGCTTTCGGTCACCCTCCCACAGGGATGGGAGATCCGCAATCTGCTGCCATCCACGGCCTTCGGTCACTGGTTCCACCCGGAGCTTGGTGAAATGCTGATCGAGCACCGCCCCTCGCTCCGCGGCCAGAGGTGGACTGCAATAGTCTTCCTCTTCCCAGATCGCAGTCCCGTCCTCCCTCACTCGCGCGTGCTTGAGCGAGTAATCCAGGGACGTCCCAAATGGCTGCATCTGGAGAATTTCTCCAGACTCCAGCCGCTGCTTAAGGGACGGCAGAGTGCCGGTCACCGGAGCGGCTGTGACCAGATAGTACGCCAAAGCCCTCGCCTCCCTCTGTGAGTGGATCCCCCATCATCAGCGCATGTGGCGCGGATCCAACGCGTCGCGCAGCCCGTCGCCAATGTAGTTGATTGCAATGACGGTGACGAAGATGAACACCCCCGGAAAGATCGCGGTCCACGGGGCAGTGATCATTTGATCTTGGGCATTGCGGAGCATGTTCCCCCAGGTCGGCGTCGGCAGTTGCACGCCAAACCCCAGGTAGCTCAAGCCCGACTCCGTGATGATTGAGCTGGCGACGCGCAGCGTTGCCGCAACGATGATGGCGCTCGCGGCGTTGGGGAGGATGTGTCGGACGATGATCCGTACGTTGCTGGCCCCCAGCGCCCTGGCCGCTTCGACGAAGTCTCCCGTCTTGAGGGACAGAAACGCTGCCCGTACCAACCGGGCGACCGACATCCACGAGAGCAACGCAATGGCCAGAACAATCGCCAGCACCCCGCCACGCAGGAACGGGATCGGAAAATTCCGCAACAACAGGGTCAGCAAGATCAACAAGAATAATCCTGGGATCGAGAGCATGAGATCCGTAAACCGCATCGAGAGACTATCGACCAAACCCCCATAGTAACCCGCGATGGCCCCCACGGCCGCCCCGATGACGACGGCTAAGGTCATGGCCAAGACGCCGATACTCATCGAGATGCGTCCCCCGTAGAGAATCCGCGTTAACAGGTCGCGTCCCAGGTCGTCCGTCCCCAGCAAGTGGCCGAGAGAGGGGGGACGCAGTTGCGTCGCGAGTTGTGGTTTGTCGGGATCGAAGGGCGAGAGCCAAGGGACCAGCGCCGAAGTGAGGCCCAACGCGACTACGACGATCAAACCTGCCAGGGCCATCCGATGCCGGCGGAAGCGCTGCCACGCTAACCCGGCGACAGTCTGGGGGCGCCGCGCAGCCGTCGCTCGGGACCTCGACAGGGTCCGGGACTCAGCCACAGGTCACGTATAGCGGATCCGGGGATCGAGAAACGCGTAGGCAACATCGGCGAATAGGTTGGAGAAGATCGTCAACGCGGCGCCAATCATGATGATCGCCATGAGCAGAGCGTAGTCGTACCGAAAAGCGGATTCGATGAACAGCCGCCCCATGCCCGGCCAGGAGAAAATGGTCTCTGTGAAGACTGCTCCATTGAACAGGGTGGGCAGTTCGAGGGCGAGGATGGTGACGACCGGAATCGCCGCGTTCTTGAAGGCATGTTTCCAAATGACTCGCGACAGGGTCGCGCCTTTCGCATGCGCGGTGCGCACGTAGTCCTGCGTGATCACTTCAAGCATGCTCGCCCGCATGTACCGCGTGTACGTCGCAGCGCTCACCACCGCCAACATCGCGACTGGCAAGATGAGGTGGTGGATCCGATCGATGAGTGAGAACGGCCCGCCCAGCGTATACATGCCGCCCCCGGGGAATAGTGGCGTGCCCGAGACCGGGTTGCGCAAGATGACATGGAACACAATGATCAACATGAGCCCAAACCAGAACACGGGAATCGATTGCCCCGCGAACGCCACGGTCGTTACCGAGTGATCCAGCACGGAGTACTGCCGGATCGCCGAGAGCATGCCAATCGGGATCGCGACCAGCAACGTGATTGGAATGGCGACCCCAATCAGGTAGATCGTATTGGGAAGCCGGTCACCGATCTCCACGAGAACGGGGCGTTTGGAGGCGAGGGAGTATCCCCAATCGCCCCTCACGATCGCCCCCAACCACCGCAGGTATTGGACATGCAGCGGGGCGTCGAGACCGAGGTCATGCTCAAGGCGCTTGAAGTCGTCGGCGGTCATGTTGGGGTTGTTCCCGTACGCCGCCATGGGCCCGCCCGGAATGATGTGCAGGAGGACAAACACCACGAGGCTGATGAGCCACAGAAGTGGCAGCGCTTGCAGAAACCGGTGGGCGATGAACCGCGCCATAGCAGTGGGAGGGGCTCCCAGCTAACGCCGGAAGCCCCTCACTCTTCCCTACTTGATCGACCAGTCTTGCGCGTTCCACCCGAGGTTTTGCCACACGTTCGTGACCCATCCCTGGAGGCGTTCCCGATACGCATTGAGCGTACTGCGTCCGTACAGGTAGATGTGCGGGCGATCCTTGATGAGCTCGTCCATCACCGCACAGTACGCCTTCTTGCGCGTCGCGAGGTCGGGGCTGCTGCCCGCCAGCTTGATGTTGTCATCGGCGGTTTTGTTGGCCCATCGCGCGTAGTTGAACCCATCCCCGCTATTTGCTGCAGTGGGCATCTTCCACGAGGCAAAATACCCCTCCACCTGCCCGTGCGGGTCTGGATCTGGGCTCGACGTATACAGGACGACATCGTAGTGCCCGTGCTTGCGGAATGCCCCACTCGACCACGAGCCAAACAGGACTGCCGACGGGACGTTTTCGATGAAGAACTCGATCCCGATCCCCTTCATGTAGTCGATCAGGAGCTGCTCCGTCTGCTCGCGGAGCTTGTTGCCTGTCGTCGTCTGCAGCTTCAGCCGGAGCCGCGTGCCGTCTTTCGCGAACTTGGCTCCCTGCGCGACACGGATTCCATCAGACCCAACCTTCCACCCGGCCTGATCGAGCAGTTGCCGCGCCCGGTTGGGGTCGAACTCGCTCGCCCTTGTCGTGCACGTCGCCCACCCAATGTGCAGCTCGTTGGTTCCTGGGGACGCGAGCCCAAAGAGCAACTTCTCGTTTAGCTCTCGCTTGTTGATCCCCCATTCGATCGCTTCTCGCACGCGCACATCGCCCAAGATGGGATGGGGGTGTTTCGCCACTTCATCTGCCGGGGGGCCATCGAGTGCGGGATCTGCGAGGTTCAAGACTAATCGCTCTGCGCCAGGGCCGGGGGCCGCGCTAATCTTCACCCCCGCTGCTGGCTTGATCTCAGGAATGTCGGACTCCGCCAGGTCCCACAGGACATCCACTTCGCCAGTCTTGACCAGCTGCTTGCCGACCTCGCGGCTGGGGGTGATACGAATGATCACGGCATTGAGAATCGGCTTCCCCGACTCCCGGTAGTATCGATTGCGGATCAACGTGATGTGATCTCCCGACACCCACTCGAGAATGACGAACGGACCGGTCCCGATCGGCTTCCGATTGTAGGCCCAGCGGGTCATCTCGGCGGGGTCGCCCGTCGCGTGCTTGGGCATGATCCCGCTGGTAAACTGCCCCAAGAACGGCGCATAGTAAGTCTTATATTTCACCACCACGGTCGTGGGAGAGGGACACTCCACCGTATCGATCTCGCGGAATCCGCTGGTGTTCACCGCACCGCTCTTCGGGTGAATCACCGCCTGCCAGGTGAACTTCACATCTTCGCACGTGAGCGCTTGGCCGTCCGACCACTTCAGCCCCTCCTTCAAGCGGTAGGTAATGGTCTTCCCGTCTGCAGAAATGCCTCCGTTCTGCCGCGACGGGACCTCGGTCGCGAGACGCGGGAAGTACTCCCCTTTGTCGTTGTAGGCGAGCAAACCCTCGACAATGAAGACCGCAACCTCTCCGGACGCAGTCTGGACGTAGATGTAGGGATTCAAGGTTTCGGGTTCCTGATACAGCGCGAACGTGATTGTCCCACCACGCGTTTGAGGAAACGCGGGGCCTGTCGACAGACTCACCGAGCCGAGCACGAGCACGGCGGTAAGCACGAGCGTTCCCAGCCTCCGGGACGCCTTCATAAGGCACCTCCAATCAAATGTATGCGCGTCTTTCGGCACCCGGCTTGGGACTACCTCTTTGGGGAGATTGGTCATGCGCGAGCGCACGTCACCAAGTTGGAAGTCACGCGCGGTGACCTTCGGTTCGTCAGACGAAGAGAATCGGGGTAATGCCGTCGACATCTTACGGCGCACCGCGTGGCGATGTCTGGGGAGCTCAACAGACTCACGCTTGCGAACAGTACCGAGAAAAAGCGCGGGACCGTCCTCGTCGTTTAGCTGGACGGGAACGCTCCGGACTCGGAATGTCGCGCCACCCGGTGCATAGACGCGGCGGCTGCGTAACCGGTGATGATCGGGTGTGGGGTTTCAGCGGTCGATCGCGCCTGCGGCAGAAAGAGCGTCGCGACGAAGAACGGATGGGTCGGCAGCTCAACGATCCGCGCCTCGCCTTGGCTTCCGACACCGCTGATGACCATCCCGCCCCCCTCTAGCAGTCGCCGGTACTCGGGATTGACGCCGTAACTACAGTAGTAGGCTTCTGTTACATCCTCGACACGGTAAAGCGTGGCTGCGCGTGTGCCGGGTAGGATAGTCACCCGTTCCTGTTGCCCGACGAGCGAACACGCAAGGGCCGTGATGACCAAACATGTCCCCTGCGGGTTCGTCTCTGCGTGGTCGGCGTCCTCGAGCCCAAGGACGTTGCGCGCGAACTCAACGATCGCGTGCTGGAACCCGCCTCAGGTCCCGACGAGCGGCACCCCGCGCTCGCGCGCGTAACGGACGGCACTCAGCGCCCCTTCCATGCTGCGGTAGGGACTCGAGGGGGCGATCCAGAGTCCGTCAAAGGGAGCCAACCGCTTCTCGGGATCAGTGCCGACGCTCTCGGTTGGGATCCACGCGAAGTCCATCCTCGCGACGACCAGGGCCTCGTTCGTAAACCGGTGTGTGGGATTGCTCGGGTTGAAGTCCCCCACGACGCCGATCACAGGAGAGCCTGTAGCAACCATACAGGGATTATACAATGCTGGCCCTCAATCCCGGAGTGCCTCGCGAGTCCCCCTCACTCCTGCAACGCTCGCACCATCTCCGCGTGGATCAGACCATTGGAGGCGAGCACATCGGCGCAGTCGATCCGAAACGGGCCCCCCGCCATATCAGTGACGCGACCGCCAGCCTCCTCAACGAGCACGCTGCCTGCGGCAATGTCCCATGGGTTGAGCCCAGGCTCCCAGAATGCCGCGAGCCGGCCCGCCGCCACATAGGCCATGTGGAGCGCGGCCGCGCCCATGATCCGGACTTCGATCGCCGTGCGGACCAATCCGGCGATCTGGGCGATGTTGCGTCCGGTCTCGCGGATATCATAGGGAAGACCCGTCGCGACGATGGCGTCGGCCACATGGGCGATATCGGAGACCCGGATGGGTTCCTCGTGCCGCCCCCGACGCAATCTGGCTCCCTTCCCCCGCTCCGCAATGAACAACTCATCCAGCGCCGGATGGTAGACGACGCCAACGATGCTCTGCCCGGCATGTTCGAGGGCGATCGAGACGTCAAACCACGGGACGCCGTGGGCGAAGTTTGTCGTGCCGTCCAACGGGTCGATGATCCACCGATAGGCCCCTTCACTGCGAGCCGTTCCCTCTTCGGCGAGCACCCCGTGATTGGGAAACAAGGTACGCAGATGGTGGACAATGCGCTCTTCGGCCATCCGATCCGCTCGCGTGACCAGGTCCGCAGCGTTCCGCTTGAATGCCACCTGTTTTGTCGCGCGATCGTCCGCGAGCATCGATTGGAGCACCTGACCAGCCTCAAGCGCGGCTTCAACTGCACCAATCAGAAACGGCGAATCCACCTGGCTCACCTCGTGCGCATGAATCTAATCGACGCCTCCGGTCGATCTTCCCTCTCTTGATTGGCGGCACGACCCGGCGAATCCCGTTTCTACAAGAAACCCTGACAGCCTAGCAGGCCGTCAGGGTTGGTCGACCACAGGAGATGGCAGGCTATGTTAGATGAACGCGAGGCGCTCGAAGTCGGAGCCCAGGATCTTGGCCGGGTCGGCGCCCAACCACTTGCCCAGCACCGTCGCGTACACCGATCGGAAGTCGACTGCGTGCTTGAGGTCACCCTGGTCCAGATCCGTGAGACTCGGGTAGGTCCCGTAGAGCCCGCCTTTGAGGGCTTTCCCGAAGACAAACATCGGCGCGGCCGTCCCGTGATCCGTCCCACCGCTGGCGTTCTCGGCCACGCGCCGACCGAATTCGGAGAACGCGAGGGTTACGACCCGATCCGCATTCCCCTGCGCTTCAAGGTCCTTGTAGAATGCGGCGACCCCTTCAGCGAACTGCAGGAGCAACCGCTCGTGGGCTCCTTTCTGGGCCGCATGCGTATCAAACCCACTCATGTTCGCGTAGTAAACTTTGGTTGGGAGGTTGCCTGCGATCAGCTGCGCGATGAGCTTCATGTTGTACCCGAACTGGTTATTCGGATAGGCCACGCCGCCCTTGTACGTACTCACCGCAGAGCGCACTTTCTCACTCGAGACATAGGCGTTCATCGCCGTATGGCGGAGGAAGTCGATCGTGCCCGGCTCGTTGGGCGCCGGCGCGTTGAGGAGCTTGAACAGTTCAAGCTCTTCCTTCGGCCCGAGCCCGTTGAACGTTGACATCCACTGGAACGCGTCGGGGGTCTCGAGACTCACTCCCATCCCGCTCTCGGCCTGCATCGCGAGCGGCATGGTCTGCCCTACGTTGACTCCGACCGATGGCTGCTCGCACACGGGGCACTTGCTGTCGAAGTACCGCCCAATCCACCCATACCGGACGACCCGGCCCTCCGGATCCGCGGTCTGCCAGATCTCCATGGACTTGAAGTGCGAACGGCTGGGGTTCGGGTATCCCACTCCCTGGATGAGAGCCATCGCCCCCTTGTCGTAGAGGTCCTTTACGGGCGCTAGATTCGGGTGGAGGCCAAGCGTGTCGGTGACGCGGATGACGTCCTTTTGAGGAACCGCGAGCGTGGGGCGCGCCTTGTAGTAGGAATCCTGGCTGAACGGGATAACCGTGTTGAGCCCGTCATTCCCGCCCCCCAACTGCACGACGACAAGGATGTGGTCATCGGGCACGCCGGGGCGGCTGGTGAGCTGGGAAACATCCCAGGGGTTGCTCATCGCCAGGGCCGTGCGGGTAATGAACGACGGTGCGGTCACTCCGATCGCGACCATCGTCAGTCCCTTACTGACAAATTCTCGTCGGGTCATCCCGTGGCTCATGACCGTGCCCTCATGGGTTGGTGAATGACGTCCGTCATTGCTGTTGGTACTCCGGCATGCTCATCAGGAGGTGGACCGCGGTCCGCAGCCGCTCTTGCACCTGGGCTCCTCCGGCAGCAAAGGGCACATCGTCGCGGTTGCTGCCAAGAGCACGTAACAGCGCCCACCGTCGTCGGTCACCAAGCGGAGCTTGGATGAGCCGGTCGATGAGCTGGTCGATCACCTGCCCGGTCGTTGCGCTTCTGCTAACGTCGATGAGATGGTCGACGCGGGCGGCGACTTGGCGGCGGCCGCCGACCCCGGGCATCGCCCCATTGAGTAAGAGGTTGCTGAAGTTGTAGCGCACAAGGATGGTCGCCGTGTTGATCCACCCTTTCCCTCTCGGCCATCCGCCGACGTTGGGAGGGAAGAGCAACGCCTGGCCCATGAGGTCCATCGCGCGCAGCAACACCAGCTCTGGCGTGTCCGCCTTCAGCACCCGCACCGCGCCGACGACCAGCTCGACTGGGCTCTTGATCTGCGCGCGCATCGTCTGCTCAGAGTAGAACAGCGCGGACAGGAATAGCCTCCGGAGCACAGCCTTGACGGACCAGTTGCTCGCTTTGAACACCCCGGCCAGGTCTTCAAGGATGGCCTCCTCCGGCCCTAGGTAGGCAAAGAACTCAAACAGCTTCCGCGGCAGCCAGCGCGCGGTGGCGGGCTGTTCGAAGATGATGTTGATGACGTCCGTCCCGTCCAGCGACCCGGTGCGGCCTAGGAACGTCTTGGATCTGGTGTCGTGCTGGTTCGCGTTAAAGACGAACTGCTGTCCAACAGCCGTCCATCCCGTAAACGCACGGGCGGCTTCTTTGATGTCCTGCTCAGTGTAGTTCCCGATCCCCATCATGAAGAGTTCCATCAGCTCGCGGGCGTAGTTCTCGTTGGGATGGCCTTTGCGGTTGCTGTTGTTGTCGAGGTACTCGAGCATCGCGGGATCGCGCGAGATGGCGTCGATGAGCTCCTTGAAGGTCCCGGTCGCCATTCGTCGGAAGAGCTCGAGCTGCATCGCCATGTACTCGGATGACTTCACGCCAGGAAACCCCGCGACGAGGTGCCCGTGCCAGAAGAAGACCATCTTCTCTTGCAGGGGCCGACGGGTGACGAGCATCCGCCGGACCCAATCGACGCGGATCTCCTGAAACTTCTGCAGATTCGCCCGCTGCAGGCGAGTGAGGGCTTCCCGCAAGGTCTTCTCGTCAGCGCGCGCCTGCCGCAGCCGCGCATACTCGTTGGCGATCTCGTGGAGCTCGACGAAACTGACCCCAGGGACCTCATCGGGGATGGATTCGTAGTTCAGCATCTCGTCGACCGCAGCCTCGAACCGCATGCCGGCGAGGCGGTCGATCTCCTCAGGAAGCGCCCCGAACCCAGCTCGGTTCAGCAGATGCGCCGCTTTGACCCGGTTCCATGGGTCTTGCGCGGACGGGATGAATTTCTGCAGTGCGGCGGCCATACGCTCACCTCAGCCTCCCACAGATCTACTTTGCTAGACGTACCCGTGGCGAAAGAGGTTTAGCCGAAACGGAGACCGTGTAGCCCGCAAGCGAAACGACGCTCACACCAGGCAGCCGCACGCCCGCAGGAAAGCTCCCAGGCAGGCTGAATGTTCCCCCTACCGAGGCCGACCAAAATGGGAGTGCAAATCCGTCGGGCCACGGCCCGAGACATCAAAGCTATCCTGCCCGTCTGGGGCGAGCTTGCCTCCTACCACGCGGCCCTCGACCCGGCCTTTTCGCCTGCGCCGAATTGGCCCCAGGAATACGGCGCGTACCTGCGCACCTTGATGAGTCGCGACGATGCGCTTGCGGTAGTGGCGCGGGACGCGGACGAGGTCATCGGCTATGCGGTGGGGCGGATCTCGACGCTCCCGCCATTCTTCGAGCATCGGTACCGGGGCTACATCCATGACGTGTTCACGAAAGAGCAGTTCCGCCGCACCGGGGTTGGGCGACGGCTCGTGGAAGAACTCTTCGCCTGGTTTCGCCTCCACGGCGTGTCCGTCATCGAGCTCACAGTGGCCGCCAACAACACCGATGCTCTCCCCTTCTGGGAGCGCCTGGGGTTCCAGACCTACATGCATCAGATGAAGCGGGCGCTGTCGTAGGACAGTCCCGCGGGAGAGGTGGGCGTGCACCCATCGACCTTCTCGATCGCTGCGGTGGATCTCGCCACCGGCGAGATCGGCGTGGCCGTGGCGAGCAAGTTCCTCGCCGTGGGGGCGATCGTCCCCTGGGCGCGGGCGGGCGTGGGCGCAATCGCGACGCAGGCGTGGGCCAACTTGAGTTTCGGGCCCGGGGGCTTTGACTTACTCGCCCAAGGGCTCACCCCCACGGAAGTCGTCCAGCGCCTCATTGACGGCGACCCGAACCGGGACCACCGGCAGCTCGGGGTCGTGGACCAGCAGGGCCGGGCGGCGGCGTGGACGGGCAAGGACTGTTTCCACTGGGCGGGCCACCGCACCGGAGTAGGCTATAGCTGCCAAGGCAACATCCTCGCTTCTGAGGCGGTCGTCGCCGCCGTCGCGGACACCTTCGCCTCTAGCGAGGGACCGTTACCTGAACGGCTCGTCCATGCCATGGAAGCTGGACAAGCCCAGGGTGGGGACAGTCGAGGCCAACAGTCCGCAGCTGTCTACGTCGCGAAGGACAAAGGCAGTTACGGGGGGTACCTCGACCGCTACATCGATCTCCGCGTCGATGACCACCACAGCCCGCTGGTGGAACTCCGGAAGTTGCTGGAGCTTCACCGCCTCTACTTTGGCACGACCACGGATGGAAACCTCATCCGCGTGGCGGGCAATGTCGCACACGAAGTCCAACAGCTCCTCGCGTCGCTCGGGTACTATCGAGGCGATCTCCACGGGACGTACGATCAGCCCACGAAGGACGCATTCCGACGGTTCTGCGCAGTGGAGAACTTCGAAGAACGGTGGCGCGAGGACGACTTCGTCGATCGCGAGCTCGTGCGGTTCATGCGGGTGCGTTCCGGACGCCCACCGGAGAAGTCGTAGCCGATGCCCCTCCGCGTGATCCCCGCCGCTCGCGTCTCGCCTGGACCATGCTGATGGGTACGCCCCTGGTCCCGCCTACGTTGATCGACGTCTACGCGGCCAAGCACTGGCTCGCGCCCTACCTTCCACCCACTCCCCTGTTACCATCTCCGGTCCTCTCCCGCCAGCTGGGATGCACGATCTACCTCAAGTGTGAGCTCCTTAACCCAACGGGCGCGTTCAAAGTCCGGGGCGGGGTGAACCTCGTCTCGCAACTGAGTCCAGAGGAACGCCAGCGTGGGCTCATTACAGCATCGACCGGCAACCATGGACAGTCCATCGCCTACGCCGCGCGCCTCTTTGGGGTCCCGGCCATCGTCGGCGCCCCGGTGGGGAGCAACCCGGACAAAGTCGAGGCTATGCGCGCACTCGGCGCGGAGGTTGTGTTGCAAGGGCGCGACTACGATGACGCGCGCGCGTGGGTCGAACGCACCGCCGCAGCGGAAGGATATCGGTACGTGCATTCAGCGAACGAACCGTTGCTCATCGCCGGAGTGGGCACGATCAGTCTGGAGATCCTTGATGCGCTGCCCTCTGTCGATGTGATCATCGTGCCCATCGGCGGGGGGAGTGGCGCCAGTGGACAGTGTATCGTCGCCAAGACCATCAACCCCAAGATCCAGGTGATCGGGGTCCAGTCTGCCAACGCTCCCGCCGCCTACCGGTCGTGGCATGCACGCGCGATGGTGGAGATGCCGTCGGCCAACACCTTTGCTGATGGGCTGGCCACACGCGTACCATTCGAACTTACGCAACGCATCTTGTGGGATCTCCTCGATGACTTCATCCTCGTCACCGAGGAGGACCTCCGGCAAGCGATCATCCTGGTGTTGGAGGCCGCGCATCTTGTCGTCGAGGGCGCGGGGGCGGCATCGACGGCGGCCGCTCTTCGCCTGCGCGAGCGCCTGGTCGGCAAGACCGTGGTCCTCATTTTGAGCGGCGGGAACATCACCCTGGCGCGGCTTCGGGCCGCTCTCACCGACCCCACGCCCTGGTGAAGCAGCCCCGGCCGCGAGCCTGAACGGAGGACGACACCAGGATGACCGAACACGAACGGATTGTTGCCGCAGTCGCCGGGAAGCCAGTCGACCGCGTCCCCATCGCCCTGTGGCGCCACTTTCCCCAAGATGACCAACGGGCCGAGTCGCTTGCCGCGGCCCACGTGGCCTTCCAGCAGCGCTATGAGTGGGACTTCCTGAAAGTGACCCCGATGAGCGGGTACTACGGCGATGACTGGGGGCTGCGCGCAGGGTATCGCCCCAATCGCGAAGGCACGCGGCACTACACCGAGCGGCCCATCAAGAAACCCGGCGATTGGGGACACCTGAAACGGCTCGATGTCACGGCCGGGGTCTACGGTCGGGAGCTCAACGCGCTCCGCCTCATTCGGCAGGCACTGCCAGCGACTCTGATCCTCTCGACCGTCTTTAGCCCGCTGTCGATCGCGCGCACGCTCTCGGGAGAACAGGCGTTGGTCCGTTACCTGCGAGAGACCCCGGATGAACTGCTGCGCGGCCTCGACATCATCGCTGACGTAACCGCCCAGTTCGCCGTGGAGTCGCTCGCCGCCGGAGCGGATGGGATCTTCTTCGCCACCCAGTGCGCCAGCACCGAATACCTCACCGTCGAGGAGTACGAGGAGTTCGGCCGGCCCTACGATCTTCGAGTCCTTGAGGCCGCTGCGGTAGCTGCGATCCGGCTCCTCCACCTCCATGGGCGCGAGATCATGTTCGACGCGTTCACCGATTACCCGATCGACGCCATCAACTGGCACGACCGGCGCACCTCGCCGTCATTGGCCGAGGCCCGGTCACGGTTCTCGGGCGCTGTCGCCGGAGGCGTCAATGAGTGGGACACCCTGGGGGCGGGGACGCCGGACCAGATCACCGCCGAGATCCGCGACGCGATCACCCAAACGGGTGGGACGCGCCATATCGTCGCCGGGGGCTGCGTGATCCCGATCGATGTCCCGGCGACCCACCTGCAGGCCGCACGGGCCGCGGTGCTCCCCTCAGCGTCCTGAGGCGCACGGGCGGGCTCAGCCCACTGCCCCCTTCAGCTTCGCGAGAACGTTTGTTACGCTATGAACGGCCCGGACCACCGAGGCCTGCGCACGCGTGACTGAGGGAGGACGACCGGCATGGCAGGGAACAACCTCACCCGAAAGATCCTCGCAACACACTTGGTCGAGGGGCGGCTGGTCCCCGGGGAAGAGATCGCGATCCGCGTGGACCAGACCTTGATCCAAGACGCGACCGGTACGATGGTGTGGATGCAGTTCCGGTCGTTTGGCATTCCGCGGATCAAAGTCTCTCGCTGCGTGACCTACGTCGACCACAACCTCCTCCAGACCGATCACCGCAACCCGGATGACCATCTCTTTCTGCAGAGCTGCTGCGCGAAGTATGGAGCGATCTTCTCGCGCCCGTTCAACGGCATCTCCCATTTCGGCCACCTGGAACGCTTCGACATCCCCGGCCAGACCATGATCGGGTCTGACAGCCACACGACGACCGGGGGCGCGATGGCGATGCTCGCGATCGGGACGGGAGGTACCGAGGTCGCCGCGGCCATGGCGGGTGAACCCTTCTACCTGAAAATGCCAAAGGTCGTGCGCGTGAACCTCGTGGGAGAGTTCCACCCCTGGGTTTCAGCCAAAGACGTCATCCTCGACCTGTTACGCCGCCTCACCGTCAAAGGCGGCCTCAACAAGGTCATGGAGTACGTGGGGCCGGGCCTCGAGCATCTCACCGTGTGGGATCGAGCGACCATCTGCAACATGACCATGGAGCTTGGGGCGACGACCGGCGTGTTCCCCTCCGATGCAGCGACGCACCGATTCCTCCGGGCGCAGAAGCGCGAGGCGGACTTCACCCCGCTCGCCCCGGATCCTGACGCAACCTACGATGAGGAGCTTACCGTCAACCTCTCGGACCTCGAACCCCTCATCGCGAAGCCCAGCTCTCCTGATGCCGTAGTGCCGGTCCGCGAAGTGGCGGGGACGCCTGTGACCCAGGTGTGCGTCGGCTCGTCGGTCAACTCCTCCTACCGTGACCTGATGGTCGTCGCCAGAGCGTTGCACAACAAGCACATCGCGCCCAACCTGCACATGACCTTCTCACCAGGATCCCGTCAGATTCTCCTCAACGTCATGAAGACGGGCGCGTACTGGGACGTGGTCGCCGCGGGGGTTCAGGACCGCGGCATCGCCTGCGGGCCCTGTATCGGGATGGGGGCGGCGCCCCCATCGGGGGGCAACAGTGTGCGCACCTTCAACCGCAACTTCAAAGGGCGCAGCGGGACGGCGGACGACGCGGTCTGGCTGTGCTCCCCCGAGGTCGCGGTCGCCACGGCCCTCAGTGGCGTGATTACCGATCCGCGCACGCTGGGCCCGGTCCCCTCGATTGAGGAGCCAGCGGAGTACTTCCTCCACGAGGCGGACTACCTGCCGCCCGCAGAACACCCCGAGTCCGTGGAGATCTACTCTGGCCCGAACCTGGTGCCGCCCCCACCCCCGACCCCGCTCCCGGCAGCAGTGACGGGGCCGGTGTTGATCAAGCTCGGTGATAACATCTCCACGGACCACATCATCCCCGGCGGGAACGAGGTCCTCCCCCTCCGATCGAACGTTCCCGCGATTAGTGAGTACACCTTCGCGTATGTGGACCCGACCTTCCCCGCCCGTGCGCGCGAGGCCGGCGGTGGCTTCATCGTGGGGGGCGAGAACTACGGGCAAGGCTCCAGTCGCGAGCACGCCGCGCTCGCGCCTATGTTCTTGCAAGTCAAGGCGGTGCTCGCCAAATCCTTCGCCCGCATCCACGAATCGAACCTCGTGAATTTCGGGATCCCCCCGCTGCGATTCGCTACGCCCGCCGACTATGCCGCAGTCGGCCAGGGCGATATGCTCGAGCTCCCTGACCTGAAGGCCCAGATCAGCGGGGGGCAACCCATTCTGCTGCGCAACCGAACGACGGGAAAGGAGATTCGCCTCGTGCATGCGCTCTCGCCCCGGCAGATCGAGATGTTGCTCGTCGGCGGTTTGACGAACTACCTCCGCAAGAAGTGGGGCAGGGAGAACCTTCCTTCCTCCTCGCGCCCTTAGATCGACTACTGTTCTCCGTCGACGAGTCAGCACGCATCACACGCGGCCCATGGGGGGACCGCGCCTCCGCTATCAGGACGTGGACCCCAAGCTAGGGTCGGCCTGCATGCCCGCCTGCTTCAGTCGAGAGACCACACAAGGAGCAGGAGATACCGGTAACAGGGCAAAAGAGTCTAATCCGATCCTCTCGACCAGCCAGAAACGATTCAAGTCCCCTCTGCGCACCTGCGGATGAGCTAACCTCGGAGAGGATACTCTTATCCGGAAAGCGGGCGGTGATAGGTGTGAGACGAATCTCGGTCGTAGCCGTGCTCGTGCTGGTCCTGGTGCTGACCTCCCTGTCCGCCGCAGCTCCACAACGGGGCGGCGTGCTCCGGGTGGCGCTCCACGAAGACCCCCCCAACCTCGATCCCCACCAGTCCTCGGCTTTTGTCGACCGCCACATTTTTCAAAATCTTTTCGACAAGCTCGTCGACCTCAACCAGGACCTCGAGATCGTCCCGATGCTCGCGACGTCCTGGCAGATCAGCGACGGCGGGCGGACCTACACGTTCAAACTGCGGCCGAACGTCATCTTCCACGATGGCACGCCCTTTAACGCGGAAGCGGTCAAGTACAACTTCGAGCGGATGCTGGACCCCGCGTTTGGGTCCCCGCGGCGCGCCGAGGTCAACCTGGTCAAGTCGGTCACCGTCGTCGACGACCTGACAGTCGCCATCGCGCTGGACAAACCGTTCAGCCCCTTCCTCTCTATCCTCAGCGACCGGGCGGGGATGATGGTCTCTCCAACTGCCGCCAAGCGGCTCGGCAAGAACTTCCTGCTCGGGCCCGTGGGAACGGGGCCTTACAAGTTTGTCGAGAAGCGCCCTCTGGAAAGTATCACTCTGGAGCGGTTTGACAAGCACTGGGACAAGAATGTGGGTCTGGTCGACCGCATCATTTTCCGCACCATCGTCGATACGAACGCTCGCGTGGCTAACTTGCGCGCTGGTGAGGTCGATATCATCATTGAACCGCCTGCTACCGAAGTCCCAAAGCTAAAGAGTGAACCGAACATTCGTCTGCTCGAGCGGGCTGCGCTTAGCTGGCAGGCCTTCTACCTCATGGTGGCTGGCCCGCCGTTCAACAACAAAGCCTTGCGGCAGGCGGTCAACGCAGCCATCGACCGACGCGCGCTTGTTCGGGTGGTTTTTGGCGAGACCGCCCTGCCCGCCAATGGCCCGTTCCCGCCGGGCCAGTTCTCGTATGATGTCCCCGCCAATGCTCGCATTCCCGAGCGAAACCTCGACCTGGCCCGTGCGAAGCTACGCGAGGGCGGCCAACCCAACGGCTTTGCGTTCACGCTCCTCATCGGGCAGAGGCGGGAGGATCAACAGGCTGCGCAGGTCATCCAGTCGATGTTGGGCGAGGTGGGCATCAAGGTCACCATCCAGATAATCGAATTCGGCACCCAGCTGAGTGTGACGGATTCGCATAAGTTCGAGGGCACGCTGCTAGGGTGGAGCGGCCGTCCCGACCCAGACGCCAACCTCTACAGCTTTGTCGTGACGGGAGCGCCCAACAACAGAAGCGCGTACTCGAACCCGAAACTCGACGTTTTACTCGATGCGGCGCGTGTGCTGACCACAACCGACCTGCGCAAACGCGCCTACGCCCAAATCATGGACATGCTTAACGACGATCTGCCAATCCTGTTCTTGTACTGGCAGAAGGAATACAAAGCGACCAGGGCTAATGTGCAAGGTTTCGTGCACATTTCTGATGGCATGTTGCGGCTGCGGACTGTGTGGCTAGCCCCGTAGGGAATGGCGGGAGAGGGGTGCTTACCCCTCTCCCCATTCTCAGACCGTGACCCGCTTTCTGCTCCGCCGTCTTCTTCTCACGATCCCAGTCTTGCTCTTCGTCACGATCATCGTCTTCTCGTTGATTGCCGCGATCCCCGGCGATCCGGCTCGGATTCTGCTTGGCGAAGATGTGAGCAAGGACGCATTAGAGCGCCTCCGGCACGAACTGGGTCTTGACCGCCCGATCTACACCCGCTACCTGTTCTGGCTGAGTAGGGTCGCCCAGGGGGATCTGGGACGATCGGTCCGCGACCACCGCCCCGTGCGGGATACCATCGCCCTCAAGCTCCCCGCCACAGTCGAACTCGCTGCGGCGGCGCTGTTCGTGGCTTGGCTCATCGCGATTCCTGCAGGGGCCCTCGCCGCATGGAAGCAACGCACGGCCCTAGACTACACCGCGACGACCCTGGCGCTCGCGGGGGTTTCCATTCCGAACTTCTGGCTCGGGATCATGCTCATTTACTTGCTCGCGGTCCACTACCACATCTTCCCGCCCTCCGGCTACGTCGAGCCGTGGATCGACCTGCGCCGCAACCTCAGTTTGATGGTGATGCCCGCCGTGGTCTTGGGGACGGCCCTTGCAGCACTGGTCATGCGCCTCCTACGCTCAAGCATGATCGAGGTCCTCAGTGCCGACTACGTGCGCACGGCGCAGGCGAAAGGGCTCGCGGACTTCGCGGTCATCGTCAAACACGCGATGAAGAACGCGATGATCCCGGTCATCACCATTATGGGTCTGCAGCTGAGCGGCCTCTTGGGGGGCGCGGTCATCACCGAGACCATCTTCGCGATTCCCGGCCTCGGCCGTCTCGCGATCGATGCGATCTTGACGCGGGACTACCCGATGGTCCAAGGGGTCGTCCTGGTCGTCGCGGTCGCCGTTGTCGCAACGAACCTTGTAGTCGACCTCGCCTACGGCCTGTTGGATCCGCGGATTCGCCTCGAGGCTGGGTCGCCGTGATGCGCCGATTCCGCCCCGCCCCTACGACTGTCGCCGTGGCGCCCCTCGAGGCGACCGGGATCCCCCGTCGGGTGAGCCGGTCCGGGCTGAGCTATTTTCTCCATCGGTTCGCAAAGAACCGGCTGGCGCTGCTCGGCTTTTGGGTCGTCCTCGTGCTCTTCGCCGTCGCCCTGGGCGCACACTGGATCGCGCCCGCGGATCCGGTGAAGACGGACTTTGGGAACCTCCTCAGTCCGTCCCGCCCAGGCCACCTGTTCGGGACGGATGATCTCGGCCGAGATGAATTGAGCCGGGTACTCTTTGGAGCGCGCACGGCCTTGCAAGCGGGCGTGATCTCGGTCGGCATCGCCGTTTGCCTCGGGCTCCCGTTGGGACTGCTAGCCGGTTACTATCGCGGACGGCTCGATGACTTCCTCATGCGCTTGACGGATGCGACCTTGTCATTTCCCTTCCTCGTCCTCGCGCTTGCGCTCACCACCGTGATCGGCACCGGTTTGAGCCAAGCGATGATCGCCATTGGAATTGTGTTTACGCCCGGGTTCATCCGCCTCGCACGCGCCCGGACGTTGACCGAACGGGAGCAGAACTACGTCGAGGCGGCGCGGGCTGCGGGCGCGAGCGACGGGCGGATCATCTGGATCCACGTCCTGCCCAACATCCTCTCCGCGGTCTTCGTGCAGGCCTCCCTGGCCAGTGCGACCGCGATCACGGCGGAGGCGGCCCTCTCGTTCCTCGGCCTTGGCACGCAACCGCCTACCCCATCATGGGGGTCGATGCTCAACATCGCGCAGGCGTACCTGAGCTCCGCGCCCTGGCTGGCCATTTGGCCGGGGCTGGCGATCTTCGTCACAGTCCTCGCCCTCAACGTCGTCGGCGATGGATTGCGCGAAGCGCTCGATCCACGCCTACGGTGACTGAACGCAACCCAACTGAGAGGACGTGAGCCCGACGTGGCACAGGAACCACCGCCCGCGGACCAACCACCAGAGACCACCGAGGAATCCCTGGATACCACACGCGTCGTCCAGTGGTGCATCAGCGTGCTCGCGGCGAACGCGTGGCAGGGGATGGGCTTGATCCCTAATCCTGCCACCAAGAAGATCGAGCGCACGCTCGACGATGCGCGCCTTGCGATCGACGCCGTCGCGGCCCTCGCGGAACACGTGAAACCCCGACTCTCCGAACCGGACCGCCGACAGCTCGACGCCCTGCTCAATGACCTCCGGCTAAACTTCCTGCAACAGAAGGACCGGCCATAACCCCCCTGCTATAATCAGGGCGTGACTGCCCCACGCAAGTCTGAGGCCGGAGCCCCTCCGAGCGGGGGGAACCGACTCGCCGACGCCTCCAGCGCCTACCTCCGCGGCGCCGCCCACCAGCCGGTCGACTGGCATCCATGGTCGGCGGAAGCCTTCTCGCGCGCCCAACGCGAAGACAAACCGATCCTCCTTGATATCGGGGCAGCATGGTGTCACTGGTGCCACGTGCTCGACCATGAGAGCTACGAGGACCCCGAGGTCGCGAACATCATCAATGAGCGCTACATCGCGATCAAAGTGGACCGCGATGAGCGCCCCGACGTCGACGCCCGCTTCCAACACGCAATCAGCGCCATCTCGGGGCAGGGCGGATGGCCGCTGACGGGATTCTTGACCCCCGAGGGGAAGGCGTTCTTCGGCGGGACGTACTTCCCACCCGTCGACGCCCACGGACGGCCGAGCTTCAAGCGGGTCCTGCTCAGCGTCGCTCAATACTATCAAGACCAGAAGGCGGACGCCCTCAAAGCGGCGGATGACCTCCACCGACAACTCGCCACAGCGAGCGGCACGCGCGCCGAAGGGCAGGTTGAGCCCGCGCTACTCTCTCGCGCGATCGAGAGTCTCGGGCAGGCCTTTGACATGGCAAATGGAGGCTTTGGGACGTTGCCCAAATTCCCTCATCCGGGGGCGCTCGAACTCCTCTTGCGCCGATACGCTCGCGCCCGCGAGGAGTGGGTGCTGACGATGGTGGCGCGCACGTTGGAGAAGATGGCGCGCGGGGGCATGCACGACCAGCTCGGCGGCGGATTCCACCGGTACTCGACGGATGCGCGGTGGATCGTTCCCCACTTCGAGAAGATGCTCTACGATAACGCCGGCCTCCTCACCAACTATCTCCATGGCTTCCAAGCCACCGGAAACCCCGACTTTCGCGCGGTGGCCGAAGACACGGTCGAGTTCATGGCAACGGTGTTCGCCGGAGCCGCCCCGGGCGGGTTTGCGGGGAGCCAGGACGCGGATCTTGGGCCAGAGGATGACGGGAGTTACTTCACCTGGACCCCAGAGGAAGCGGCCGCTGTGGTGACTCCTGAGGAGTTCGCGATCCTTGCCGCCCATTATCATCTGCGCGGTCCAGGGGAAATGCATGATGCCGCCAGACGTCATGTGCTCTTCATCGACCACGACGTTGATGTCATCGCGGCCGAACGCGGGCAGCCGATCGAGGATGTCCGGCGTCTTATCGACCGGGGCCGTCCCAAGCTCGCGGAGGTTCGGGCGCGTCGGCCGACGCCGTCTGTGGATGCCGCCCACTACACGAACTGGAACGGGATGGCGATTGCGGCGTTCCTCGAAGCGTACAAGGTCCTCGGCCAAGAGCGGTGCCGGCGCATTGCGCTCGCGACCCTTGATCGGATCCTTGCAGACGCCTACAGTCCCGAGCGGGGGTTTGTCCACGTCGTCGGGACGCCGCCTTCGAGTGGCGTGCGGTTGCTCGACGACCAGGTGCAAATGGCGGCCGCGCTACTGAGCGCCTACGAGATCACTGGTCATAGCCCCTACGCTGCGACGGCGCGACAGGTCATGGAGGTCGTCTGCCGGGACTACTGGGATCAGGCCGGAGGCTTCTTCGATGTGCCACGGGACGTATCCGACCCCGCGCTCACGACGCCGCATCACCCCGTCCAAGATGCCCCGACCCCGGCACCCAACGCGGTGGCCGCACTGGTGCTGCTGCAGCTGGCGCGGGTCTTCGACGTGCCGCAATACCGAGCCTATGCGGAACAGGTCCTGGCGGCGTTTGCCCCGCCACTAGCTGACCACGCGCTCTACGCGGCGACGCTGTTCATCGCATTGGATGACCTCCTCCACGAACCGGCCCACGTCACCATCATTGGGGCCCGTGCTGACCCACGGACACAAACGCTGCACCGCGCTGCGTTGCTCGCCTACCGCCCGGACAAGCTCATCTCCCTTCACGCGCCTGACGATGCGGCCATCCCGCTCCCTCCTGCGGTCCGGGCGATGGTCGCCTCCGACACCGAACCCCGCGCCTACGTGTGCGCGGGGACCGCATGCGCCCCGCCCTCGAGCGACCCCGAGGTCTTGCGAGATACGATCCAGACCTTCGGCCGGTAAATGTCCTACGTGGAGTTGAAGCACCTCCTCGCGGACCTCGCGCTGGAAGCCGCGCGCGCGCCTGAAAAGGCTATGTGGGCCCCGACCCTCGCCGCGTACGGGACCGTGGCCACGGTCCAACGGCCCGCGGTCCCCTGGATCGAGCTCGAGCCAGTCGCGAACGCGCTGGGGAGTCGGTTCGGGTGGATCGCATCCCCCGAGAGCCTTAGCCGCGTTCAGGAGGTTGGCGTGGTCGAACACGACCATGGACGCGTTCGCATCCGCGCCGCGTTTGCGCCGCATCTCCCCTACCTCCGTCAGCAGACCACCCGGCTGTTGGACGTGCTATGGCGTCTTCGCACCCTCCCAAGGCCGCAGGCGGTCCCGGATGCGCTCAGTCGCGGGGTAGCTCTGTTCAATGCGGGACTCTTCTTCGAGTGTCACGAGTTCTTAGAGGATCCGTGGCGCGCGGTGTCGGAACGTGAGAAAAACCTGTACCATGGCCTCATCCAAGTCGCGGCCGCATTCTATCATTACGAGAAACGGAACCGGCATGGGGCGTATACGCTGCTGGGGAAAGGGCTCGGGCGGCTTGCGACCTACCCCTCAACATCGCTGGGGATCGACGTGGAGGCGTTTCGAAAAGCGCTGGCACCTTGGAGCGAGGTCTTCGAAGCTGAACGAGGACACGGCGTCGCTCCCCCACCATATCCGCGGATTGGGTTTGCCGCTTGAAGCTGGGACCCAACATGCCCCAGAAAAAACGGGGGGGAGCTCCGTGGGGGGTAATGGTATCGAGTGCGGCGGCGGGGGACGGAGCTCCCTTAGCATCCTAAGAAATACCCCCGTAGGCGCTGCGCTAGACCTCCTCCTACCACCCCAGATACGCGCCCGCCGACCCACCCGCAGGACCACAGCCGGTGACAAACACCGGTCACCCCCTTTGTTGAAAATATAAGATATTAGTGATAAGTTAATTAACGATGCCCCGGCCATTCTCGCATCTCGACGTCTATCGGGCGATTGCCGACCCCACGCGTCGGGCGATCCTCGACCGGCTAAGTGATGGTGAGCAGTCGGTCAGCCAACTCGCGCGGCCATTCGCTATTACGCAACCGGCCCTCTCTCAACACCTTCGCGTGCTCCGGGAGGCTGGTCTGGTGAGTCAACGTGCGGTGGGCCGGCACCGACTGTACCGTCTGAGCCCTGGTCCCTTGAAGGAAGTCGCACATTGGGTCGAGCAATCAATCCATACTGGCCGTGACCGGAACAATTGAATTGGAGGCGGCGTGATGGAGGGTCAAGGGATTAGTCACCCATCCCCGGGAATGTGGACGTGAAAACAGCGCACACTGTCCTCGGAGACGATTCGCACGTCTGGCCGTCTTTGGCTCTGGACCAGTGGAAGGCGACGCGCGACACTCTGCACATGTGGACCCAGGTGGTGGGAAAGGTCAAGCTGGCGCTTGCACCATTCCTCAACGAATGGTGGGAAGTGACATTCGCAGTGACGGCACGGGGGCTGACGACTTCGACCATCCCGTGGGGCAATGAGGTCTTCGAGGTTAACTTCGATTTTATTGATCACAACCTGCGGATCCTGACCAGCGGGGGAGCTGTGAAGGAATTGCCCCTGATGCCGCGATCCGTAGCCGACTTCTATGGCGAATTCATGACAGCCCTCCGCGAGTTTGGGATCGAGGTCAACATCGATCGTCGACCGGTGGAGGTCGAGAACGGCATCCCGTTCGACGAGGATCAGGTCCACAACGCCTATGATGCGGATGCCGTACATCGTTGGTGGCGCATCCTCGTGCAAGTGGAGCGGGTCCTGGAGACGTACCGTTCGTCCTTCGTGGGGAAGAGCAGCCCGGTCCAGTTCTGGTGGGGCTCATTTGACCTCAGCGAAACGCGCTTCTCGGGTCGGCCCGCGCCAGAGCGCGAGTGGCCCAAGGGATACCGATGGATGCGCCTGGCTATGGATCAAGAGCATGCAACCTGTGGATTTTGGTCGGGCAGCGGCTCGATACAGGAGCCCGCATTCTTCGCCTATACGAGCCCTGAACCCCTGGGGTTTCGGTCAATGGCGGTCCGTCCCGATCCTGCCTTTTGCGAACTCCAGCTGGGGGAATTCATTCTCCGGTACGAGGATGTCCGGCGCACTGCCTCGCCGGAGCAAGCGATTCTGGACTTTTTCGAGAGCACCTACGAGGCGGGTGCCACGCTAGCGCAATGGGATCGCGCTGCGCTTGAACGGAAACCACCTCGACGGTCTCATGGAGGCGGCAAATAATCGAAAGCCGAGTTCCATTGATCATTTCCGATAATCCTGCGGCCAGCGATATCCCCGTGCGAGCAGAACGTGGTTTCCGCTTTCCTTGGAGGCGGAAATTACACGTGACGTGCAGGCGATATCGACGTGGGCGAAGCGAATTGGTCTTGCCGGCTGGCAGTTAGTGGAGTTCTCGGGGTGTCAGAGTCCTAGAGCGAGTTTGAACGCAGCGCAGTCCGCTTGGCAATGGATATTCCCAAACAGAGGGTCTACCGCGCCTAGGCCCGAAACACAAACGCCACACCCCTTGCAAAACAACCCTACTGCTGCCTAACTCGACACGATCGGAGGTGTAGTGATGGAGGATCAAGGGATTCTTGACCGTATCAACAAGCTCGCCGCTGAGGAGCACGAGATCTGGGGCAAAGAATCTCGCGGCGAGGGCTCGGAAACAGATCGCGAGCGACTCCGGCGCATCGGGGTGATCCTGGATCAATGCTGGGATTTGCTGCACCAGCGCCAGGCGCGTAGAGCGGCGGGGCTCAATCCCAACGACGCAAAGGTGCGGGACGAGAAGACCGTTGAAGGCTACATCGGCTGACCCTGCGTTCGACTAACTCAAGGGAGGCGTCCATCGGCGACGAGACCACAAGGACAGTCGTCGGGGAAACTCAACTATGGAAGTCGGCTGTAGGCATCTCGATCAAATCCGCAGAGTCACGCCAAGTGCGGAGGGGTGTGAGGATTGTCTGAAGATCGGGGACACTTGGGTACACTTGCGGCTTTGCATGATTTGCGGCCACGTCGGCTGTTGCGACCAATCGAAGAACAAACACGCGACCAAACATTTCCATACCACCCGTCATCCGATCATTAGCTCGTTGGAACCTGACGAGGATTGGGGTTGGTGTTATGTGGATGAGATATTAGTCGAGCCGGATGTTCTACACCGGGCACATGAGAAGGCCTTGATGAAGGATCGTCCCGGGCGTCGCATTCCCAAGACAGCGAAGTGAAACGTCATCGCCCGAGGGTAAGGAGGGTAAGCTTGACACTCAACTCCCCGCAGTCCTGGAGCAGCTGCGGGACCGCGGCCCCCGATCCACAACGGCACCCCCGCTCAAGAGATCTGGCCTCACGCCAAAACATAGCCCGCTGGGCCCTCATCGGGAGATCTGGCACACAACGGGTCCTGGGCGTAACGAGGGAACGGTGTCTCGCTCGCTCGAGGCGCGTTGTCGGTCGGGGTGCGCTATGCTAGGATAGGCGAAGATCGGAGGGGTGACCGAGCGGTCGAAGGTAGCCGCCTGCTAAGCGGTTGAGCGGGCAAAACCTGCTCCGTGGGTTCGAATCCCACCCCCTCCGCCAGTTAGGAAGGCATGGCCCTCGTTTGATATTCTCTCAAATTGCCCATAACGTGCTGGCAGAACAAAATGAACACGTGGCAGCCAACTACGTTGCTGGACTGACAAAAGAGGGCAAATCACGGATCGGTGTGGTCAAAGAATTCAAGGCCGATCAGGAAGTTCGAGTAGCTTTTGAGAAAGCCATCGAAACAATCCGCAGTTTTGGCTATCCTATAAATAGCGCCTACTGCCCCCTTTGGCGATCCCAGCAAAAGTATGAACACTATCGAAGCCGATCGAAAGGCCATTGGTCGGGCAGACTTTCAATGACATCGATATCTTGCTACTCCCAACCACGACAACAATCGTCCCAACAATCAACGACGCAGGCAGCAACCCACAGGCGTTATCGCCCGAAAATACCGTCTTTGCCAACAACAATGGCTTGCCTACTATGAGCGTCACGTGTGGCTTTGATAAACATGTCTTCCGTTGAGCTTGCAGATCGTCGTGAGCCAGGGGGGGGAGGGTGTTCTTCGACTAGCACATCAATATCAAATGACCAACTGAACATGACAAGAAGCATCCGATTGCGTAAGGTTCATCACTCTACGGAAGAATTTGCCGCCAAAATCGTCAGGGCATTAGGCGTACCAATGGAAAATTTGGCAAAATGGGCGCAGGCTATTCTTAGGAACTCAAAGATCAAGGGCGTGACAACACTGCCCAATACGCCTTCGGGAACGGTTGAGATCGTCACTATCGAGCTTTTGGACCAAGAGTTTGCTCTCATGAGCGCTGGCCCGCTTTTCAAATTCACTCCAGCTGTATCATTTCTTGTTGCCTTGAGCACGAAAGACAAAGTCGACGCGCTGTGGGGCGAACTCTCGGAAGGGGGTTCGACGCTCATGGAGCTTGGGGAATACAAGGAACGCTAGCGCAACACGTCTAAGTCCAAAAAGGCCGCCAAAGAAAAGCTTGAAATCGTCCTTTCCGCGGTTCCCGCCTTTGCTCAAGAGTTGCAGTCGGGCACGCGAGTCAGTTTCGTTCGGATATTTTCAAACAGACACCCAAGTCTGGTGCCAGATCCTCGTGGACAGGACTCCGACCAAATCTCCCTAACTAGAGGTCGGCCGTAATCTTCTTCCACTGCCCCGGCATGAACACGAAGATCGACGTCACCTTGTCCTGCATTACACCAAGCTTGCCGATGTCAAACGCAATCCCCAACTCATCATAGATCAAGGTCGTTGAGCGCTGATTTTCGTCGGAGAGGAACCCCTTCCCGTACGCTTTCTCGACCGCCTGGCGGTCGCTCCCGGCCGTAATCGCCCGCTCGGTCCGGTACGCGTCGTTCAATTGGACCAGCACGAGGACGATCTTGCCGCTATCCTTCTCCGCGATGACAAGCAACGGGCGGAGCGGCCAGTCGTAGACCATGTAGGACCCCCGCTCGCTCTTGTCGACAAGCTCCCCTAGCATGTTGACGGCTTCGTCGATGTTTCCACCAAGCCGGATCCCTCCGACGGCTTGCCCCGGAACGACACTCTCGGGCGTCTGGGCAAACAGCGGAGCAGCCAGCAGGGTAACGGCGAGTGCGGTCGAGACAACAAGTTTGTGCATGCTAGGTCCCCCCGATCTCCATCCGTAGGCTCTCTGTAGCACCTGCCCGCAAATTTCCCTCCTTACTCCACTCCAGGCGCGCTCAGCACGTTTTCGCGGCGACACGCTCCAGTCCTGGTCCCGGTGCGAGACCTACCTGCGCCGGCGACTAGCCCCTCGTCTTCGCTCCGTTCGACGATCTCTACAGCATCTGAGTTTAGCCCCCGTAACGGCAGCCCCACACCGCCCACTGGGGCCTCGGCGTCCGGACCTCGCTGTTGAGCCTCCATGCACAGAATGAGGAACAGTTACGCCATGACGGGGGCCGCTCCAGCGCCCGGCGCGAGAAGATCGCAGGAACTCGGTGGAGAGAAGGGCGATCAGACTAGGGGGAACGCCGAGCTACCAATCGGGGGATTACTGATCTTACAAGGAAAGGAAGCGCAACGCATCCATGTGCCACAACTCCCCAAGCACGGCCAGAGCAAGCTCCACCCGTTTCATCAACTGTGGAACCGGGCGACAACCCAAGCGCTCGATGAACATCTCTGCGACCGCGGTGTACTCCCAGATCCCCTTGATCCCGTACTGACGAACCCGCACGCTGTAGGGGACATCCGCTTTCTCAATCATCACTCGAGTCTCCGCGGGCAAGCGGGACACGTACTCCCGCTTGACCACGGACACGACGTCCGCCGTTTGCGAATTGATCTTGGGGGCGAGGGCCACAAAGAGGTTCAATTCCGCGAGGAGGAACTCGTTGGCGAATTCCCTGGCCGTAATGGCGGCCAGGTTCGGATCGAGGTCAGAGATTTCCACGTAGAGCCGGCGGCGCGTTTCTGACTCTCGATCAGAGAACACGTTATCAAGGGTGTGTCTCACCCAGGCTTCAGGGGCCGTTCGCGCAGCTGACTCCATGCTGGCAATCCTTCCACGCGGTCAAGGTCATCCCGGGGGTTCGATTACGAGTGCACAGTTGAAGGGTCGACCTGAAGTGGCACGTCGGACGTCCGGCTACTACGCGTACCACGTGCTCGAAAGAATTCCTGCTGCGGGACACTTCCCCTGCTCGAACCACTCAATCCAGAACCGGGCGCGTCGCTGCGGGCTGTGAAGTCTGATGGAAGTTTCGAGGGGTTTCGCCCGATCGGCACCCCTCTTGCGAACGAGCGCACACGAAAACACATCAAGTATAGCACTTCCGATGAGGATGGCGACGTGACCAACGCCCGCGACGCCCGGATCTTCTGCGAGCCGCCTCCCTGGGACCCCGGTGGTCGGTTTTTACCGGGCTGGCACGGCGGTCAAACCTCACCCGTGATGGAAACCTCCGCGCGGAGTCGGGAAGATCCAGTCCTACATGGTGCGCGACGCGCGACAGTGCGGAAAACAGACAACGAGGACCGGGAGTGCGTTACCCGAACATCGCTTCGTTTAGATGAGCTCTCCGAACTCTTTGGGTTGCGGGCGATCGAAGCGTGAGCGGGATGTCCTGGTGAGTGATATCGACCGCCAGTCGTGTCCTGGTTGTCAGCTGCGCGCCTATGCTATAATCTGCGTGCAAATCGCGCGCCCGTAGCTCAGCGGATAGAGCGTTGGCCTGCGGAGCCAAAGGTCGTGGGTTCAAGTCCCCCCGGGCGCGCCACCCCCTATCATGCGCGCGGGTCGGGCCCCGCCCCAAAGACGCCTCCAGGATAGTCCCCCAAAAGGCTTGACAGGTCTGCACTCATGATATACATTTAACCAGACGGTTATTTAACCGGAGGGTTTAGTCAACAATGTCGCACGATCGCCTCAGCAGCACATTTGCAGCACTCGCCGACCCTACTAGGCGCGCAATCCTCGCCCGCCTCGCCTCGGGTACAGCCTCGGTCACCGAACTTGCCAAGCCCTTCGATATGAGCCTGCCCGCCATCTCCAAGCACCTTAAGGTGCTGGAGCGCTCTCGGTTGATCAGGCGCAGTCGCCGGGCGCAGTGGCGGCCCTGCCGGCTCGAGGCCAAGCCGCTCGCAGAAGCCAACGAATGGCTAGAAAAGTACCGGAGCCATTGGGAGGACAGCTTCCAGCGCCTCGATGCCCTGCTCGACGAGCTGAAGACCGACGAGAAGAAACGTGGACGAAGCGATAAAGGAGATCATCGATGAAGAACACGGGAACATTGAAAGTAACTACGCCCACAGAGCGCGAGATTGTGCTGACACGCGTCTTCGATGCTCCGCGCCACCTGGTCTTTGACGCGTTGACCAAACCCGAGCTGCTCAAGCGCTGGTTCGGACCGCGCGGCTGGTCGTTGGTGGTCCGCGAGGTCGATCTGAAGGTGGGCGGCACCTTTCGCTTCGTGCTGCGTGGCCCCGACGGAACTGACATGGGAATGCGCGGCGTCTACCGCGAGATCGTGCCGCCCGAGCGCTCCGTCCACATGGAGTCGTTCGACGACTACCCCGGTGAGGCGCAGGTAACCACCGTCCTGGTCGAGCAGGGAGGCAAAACAATGCTCACCGCCACGGTGCTCGCCTCCTCGCAGGAGGCTCGCGACGCTGTCATCAAATCCGGCATGGAGCACGGCGCGGCGGAAAGCTACGACAAGCTCGCTGAGCTCCTCGAGAAAGCATGAACAAGAACACTTCAAAGAGCATTGGCGCTGCGCGCACCCGTTGACGGCTGATGCCGAGGCCCGTGCGCCCGCGCGCCGACTTTTGCACGCTGCGGAATTCTATCGTAAAGGAGATTACCGATGCAGGACACCGGGAAATTGAAAGTGGCGGCACAAGCGGAACGGGAGATCGTGATGACGCGCGACTTTGACGCGCCGCGCCGTCTGGTCTTTGACGCCGTGACCAAGCCCGAACTGCTCAAGCGCTGGCTCGGTGTGTTCGGCGGCTGGGAGCTTGCGGTATGCGAGATCGATCTGAGGGTAGGTGGCACGTACCGTTACGTGTGGCGGCAGAGTTCCGGCGGAAGCGCGATGGGCGTGCGCGGCGTCTACCGCGAGGTCGTGCCGCCGGAGCGGCTCGTCTTCACTGAGTTGTTCGACGAGGTCTGGTACCCAGGTGAGGGGCTGATCACGATGACCCTGGCCGAGCAGGGCGGCAGGACTACGTTCACGACCACGATCCTCTACGTGTCGCAAGAGGCCCGCGACGCTGTCCTCAAGTCCCCCATGGAACGCGGGGTCACCGCGAGCTACAACAAGCTGGCCGAGCTTCTGGAGAACCCATGAACAATGAGGCAGGCCCTAGCTTTGGTCGTTTGGACGACTAACTGCGACATGAAAACCAAGGAGAGGAAACATGGCCACAAGAGGAAGTAGTCCTGCACAGAAGCAGGCGCTCGTCATCACCCGCGTCTTCGATGCGCCGCGTGACCTCGTGTTTAAGGCGTGGACGGAGCCTGAGCGCCTGATGCGCTGGTGGGGGCCGAAAGGCTTCACGACGCCTTTCTGCACGGTGGATCTCCGCCCGGGTGGCGTCTTTCACTACTGCATGCGATCGCCCGAAGGTCGCGACGTTTGGGGCAAAGGTGTCTATCGCGAAATCGTTGAGCCGGAGCGGATCGTCTACACTGATACCTTTGCGGATGAGGAGGGCAACCCGGTCGAGCCTGCGCAGTACGGTATGAGCTCAGGTCACCCGCGAGAAACCTTAGTGACGGTGACGTTCACTGAGCACGAAGGCAAGACGATGGTCACATTGCATCATTCCATCCCCGAGTCGGTTCCTGAGCGCTCTGGAATTCAGCAGGGCTGGACCGAAATGTTGGACCGGCTCGCCGATGAGCTCGCGACGGCATAACCGGGAGGACGCATCATGACCGCACCGAACCCCGTCGCGAAGTGGTCGGCCTGGGGCCCGCGCCTGCAGAGCGTGCTCCGCATCGTGGCCGCTTCCATGTTCATACTGGCCGGCACGATGAAGCTATTTGCGTTCCCGGCCGGGATCCCCCCAAACGGTGGCACGGTCCCGCTGATGTCCCAGATGGGGCTCGCCGGCATCCTCGAGACCTTCGGCGGTGCGCTGCTCCTCCTCGGTCTCTTCACTCGCCCCGTCGCGTTCCTGCTGGCCGGTGAGATGGCGGTGGCGTATTTCCAGGTCTTCTTCCCCCAGGGCTTCTGGCCCATCCTGACCGGTGGTGTAGAACCCGCGCTCTACTGCTTCGTCTGGCTCTACTTCTCGGCCGCCGGCGCAGGACCGTGGAGTCTGGATGCGAAGCGGGGGAACTGACCTGCACGAGGCAGACCCTAACTTTGGTCGTTTGGACGACTAACTGCGACATGAAAACCAAGGAGAGGAAACATGGCCACAAGAGGAAGTAGTCCTGCCCAGAAGCAGGCGCTCGTCATCACGCGCGTCTTCGATGCGCCGCGCGATCTCGTGTTCAAGGCGTGGACCGATCCACAGTACGTGGCACAGTGGTGGGGTCCCAAAGGGTTTACGAACCCTGTCTGCGAGTTGGACGTGCGGCCCGGCGGCGCGATCCGGATTGACATGCGCGCACCCGATGGCGTCACCTATCCGATGAAGGGTGTCTTCCACGAAATCGTCGCGCCCGAGCGGCTCGTCTTCACCAGCAGCGCTCTTGAGGACGACGAAGGCAACCCCCAACTCGAGGTGCTCACCACCGTGACGTTTGCCGAGCACAACGGCAAGACGAAACTCACCCTGGAGGCAGTCGTCGTCAAGGCTACACCCGCAGCAGCCGCAGCACTCGATGGGATGGAGCTGGGCTGGAGGCAAAGCCTGGACCGTCTCGCGGAACACTTGGCGCGAGGTTGAACCGGGCGCGAAGTGACATGCAAGAGTAACTCTCGGCTTTGCCTCAAGGCCAGGGAATCCCCACCTGACGCCGTGAATAGGAGTCACCACTTCCGCGCATCAAGCGCCGAAGACCCTCCCATTGGCCGGTGGGTTGGCTGGGGGTCCGTAAAGGATGCCATTCCGAGTTGCGACCGTCAACCTGCAGCCTGGGCTACATCTGGTATGCGCCACCGCTGCGTCTGATTGAAAGCGCCCGCTGCTTCGACCAGCCATCATCTGTCGACCCAGATATCTGGCCCTCAGATCACGTCGGCGTGCGGGCAGACTTCGAGCTAGACGCGCCCCCTGGGAGTAGAGCTGAGGGGAATCAAGATCGTGGTGTGTAGAACTCCGGGAAGGATAACAATGCTGGCGGTGGAGAACCTGGACAATCCCTGTGTGAACGCTGCTACCTCATAGTGACCACCCTGGAGGAGGAGCTATGGCCGACGCGCCGTCGAAAGGGCACGCCTCGCGGCATCGTGGACCGTCTCTTGATCAAGCTCAGTTGCCGGTGTTTCGCACTCTCCTCGCCGTCCAAATCCTCGCCGCCGGAGTCTTCGGATTGGTGCCGTTCTTCCTGCCTGAGCTCTCCGCGAAGGCCACGGGGTTCGTAGGAGATGAACCACTCATCTACCGCTTGGCTGGCGCGGCGAGTTTCGGCTACGCGGTGATGGCGTGGATGGGCGTTCGACATCCTGCCTGGCATCGGATGCGCATCCCGTTGATCGCGACGCTCACCTTCACCGCCGCCGCAGCGGTTGGATCCGCGTTGAGCCTCCTGGGAGGAGAGCAACAATTCATCGTCTATTTCGTCTTGATCGTCTCCGTGGTGTTCTCGATCCTCTCGCTGTACTGGTTGGTGCGGAACGAGGGCCCCAACGCTCGAGACGATCGCGGCATCCGAGGGTTCCGCCTGATCTTGCTCCTGGCAACCGCCGCCGCGACGTTTTTCGGGGTTGCGCCGCTCATCGCCCCCAAGGCATTTACCCTGCTTGCGGGGTTCAAGGGGACTGATCTCTACTTCTGGCGCATGGGTGGCGCGGCGACATTGGGCTACGCGGTGGCCGGGGTGTACGAGCTGCGGGCGCGGAGCCGTGGCGAGATCCGCATCCAGGTGATCGGGGCCTTCGTCTTCAACGGACTCTCGGCTATCGGGGCCGCCTGGTATGTGGCGGAGGGAGGCCGATCGCCGGTCGGGATCCTAGTCTTGGTCGCCGCGGCCTTTTTCAGCGTCGCATTTGCGGTGTGGCTCATGCGACCGCCGCGCTGAGGGGTGCATCACATTGATGGCCTAGGCGATCCGGCATGTCCCCCGGTCGTGGAGGCGCCCATTCGGGCACCGATTAGACCACACCCACGTGTCGAGAGTCAACCTTTAGCCGAGTCATTCAACGGCGACAACTTCTGCTTCGTGATGCACCGGAAACCTCACAGATCGGGCAATGAAACACATCTCGTGCGCGCGGTCGTGCAGCGCGAGGGCATCGTTCTTTCGACTGAGATCCGTAACGGTGACAACGGGGTGCAGGGTGACGCTTGTGAACTCCCCCGACCCGTCCGCGTGCTCGGTCATCGTGCCAGTCGCGGTATCCTTGTACTCCATGATCACGATGCCGGCCACTGCGGCAAGGTGCAGCACCCAGAGCATGTGACATGCGGACAGAGCGCCCACGAGCACCTCTTCAGGGTTGTACCGCGTCGCATTGCCGCGGAACGCTGGGTCCGAAGAGCCCTGGATGACCGCGGCCTTACCCGGTCCAGTGAAGTTCATGGTCGCGGCTGTACCGCGTGTAGGCACTCGTGCCCTCGCCGGGCTTCCCGCGCCAATGCACCATGACTTCGTAGTGGTGGGTTGCCATGGGGAGCTACAGGTTGACTCGACGATCTAGCCAGCGCTGAATGTACACTATTTCACGGGAGCGATATTGTTCTTGTAATCCTTTTCAATCAGCCACTTCCTCGGATCTACTTCGACCTGTTTCACGGGCTTCGGTGTCGTCACCGTCACCGTCGCGTCGCCGCCGCTGGGGACCTCGATTCTCTGGATCTGGGTGTCAGTGTCCATGATGAATCCGATCTCAACGGGCATGCGCCCTGTACCGAGATTGCGGACGGTGGCGGTCGTCTGGAACGCCCCCTCGGCAGTCTGAGAAGCCTTGACCTGGGTGATGGTGTAGTCGGGCAACACCCGCTCAAAGACCCACTGCCGGAAGAACCACTCCAGCGGTTGCCCCGCCGCTTGCTCCATTGCTTCTTGAAAGTCGGAGAGGCGAGCTGCGCGACCCCGAAACGTGGAGAAGTACGTCGCTAGCCCCTTCTTGAACGCCTCATCCCCCAGAACACCCCGAAGCATATGCAGCACCAGCGACCCTTTGTTGTAGATTACCGGAATCGCCGCCCCACGGTAGTTCGCGAAGGTGATAATGGCGATGGGCACATCGATGGACGTTCCCGCGATCTTCGCATAGTCGTCCCGCTCCACTTGCAGTTCCCGCTTGAACGCGTCGGGGCCCATCATGGCCTCAATGGCCATGAGTGCCATGTACTCGGCAAACCCCTCGGAGAGCCAGATGAATCCGATCCCCTTGGGCACGGTTTGGCTCGGGACGTAGCTATGCGCGGCCTCATGCGCGATGAGGTGGAAGAGATAGGAATCGCGATTGCGGTCACCCTCGAACGTGTTGCGGAACGCACGATCGTCGATCAGGAGGAACGCTGGGTACCCGATCCCGCCGCCCACGATGAAGAGGGAGATCACGCGGAGCTCCGAGTATGGAAACGGATAGAGCAGCTTGCTGTAAAAGTCCACAGACTTGCCGGCGAAATCGGCCAGCTTGTCAAGGTTCCGATCTTCCCCCGGAGGAGCATAGAAGTGCATCGTCACGCCCTGGATCGTCTTGTCGCGCGTCGTGTGTTTCCGCCCCCCGGCGACTGCGACCCAGGGCACAGGAACTTCCGAATCCCAGGTGAGTCTACTTCCGTCCTGCGACACCAACTTGCCCGTGCCCGCGATATTGTACCCTCCCGGGCTCTCGAGCTTCAGTGTGACCCGGGCCAGGTTGACAGAATAGTCTCCAAACGGGCTGATGAGCACAGGATACAGGGACCCTTCCGTCACCAGCACGAACTCATCATAGATGTAGAGCGGCCGCCCCTCATATTCGAAGGTCAGGGAAACCTTGCTCCCGGGCATGAGTGCCGGCGCGAACGTAAGGGTGAGCGTGTCACGGCGACGATCCGGCGTTACCTGGTAGCCGGCCGACCGCACGGATGTCAGATTCACATCGCTGTCAAAGAAAAACCGGGCCGTGGGAACCGGGCTGGTCGAGGTCACTTCAAGCAACGCCGTCGTAGTGCCACGCAGCGTCCCATGCGAGGTAAAGCGGAACCCGCCGCCGACGAACTCATAACTGAGCGGCACTGGATTGATCGTCGCAGTGATATCAAAAGCGCGAATGACGAGATCATCCAAGGTGGGTTGCGACAATGCCGGGATGTGCCCAAACGCGAGCACGAGGCAGACGATGAGCGCTGCGGACCCCATGCGTCTCATCTGACGCGCTACGTTGGCGCGATTGATCATGTCCTCACCCTCCTTCGAATGACCCCAACCACCCTAGCACGAGGTTCATCGTCATCGTACTAGACGTCGACCCAAGTCGTGTGGCCAAACGTGGGCGTCAAATCTAGGCGGGCGCACCGCCCCGGTTGTTCGAGATGATGCGTAACAGTCAACTCTAGCCTGCGGGACCACATAGAGCGGGATCCCCAGATTCGCCGCTGCGGATCGCAGCGTCTGTTCGACTCGCTGCTCTTCGAAACTCTCGATGGCAATGATGGGGTAGCGGGACTGAATGAGGAGTTCGAGGTCTCGTAGCGGATCCATAAGTGCCCCATCTTCCCCAGGAGCTACGACACCTCATTAGACAACGCGCATCCCTCCTCCCCCTCTCATGGGCGCCCCTACTTCGAGACGCACAGGAGCAGAAGACCCTCAGCAGGTCAGGGTCCAGGGGGCCTAACCGCTTCCTTGGATGCCTCCCATTTATAGAGGATATCGGGCTCATGCTCCTCGTTGCGCGAGCCGTCGTTCAAGTCGACGACCACGAATCCTCGGGCCTCATAGAAGGCACGGGCCGGCGCATTCCGCTGAAAAGTGAACAGGCGGAGGCGGCGGGGACTGATGATCTTCGCATGCGCAAGGAGCCGGTCTCCGATCCCCTGCCGAAAGTAGCCCGGGAGGACGTACAGATGCTCAAGAGACTCTCCGGCCACAGAGAGAAACCCAACAATTCTGCCATCGAGTTCTGCCACCCACACCTCGGTCCGTCTCATGAGGACGTCGGGCACCCATCGTCGAATTTCATCATCGCTATGGGCGTTGCGGATGTATGGCAGCGCATCGCGTCTGGAGGCGATGAAAAGTTCTGCAATCTCGGACGCGTCTGCCAACGTCGCGACACGCAGGTTGGCCCTTGCACTGATTGACATGTCTCCCCTCACCTCGCAGGATGACACAACCACTCTTTCCGCCAGGTCGAGTTACCCCGTGTCGCCACTCCCCCGACTTTGCTAGAATGGCGCTGCGGGCCCGTAGCTCAGTGGATAGAGCAGGGGACTCCTAAGCCTCTGGTCGGGGGTTCGATTCCCTCCGGGCCCGCCAAGCCAATACGGACGCGGGTTTCCGCTGTTGCAGCGTCTTCAGAGGACGCGCCAAAAGCCCATGCTCACCCCCTGCAAGAAATCGTTGAGACATTCCTGCTGAGTAAGCGCGTCGCCGGGTGTACCGAGGCGATGCTCCGAGCCTATGCCTTGGATGCAGTGTACACGGCTCTTGGTGGATCAGTGAGCAACAAAGGGAACACGGCTGTAGCGTGGTAGCCCGGAACGAGAGTCTAACAAGAGTCTAAGGAAATGCTCTTTCCCCTAACCGACTCCAGTCAGGCCGAGGGACTGCGCATGTCAAGTTGGTTCTGCCGATTGCGTGGAGAGACTAGACGATCTCTTCAAATGTGCCGCGCCACCAAGTCCCTTTGGGAAGAGGGACAGGATCGTCGCTTGGGCGTACCCCCCGCAGGATGGTGAAGTGCGGCTCTAAAACAGAGCTTACCTCGATGGCGCCGCGTATCTCCGAAGCGGGGAATGACGCTCTCCCTTCAGGGTTGCCAAGGTTTCTGATCTCGAGCGTTCTCTCCCCAGTGCGGCTTACTGTGACCTCCTGGCAGATCTGAACGCGTTTTCCTGCTTCGACCCGGGACAAGGTCGCATCGTCAACCGCACTACCGACGTGAATCATCGTCGCCAGACCAGCCAGGCAACCCCAAGGTCAATCAGCACGGCCGCCTGCAAAGCGGTCAGCGAGGACACCACTGCGCTACCTCATAGCGCGCGGGGAATCCCAGGGCCACACGCGCACATGCTCCATGAATGTGTTGCTCTGAAACGGCAGACCCTGCTGCACCGGACGACCGCCCGCAACGCGCCGACGGCCAGAATCACATGCCCGGGCCAATGCAAGCGGGGCATCATGAACTCACCTCGCTTTGGCGTTTAGCGGCATGAAAAGCATCCGAACCTTAACCCCGCCCACGCCCACGCCGGTAACTCGTGCCCAGCTTTCTCACTTGCTGTGGCTTCGGGTGTGGCCTCAATCTCTGCTCTTCCTGCTGTTTCCGACTTCGGCTCTTACTCTTGCCCTGCGTCTCCTCGTCTTTCTTCTTCATGCTTCACCTCTTCGGCGACACTGACCTTCAGCCGAGTTTCGCGACCGCGCCAATGAGTTCCTCGATTCCTGGCCGATCATAGGACGAACGATGAGGTGGAGTACCGGCAGCGTACGAGCGACGGCCTGCGCCGTGCCCCTCTCAAGGAAATCCGCCCGGGCAAGAACGCACGGGGCATAACCCAGCAGAGCTGCACGGACGCGGTCGCCGGACATTTGACGGACACCGGTGGAAAATGGTCGGGTCTCTCTGACGCAGAGGCGGGCGGAGGTTCAAGTTCCTCCAGCACCCACACCGCTAAGACCGTTCCAGTCAAGGCGATTCGAGTTCTTCCCCTCCGCCGATCCGGTCCGGCTGAACCGCCTGGTACAGTCCAATTACAGCCAACCCGAGCCGGAGGGACTGTTACGGATCGGGCGTCCCGCAGCGCCGTCAGCGTGACGAAGAGACCGCAAGAGGATCAGGGTAGGTTTCCCTGACAAACGGCTCTCGGCCAACGACCTACCACCCCGCCCTCACATTCTCGCCGCGGATGCTTTCGCCGGGTCCTCTCGGGCCGGTCCCATCATCACATGGACGTGGTGGGTCCCACCGTCGTCCACCAGCGGCACCGTCGAAGGATCGACGGTCTCGCCATCGAGCGTCACCCTCGCGATGCCGCGACTGCGTGGTTCGGGGTTCTCCACGCGGATCTCGTAACAACTGCGGCCCACTCGCCAGGTGATCGCATAGCCCGGCCATGTGGTGGGAATGCACGGGTTGAGCGTGAACGTGGATCCGTGGCGCCGCAGCCCGAGGATACTCTCCAGGCCCAGGCGGTACAGCCACCCGGCCGAACCTGTGTACCATGTCCAGCCACCCCGGCCCAGGTGCTGTGGGTGGGCGTAGACGTCGGAGGCGACCACGTAGGGCTCCACCTTGTAGCGCTCAACTTCCGGAAGCGATCGCGCGCGGTTGATGGGATTCAGCATGTGAAAGAGCTCCACCGCTTCGTCTCCGTTGCCCAGCTGCGCGATCGCCATCGCGGTCCAGATGGCCGCTTGCGTGTACTGACCGCCGTTCTCTCTAATCCCGGGCACGTATCCTTTGATGTATCCGGGATCCTGGGCCGACTTGTCGAACGGAGGCGAGAGCAGCAAGATGACCCGCGCGGCACGGTGGATCAGGTGCGTCCGCACCGCATCGAGCGCCCGCTCGGCACGGCGAGCCGGAGCGGTGCCGGAGAGCACCGCCCAGGACTGGGCCACCGCGTCGATCCTGCACTCCTCGTTCTGCGCTGATCCGAGCGGCGTGCCGTCGTCGAAGTAGCCCCGCCGGTACCATTCCCCGTCCCATGCGAGCTCGAGCATCTTCGACAGTTGGCTTGCCTCGTTCCGGTAGCGTGAGGCCCGGGCGACGTCCTCGCGTGCGTTGCACAGCGGCACGAAGCGGCTGAGCACCGTGCACAGGAACCAGCCCAACCAGACGCTTTCTCCCTTTCCCTGCTGCCCGACCCGGTTCATGGCGTCGTTCCAATCCCCGGTGCCGAACAGCGGCAGCCCGTGCACTCCGGACGTGAGCCCGCGGTCGATCGAGCGGACGCAGTGCTCGTACAGCGTGCCCTGCTGCGCGGAAACTGTGGGGGAGCCGAAGGCCTCCAGCTCACCCGGCCCCAGCACCGGCGCCTCCAGAAATGGCGCCGTGGCGTCCAGGACGTCCCAATCTCCGGTCGCTTCCACATAATGCGCAACCGCATACGGCAGCCACAGCAGGTCGTCCGAGCGGCGAGTCCGCACCCCTAGCCCGTTCCCCGGGTGCCACCAGTGCTGGACGTCCCCTTCGAGAAACTGTCGCGAGGCCGCCCGCAGGAGGTGTTCCCGGTACAGATCGGGGCGCGTCAAGACCAGCGCCATCACGTCCTGGAGCTGGTCGCGGAACCCGTACGCGCCTCCGGGCTGGTAGTATCCCGCGCGTGCCCACAGACGGCAGCTCAGATCCTGATACGGCAGCCAGCGGTTCATGATCAGGTCGAACGAATCGTCGGGCGTGCGTACCTGTACCGTCTCGAGCATCTCGTCCCAGCGCTTCCGGACCATAGCGGCCGTGGCCTCGGCATCGCGCACGCTCCCGTGACGCCGAATGAGCTCGTCCGCGTGCGCGGCATCTTTCCCCTGCCCGAGCAGGACGAGCAGACGGCGTGTCTGTCCGGGAGGGAGCTCGATGCGCGTGTGGAGGGCGGCGCACGGATCGAGCCCGGCGCCAAACCGGCCCGACAGGTTCTTGCGGTCCAGCGCGGCGGGGCGCGTCAGCGAGCCGTTGCGGCCCAGGAACTCCAGCCGGTCGCCGCAGGCCGAGACCAGCGCTTCGCTGATGCACGCGAAGGCGACCCGACCGCGGAACTCCTCGTTGTACGGGTTGCGCGCCAACACGGCTCGCCTATCGACATCCAGCGCCGTGATCACATGCAGGTGCTCGCCGATTCTCGGGGGTCCCAGCGCCCACTCGTTGTAGGCGAACACGCTCAGACGCCGGTACCGGTTCGTGTGGTTCGTCAGCGTCAGCAGTGAAAACTTGACGGGATCGTCCGGGTGGACGAAGATGTCCAGGTCCTGGGAGATGCTCCCTACCGCGTGCGAGAATCGGGTCGCGCCCCCGCCGTGTCTGACCACCCACCGCCCGCTCAGGTCGTCGCGGCGCATGGGCCCAGGCGTGGCCGCCCACACGCCCCCTCCGTCGTCGTCGCGCACGAAGATGGCTTCCGCGGTCGGATCGGTCACGGGGTCGTTCGCAAACGGCGTGAGCCGGTTCGCGCGGCTGTTCTCGGCCCAGGTGTAGGAGGCTCCCGATGCCGTCACGATGGTCCCGAATTCGGGGTTCGCCAGCACGTTGGCCCAGGGCAGCGGCGTCTCCCGGTCGCCTTCCAGCACGACCACGTACTCTCGGCCATCGCGGCTGAAGCCTCCGAGCCCGTTGGCGATCACAAGGGGCGGAACCTCCGGTTCTGGCGCCGCGGTCTCCACCTGGACGAGGCGACGCGGGACGAACGGGTCCGGCCGCGCGGGCTCCACGACCAGCACGTTGAGCTGGTTCGCCAGATCGCCGCGGTCCCCGCGCAGGACCGCGCGCGCGGCGGCGGCCAGCAGGACGTGCTCGGCCTCCCCCATGCTGGACCCGCGCAGCAGGTACACGCCACCAGGACGATTTTTCCACGCGGCCCAGGATCCGCTGTCCAGGAGCGCCTCAAGCTGTTTGTGGATCTCATCCCGGTAGCCGAACGGATGCTCATTCATGATGACCAGGTCGGCGCTCAGACCCTTCAGGCGCCAGAATTCCTGGGCCTTCAGGCCCTGCCGCACCAGCGGCAGATCGTCTTCCTCCAGCACCTCGACGAGCAGGATGGGGAGATCGCCGGAAATGCCGTGCGCCCACAGACCGGGCTGACCCAGCGTGTTGCGTGCCAGGACCTCCGGCTCGGCCCGCAGCGAGGCGTCTGTGAAGAGCGCAAGCGAGGCCAGCCGCAGAAAGAGCTGTGCCTCCTCGGTAGTAATCCCCAGATGTCGGAACTCGATCTGGGAGTGCGTGAAGGCCAGCGCGAAGATGCGCGCGGCGGCCGCCGGGTCATGGTATCTTTCCGCCAGCGTTGCTGCCGCTTCCCGGTTTGGGGCCATCCCGGTCGCGAACGCCAGGCGGGCGAATCCGCCCGGCGCGAGCCGGACCCGCAGGCGAAGGCTGGCGATCGGGTCGAGCACGGCGCCTGTGGTCCCTGACAGAGACCGCCCGTCAAGCGCGATTGGGTCATCGGGCTCACGCCCCCGTCCCAGGAAGGCCGCCCGGTCGGTTTCCCACTCGACCTGACCCTGTGTGCGGCCGTCGATGCTGAGGACGTGCGCGGCCCACGCCCCCGGCTCGCTCGGGGCATACGGGCGCCGCCCGCACAAGAGCGCCGCGCACTCCGGCAGGTACGACGTCTCGAGGAAGAGCTTGCCGAAAGCGGGATGCGCCAGGTCGTCGGCGGAGGGCGTGAGCACGAGCTCGGCGAAGCTCGTCACCTCGATTTCGCGGGGGCGGTCGCTGCGGTTGGTCAGAGAGAGCCGCCGCACCTCGACGTCGTCTTCCGGTGAGACCGAGATCTCAAGCAGCGTCTCGATGTCATCATAGCGCTGGCGAAAGGTCGCTTTGTCGGGGAGGTAGGTGACCAGGTACTCGTCGGGATCCCGGCGCACGGGCTGGTAGGTGGCCGACCAGACCCAACCACTGCGGACGTCGCGCAGATAGATGAACTGGCTGCCCGCGTCGCGAGTGCGGTCCTCACGCCAACGTGTCACGGCCCGGCCCCGGCAGATCGAAGCCCCGCCCCCCGCGTTCGTGACCACGGCCGTGTAGCTTCCGTTCGAGAGGAAGTGCGCCTGCGGGTAGGGCGTATGGGGCGTCCGGAACCGGTGCACCACGCCGGCGACTGCGGGTGATGTGACCGGCGTGCTCTCGGCGGGTCTCGACGGGGCGATGGAGACGTCCCGGATCACCCGCTCCTGGAGCAACAGCTCCGTTGCCTGCACCCTGGGATCCGCGTGGAACCGCTCTAGCATGACGGATTCGTGCAGAGCGTTGTCCAACGCCACGAGAGACATCCCTTGATGGTGCGCAAGGAACGCTTTGATGACGACGCCCTGCCCGTCGTCGCGTTTCTCTTCGGCGTGACCGTCCATCTCGTCGCGCCTGGGCTGAGCGTAATCGATCGCTTCGTAGTAGCCGAAGCGCGCCTCCAGGCCTTCTCTAGACAGACGCCGCATGTTGTGAACGGCCTCTTTCGGATCGACCGGCGTCGCGAGCAGGGTTGCATACGGCGAGACCACCAGGTCCTCCCCGAGTCCACGCTTCAGGCCCAGCCCGGGCACTCCGAAGGCCTTGTACTGGTAATGGCCTCGCCCGTTGACGAAGTTGAAGGCCGATTCGGAGATGCCCCAGGGTACTCCCCGCGTCTTCGCATACGCGATCTGGCAGCGGACCGCGTTCTGCACGCTCTGGTCCAGCAGCGTCCCCGGGTACGTCTTCGTGAGCAGCAGCGGCATGAGGTACTCGAACATCGACCCGCTCCAGGAGACCAGGGTCGGTCCGCCGTTCGCGCTGACGAGCGAACGCCCCAGATGGAACCAGTGCGACTGCGGGACGTCGCCTTTGGCGATGGCAATGAAGCTGGCCACCCGCGCCTCCGACGCCAGCAGATCGTAGAACGCAGGATCGATCCGGCCGGGGCCCTCGATGTCCGCCAGGCGGTAGCCGATGGCGAATAGCCCGCGCTGCGTATCGTAGAGGAACGTGAAGTTCATCGCATCCGCGAAGACCAAGGCTCGGTCGGCAAGTGCTTCGAGACGCCGGGTCAGGGTCGGGTCCCCATCCGGGAGCGTCGTCGGGGTGATTGCGTCGGCGAGCCGCTGCCCCCAGAACAACACTTCATCCCTCGCGCGCGAGGCCGTGGACTCTGCCTGGAAGGCGCTGAGCGCGTCGCGGAGCTGGGGGGCCATCCCGGCGGCCAAGCCGACCACCGCGTTCTGCGGCGGCCCGGCGCCGCCGAGCACGGACACGATCGTCTCGAGCTCCCGGCGCAGAGACGCGGAGGGATCGTCGTCCGGCGGCCGTCCGGCTGAGAGTAAAGCGAGGCTCTCGTGCAGGAGGTCCGCGGTATCGGCGATCCCTTCGTGGATTCGTGACAGATCTTGCGGCTGTCGGCCCACCTGCCGGAGGCCGTGGGCCAACGCGATCAGGGCCGCTACGAGGTTCCCGCTGTCAACCGTCGATACGTAGCGAGGGTGCAGCGGCGCGAGGTTTTTCGTGTCGTACCAGTTCAACAGGTGGCCCTCGAACTGCTCGAGCACCTCGATCGTCCCGATGGTGCGCTCGAGCCTGGCAATCAGCTCGGGTGTGCGAATGTACCCGAGATCGTGCGCCGCCAGCGTAGAGAGCAGGCCCAACCCGATATTCGTGGGCGACGTGCGGTGGGCCAGGGCCTCGACCGGGGCCTCTTGATAGTTGTCAGGCGGTAACCCGTGATCGTCGGGTCCCATGAACGTCTCGAAATACCGCCACGTCTTGCGTGCTAGGCGCCGCAGCAGAGCCCGGTCCTCGGGGCGGAGGTCGTACCGTCGGGTGCGGACGGGCCGGCTCAACGTATACGCGATCAAGGGAGCCGCCATCCACACGGCCAGGACCGGCAGGGCGACGGGCACCGCGACCGGCCGCAGAACGATCACGAGCAGCAGCACGATCCCCGCGAAGATCGGGCTGGGAGCCATGTCGACCAGGAACCCCACTATCCCGTACCTGCCGACGAGGCGCGCCACCCTCGACGCCGTGTCCCACTCCAGGAACCTGGTCCGGGTGACGGCGAGCCGCACCAGCGTTACCGCGATCGCATGCAGCATCTTGTAAGCGTGGTAGACCAGGAAGGCGAGGGGGATGAACACCTGCGCCGCCGCCGTGCCTAGATCTTCGCCCACCCCTCTCAGGAAGACGGGCATCGGTTGCGGCGAGGACGGCCCGCGCAGCAGGCGCGCCAGCGGCCGGTAGATCGGGGACGCCATCACCGCGAGTGCTGCGAGGGTCCACGTTAGGGGATCGCCTGGTAGCACCGTCCAGGCGCTCGCCAGCAGCAGTGTCAGGGAGGGGGCAACCAGACTCCGGCGCAGGTTGTCCAGAACTTTCCAGCGGCTGATGAGCGGGAGGCGATTCCGCTCGATGCCGCGGCGCGCGGGAACCCAAGGAAGGAGCCAGGGAAGAACCTGCCAGTCTCCGCGCACCCAGCGGTGCTGCCGGTGGCCGTGCGTCAGGACGCTCGAGGGATAATCATCCACGACCTCGAGATCGGAGACCAGGGCGGCGCGGGCGTAGAGCCCCTCGAACAGGTCGTGCGACAGCAGGGCGTTCTCGGGAACCCGGCCCTCGAGGGACGCCATAAACGCGTCCACGTCGTACAACCCCTTGCCCGTGAAGCTGCCCTCGCCGAAGAGATCCTGATAGACGTCGGACACGGCTGTGGTATAGGGGTCCACGCCGGTGTGCCCCGCGTGGAGCCGCGAGAAGATGGAGCCCGCCGCGCTCGACATCGCGACGGTGACCCGCGGTTGGAGGATGCCGTACCCTTCGGTGACCCGCCCCAGGGTGACGTCGTACCGGCTCCGATTCAGGGGATGGAGGATGATTCCAATGAGCTGCCTGGCCACATCACGGGGCAGGCGCGTGTCGCTGTCGAGGGTGATGCAATACCGGATCTTCGGCAGCACGGAGCGGTCGCCGACCTGAACAAAGAAGCTCGTATCGCTGGCCCCCCGCAGCAGGCGGTTGAACTCTTCGATCTTCCCGCGCTTGCGCTCCCAGCCCATCCAACGGTTTTCCTTGGGGTTCCAACGCCGCTCCCGGTGAAACAGGTAGAAGCGATCGCTGCGGCCCTGCCCGTGTCGCGCGTTGAGGGCCTCGACCCCCTCCCGCGCGGCGGCCAGGATCTCGCCGTCGCCCGGCATCACGGCTTCCGGCGCGTCGTCGAAATCGCCCAGGATGGCGAAGTGGATGCGCGGGTCGAGATTGCCCAGCGCCTGGACCTCGAGGTGCTCGAGCGGCGCCTGCACGCCTTTGACGCGCGACAGGAGCGTCGGGACGATTACCATCGTTCGTCCTTCTTCCGGCACCCCGCCCTTGAGGTCGAGCCGCGGGAGGCTCCGTGGCAGCGCAAGGGACACGACAAGCCATTGCACGAGGCCCAGCGCGAGCTCGCTGGCGGGGACGAGCACCAGGGCGGCGATCGCGGCACCGTACCGCCATCCCGGAACCAGGGCCGCCGCCAGACCGACGCCGAGCGCGGTCAGCGCCCCGGCAGCTCCCAGGTAGAAAGGCGTCGCGTGCGCGAAAATGAAGCGGCGGACTCGGTCGCGAAGGCGGGGTAGATAGGCGACGTCGACCTCGAGGTTCCCGCGGCCTTTGCCGATCAGGTGGTAGCCCACGTGTGTGGCCAGGTCGTCACCGATGTTCTGCTCGGCGGCCTGGCGTGCGCTTTCGACACAGCGCAGGGCGACCCGCATCTGCGCCTCGCCTGCCCTCTCCGCCAGCCCCTCGACGGCCTGCCGGTAACGGTCCCGGGTGGCGAAGTCCATCTTCCCGTAAACCCCGGCGGGGTCACGCTGCAGCACCTGCTCGACCAGGCTGACGCGCTCGAAGTACTGAGTCCAATCCAATGAGGCGCAGAGGCGAAGACTCGTGATCGTATTCGCCATCGAGACCTCATAGGTGGCCTGCTCCTGATGCTCGGCGCGGATCGCACCTTCAAGGGTCAGGTCGTACGTGGTGAGCCGCTCTTCAAGCCTGGCGCGCAGGTGGGACACCTCGGGGCCGTATTCGCGCAGGCGCTCCAGGAGCTGGACGACATACGCCGTCGGTAGCCGCTCAGGTAGGTCGGGCGTCGGGCTCGCCGCATCAGCCGGAGCGGTTTCGAACCTGGCGAAATAGCGGTCGGCTTCGATGCGCGCATTGCGGCTCTCGAGGATCTCGTGAGCCAGCCGGCGCAGGTTCTCGATCAGCCCGACCTTGAGCATGGTCGGCCACGCCCACAGCTCGCCGATCGTAAGCGGGGCCAGCGTCTGGTAGGCGGACACGAACCGCGTGAGCCGCTGCAGGTCGAGACGGCCGGCGCTGTGACGGATCACCTCCAGCGCCATCGCGTACACGCGTGCGACCTCCGCTAGCTCACGGGGTGCGAGCTTGGGCAGCTCGAGATAGTATTTCCGCGGCAGGTTGCGCCGGATCTCTACGATCTCGGCTTCGACGAGGTGAAAATTGTCGAGCAGCCACTCGGTGGCGGGCAGGAGGGCCGCGGGCCGGCGCACGTCCTCGGCCAGCGTCCGGTGGACCTGACGCAGCACGTACGCGTTGTCTTTGAGCCTTGTATAGAAGCGCCGGGTCCCGCGCCGCGAGTGACGCGCGAGGGTGAAGCGCGCGGCCAGGGCTCTGGCATGCGCTTCGAGACCCTCGATGCTCAGCAGCTCGCCACGGAACGGGCCCTGACCCGACGCCGGGGGAAACGCCGTCAGGGCATCGGTGGGTTGATGGGATGGGTTCGGGGGCACCGCAAACTCTTCGGCTCAAGGCCGCCCTCCTCCTGGGGCTTTGCGGCGGTGCTTGAGCCACTAACCCAGACCAATCAGCGTGCTGTGACGAGGAACTTGATCGCCGTACGCTCCTCTCCCTCAATCTCAACCTTGGTGAATGCAGGAATTGCCACCAAGTTAATCCCGTTAGGAGCAACGAACCCCCGGGCAATCGCGATCGCCTTCACGGCCTGATTGACCGCGCCTGCGCCCACTGCTTGCAGTTCCACGGACCCTTTCTCGCGAAATACTGCAGCCAGTGCGCCAGCAACCGCCTTCGGTTTCGAGGTGGCAGAAACCTTGAACACCTCCGGCACGGCGATGCCTCCTTCGTTGGCCGACTGTAAGTTCGAATGCTGGTTCTCGCCGCATTTCATGTGGGGGCTATGAATTCCTCCAACGTCTTCCTCCGCGCACTTTCCGCGTCCTTTCGGCACGAGACCAATTGGGCCCAAGACCGTCAAGAGATACGGACGGGCAGGGCCTCCTGGGAGCCAACCGTGTATAATTATGGTAGACGTGGAGGCACATCCGTACGACGAAATCGTGGCTGTCGTGTCTTCGGAGTGTCTAGGGTCTGCGTTGAGAGAGCGCCGCGGGGAGGGCAAAGCCGTACGTCGCCTCTTGTGATCGGTTTGCCGTGAGTACTACCCACCATCTCTGCATTCCCGCAATCACCAATTGGGGCACTCGGCGTGTCGCATTCCGGGCGCATCATAGGGGGCTAGGGCAGGACGCCTACAGCGAGTTGACTGATGGAAACCATGAGTCCCGAGGAAATCAAGGCGGCGATCAACGGTGCTGAGGCGCGTCGGCATCAGGCGTGGCAGGCGGGTGATGCTACGATGGCAGCAGACCTTGCGGTGCAGATCGACCTCCTTTGGGACGCGTGGCGTCACACGCGGTGTCCATACCATACCGCCGAGGGTAGCACTCGGGTTAAACTGCAGGTGACAAGATTTTCAAGCGCAAGGCAGTGCGCGCGGGTAAGAAGCTGAGTCCGCTTCCACCACATCACGTGAAATTGAGGGCACGCGGCGGAACCAGTACTTCGGTCGTCTCTGCTTCAAATCCCCTCATGTCATCTCCGTAGGTGGGTGTTCCCTTTACGTATTCACACCGAGGGTCACTGGAGCGTTACGGATAGAAGATCATGACTCTCACTGCCGGTCCTTGGCATGGAGGAAGGAGAGAGCGGGAGTCAGTCAAGACTGAGCAGACGCCGGCCAACCCGCCGGGGCCAAAGCAATTCTTTCTCGTGATAAGATTCCCTCTCCCCATAACTGGTCAGCCGGTCCCCTCCGATCCGACCCTCGCAGTAGGTTGCGAATCGATCGACCGGATTCTTCCCGCGCCTGCGGAAGTAGCAGCGGAACCCGATGCCAAACTCTCAGTCCTCAAGATGATAGGCTCAGGCGACTGCTGACAGGCAGCGCGGCTATGCAACCAGAATTATCGCAGAGTCGAGAGTTGACCCTAGCGGACACAACAGGGGACTCCCAAACCTCCGGTCGGGGGTCGATTCCCTCCGGGCCCGCCAGCTCAGTCACGACGCAGGGTTTCGCAGTCTCGCGATCCCCGGAACGCCCGAAAAACCGATGCTCACCCCCTACGGGGTGCAGTCGAACAGGGGCAAGACGGTTCGCCAGGTTGAAGCGACAAGTCGGGTCCGGTCTTGTCCGTCCATCCCGTACGTCAACCGTGGAAACCCATCGCAAAACTGACCCATCGTCTTCGCCAGAAAGCCCAAGACCGAAATCACGTCGTAGGCATTTCGCCCCGCACGACAACGGCGCTTACTTGGGCGCGGGAAGCCGCAGCAATGCGCTGCAATCCTTGCTCCGCTCACACGGTGGCACCAAATCCGCCTCGCGACAAGCGGCCCCCGCGCATTGGCGGAGCATCTGGAGCCAGGCGGCCAGCTGCTGCATCAGGAGGGGATCGGCACTCTGGGCAACACTCTGATGTTCGTAGGGATCCGTTGCCAGGTTGTAGAGGGCCCGCTCGCGCGTCCCCGAGTATTCGATGTACACCAGCGAATGCGTGTGCAACCCCTGAAATGGCTGGGGCATTCGTTGGCGCGCAAGATCGAGGGGATCAGGAGGCTCGCTCCCACTGGGAGGCGCGGCCGGGGTACGACCAACATCGCCGGTTCTCGCGAATCCATGTTCAAGCAAGAACCCTTGCCGCCAGGCAGGCGCGGGCCCGGCTGCAGGGCGAAGGAAGGGAATGAGGGACCGACCGTCCACGAAGGCGGGCAGGACCACGCCAGCCAGCTCAGCAAATGTCGGCGCGAGATCAATGTTCACCGCCAACTGTGAGATGATCGCACCGCGTGGAACCCCAGGTCCACGCACTAGCAAAGGCACGTGTAGATCCTCTTCGAATTCCGTGTTCTTCCCAGCTGGGAGCCGATGCTGCCCTAGGTGGAACCCGTTATCCGAGCCAAAGAAAATGTAGGTTCGCTCCAGGACCCCGGCGCTGCGCAGCGTTTGGACCAGGTCGTCGATTGTTTCTTCAACCGCGAGCATCGACTGCAGCCGTTTGCGATACAATCCGTCGAGTTGGGCTATCTGCGGAGCGGTCAGCAGCGGTCGGTTCTGCACCCACTGGGGTTGGCTCCTGACCGCGTCTTCGTTGAAGGTTGGCGGGCGGGGAGCTCGCACGGTCGGAAACAGCTCGGCGTGCCGGGGGGCGAACGTCGCGGGCTGGTGGGGGGTGTAGGTGGCCATCCACATGAAGAACGGCTTCTGATCGCTTGCGGCGCGGTGTATGAAAGCCGTCGCCTTGCCCCGAATGACATCTTGCAAATAGTCGTTGGGGGTGCTCCCGTACCGAACGATCTTGCCGTTTTCGTTAAGTTCGTAGTTGAACTGGCTGTAGGCGTTCTTCTCGCCGCTGTACCATTCGTCCCACCCAGGCGGCATGTACTCCTTCCCGAGACTCCCGGGATACCCGTTGAGGTACTTCCCGAGCAGCACCGTCCGGTACCCTGCACTGTGCAACCAGGTCGCGATAGTGGACGTCTCCAATCCTAGGTCATGGGCCTTCTGGAACCCCCCGCCGGGCATGGCGTTTGTGAAGATCTGGGTGTTATGCGCGTACTGGCCGCGAAGCATGGACGATCGCGATGGGCAACACAGGGAAAGGCTAACAAAGAAGTTCGTGAACGTCGTGCCCTGCTCGGCCATCAGGGCGCGCAGCTTCGGGAAGTGGTCAATCCACGACCCCTGGGGGTATTCGGTGTCCAGGTCGTCGGTGAGGATGAAGATAATGTTGGGGCGAGTGGGGGATTGCGTCATCGCGGGCGTCGGGGTCTGCACAAAGGTTGCCCCGACGAGACCGAGGGCAAGGACCCAGCTCACGAGGGGACGGTGTCTACACATCGCAGCGACTCCTTTGTGGCTCCAGAGTGGGCACCTACACTCGATAGGATTCCCCATGGTGGCGAGCGCAAGGCCTCCCATCTCTTGGCGCCTTGGTCTTCCCTGATTGACTCGCCGACGGTTTCGTTCGTTTAGACGTGTGGCCGAGGCCCGCGGTTGAGGAGTCCTGGGACTCGACACCTCACAGAGATCTCGCGCGGCTCCATGCATCACATCTGCTTCTTTCGGACCCGACGGTGCCTGACTCCTTACTTAGGTATGCGACTGTCGTTCGCTCATACTCAGCTCCTCCAGAAAGCAACGCCCTAACAAACGGCCTTGAAAGAACTACCCCAGGGCAGCAGGAAAGGGTCCTGGAGCTACCTGCCCGGCTTGGTCTCGAGTCGCGGGATTCTGTCCTCGACCAGGCTCCTGCTCACATGGAGAAACCTGAGGACGCTGCTCCTAAGACTCGCGTCTGTGGGCGGTGCTCGCCCAAATCCAGTGCCCCAAGATTGCTCCCGCCGATCCCAATCCGCACAAGGCAAAGGTGGTCCGTGGAGGTGCAATCAGCGCTGTCAGGTCGGGCTCGGCCAAGACCACAGTCCCCAGCACAGCGAAACACAGCGGCGCGGACACCGCATGCCACAGAGTGGTTCGAGCCCGAGTGAGATGGGAAATTGCAAAAGACCCGAAGGCAAAAGAGACCAGTACACTCCATGGCAGTGTCAAGGGGAAGAGAAGCATCGGGAGAATTCCGATAACGCCTATGAGGAGTGAACCAGGGAGTAGTCGCATCAGCGTCAGTTGCCACGTGATCTGCTTTGGCGGCGGTTTCGCAGGGAGGCTACGGAACACGACAAAGGTGTCCATTCCCCACCCCGCCGTGTAGGTGCACAGCAGGCTCCCGAAAAACAATAAAGATGCAACCGTCAATGCGACCCAGCGCTCTTGAGAGAACTCGCTCACGATGCTCGCAATCGGGGAAGTCGAGAACACTTCTAGAGCCGCGATGGCGAGCGCAGTCACGATCCCCGGCAGCCCCGGGGTATGTTCCCATGATATGAGGGAAGTGACGGCCCCGGTTAGAGTACCCAAAGCCAACAGAGACAACGTTCCGCCGAAGTACAAGTTGCTGTCGGCAGCCGAAACGACCGCGTCCAACCGCAGTCCTCTACCAACCAAGTATCCAGTGAGTATCCCGCAGGTTAAGGCGAGGATCTGTCGTCGCATATCTTCGCGCAGACTTGCCAGTCCGAAATCGCGTCCGCCCGCTCTGAGGATGACGACGCGTCTTGGGTCCTGACGAGTACATCAACAACGCTCCTGGCTGTACGGCCTAAGCCCCAATACGCCAAGTACCGCCTCCATCGCGGGTCGCGGTTCTGGCGCAAGCGACGACCGTCGGCGGCGCGTAGATCTGTAGTGCAAATCCAGGCTCGAATATCAAGGGTTTCCGCCCATCTACCTTCCCCCGCGCAGGGGTTGCTTCTCCTCGTACAAAACATTTCGGCGAGTTCAACGACGAGCAGGAGAGCGTGAGCGCGCGAGAAACAGCCGCCCCGCTGATTCGAATCAGACTGATCCCATCTTACTCTCAAGGTCACTTTTACGTGAGGATCCCGGCGGCATGTGCCTCCACACCGTGCGCGAAAGCGTGTTGCGGCCACGGAATCTCCAGCGCCTTCCATGTTTGACCCGCATCGGTTGTCCGGAATATCCCGTGGTTGTTGGCTGCATGGATTACGTTTGGCTCGCTCAGCGTTGCGAAGCGGCTTGCGATCGTACCTTGGGCGTCAGGCAGTCCTTCCATCGCTAGTTCGAACGAGTGTCCCGCGATCTTACGATAAACGAACGCCTCGGCTTTGCGAGGGCTGTACGCAACCCATGGTCCCGACGCAGCCGAGACGATGACCGTGCCTGGATCTGCTGGATCGACCGCAACACCTACGAGGTAGTGGTGCTGCAGTCCATCCACCTGACGCGACCACCTCTCCCCGGCATCGGCGCTCTCGAAGTAACCGTCGCCCGCTGCCGAATACACACGGCCCTGCGCCATCTTGTGCGTTGCCGCGGTGTGAGTGTCGAAGGGGCCTCCCCGAACGCGGTCCAGCCATGACTTGCCGCCGTCCAGTGTGCGGACGAGCGCACCGGCTTCGATCGCCACGAATACCCTCCCTGCGATAGCGGGGTCGGTTTCAATCCACCGTACATGGTGGGTCTCGGGGCGTGGCGGGAAACTCCATGACTGCGAGGACGGGAGTGCACGCAGTCCTGCGAGCTCGCTCCAGGTTTCCCCCCCGTTCTCGGAGCGAAAGACTGCGCTTGGCTCACTTCCCGCATACACCACGCCCCCTTCGACCGGGCTGACCGCCACAGCGGTAATCTCAGCATGAGAGATGCCCGCGCCGACCGGGTTCCAGGTGCGACCGGCATCGTCGCTGCGCCACACCCCGTTGCCCCAGGTCCCGCAATACACTCGCCCAGGTTGGTGTGGATCAATAGCCAAGCACTCGGGAGACTTGCCCCGCAGGTGCTCCTCTACCGTCCACTGAGAGGCATGACGTGCGATCAACAGCGCGCGTTCCGTAGCCAAGAACAGCGTGATCACTTGTCTCCTCTTCCCGCCGCGAGACTCTTCTTTCCCCAATACGGTATGGATAGTCGATGCGCGCTGGCTATGGCGACGCCGCTACCCCGCTCGGGTGACGAATCGGTGGGCTTCCTTCGCTAGCTTGACCCAATCCGTTCTTCCAGCCGGAATGGAGATCCACTCCTTCATTAGCCTTCCATGGCCGGGGTCGAAGTGCTCGCCCTCGCCACCGCTCACGAGCTCGTCGACCCGTTCCTTCGGGAGCTTGGCGACGAACTTGCCCTTCACAAGCATCGCGAAAATTCTCCCCTTCACCGACAGGACGTTGTCGGAGCTGAACATCCGTTTTCGGCTGACGCGTGGATCGTTGGCAAAGGCGGCCACGACTGGTACGAAGCTCGGATGGACTTCGGGCGTCTCCCGTTTCCTCGTCGCCTTCTCCTTCATCCCGCGCTCCTTCCGAGTCCTGGTCGCTTGGTCGGCGGAGCGAAACACGTCGGCGGCCTGTCGCTGCAGCAAGCAGGGGCACCTGAACTCGGCCGCCTCCTCTACACCGCACCACCCGCATGCCGACCCGCAGACCCGTTGGTCCTGATTGCTACCAGCAACCCGTCACGGATCGGGACGATCGAGGCGATCCAGCCGGGATCGGTGGCGATCAAACGCGTCAGTTCCCGAACGCCCTTCGTTTGCGCCGACTGGTCTTTCTTATCTAGAACCCGCGCGTGCCAAATGATGTTGTCGACAATGAGCACCCCGCCCGGCCGCAGCTTCGTAGCTATGACCGGCAGCGACTCAGGATAGGCCTGCTTGTCGATGTCGTTGAAGATCAGATCGAAGGGGCCCTCAGTTTCGCGCAAAACCATGACCGCCTCGCCGACACGGTACTCGACGCTCCCGTCAAAACCCAGGACGCCAAGATGCTTTCTCGCACGACGCGAGAGGTCTTCATCCCAGACCACGTGATAGACGGTCCCGCCGCCGTTCTCTTTGACGGCCCGGGCGAACCAGGCAGTGGAATAGCCGTACCCGGAACCCATCTCGAAGATTCGCCGGGCGCCGATCATCCGTGCCAGGAGATAGCAGAAGTGGCCGGCGGCCGGGCCCACAATGGGGAACCTAGTCTCTTTCGCGTAGGCTTCCATGGCGTGCATCTCCGCGGGCCGACGCGGCACGAAGTCCTCTAGATATTGATGGAGCTCAGGAACCATGAACTCACCAACCATCGCCAGCTTCCTCGCCCTTTCTGCCAGATTCCCAGTGCTATCTCACTGTTGCGCGTCCCGACCTTCAATCAACGTCTCTGACGTAGTCGGAGTAACTCCACCTTGAGTCCCAGGGTTTTCGCCGAGGCGGCGAGCGCCTCATCTGCGGTCGCCAGTTGAAGCTGGTGTGAAGCCGTGACCGCGAGGTGTAGGGCATCGAGCGTCCGCAGAGGCAGCGCGAGTGCCCCGATCCAGGTGCGCGCCATGACGTAGTGAGGTCGTTCTATCGCCATCCGAGTATACAATCCACTCTCGAGGTGTTCCTCAAATCGAGCGAGTGCGAGGCTGGCACCTTGTCGAGTCACCTCCCGGCGTCGTACCTTGCGGGCGGCTGCCGAGAACAATTCGACTTCTGCCAGGTCGCTAACCACGGGACCGGGTTGAGCAATCAGCATCCGCTCAGCCAAGGCACTCAGCGGCTCGGGAAAGTAGTAGGCTGCGAGGACACTGGTATCCACGTAGATCACGCACGTTCCTCGCCACGAGCTCTCACTACCTCTAAACTCATGGGCATGCCTTTCAAGTGAATCGACTGCCGGAATCGCACCAGAGAGGGAAGTGCGCGCTTGGTACGTTGGGGGGGGATGAGACGAGCTACCTCTTTCTGGCGGCGCTTGATGACGACGACCTCCCCCGCAGCGACGCGGTCAAGGACCGCCCGCAACTGATTCCGCGCTTGCTTCACTTGGATTGCACGCATTCGTCACCTCCATCGATGTACACATACAGTGTACACTTTCTGGATCGGCGATGCAACCACGACTCGCCAGAGCTGGGAGTCTCCCCGAGTGGAGAGCGCAGCAGGTCCTAGCCTCTGGTCGGTGGGGCGGCGATGCCCTCCGGCCCCACCAAGCTGCTGACGTGGATCGCTGTGACGCGCCTCCCAGAACGCGCCGCCGCGTAGGGAAAAACTAGTTCTGTCTTGAAATTACTCCGTGGAAGCTCGGCCAGTTTCTTGTAACAACCTCTGCGGCGCGATTTGAGACTCTCACAAAACGATCATGGGGCGGTAAAGCTTCTGACCGTTGCATTCGACATCTCTGTGATTCAAGTGTGCAACCACGGCGTAGACTTGTGCGCTTAGGGCTCCCCCCTGGATATGGACGCTGACCGTTTGGCCGACACTTTCTGGGCGGCTTCGCCTGAGGACGCCCTGCGCGAACTCGCCTCCTCGACGGAGGGCGGGCTGTCAGGCGCCGAAGTCTCGTCACGCCTCGCCCGCTACGGCCCGAATCGGCTGCAGATCACGCACCAACGTAGCGATCTCGCACTCTTCCTTCGACAGTTCACCAACCCGATCGTCCTGATCATGCTGGCGGCCGCCGTGCTCTCGCTTTTCCTTGGCGACCAGACCAGTGCCGCAATCATTATCGCCATCGTGCTCGCGAGCGGCGCGCTCGGCTTCTGGCAGGAACGGGGCGCAAATGACGCGGTGGCCAAGCTACTCGCCATTGTCGAGGTACGCGCCACCGTGCTACGCGACGGTCAACGCGTGAAAGTACCGGTGGCCGACATCGTTCCTGGCGACATCCTCATCCTCTCGCCGGGCGAGGGGATCGCGGCCGACGCGCTCGTCCTGGATTCTAAGGACCTTTTCGTCGATGAGTCCACGCTCACGGGCGAGACCTACCCCGTCGAGAAGCAACCCGGCGCGACGTCCCCGGAGACCCCCCTCGCAAAACGCACCGACGCACTCTTCATGGGCGCGCACGTTGTCTCCGGCAGCGGCACGGCGATCGCCGTGCGTACGGGGACGGCCACCGAGTTCGGCAAGATATCCCAGCGCGTTGGCGAGCGTGTCAAGGAGACCGAGTTCGAGCACGGCCTCCGCCGATTCGGCTACTTCCTCATGGAGATCGCCCTCCTACTCGTGCTGACGATCTTTGGCATCAACGTCTACCTCCACAAGCCGGTACTCGACAGTTTCTTGTTCTCGGTCGCGCTTGCCATTGGCATCACGCCCCAGCTCCTACCGGCGGTCGTCTCCATCAACCTCGCGCACGGGGCGCGACACATGGCGGACGTGAAGGTGATTGTGAAGAAACTCACGTCCATCGAGAACTTCGGCTCGATGGACGTGCTGTGCTCGGACAAGACCGGAACGCTCACCGAAGGAGTGGTCCGACTCAAGCAGGCTCTCGACCCGAGCGGAGTAGATAGCGTGGACGTACACCGCTGGGCGTACCTCAACTCCTGCTTCGAGACCGGTTACGCCAACCCCATCGACGACGCCATCCGCACGTCCGCGGACTTCGACCGCTCGGGTTGGCGCAAACTCGATGAGGTGCCGTACGACTTCGTACGCAAGCGACTGTCTGTGCTCCTTGAGCGCAACGGGCGGCGCGTGATCGTCACGAAGGGTGCGTTTACCAAGGTGCTCGAGGTCTCGACGCAGGTGCGCATGCGGGATGGCGCGACACAGCCGATCGACGGCGTGACCGATCGCTTGGGTGCGCTCTACCGCAGCCTGTCCTCCCAGGGGTTCCGGACGCTCGGCGTAGCGGTGCGCGAGAACGCGACCGCAGAACCCATCGATCGGACAGCCGAGCACGGTATGACGTTCGTCGGTGTGGTGGTGCTCTTCGACCCGCCGAAGGCCGACGCCAAAGCGGCCGTGGAGGAGCTCGCCCGCCGTGGCGTCAGGTTGAAAATCATCACCGGCGACAACGCGCTGATCGCGGTCACGATATGCGGGTTGATAGGAGTCCAGCAGCCGCGCGTGATGACCGGGAGCGACCTCCACCACCTCACCGAGGCCGCGCTCGCGCGCCTCGCGCCCGACGTCGACATCTTCGCTGAGGTGGAGCCGAATCAGAAAGAAGACATCATCCGTGCGCTCAAGACGGCCGGCCACGTCGTCGGCTACCTGGGCGACGGCATCAACGATGCGAGCGCCCTGCACGTGGCCGACGTCGGCATCTCCGTGAACACGGCGACGGATGTCGCGAAGGAGGCGGCCGCGATCGTCCTGCTCGAGAAGGACCTCGGTGTGCTGGCGCGAGGGGTCGAGGAGGGGCGCACGACGTTCGCCAACACACTGAAATATGTCTTCATGGCGACCAGCGGGAACTTCGGCAACATGATCTCGATGGCGGGCGCGTCGCTCTTCCTACCATTCCTGCCACTGCTGCCCACGCAGATCCTGCTCGGAAACCTGCTCACCGACTTCCCCGCCTTGACCATCTCGAGCGACAGCGTAGATCCCGAACTCGTGGCGAAACCGCGCCGCTGGGACGTGCACTTCATCCGCAACTTCATGCTGACGTTCGGCCCCATCAGCTCGGCGTTGGACTACCTAACGTTCGGCATCCTGCTGTTCGTGTTGCGCGTGGGCGAGGTCGGCTTCCACACGGGGTGGTTCCTGCACCGCCGCGCTGATTGTGCTCGTCATCCGAACACGCCGCCCGTTCTGGCGCAGTCGGCCCGGACCATGGCTGACGGTCGCGACGTTCGCGGTCGTCGCGGTCACGCTGGCGTTACCGTTCACACCGTTGGGCCCGCTCTTCCGCTTCGCGCCGATCTCGCCGTCGTTCATAGCGATGCTAGTAGTGATCCTGCTCGTCTACTTCCTCTCAGCTGAGGTCGCAAAGCGCATCTTCTACCGACATGAGGATTTGCTCCATTGAACTCGTCGTGAGAGAGACGCTCCTATCATGGCACCTCAATGCCTTCTCGCCTAAAGCCACAGCGCTTGCCACCTTCTTGGTGCTACTGATGGCCGCAGGTGCCCTCTCTAGCCATCAGCCCTCAACGATGCCGCTCCGGGGCATGACGCTCGTCGCCTACGGCCCCGGTCTGTACTCCCTGCCCCCCACCGACCAGTCCCTTGAGCGTCTCGCGGCAACCGGGGCGAATTGGCTCGCCCTGATCGTAACCGGGTACCAGGACACGATCGACTCGACCACTATCTCCAGCACGTCCGACACGCCGACCGATGCCGGTCTCATCCATGTCATCGACCTCGCGCACCGCTTGGGGCTCAAGGTCTTGCTGAAACCGGCGGTGGACTTGGGGGACGATCCCACTCATTGGCGCGGTGACATTGGGACGACGTTCCTCACCCAGACGACCTGGGAGGCGTGGTTCGCGTCTTATCGCGCCTACCTCTTCCATTACGCTGTGCTCGGGCAGATGGCGGGTGTCGAGATGATCTCGGTGGGGGCGGAACTGGTCGGGACGAGCGCCCGCGACCGCGACTGGCGAGTCGTCATCGCGGGCGTCCGCGAAGTCTTCGCCGGTCCGATCACCTACGCCGCCAATTGGGGGGGAGAGGAATCTAGCACGACGTGGTGGGATGCGGTGGATTACATTGGCGTCAACGCGTACTATCCGCTGACGACGGCTCCCAACCCGACGGTAAACGAACTCAAGGCGGCGTGGGTCAGCAAGGGCTATGTGGCGAAGCTGGAGGACCTCTCCCGGATATTCAACAAGCCGCTCATTCTGACCGAACTGGGCTATCGGAGCATCGACGGGGCGACGGGAGCCCCTTGGGACTGGACCACAGACGGGACCGTCAATCTCCTCGAGCAAGCCAACGCGTACCAGGCGGCGTTAGAGACGTTTTGGGGGCGCGCCTGGGTGGCGGGGATCTTCTGGTGGAACTGGGAGGTCGATCCGGACGCTGGCGGTCCGGGCGACCGCCGGTATACGCCGCAGCACAAACCTGCCGAACTGATCTTAACGGCCTTCTACCGGGGGCGGGTTCCCACGAGTGCCACAAGGAGTGCGGGGCTAGCACATCGTAGCAGATAGCAGAGTCCTACTGAACTGTACGGCGAGTCGGTACGGGCGGCTTACCCCCCTGTCGTGCCAGACCTCTCCAGCTAGGCACCAGGCTCAAACCCCTGACCCGAAAATGTCCGCCTTGAGCGGGGTCGCATCGGTGGAGGGTCTATTGCAGTGTTGGATGCAGGAATCGGCGAGGGCGCTCATCGTCTATGCGAGCGGGGAAGTCGATCTGTCGACCGCCCCGGAGTTGAAACGCCACATCCTCGGCGCCCTCAAGCAGCAAACTCCCCTCATCCTCGATTTCAGCAGGCTGACCTACTTGGATGGCAGCGGGATCCGCGTCCTTGAGGAATGCACCCCTACTAAGGGCACACTGCAGATGATCCTCCCGAGGCAAATCCGCCGTCTCTTCCATTTACTCGGACTCGAGGACCGGTTCCTGATCACAGACGCCAACGGGCATGACACTGCGCCCCGCGGGCAAGATAACTGAGCGTCGCGGCGAATGTACGCCTCTCCCCCAGAGAGCACTTCAGGCGTTCCATACGACTACGGCGTTCCGATCAAGATCACGCTGCCCTCGTGCAAGTAGACCACATCAGGTGAGGAGGCCGTATGCTCATTAGCCAGAAGATGAACGACCAGATCAACACGCAGATAGGCCGGGAGTTCGGCGCGTCGCTGCAGTACGTGTCCATCGCCTCCTACTTCGGGGCCGAAAGCCTTTCCCAGCTCGCGGCCCACTTCTACCGCCAAGCGGAAGAGGAGAATGCACACGCCATGAGGTTTGTCCACTATGTGGTCGATACCGGCGGGCGCGTCGTGATCCCCGCAGTTCCCGCGGCAAAGAGCGCCTTCAGCGGGGCCGAGGAGACGGTCAAGCTCTCCTTGGATTGGGAGGTGGAGGTCACCAAGCAGATCCATGCCCTGGTGAACCTCGCGACGCACGAGTCGGACCACACCACGTTCAATTTCCTACAGTGGTTCGTCGCAGAACAGTTGGAGGAAGTCTACAGCATGGAGGGACTGCTCAGCGTGGTACGCCGAGCCGGCTCGCAGCTGCTATTCGTGGAAGAGTTCCTCGCCAGAGAGCACGGGAAGGCGCCCGAGAAAGACTGACGGACGACCATTGTTCAGCTTGACGCTGATGGCAGTGCACGCGAGACCCAACAGGAACAGCCGTCGGCGCGTGCCCTGCGCCTTCAGAGTCTACCGATGTTCTCGCTCGCGCGGGAGGGGCGCGGCCGGTGTGCGATACGGCAGTGGGACATACTCCACGGATGGCCGGCGCCGCCCCGACTGCGGGTAGAGCTGCATGAGGTCATAGATCGGGCGCGGCATCTCGGTTGACACCGCAAACCCCAGGGTGCGCGCCTCCGCCACAGTGATCGGGTAGTCGTGGGTCCAGGCCCCGCCGGCAAGCTTGGTCGCCAACACCTCCGCGCGCTCAGGAGGAAGGCGTCGCGAGGCGAGCTCGACCACGACCGCGTGCACTTGCCGTACGGCTTTCTGGGCCATGTCCGCAAGGATAAAGGTCTCATCGTCGACCCGCTCTGCCGGCTTGCGATTGACCGCCGCGAGAATCGAGACGGCAGGGTGGTTGCCGAGCTGGGGGTCGACCGGACCCAACACGGCATGGGGGTCCATGACGATCTCGTCGGCGGCGAGCGCAATGAGCGTGCCGCCTGACATCGCGTAATGGGGCACGAGCACAGTGATGCGGCCCTGATGATCGCGTAGCGCCCGCGCGATCTGCTCTGAGGCGAGCACCAACCCCCCGGGCGTGTGGAGGATCATGTCGATTGGGAGCTCGGGTGGCGTTAACCGGATCGCGCGGAGAACCTCCTCAGAGTCCTGAATGTCGATGTAGCGAACGAGGGGGAACCCAAGCAGGCTCATCGTCTCCTCCCGGTGGATGAGCGCGATGACGCGGCTGCCTCGGCTCCGCTCTAGTTGCTGGAACATCCGCAGGCGGGCCGCGACCTGCCATTGTCGGGAAAGGATCGGCTGGAGGAACGAGATGATGACGAACACCCAGAGCAGATCAGATAACGAGAAGTGCATCTCCCACCCCCGTGAGTCCGGCCTGACCGACAGGTGGGTCTAGGCTATCGCGAACCCGCCTGTGCGAGGATCGCACCGGTCGTTTTATCGCAGTACCATCGCTCCAGGCGCGCTGCTCCAAAAGCAGCACAACACGCGTTTGGGAGAACGGCGTCGAATCCTATCGCGAGATGGGTGTATGACGTCGCGCACTTCATCTCACGTCCCGTGCGCCTGAACGACCATTCGCCCGCACCCGTCGGGGTTGAAGATCCGCGTGACCGACGCTGGCGCCTTGCGCAGCTTCTCGGGTGGTCGAATGGGACGGCGCACCAGTTCACCGCCACAGTTCGGGCATCGGCCTCGCAAGATCGTCTGCGCGCAACTCTGGCAGAACGTACACTCGAAGGAGCAAATCATGGCCTCCACAGAATCGGGCGGGAGGTCCTTGTCGCAGCACTCGCAACTCGGCCGAAGTTCGAGCAAGATGAGACCCTCCTTAACTCTACGCATCAGAGGAAACAAATTCAGTACTTACCTAAGAATGTGGCGCTTCACCCCTGGCTTTGTTTGAGCTGCCATAGATCGTGCTACGCACGTCCGAGATGCGACCTCCCAGAACGCGAAGTGCCCTCGGAGCCTGACGCTCCGAAGTCTTGTCACTGCTGCTTGGGGTCGGGTTCCGAGGGACTCGATCTTGCGCGCAACACACTTCGCGCCATACGGAACACCCTAACGCTCACCTTATGCGCGGCAACGCCCGCCCCGGTATTAGCCGCGCCGATCGCGGCAGCGCTGATAATAAGAGGAAGGCCTGCTCCGACATGCTGGCTGATTAGAACAGCTGGCCAGATAATTGCTGCGATGGGAAGTATCCACCACCTGCCCGCGATGAGACCCGCCAAGATCAGCACCGGAATCATGGCATACAGTGTACTCTACATCCGGGGTCGCTAATCGCGCAAACGACATAGCTCTCGTTGGGCTTTGGTAGGGGCTCTTCAGTCATCCGTCCCTGGAAGGGTTCGGGGGACCGGAAGGCGTAGTTTCCCCTTATCCACTAGATTTCGGACCATAGGAGGAAGTGCACATGAACAAGACGATCGTCCACTTCGAAGTCTACGGCGACGACCCGCCAAAGCTCGCAGATTTCTACCAAAAGCTGCTCGGCTGGAAGTTCGAAAAGGCCCCCGGCCCCATGGAGTACTGGATGATCAAGACCGTACCCACCGATAGCCAGGGCCAACCGACCGCTCCGGGCGTCAACGGGGGAATGATGAAGCGACCGATGCCGGACGCTCGCGCGTGGATGAACTACGTGGCAGTCGAATCGCTCGAGGAGAGTGTCCGGGAAGTCCAGAAGCTGGGCGGTTCCGTCATGCGTCCCAAGAGCCCTGTTCCCAAGATGGGGTGGTTTGCGGTCGTCGCAGACCCCGAGCACAATGTCTTTGCCCTGTGGGAGAACGACCCCAAGGCAAGCTAGGAGGAGGGAAGTCCCGCGCCCGCGAGGGCAGGACGGGGCGCCTCTCGACGTTCTTAGCCCTGGCCGCTGGCGTACCTGCCGGTGGCCAGGGTGTCTTGCAGCGTGCGCGGACGAGCCTCACTCGGCACACGTCGAAGAAATCAATCAAATTCGCGTCGAGGGGTGGGCTGCTCAGGTCCCACCCGCCCCAAGACGATGTCAGCCCGGAAGTAGTTTTCGCCTCGCACAGGTGTACCCGCCACGCGGCGAAGCGTCGCGAGCTGCCCCACGTGCGTGAGCGCGTCTGCGATCGGCCCCTGAAAGAGACGAGCTGCTGAGACGTGGAGCGGCGCGCCAGCGGCGATGTAGGCATCGAACGCGCCGAGCGCCGCAAAGAAGCGGATCTCGTCCTGTTCCCAGGATCCTGGAACGCCATCGTGCCACTGCTCTGCCCCTTGGGCAAGGGACAGCGCCCAATCGAGCAAGTCGCCCAAGTGCACCAGGATTTCACCTGCAGAGCGCGTCGTGGGTACGACACGCCACTGGGCGAATCCCCCGGGCGCACCTCGCAAGGCCTTTGCCGCGCGATAGGCTAGAGTAGCGAGAGTGTGTCTGAGAAGTTCTCGGCTCGCATCCTGGGCGGTCATCTCACCCCGACAGTCCATGAAAGCCTCGCCTTCCATCTTCAGTGAGCAGACATGCAACAGGACACGAGCGGAGCTAGCCACTGCACTGTCCACATCAGGACTGACCGCCTAGAACATTGCGCGCCTGAAAGCGTAGCCTCCTAAGACGATCATCCACAGAATCAACACCGACCCCGCGGACAGGTTAATGGCCATCGACAGAGGGGAGAATCCCGCATACGCGATCACGACGCCCGCAACGGCAGTGGGAACGCCTCCCGCGACGGCAGACGCCGCGAGCCACTTGGGGAAGCGCCCGTCAATGAACAACGCGATCCCATAGATCGACGCCGTGAGCCCAAAGAGCAGGCTGGTCATACTGGCCAAGCCGATCTCGATTTCGCGCACAGCGACCGCCGCCCGGAAGACCGCGACCTTTCCTGCCTGCGGCGTCGCGGCCCATGTGTCCACCATGACCTTCAGGGCCACGCCGTCGACGGCTTGGAGTGCCGATGCGACCCCAAGCCCGGCGATTGCGCCCGCCATCCCTAACGTCGCCCAATCCGCCGCGGGGCCACCCGCGAGTTTCCGGGCCAGCAGCACAAGTGCGGCCACAATGAAGACGATGCCACTCAGTTGCACCAGGTGGCTGGCCACCCAAAGCCGATTCGCGGCATACTCTCGGAACACGACCAACGGCACGCTCGGGTCAGTCTCCATCGGATGCAACGAGGTCCCTACAAAGAGCAACGCCGCGCCAAGGATGGCGGCGACGGCACCCATGTGCCGCGCTGGTGCTGTCACCGGTGCCCGTTCCGACGCGCCGGATTGTACCACCGCTTCTGAGTGCGCCAGGGGTCGATTCACACGTTCAGCTCTCGCAGCTCGCCGGTCACCATGTAAACAACCCGTTCCCCGATGTTGGTGATGTGGTCCGCGGCACGTTCGAGGTGCTGCGCGACCAGTACGAGCTCGAGCGCGCGTTCGACCTTGGCGGGGTCTTCCATCATGATGGCGAGGAGGTCGCGAAACGTCTGTGACCGCATCTCGTCCACACTGTCGTCTTTGGCGGCCATCCGCTGCGCCAGCCCGACATCGCGGGTGACAAACGCCTGCAGCGCGTCACGAAGCATCTCCTGGACGAGCGCTTCCATGCGCGGGATGTCCACGAGCGGCTTCACAAGCGGCGCCGTCCCCAGGCGGATGGTCGCTCGTGAGATCCCCTCCGCGTGATCGGCCATGCGTTCAAGGTCGAGCGCAATGGCAAACACCGCGGCGATTGTGCGGAGGTCGCTCGCCATCGGCTGCTGGGTCGCGAGCAGGCGCATGCACCGCTCCTCGAGCTCAAGGTGCAGGACGTCGATCTGGTCATCCTCGGCGATGATCTGGCGCGCGCGCGCGTCGTCACGGGCCTGGAGCGCCTCGATCGCGCTGTGGATCGCCTCCCCGGCGCGCGTCCCCATGGCGATCACCTCGGTCCCGAGCGTCCGTAGCTCGCGCTCGAACGCGTCTCGCGTCACGTCCTCGCTCCTCCGTACCGTTGGGCCACGCGGCCATTTCCGCGCGGTGCCTGCGCCTTCTTCCGCGTGCCTGATCGGGCTTCCTGTCCAGCAGGGCGCAGCGCCCCCGCAAGACGTGCGAGCGGATCCACCAGCCGGGGTCGCCTCCTACCCGAAGCGACCGGTGATGTAGTCTTCGGTGCGCTTGTCTTTGGGGTTGGTGAAGATCCTCTGCGTCACGCCAAACTCAACGAGTTCCCCCAGCAACAAGAACCCCGTGAAATCGGAGACGCGTGCAGCCTGCTGCATGTTGTGGGTTACGATCACCACGGTGATGTCCTTGGCGAGCTCGCGCGCCAGCTCTTCGATCCGCAGCGTGCTCGCGGGATCAAGCGCTGACGCGGGCTCATCCATCAACAAGACCTCTGGTGACACCGCGAGCGCTCGTGCGATGCAGAGGCGTTGCTGCTGGCCCCCTGACAGGGCGGTGCCCGGACTTTGGAGCTGGCCTTTCACTTCCTCCCACAACGCGGCGTGCCGCAGGCTCGCCTCAACGACCGCATCAAGCCGACCTCGATCACCGACGCCCGTCAGCTTCAACCCGGCGGCCACGTTGTCGTAGATGGACATCGTGGGGAAGGGGTTCGGTCTCTGGAAGACCATCCCGACCCGCCGACGGACCTGTACGGGATCCGCCTCCGGGGCGTAGAGATCTTCCCCGTCGCATCGCACGCGGCCGCTGACCCGCGCACCCGGGACCAGCTCGTGCATCCGGTTAAGGCAGCGTAAGAAGGTCGACTTCCCGCACCCCGATGGCCCGATGAGGGCCGTCACTCGTTGTGCGGGGATCTGGATCGAGACGTCGTGCAAAACCCACAGCGTCCCAAACCACGCGTTGAGGGCTTCCACGGTCAACCCTGCCGCGTGCGAGATAGGGGGCGTAGCGGATTCCTCCCGGAGGGCTATCCAGCGGTTAGGCATCAGGGTCCGCGTCACATGCCCCGGCGAGCAAACTGCCTAGCGATGACGTTGAGGACCAAGACCAAACTCACGAGCACGAGCGCTCCCGCCCACGCCTGTCGGTGCCAATCATCGTAGGGGGCAATCGCATAGGCGAAGATCTGCAAGGGGAGGGCGGCCATCGGCTTCATAACGTTGCGGTTCCAAAAGTGGTTCCCAAACGCGGTGAAGAGGAGTGGAGCGGTCTCGCCTGCGATCCGCGCGGTCGCGATCAGGATCCCCGTCAAGACCCCCGCGCGCGCCGCGGGGAGCACCACCTGGAGTGAGACCCTCCACTGGGGAATCCCTAGCGCGAGGGCGCCTTCGCGCAGCGACCCCGGCACGAGACGGACGAGCTCCTCGGTCGTCCGGAGGACAATCGGGAGCAAGATGATGCTCAAAGCTACGCCACCGGCGAGAGCCGAAAACGACCGCATTGGCAAAACGACGATGGTGTACGCAAACATACCGATGACGATGCTCGGCGTCCCGCTCAGCACGTCGGCGAAGAAGCGCACCCATCCGGTCAGGGTGCTATCCCGAAATTCCGCCAAGAAGATTCCTCCCAACACCCCCACGGGGGCCCCTACGAGACAGGCGAAGCCGAGCAGGATGAGCGTCCCCACGATTGCATTCGCCATCCCGCCCCCGGGTTCCCCGACCGGTTTGGGGAGGTGCGTGAAAAAATCCACATTGATCGCGGAGAGTCCCTCCCGAGCCAGGAACCCCAAAATGAGCAACAGAGCAGCCACCACCAACCCGGCACACAGCGCCATGAGTCCCGTCATGAAGGCGTTGGTGAGCTTTCGTCTCCGAAGGCGGGGAGCGAAGGTCATCGCTAGTCACGTACCTCAACAAACCCACGGGTGACGCGCGCGACGAGCACGCGCGCGAGAACGTTGACGATCACGGTCACGAGGAAGAGGACCAACCCGATGTAGAGCAGCGCAGACTGGTACAGCGCGGTCGTAGCCTCCGCAAACTCATTCGCGATCACCGCCGCGATCGTATAGGATGGCGCAAACAGCGACAGGGAGATGTCAGGCCGGTTGCCGATGACCATCGTCACCGCCATGGTTTCTCCCAGCGCCCGCGCGAGGGCAAGCACCATAGCGCCCACCAACCCGGAGCGAGCATAGGGGAGCACCGCCATGCGAGACGTTTCCCACCGGGTCGCGCCCAACGCGAGGGCGGCTTCCCGCTGGCCCATTGGGACCGCTCGCAGAACCTCCGTCCCCACGGCGACGATCAATGGGAGCACCATGATCGCCAAGATGAACCCTGCGGCCAGCATCCCAATGCCAAGCGGGGGGCCTTGGAAGAGTGGGAGGAACCCCAAGGTATGACCGAGGAAGGGCTCGACCGTCCTGCGCAACCACGGTGCGAGGACAAGCAACCCCCAGAGGCCATAGATGACGCTGGGGATTGCAGCCAGCAATTCGATCAGAAAACCGATGGGGTTCCGGATCCAGGCTGGGGCTAACTCTGCGAGAAAAATCGCGACCCCAAGCGCCAGAGGGACAGCGATGAGGAGAGCGAGCAGCGCGGAAGCGACGGTCCCGTAGAGAAATGGCAGGGCGCCGAAGACTCCCTGGACCGGATCCCACGTGCGTCCCACGAAGAACCCCAGCCCAAAGACGCCGATCGCGTGCGCGCTCGCGCGGACCATCGACAGCACCATCCCGGCCATGACCACCAAGACTGAGGCGGCCATCGCACCTGCGAAAAAACGGAATAGCGCATCGCCGCGGTTCACCGCGCGAACCGGTTGAGCGCGTGGAACGGTACTCGCCAATCCTTACCTCAATAAACGCAGCGGTCACCGCCGCTTGGTTCGGGAGAGGTTCCGTTTGGGACCTTGTGAACCCCCCTCCCGAACGTGCGGTGCCGAGTTCTAGCTCGCGGGGAGGGGCGCCCTCCCCCAGGACGGTGGATTACTGACCACTCGACGTGAGAATCGGCTGATCCTTGAACGTAATGCTTTGGAGCGTCCGTTCGACGCGCTGGACTAGCTCCTTCGGTAAGGGCGCGTATAAGAGCGGGGCCGCATACCGCTGCCCGTCATGGATCGCCCACCACATGAACCGCGCGAGTGCCTCGCCCTTGGCGCGATCCTGCTGGTCCTGGTAGACAAGGAGCCAGGTGAACCCCGTGATCGGGTAGGCTTGCGCGCTTGGGGCGTTGGTGATGAAGATTCGGTAATCGGGGGGAATCTGCTTCGCGTATGCGGCAACCGCCGCGGTCGTCGCCGACAAACTCGGCGCCACAAAGGTCCCTGCGCGGTTGCGCATGACCGCCGAGGTCATGTGGTTCTGCAGCGCGTAGGCGAGTTCCACATACCCAATCGCCCCGTTCTGCTGCTTCACGATCCCGGCTACGCCCTCATTGCCCTTCCCCCCAACCCCCACCGGCCAGTTCACCGATGTGCCTTCCCCGACCTGTCTCTTCCACGCTGGGCTCACTTTGTTGAGATAGTTGGTAAAGATGGTCGTCGTCCCGCTTCCATCGGAGCGGTGGGCAATGAGGATCGGCGCGTTCGGCAACCGCAGGGAGGGATTCAGCGCGACCAGCCGTGGGTCATTCCACTGGGTGATCTTCCCCAGGAACATGTCCGCGAGGACCTCGCCCGTCAACCGCATCCCGGTCGGCACGCCGTCGAGATTGTAGATGATGGCCTCGGCTCCAGCAACGGTCGGAATGTGCAAGATCTTGCGCCGCGCGCCAGCCAATTGTTCGTCGGTCATGGGGCCATCGCTCGCCCCAAAGTCCACTGTCCCCTCCACGACCTGGCGGATCCCGCCTCCCGACCCGATCGACTGATAGTTGATCCGGACGCCTTTCTCCTGCGCATAGACATCGAACCACTTCGAGTAGAGCGGGAACGGGAACGTCGCGCCAGCTCCGGTGAGTTCCACGCGGCCTTGGCCGGACACGGGCCCGCCGGTAAGGGACACCAGCAGGGCAGCAATCATCACGAGCAAGTACCCTCTCCGCATCTGTCGCCTCCGAGAACCTGTGGTCTTGCCATCCTGCACGGACATCACCTCTTTCTCTAGTCTCACCTTATCTCGTGGGGTGCAAGTCGGCGTGAAGAGACCGCAAAGCCTCTGTGAAGGACACGCGAAGGTGACGCGAGGCGGTACCAGCTACAGGCGCTATGGTACGTGCCGAGGTCAGCCCGGACGGGCCGAGGCGAGCCGGCGGAGCCGTCCTGGACGGCTACCTACCCATTCAGGTCGAGGCGGTAGCCGACGCCGCGCACCGACACGATGCGGACTCCGCTGTCATGCTCGATCTTCTTGCGTAACCAGCCAATGTGGGTGTCCAGCGTTCGCGTGTCGCCAAAGTAGTCGTCTCCCCACACTTCTGAGAGGAGCCGTTCCCGGCGCACGACCTTGCCCTGGTGGCGCAGGAGGAGATGGAGCAAACCAAACTCCTTGGCCGACACCGGCACGGGAGCCCCGCCCACCGTAACTTCATGCCGTTCGACGTTCATGCTCAAGTGCCCGGCGACCAGGGCGTCTTCCGCCCCTGCTCGAACGAGGATCGTCTCCAGCACGTTGGCGATGTCTTCGCATCGATCCGTGCTTCCCTCCAACGTCTCACAGATGTCTTTCCACTTGATAATGTCCTTCGCGGTCGCCCGCCCGGCAAAGAGGGCTTCAATGGCCTCGCGCAAGAGGTCATCCCCCCGATTCTCCAGCCGGTGCAGGTTACGCGTGTGCGGAAATACGTCACGCATCGCACGGAGCTGGGCGATCGCCTGGCCCAGTTCTTGCGCGGACTCCAAGACGAGCCGCCCCATCTCCCGCGCGGCCGGGATGACCCGCCGAATTCGGTGAATCGCGAGTCGCGCGGCGGCGGCCTCGACCGCGTCCAGGACATCGTCGAGGTACCCGGTCAGGGCTTTGAGCGCGTCCGGGTCGACCTCGGCGGCCCGCGGTGCCATGAGGAGTTCAAAGAGGTCCCGGGCAATGGCGTCGCCCTTGTGCTCAAGGTCACGGATTTCTTGCCAAGTCTGCACAAACGGCGCCCGCTCCTCCAGCGCCGCCACAAGGGCCCGCGCCGCCTCAAGGATTGTGCGCGTTAGAGCCTCGAGCAGGTCGAACGTCTGCTCCCGCGGTGTGGCGCGGGTGGGTTCGTTCACCGGGGAGTCTCCACGGGCATGCTCGGTCAAAGATCCAGTGACAGCATAGCATGCCCGCTCGAAGGACACCCAAGAGAGGGCGTCCGCGAGGATCGACAGGTCGGCGAGCACCGCCGAGCGATCATACCGTCGCCAGAATGCGGGCGCAGGCGATGTCCCGCGCTCCGCCTTCCGCGTCCCTGACACTCAAACTCCATAGCCCCAACTCGACGCCTTGGGCCAGCGCCCATGCCCGCAGGCGCTGTCGATCGAGGGATGTTTCTGCCGCCAACTGATCCAGCCGACGAGCCATCCGCCGGCGGGGGTCGGACGCCGCGAACAGCGCCTCCCGACGGTCACGGAGCAACGGGCCGAGGTCAAACGCAGGATCACCAACAAGCGGCTTCGGATCGATGGCCAGCCACGGCTGCCGTTGCCCCGCCAAAATGTTGCCTTGATGAAAATCTTGATGGAGGAGAACCTCCCGACCGCCCCCGGTCGCGAGCTCGCCGAATAGTCGCGTCGCCTCCTCGGCCAGGCGGGCCTCGAAGGGCTGCCCGAGGATCGCAAACTCCCGCTCGACCGTCACGGCCCATTCGGCGGCACGGTCCCTCGCACGATCGAATGGATGCACACTCGACACCTGCGCCCCCCAGAGCTGCCGGAGCACCCCCACGGCCATGGAGTATGCCTCCATTTCGTCCGGCACCTCCAACAGTGACGTTCCAGGCAGGCACCGCTCCAGCAACAAGGCACATCGCTCCTCCTCGGCCGCCAAGACCCGCACCGCGCCACGCCCGTTATAGAGGTGGAGCGCCGTCGCCTCGTGGGCGGTCTCTCGATCGCGGACGCTGATCTTGAAGACGGCCGGCGTCCCATCCGCGCGGGTCGCCGGCGCGACAAACCCGACGACGCCACCGGGGTCAAACGCGCGCTCAACCCGTATGGCCCATCGGTCCTCGAATTCCGCAACCACCCCGGGGAGCTGGTTGAGCCACGCCTCCCCTGCCACGCCGAGACGCGCGATCGTGAGCTCGCGCAGGGGCTGAGGGATGAAGAAATCCCCCCGAGGCGGACCGCCGCGGCTCATCGAAAGACCCAACGGCTCGCGCTCCGGGTGAAACTCCGCTCCAACCATGCGAACGCTACGCGAGGCCGAAGGGCGTAGGTCACTTGACCAGGCGTGTTCGGCTCAAGTCGCCATTGGTATTTCGCCTCGTACACCTCGGCGATTCTCGTGAAGTTTGCCGGATTGGTCACTTCTTCGGCGACCCCTTCGAGTACGACGACGTCTTCACCGCTCTCAAGGTGCACGATGAGTTCAGGGTTCGCGCCCAGGTTGCGCCCCTTCTGGGAACTCCGGTCGGTCGCAAAGTAAAAGGTCTCCTCAAACCACACCCCCCAGACGGGCATCGCGTGCGGTCGTCCATCGGGACGGGTCGTCCCAATCCAGTAGTTCCGAGACGTCGCTAAGCGCTCGGTGAGTTCACTCCATGCGCGCGTGCCGTCAAGGTCCTTGGCGAGACCGTAACTGCGGGGCATGCGGGGGCGGCTCGCCTGACCTGCCGCGGTATGGCGGGCGCCCCTTTGGGGAATCTTCTTGCGCTTCGGGGTTGACGTCATCTGGCTCACCTCTTCACGCGCTGACTCGTCGATGTCAGTGGATTGCGCCCGCGCATGGCGGCGGGTCGAGCACTAGTGTGAGTACACGGCTCCGCTTACTCGACCCCACCCTGCTTCCGCACCAGGTCAGCGATCGCCGCCTGCCCTCCTTTGAGCGCGGTTCCCAGCGGAGTCGCTCCGTCCTTCTGGCGGGCGTTCACATCCGCACCGTGGTCGAGCAGCAGCGTGATGACCTCCGCCCGCCCCTCAGGCGCCCGCCATCCAGTGACCGCGACATGAAGTGCCGTGGTCGCCATAGCGTTCTCCGAGATAGCACGGACGTCAGCCCCGCGCGCAAGGAGAAGCCGGAGGATCTCGACGTGCCCTGCGTAGGCCGCAATCTGAACCGCCGTCCACCCATCTGGACTGTACGCGCGGAGCAAGTCGGGGAGCGCCTCGAGCATCTCCGCTAGCCGCGCGCCATTGCCATCCCACATTGCGGTCATGAACCGGTCAATCGGCACTTGCTGTAAGGCCCGGAGGTATTGAATCTGCCCAGCGTGATAGCTGTCGTGCGTGAACGCGTGCATGAGCCGCGGGGCAAGCGGCTGTGGTCGACTCGCCTGCTGAAACCACTGGACCGATTGCAGGAGATCTTCCTCGCCGAGCGCCGCCAGACGCCGATGAAACTCCGCGTGCAGGTCGAACAGCTGTTGCACGTCCGCGTCCCAAGCGGCTTGATCGCCGCTCGCCTCTTGCCAGTCGCCCAGCGTCAATTGCTGGAAATCGGGTTTGTCGCCGCTCCAGGCCTCCAAGGTACCTTGCTTCCAACGAATTAGGTGACGGACAATTTGCCAGATGGAGTGCCGCTCTCCAGATGGCTTCCAGGCCGCCTGCGTTGCGGTGAGACCCTTGACCGCGTTCCCCAGTGGCGGCTGCCAGGCTTCACGTTCGAACGTGTGTTGCAGATGGTCGATCAGTAGCTCCTTGATCGTACCCATGCGCATCCCCCCTGCTCATTCGGCGAGATGAAAAGCCTCACTACGCTTCCTCCAAAGCAAACCCGTCCGGTCTCTTGAGAAAGCCACGATCCTCGCGCCCGCGGTGCCCTGGGTGGCCGGGCGCAGGGCCACTACCATGGATCGGGGCAACGCGGGAGTGTGCAGGACCCCAGGATCAGCACCCGAAAGGAGGGCATCGTATTACTCTCGGTGCGTTCGCTGTTCCATCACGGGGACGAGCAGCCATCTCGCGGCTGCCTCGCGCTCCATCTTCGACCCGAGGACCGATGCGCCTGTCAATTACGGTGATCCCCAAAGCCTCCGGGACGCGCATCGCGCAAGTGGGGCCCAATGCCTTCCGCGTATCAGTACCCGCCCCGCCGGAGGGCGGCCAAGCGAATGCTGCCGTCCTTGCCGCGCTGGCAGAGCACTTCGGCGTTGCCCGCTCTCGAGTGCGGATCGTGCGGGGGGGGAAGAGCCGAAGCAAGCTCATCGAGATCGGCTAGCTGAACTTGCCGGTGGAACCTGACGACTTTCGGGTGCGCAAACTGGGTATGAAAACGATAGAGCGAGAGCATGGCGACCTGGGAATACGGAGCGCTCCCCTACTGGACGCCCAAGGCAGCACATGCACGGCGTCTCCGCGGTTCGGCGTCCCTTGTCCGCACGGCCGCGGTTGGCGGGCTGGTCCTCGTGCTGGTGGGCACATCGCCGTATTGGATCGCGCGAGTTAGTCCACAAACCGGACAACAAGTAGGGCACCCTCAGATCGCCCAGTCACCTCTCCCGGGAAAACCCCCTACCATCTCGTCGGTGCGGCGCGCGGTCCCCACGCGGACGGCTCCGCCCCGCCGGGCTCAGCAGATGCGACCCTCGGCGCGCGCCGGGGGATTCGTCGTCAGCTTTGGGAATTTCTCCCATCGGGCACCAGCTGAGGCGCATGCCCGGACGGTACGCAGCAAAGGCTATCACGCAAGCGTCGCCCAGGTGGGGGGATCATTCCACGTCTTGAGCCACGCCTATCATGATCGGACCAGTGCGGAGTTCTGGTCGAAAATCTATGGATCGATTGGCTTACAGACGCGAGTGCTCCCCCTCAGAGCAGGCACCGCGACCCAAACCGTCGACGTGCGTCCCTCGCGCAATTTGTAGCAGCACCCCTGCTTGGCGCGGGGGCACTCCTCCCTCCAGCCTATCGCCGGTCACTTTGCTCCTCCCCGGGTCAGACCTCGCGCGCAAGTTGCTCGGGACTGGCATCAAAGTTCTCTGAACCTAGTGCTTTCCGATGCTACCACGCACACCCGCAGGAAAGAGCCGCACGGACATGGAAACGAACGGAATCACAACAGCCTGGTCTCACCTCCGACGGCATCACGAACACTGCCGTGGCGAGGTGACGGAACATATCGCACCCTAACACACGTGCCTAGCGCAGGGACCTAGCGATCCCTCGGACCCTGTCCCCCTGCGGGGTTCCATGCATCGCTGCGGAATCCATTGGAACGCGCGGGGATCCAAGTGGTACACGACCGAGGCAGTTGGCCAACACTTCCCCACCGAAGCTTCGCGTGCGCTTGGCCTCGCGAATCGTCCCGCCAGGGGGTGCCAACGGTGGACGGGGTGAGGCCCCTGGGCGAGCGCAGGTGGCCCGTGGGTGCCCTGTCGTGAAGACCGTCGGCCAGATAACCCCCAAGAAACCAGTCACAATGCCTCCCGACGCTATTGTGTCCGTCGCGATCCAGACCATGCTCAAGCACCGGGTCGGCGAAATCCTTGTCGTCGACCGGGGCCAGGTCGTCGGAATCGTCACGGCCAGGGACCTGCTAGGCCAAGCGCACTACCGGGCTCTCGCCGACGTCATGACGACAAACGTCGCGACCGTCGCGCCTGAGGCGCCGGTCACGGCCGCATACGCGCTGATCGAAGAGCGCGGGGTGGATCGCCTCCCCATCGTCGCGGAGCGCGGGCTCGTGGGCATCATCACGCGATCGGACATCCTCCATGAACTCGGTCGCCTCACCGATCCGCTCACGGGACTCCCCTGGCCCGGGTTGTTGCGACAGCAGGCCGAAGACCAACTGCGAAAAGGGGAGGAGATCGTCATCGTCTTCATCGATCTCAACCACTTCCGACAAGTGAACAGGCGGTTGGGCCACGTGGTGGGGGATCGGGTCATCGTCGCTGTCGCTGATGCGCTGCAACGCTTGACGAACCCGAAGGTGGATCTCCTCTGCCGCTATGGCGGCGACGAATTTGCGATTGTCACCACACGGCGCGCGGAAGACGCCGAGGCGCTGGCGGAAGCGGTCGTGGCGACCATCAAGGACCTCTCGCTCCCTGAGATGCAGGGACTCTCCGTGGCAGCGGCGATCGGCCTCGCGGGTGGGAAACGCCTCATGGAGCGGACTGACGCGTATCCGAGTGCGACGGTCGACGATCTCCTCACGTTGGCCAGTCGCGCTTCGTCGACGGCCAAGCAGCTAGATCGACCGTTTCTCCACGCGCACGCAATGCAAGAGGTGGAAGCTCTGGAGCGCGGGGCGATGGAGGATGAGCCTCGCCTCCGGCTGGCCCGGACTGCGACCACGGTCCAAGATGATCGTGTCGCGGCCTCCGTCGAACTCCAACACGACGGCCAGCACTACCGGGGTGAAGCTGAAGGCCCGGCGCTCGATGGCGGAGTCCTCCGGGTCACGGCCCTGGCAGCTGTGAATGCGTTGGCTCAACTCTTACCAACTCCCACTGCGCTCACCGTGCAGGGCATCGGCTATGTCTCCTTACCGCCTGGCGATGCGGTGAGTATCGCCCTCTTGCTCCAAACCCCCACCGGGCCGGAAACGCTTGTCGGGATCGCGCCCCACATCCGATACCGCCCTGATGCGGTCGTCCGTGCTGCGCTACGAGCCATCAACCGCCGGCTCACAATCTTGCTGCCCCGACCCGCGGCTTAACAGCTTACTCTCCGTCAACAACGGCGGCACCTTCCGGTCACGTCCATCTGGGCGTCGTGCCTCGATCATGCTTTGCTCGCTTCGGGCTTTGCCTCGCGCGCCTGTCATCGAATAGCAGAACAGGAACGAGCAAAACGGCGTCCAGAGTCATGAATAGAAGCAGAAACCCATTTATGGGCCAAATCGACCTAGGATGGCGATTCGATAGGACCAAGACCCGCTCCAAGGCGGTGGCACGAGGCTTGCTAGGTGGTCCCTCAAACGGACCAACGCAGACCGTGCCACTAGGGGCACCGAGCAGGGTCATGGGCTACCGAGCGACCGACATGGATGGGCAGACGGCCAGGGTCTCCCCCGTGGCTACGTCCCGCCGACCTACAAGGCTGGCGCTCGTTCTCGCGACCTTACTGCTCCTACCGCTCGGACTCCTGACCCGCCCGGCCACCGCCGATCCCGTTCTCATCCCCCTCGACGCGATCGGTCGCGTGCTCGATAGCGACAACCAGTTCAAGTGTACGGGGTTCATCATCGCGTCGATCCATCGCACCACACCCGCCCCGTCGGCCCGGTACTCGGATACCCTCACTGGCTGGTACGAAAACACGCTTATCACGGCCGGCCACTGTCTCGAGTACGCGAAGTACTTCACCAGCAAGGACGGTCAGACCCATCCCATCCAGACCATTGTCGGGTTCTCGGATCACACCCACGGGTATGATATCCTCATCGCGAGGTTCAACACCGTCGCCGCATTGCCGGCCTTGGAACCCGCCTATCACCACCCGCTCAACGCGGGGGACTCGCTCATGCACATCGGGTATGGACGGACCGCGTTGCAGATCAACGTGAACCCGTTCGTGGGGTATAGCGACCGGGGCGACCTCGTGGTGGACGGCATCAGCGGCCCCGGCGATAGCGGGAGTCCCATTCTACTTCCGGGCACGCGGAAGGTTGTCGGGATTCTCCATTCGGGCACGGTCGACGTCCCGGACGAAGGCCGTGGCAACCCGTACTACTGTCTGTTCCAATCCTGCGCATCCACTCGCCCGTACTACGCGACGCCCATCGATCGAATCGAAAGTCTGGCGCGCTGGTAGGCGGGCATTCCCTCCGTCGAGCACTCGCTTCGCCAGGCGTTCTCCACTCCAATGCACTCGGGCCATTTGAAAGACAAGACCCGCCGATGTCGACGATGGTGCTTCAGGACTGGAGAAGGACGAACTGTCGGCTAGTGTCCTTTGGGGTCATTATGCGAACCCAAGCTGCCGTCAAACGCCGAAGTAGTCGATGACACCCCAATGCCGGGTCAACCGCCCACCCCTTGACGTCTGGCAAACGGAACTGCGCGCAAGAATTCAATCCTGGTGGCTGCTTCGTGGGTTCGTTCTGAATCCTTTCCAGGGCTCGCCATTCGGCATGTAGAAACCCATCGCAACGAACCAAATCAGCCGCTCGGGGGTGCGATGCAGACCCGTAGACTCGGCAAAGACGGACCCATCCTCTCGGTTCTCGGATTGGGGACATGGGGGTTCGGCGGAGCAGGAGGATTTGGATTCGGACCTGTTGACGATGCGGAATCCATCACCACCCTCCATCACGCGGTCGAACGGGGCGTCAACTGGATCGACACTGCAGCCGTCTACGGCTTGGGCCATTCAGAGGAGGTCGTGGGACATGCTGCGAAATCCTGGCGGGTCGGCGAAGACGTATACATCTTTACCAAATGCGGGCAGAATTGGCACCAGGCTCCCGACACCCTGATCAGAGACCTACGACCGGCATCGATCCGGTCTGAGTGCGAGCAAAGCCTGCGGCGGCTCGACGTCGAGCGTATCGACCTCTTTCAGTTCCATTGGCCGGACAATGCCACCGGCACGCTCATCGAAGACTCTTAGGCGACCATGGTTGGATTGATTCTAGAGGGGAAAGTCCGCTGGGGCGGTGTCTCAAATTTCGGGGTTGATCTCCTCACTCGATGCGACTCTGTTCGCCATCCCGATGCGCTACAATGCCCTCTCAACCTGACCAATCAGACCGCCCGTGACGAGATCATCCCGTGGTGCCAATCTCATGGCACAGGGGTCATTATCTATGCCCCTCTCGCCTCGGGCTTGTTGTCGGGAGCGTTTGATCGTCGTCGAATCGAGAACCTCCCCGCCGATGATGGGCGCCGTCGCCTCCCACGGTTCAACGAACCTCATCTTTCACGCACTCTGGTGTTAGTCGATCGGTTGAAACCGGTGGCTCGGCAGCTCGGCCTGAATCTTCCTGCACTCGCTGTCGCATGGACATTAACGATCTCCGGGGTCACCGGAGCCATTGCCGGTGCCCGGCATCCACATCAGGTTGACGGCTGGCTCCCTGCCGCTGAGGTCCGTCTCGATAACGAGACCCTGTCCGCGATCGATCGCACGGTCCAAGAGGTCAACACCCAGTGACGGTCAAAAGACTTGTTTCACAAAGGTGGAGGGAGCGCATGAGTGGTGAACACAGCGTCGCGGATGTCAAATCTCAAACGACTGCTGTCCGAGCAACGCCTGGACGGTATCTTGATTGGCAATCTGACAACGCCCCGATATCTGACCGATTTCACGGGCTCTATGACAACACCGCGTCCGAGGATTTGGGAGTGCGGCTCACCACTTCTCGCCAGAACAGTTCAAACTGCGCCTTGTTCCACCGGGCCAAATCATCCCCCGCGCTGATCGAGAAGCCCTCGAGGGCAACTGAGCCGCGATAGGCGGACAACGCTGTGAGTACAACCGCCGAGACATGTCGCTCACATGCCCCCGGGACGGCGGGACCAACTCGGCGTCCCTCCTTATGGGTAGTGCCGCGCGGAGGGCCTAGAGTCCTTCGGCGATCGCTTCCAATCGGTGGCAGACATCCTGGAGGAACCGGGCACCCGTGGCCCCATCGACGACACGGTAATCCAGCGCCAGCGTCAACTCGCAGATCGGGCGCACTTTCACAGTGTCGCCGACGACCCACGGGCGGGAGCGGACCGCCCCCAAGGCCAGCAAGGCAACCTGCGGGGGAGTAATCGGGCCGGTGAATTGCTCGACCCCGAACATCCCAAAGTTCGCAACTGTGAAGACCCCATCGCTGAAATCCGCCCGCTGAAGCGCGTGCTCTCGCGCGCGCACGGTGAGATCTTCGAGCTCGCGGTGAATCGTCAAGAATCCCTTGCGGTCGGCATCGCGCAGAACGGGAATGAGCAACCCTTCGGGAGTATCAACCGCAACCCCCACGTGGATCGCTTCGTGCACCATCACCGCCTCGCCGGCAAAGGAGGCGCGGAGCACCGGATGGGCCCGCAACGCCCTCGCAGCCGCCCACACTGTAATCGCCGTGTAGGAGGCCTGCCCGCGGACGACCGCGCCGGAGAGATCGACGGGGCGATGCAGGTAGATGAGCGGGATTTCTGAGACGCCCCCGAGCAGGGCCTGCATGTTGGTTCGACGGGTGTCGGCCAATGCCGCGGGCGTCTGTGTGGGGCGGGCTACCTCACTCCGCACATCCGCCTCCGTCACACTTCCTCCAGGACCGCTCCCAACGACTGTGGACAGATCAATCCCTTCTTCTCGTGCCACCCGTCGGGCGGCGGGCGTCGCGGCCACCGGATCCGCTTTGGCCGACACTGGAGCGGGCGGGAGCACAGGAGCCACCGGGGGCGTCAGGGGAGGGGCAACGGGCATCAAGGGGAGCGGGGGTGGGCTCGCGGGAACGTCCTCTCCCGGCGCCACAATGTAAGCAATCACCTCTGCGACCGGGATCACCGCCCCCGGTTGCGCGCGGATCCCCCGCAGGACTCCGGTCGCAGGGGCTTCGACCTGCATCTCGACTTTATCCGTCATGATCTCGAGCAGAGGCTCATCCTTGCGGACATCCTCGCCCTCCTGCTTCACCCAGCGCACAATTGTCGCCGCTTCCATGGTCATCCCGAGTTTGGGAAGGATCACCGGGGTCGCCATCTCATCCTCGGACGAGCTCGCGGACGCCCGCAACGATATCTTCCTCTTGCGGGACCGCGGCACGTTCCAGCGTTCGGTTGTACGGAATCGGGCACTCCGCCCCCCCCAAGCGCAAGATCGGCGCCTGCAGGTAGTAGAACGCTTCCCCCTCGGCCAAGCTGGCGGCAATCTCCGCGCCGATCCCGAGCGTTTTTACGGCTTCGTAGACAATCGCCACTCGACCGGTCTTGCGCACCGAGTTCACGAGGGTCTCCACATCAAGCGGATTGAGTGTGCGCGGGTCCACCACTTCGACACTGATGCCGTCCGCCGCGAGCCGGTCCGCGGCGGCGAGTGCGCGCGAGACCATGATCGAGGTCGCGATGACGGTGACGTCGGTCCCCTCCCGTTTCACGTCCGCCACACCCAACGGTACCGGCATGGACTCTTCAGGGACGGGGCCGCGGAGGCGATAGAGCAGCTTGTGCTCGACGAAAATGGTGGGGTTGTTGTCCCGGATGCTGGCCAAGAGGAGGCCCTTGGCATCCGCGGGGGTGGAGGGGGCGACGACCTTCAAGCCCGGCACATGCGCGAGCCACGCCTCCAGGCTCTCCGAGTGTTGGGCCGCGGCGCCAGTCCCAGAGCCGCTGGGGGTGCGGACGACCATCGGGACCTGCGCCTTGCCGCCAAACATGTAGCGGATCTTCGCAGCCTGGAGGACTAGCTGCTCCATGCACAGCGTGATGAAATCCATGAATTGAATCTCCAGCACCGGGCGGAGCCCGGTCATGGCCGCGCCGACCGCGCACCCAGTGAGCGCCGCCTCGGAGATGGGCGTATCGCGGACCCGGTCCGGGCCAAATTGCGCCAGCAAGCCCTCGGTGACCCCGAACGCACCGCCGTAGACGCCGATATCTTCACCGAGGAGCACAACACGCTCGTCGCGTCCCATCTCTTGCGTCAGCGCCTCGCGCAACGCCTCTGCGTAACTCAACTCTCGACTCAACTGAGGATCCTGTGCGCCGGACTCGGTCACTTCTGTCCCTCCGACCTCGGACCGGGTGCCCCAACGAACTCCCGACCGAACAAGTTATGGCCTCCGTGTGGGGCGGCGCCGCGTCACACCCGGGCCCGTGGGAGCGTCGCGCGGTGGGGCGGCATAGACGCCTTCCAGGAGCCGTGCGGGATCTGGCTCGGGACTCGCCTCGGCAAACGCGACCGCGGCATCGACGACAGCGCGCGCTTCGGTTTCACACTGCTCGGCCGCAGCCTCATTGAGAATGCCCTGCCCCGCGAGAGCCTGCCGGAACCGGGCGATGGGATCACGCCGTCGCCACTGGTCAACCTCGTCGGCTGTCCGGTACCGCTGCCGGTCGCTCTTGCTGTGCCCCTTAAAGCGGTAGGTCACACATTCCAACAACGTTGGCCCGGCCCCGCCCCGGGCCCGTCCCGAGGCCGCGACCGCGGCCCCATAAACGGCAACCACATCCATCCCGTCCACCGTCATGCCCGGGATCCCGTACGCGTACGCGCGATCGCTGATCCGCTCGACCCGCATCGCCGACTTGACGGACATGGACATCGCGTACTGATTATTCTCGCAGATGAACACCACGGGCAAGTTCCAGATCGCGGCGAGGTTCAACGACTCATGGAAGGCCCCTTCGTTCGCGGCACCATCCCCGAAGAACGCCACACAGACCTGGGGCGTCTTGCGCAATACGATGGACAATCCCACGCCGGTGGCAATCGGGAGCCCGCCCGCGACGATGCCGTTCGCGCCTAGGTTCCCGTGCTCGACATCGGCGATGTGCATGCTGCCGCCGCGCCCATGACAGTACCCGGTTTCCTTCCCCAAGAATTCCGCCATCATCAGTCGCACATCGGCCCCCCGAGCCAAACAATGCCCGTGCCCGCGATGGGTACTCAGGATGTAGTCGTCAGGGGTCAAGGCGGCGCACACTCCCGCGGCGACGGCCTCCTGTCCCAGGCTAAGATGCATAGTCCCGTGAACCTTCCCCAACGCAAACAGTTCATCGGCCTTCTCTTCAAACGCGCGGATGAGCACCATGGTGCGGAACATGCTCACCAGCTGGTCGGGGGGGAGCGTGAGGGAACTCATGCGCGTTTGTCCAAGGGGCTGTCGGCGAGGTGCAGGACCGCGCGCGCGGCCGCCACGTCGGTGACAAGGACCTTGACCAATCCCCCACGAAGGGCCCCGGCGATGGCAGACGCTTTCTCCACCCCGCCGGCCACCCCGATGACGGTCGGTATGCGCCGCAGATCGGCGAGGTCGACCGCAAGAATGCGCGCCTCGAGGATCGGATCGACCGGGAGCCCCTCGGCGGTGAACGGCCGGGTACAAATATCACCGACGGCGCCTCGCTGACGCAAGGTCCTCACATCCTCCGGCGAAAAGTATCCACTCTCAATCAAGGTCGAGGATCGCCCCAAGCCTCCAATACCCACGAGTGCCACCTCCACGCATCGAGCACGGTCAAGCACGGCGCGAATCGGGGGCTCCGACAGCAGCGCGGCGCGCACCGTCTCTCGCGCAACGACCGCGGGCGCATGTAGGAGCTGCACGCGGCCGTGATAGGCTGCCGCCAACCGACGTGCGAGGTCGTTGGCATGAATCTCCGGCGTGATCTGGCCAAGCCCACCCACGAGCGGGACAACCGCCAGACCCAAGCGACGGGACCGCACGTGGTCGACCAGGGCGGCGAGCGTCGTCCCCCACGAGATCCCGACCCGTTCCCCACCCTTCAGCACCCGTTCAAGGTAGTGTGCCGCGGCGCGACCCAGCGCGTCTCGTATGGCCGCAGGGGACGTGCCGAGCGTGCGAACGACCACCACGTCGCGAACCTGGAAGATTCGTTCAAGCTCTCGCGCGAACTGGTGCAGCCTGTCCTTGGGCGGAATGACATCAATCCGGACGACGCCGGCCGCCCGCGAGCGACGCAACAACCGGGAAATGGTTGGCCGCGAACACCCCAACCGGTCCGCAATCTGCTGCTGCGTAAAATCACGCAGGTAGTAGAGCTCCGCGACCTTGGCCATTAACCCTTGGTCGTCGTCCACGTTCACGCTCTGCATACCCTGATGAACACCCCCTGAGGCGCCTCCCGACCCGCGCAGGGCGGCGCTGGCGTCGGTGATTTGCGAGCTGAACAAACGTGCACGCAAGGAAAGAGTGTGCACGCGTCTTCGCCTTCCCTCTGGCCCCACTCCTGCAAGAACCGGGAAAGATCTGTTCCTGTATACTTCACGTCCAGTGACGGCCCCAAAACACCTGCAGGTTTGTCTTCGTGTATTTCATGTTCTAGCTTTTGGCTCTTCACAGTTTCAGTTTTTGGCTCTTCACAACTTCTTCACATCTCTCGATGACAAACGTTAGATCGGACCTGGTGCGACCTGTTGACGAGGAATCGACTTTCTGGTTGTAACAAACAGTTTGTCGTGAGTACATTTCGCGCACATGCAAAAGGGCTGCCCACGAGCGTTGCCGAATTTGGGGCCGTTATGCTTGGACCGAAACCGTCTGCAACTCCTCCGTGGCTCAAGCGCCTTGGGGGACGAATCCGCCAAGCGCGACGCGTGCGCGGGTTCACGCAAAGTGCCGCGGCGGGCCCGCACCTCACCAAGAGCTTCATCAGCTTGTTGGAGTCGGGGCGCACCTACCCGTCAGTGGCCACCCTTGTCGCGCTGACAGACCGCCTCCAGTCGTCTCTCGCACTGTTGCTCCTTGACGAGGCCCAACTCCCTCGCGAGACGGCTCTCACACTGCTCGCTTTGGCTCGCGGGTGGGGCGCCGCTGACCCCACGAACGCACGCGTCGACCCGCTGCTAACGGCGGTGGACGTGCTCGCCGAGCACGCGGACGGCCTCCGCATCGAGACGCTCCTCACGCGTGGCGACCTCGCGCTGCGCCACGGCGAACCTAAGGCCGCAGAGCGGTGGTTCAACGATGCGCTGAACGAGGCGCGCGAGCGACACGAGCGCAGCTATGAGCCTCGCGCGCTGATGCGGATCGCCGCTCTCGCGCTCCAGCGGAATGATCGACCGACTGCGCGCCGTCGACTTGACGAAGCGCTGCCGTTGTTTCGCGCCACGCGGACGCTCCGTTCGGTCGACGGCTGCCAAGCCATGATCCTACACGGTCGTCTCTTGATCGTCGAAGGGAAGCAAGGACGGGCGCTCCGCGTCCTGGAGGAAGTCGTCGACACTGCGGGCCGTCACGACCTCCCGCTCCTCCAAGGACAAGCGCTGCAATGGGTGGGCCAGATCCAGAGAGACTCCGGTCGACTCGAACGCGCGCTCGAGACGCTGCGGCGGGCCAAGGATGCCCTCATCCATGCAGGCGAAGGGCTCGATCTGGCGCAAGTGCTGCATCGGCTCGGTACTCTGTCCCGGGACGGCGGCGATCTGGAGGAAGCGCAGACGCACTTTCAACACGCGCTTCGCATTCAGCAGCGGATCGGCGCTTCAGCCGAGCGGTCCGTCACGCTGAATGACCTCGCACAACTCGAGATGAGCCGGGGACGGCTCACCAGCGCCCACCAAGCGGCCACCGACGCATACGAACTGGCGTCGACGTTGCGAGACTGCATCCAACAGGGACGCGTCCTCGTGACGTTGGCGCGCATTGCCAAAGCCTACCACCGGTGGAAAGCGGCCGCCGCACATCTTCGCGAGGCGGTCGAGCAGTTCAAGAAGGCGAAACACCCCGACGCGCTCGCGGACGCCGCCCGCGAACTGGGAATGCTCCTGAAAGAGCGGGGCGAACACGCCGAAGCCGCAGATTACCTCGCTATCGCCCTCTCCGCCGAGCGCGAGACCCACTAGCAAGGGGTCCTCTCAGCGTTTACGGTATAATCAGCACGACGGAGGGGTGCCCCGAATTGGCAAGGGACCGGTCTCGAAAACCGGCGGGGCGCAAGCCCCTTGTGGGTTCGACTCCCACCCCCTCCGCCATGAGATCCGCATCATCGCACCTTCCCTTGACCCCGACGCGGACCACAGGAGGAGTGAAAGATGAGCAAAGTACGGGTACTGGTTGGCACACGCAAAGGGGCGTTTGTCCTGACGTCGGACGCAAAACGGGAACGGTGGGACGTCGGGGGTCCCAATTTTGCAGGCTGGGAGATCTACCACCTCAAGGGATCACCCGCTGACCCGAACCGGCTGTATGCGGCGCAGGGCACCGACTGGTTCGGGCAGGTGATCCAGCGCTCCAACGACGCGGGCAAGACGTGGGAGCCGGTGGGAAACAAGTTCGCGTACGACGGTGTCCCCGGTACTCACCAGTGGTACGACGGCACGCCGCACCCCTGGGAGTTCAAGCGAGTCTGGCATCTCGAACCGTCGCTCACTGATCCCGACACCGTATACGCCGGAGTCGAAGACGCGGCGTTGTTCCGCTCGACCGACGGCGGACAGACCTGGCAGGAACTCCCCGGACTTCGCGGCCACGGCTCGGGACCCCACTGGGCGCCAGGTGCCGGTGGGTTGTGCCTGCACACGATCCTGCTCGATCCGAGCAACCCCGGTCGGATCTTCATCGCCATCTCGGCTGCGGGCGCCTTCCGGACCGACGACACGGGCAAGACGTGGCGACCGATTAACCGTGGCCTCAGATCCCAACACATCCCCGACCCGGACGCTGAAGTCGGCCATTGTGTACACCGCATCGCGATGCATCGGTCGCGACCAGGTGTGCTGTTCATGCAGAAGCACTGGGACGTCATGCGCAGCAACGATGCCGGGGAGTCGTGGCACGAGGTCAGCGGGAACTTACCGACGGACTTTGGATTCGTGATCGACGTTCACGCGCACGAGCCGGAAACCATCTACGTGGTCCCGATCAAGAGCGACTCGGAACACTTTCCGCCGGAGGGAAAGCTGCGCGTGTATCGTAGCCGCACAGGCGGAAACGAGTGGGAGCCGCTCACGAAAGGGCTCCCGCAACACGACTGCTACGTCAACGTGTTGCGCGACGCGATGGCGGTCGACTCGCTCGATTCGTGCGGTGTGTATTTCGGCACCACGGGCGGGCAGGTCTACGCGTCGGCCGATGCCGGAGACAGTTGGGCCCCTATCGTCCGAGATCTTCCGGGCGTGCTTTCTGTCGAGGTACAGACCCTGCCATGATCCGGGTCATGCTCCCGCCACATCTGCGAACGCTGGCGGGCGTCCGCGGCGAAGTGAAGGTCGAGGTTGAGGGTCAGGCCACGCAGCGCGCGGTCCTCGACGCACTCGAGGCCCGTTACCCGATGCTGCGCGGGACGATCCGCGATCAGGTCACGCAACAGCGCCGACCGTTTCTGCGGTTCTTCGCCTGCGAGGAGGATCTGTCTCATGAGCTGCCGGACGCCCCGCTGCCCGACGCGGTCGCGTCGGGAGCGGAGCCGTTGTGGGTCGTGGGGGCGATCGCGGGCGGCTAGAACCACCTCCGCCCGAGTGGACTTCTCAAACACGTACTCGCCAAAGGAGCGGTCACAATGCAAGTGCATACGTATTTCCCTTTCAACGGGCAATGCGAGTCAGCATTCAAGTTCCACGCGCAGTGTCTTGGCGGCAACATCGACGCGATGCTCACCCGTGGTGGATGATCAACTGTGCGGGCTCACCATCCCGCACAGCACGCAGGACGGTCGGCATCAAAGTGAGGAGGGCAGAGAATGAGGCGGATCATTGTTTCAGAATTCGTGACATTGGATGGCGTAATGGAGGACCCAGGGGGAGCTGAGAAGTCCAAGCACGGGGGGTGGAGCTTTCAATTCTGGAGTGACGAAGCTGGGAAGTACAAGCACGATGAACTGTTTGCCTCAGATGCTCTCCTCTTGGGGCGCGTGACCTATCAAGGTTTTGCCGATGCCTGGTCATCCAGGACCGATGACGCGGGTTTCGCCGATAGAATGAACAACCTTCCTAAGTTCGTTGTGTCCGCGACCCTGAAACAGGTCGAGTGGAACAATTCACGACTGATCAAGGGGAACGTCGCGGAGGAAGTATCCAGGCTGAAGCAACAGGCCGGTCAGGACATCTTGATTGCTGGGAGTAGTCAGCTCGTACGCACGCTGATGCAAGATAACCTCATCGATGAGTATCGGCTCATGGTCCATCCGGTTGTCCTCGGGGGCGGAAAGCGCCTCTTTGCAGACGGGCGCCACACGACCTTGAAACTTGCAGGCACCAAGACGTTCAGTTCAGGCGTGGTCGTGCTCACCTACGAGCCTGTCAAGAGAGTGTCGTGATGGCTCTGTCCCTTTGACTTTCCTGTCGCGCGTGCGGGTCAGCCAGGTGAGTCGGAACTGCGGGTTGCATGGTCAACGGCATGGATGAAGTCCGGGTGGACCCCTATCGTCTGCGGCCGGTGATGAAATTTTAGGCGGCACCCTCTTCATCAGGAACGTTCTGAACGCTTCGGAGTGTCTCGTGGAGAGTGAGAAGCTGACCAGGTCGGACAATCTTTCCCTTGGTCCACATTCCGACCAGCCTTTCCTAACCCTTTGCGCCAGGGGGAAACTGCTCTTGCATGCTGAACTACCGCGGGATGGATCGCAACTGGCTGCGGTGGGCGCTATGGGCGGGGGGACTTCTCCTGGTTGGGTGGGTGCTCTCTCGCCTCAGCACGCTTGTTGCCATCACTGTGATCGTCGGCCTCGTGACTTTCCCCATCTTCCCTCTGGTGGATTGGCTCGAATCGCGGGTCCATCTCTCGCGCGGGGTGGCCGCCTCGGTCGCACTCTTGACAGTGCTGCTCACCCTCATCGTGGGGCTCTTGATCGTCATCCCCTGGATCGTCTACCAGGGTCAGCTGTTGCTGAGTATCGCCCCCAAAGGGATTGAAACCATTGCGAACGTGCTCGCGGGCTGGCAGGCGCGGGTGGCTGAACCGACCTTCCCTCAGGTGTTGCGCACCGCCTGGGAACGCGCGGGCGAGGGCGCGGTGAGTGCTGCGAACGCCACCGTCAGTCGGGTTGTGGATCTCGCCGTGAAAATCTTCGGCCAGGTCTACCTCGTACTGCTGCTCCCATTCATCGTGTACTTTGTCCTGCTCGACTATCGACGCACGCGCGCATCGATTCTCACGATGGTGCCCGAACCGACCCGCACGCAGGTTGAGGAGTTGCTGTCGAAACTCACCGTGTCGCTCCGGTGGGGGCTATGGGCGCAGGTCGTCGTCAGTTCGATCGTGGGAACGCTCACCGCGATTGGGCTGGCCCTTAGCGGAGTGCCCGGACCGCTCGCGATCGGGGTCTTCGCCGGGATCGCCGAGGCGATCCCCTACGTCGGTGGTTTCGCCACATACGGGGTGGTGCTGCTGGCGGCGGCTCCGCTGGGTGGAACGGTCTGGATCTGGGGCTTCCTCGTTGTCACCATTGTGAAGTTCCTCTCAAACATGCTCGTGCCGCTGGTCCTGGGACGGATGACCCGGACGCACCCGCTAGCCATCATCGCGGCCTTACTTGTCCTAGGGCAGGTCTTCGGACTCGTGGGGATGTTCTTCGCGGTGCCCGCGGTGGTCGTCATCCGCGAAGTGCTCGCCTGGCGACGGCCAGGTAGCATCGGACCGGAGCAGTCCTAAGGTCGGGACGCCACGCTCCGGCTCGGTGTTCCGTTCTCTATCCAAACGCTGGGTCATCCAGGCTTAGGGGGGCGCTCGAGAGTTGCGGGCGGGCCTCCAATCCGTTTGGCACCCGCCCCACAGTACTCAATCGGAATGATACGTCCCAGTCCGACTTGTCCCGGGTCGGCGGTGGTGCGGTGAGTTCCTACGCCGGCAGCTTAGCGTCGAGCGCGTGGGACAAGTCTGTCAGAACCCGCAGCGCCATCTTGGCCACCACAGGGTCAAAGAGGGTCCCCGCGCCCTCGAAGATGACCTGTAGCGCTTCCACGCGCATGAGCGGGCGGCGGTAGAGGCGGCGGGTCGAAGTCATGGCGTCGAAGACATCGGCGATCTGGACGATGCGGGTGAGCAGGTGGGGAAGATCCTTCGCCGCAAGCGGCGGGTATCCTGAGAGGTTGTAGTTGGCATGGTGCTCGAAGGCCACCACCATCGCCAGCCGCGCCAACCCCGGAAGGTCGCGCAAGGCGTGTGCGCCATAGATCGGGTGGCGCCTGATGAGCGCCATTTCGTCTGGAGTGAGCTTCCCGGGTTTATTGAGCAGCTCCTGCGGAATGCGCACCTTCCCGATATCGTGGAGGAGGGCGGCGAGCCCCAAGGTCATAAGGAGTTCACGACTGAGCTGCAGGCGCTCGCCGATCATGAGCGAGAGGACGCTGACGTTGAGCGAGTGGTGGTAGGTGTCCTCGTCGTAGTTCTTCAGCATCGCGACGACCGGAAGGGCGATGTTGTCCTCCGCGATGATGTCAATAAAGGAATTGACGACTGCCCGCGCCTTCCGGAGGTTGAGGGGCATGCCGATCGAGGCCTGGTAGGTCATCTCGTCCTGAACCCGTAACCCGGCGCGGTAGGCATCCTGGGGATCTGCCTTGGCTCTTCCCCCCTGGAACTGGCGGTGCCGCTCGTCTTCGCCCTCGCCGGGGCCCCGACCGGGGAGCGGGTCGAGTCCCGCCTCCATGCTCAGCCCACCGCTCCCAGCCACCCCGACCGCAATGCGCTGGACCTTGTGCTCCTTTAGGTAGACTTCCGCCCCGCCAATGCGCCGGACTTCCTTGGGGTCGAGGTTGAGAACCTCGATGAGATGGGTCAACTCCCACGCCGCGACCCCAGCATCAAGCCGCATGGCGCCAATCTCTCGCTCCTCAAACGCCAGGAGCAGCGGGTGGAGCTGGAGACTGTCCTCGAGCAGGACGGTATTCTCGAGAAAGAACGTGTCCTCGTGGATGAAGATCCTCAGGGAGGGGCGGTTGGTCAGCGCTCCTTGGAGGAGCTGATTGAGAGTCGCAAACGTCTCGGCGATGAAGGGGTGGGCCGGGCCATAGAGCGAGAGGTTCCGCCGCGCGCGGGAGATGATGTAGAGAATCTCGCCAGGTCTGGCCTTGGATCGGCGCAGTACCGTGCCCTCACTCCGCCACAGCACGGGGGCCTCCGCGGGGCTGCTCGGAGTCGGCGCCGGGCGCGCGAGAGGGGTGGGCGCGGGTGTCGGGGGCTGGTGGCTATCGCGGTTCATGGACCGCCGTCGACTCAATGGCATCAACCGCCAAGCGCGCTAGCCGACGCAATTCGCGGCCACGGCGCCCGAAGACGACGAGGGCCCTTGCATACTTCCGCAGGACGGGGAGAGCTTCGTGAGAACCGAGCCGTGCGATCGCCTCGATCACCGGTTGCCGGACAGCGAAGTGTCGGTTGAATGGATCGCGCCCCGCCAACTGGCCGAGCAAGCTCGGGAGGGCGGCCTCCATCCCTCGCGCGTCAAGCGATCGCAGCGCCCTGAGGCGGACAGTCTCCTCGGGGTCGTTGAGGAAGGTCCCAATCAACTTCTGCGCCTCCGCGGAGCCAATGCCCGCCAGCGCCTCGACCGTCTGGGCACGGACGCGGGGGTCGGTGTGGGCCACCAGGGGAGCGAGGTGGGGTATTCCCTGCGGCGCACGCACGCGACCGAGGATGCTGGCGATGTTCCGGACCAAGTACCACCGATTATCGCTCGCGAATCGCCCCAGTTCGTCCACGTGGTTTCGTCCGATGCGCACAAGAACATCACAGAGCATGGCGCGCATCCCCGCGCGGGGCTCCGTTCCCAGCGCACGGACGAGCGGGGTGAGCAGTCTATCGGGAATTACATCGAAACAGGCCTGGATCTGTCGCTCGACGGACGTCCCTCGTACCTCCCAAAGGGTGGCCAGAAGGCCATCAAGCAGAACCCCTCCCAACGCGCGGTCCAATAACCCGTTGATCGCCACCGATTGCGGACGGGGCGTTGATGCCAGCGTTTTGAGATCCACCAGAATGGCGCGGAGGAACGTGAAGTCATGGTGATCAGCCAACCACGACAGGTTCCGCAACAGAGCTTCGGAGACGTCTCGCAGGTCTTTCTCATCCAGCTCGGTGCCGAGAAGGTCGACGAGGGTCTTGATGGCTTCGCGACTGGAGCCCGCCTCGTCGATCCGCCGCGCCTCGTCGCCATAGCGCAGGAGCTCCCGATCGGAGACCGTGAGCTGACTCGTCTCAAACCTGGCGCCCGTCGGCTCGTCCGCAACTCGGTGGGGCGAGGGGAGCAGGAGTTCAGCCCATCCCTCTGTCAAGCGCACGGGGTTCCGCCCATCGCGGGCGAGGAGCGCTTCCAGAATCGAGAGCACGCTCTTCACTTTCGGCAAGTCGATCGCCCACCCACGGATCACCGCGGCGACCTGCTCGTCGATGTTGCCCCCATCCAACGACATGAACATGAGCTTGGCGATCTGCTCGCTGGAGAGGTGATCGAGCATGACTTGGACGGACACGTCCCCGGCGACCCCGGAGAGCAGGCTGTGAGCGAGCTGCGGACCGGGGGGAGCTTCCAGCTGAAGCGTCGCCTCGGCCAGGTTCGTATGGAGGGAAGGCTGCTGGTCAAACGGTTCGTCAAGGATGATCCGGTCGAGTGTCCTCACAGCTTGCACGAGTCGCGCGATGCGTCCCTCATTGGTTGCGTCGTTGAGCACCTCGCGAGTCAGCGCGTAGACATTCTGCAACAATTTGGCGACCTGGTCCGGCCCCGCGCGGAGGATGTCGACCGTGTGCTCCCGCTCCTGCGGGCTCAGCCGCCCGCGACCCAACAACCCGTAGAACGCGTTCAGCCCGAGGACCACGACATCCGCGTCGGCAGGCAGGGCCAGCTCGGCGATCTCGATATCCCATACACCGGATTCCTGCAGGAGACGCTGAACGCCCCCCGCGGCTTCAAGCTGGGCGCGTTCCATACCGACCACAGTGACAAACCGTGCCAGTTCAGGGGGGCTCACGGCGGGCAGGATGGTGAACTGCACCAGCTTGCGACTGTACAACGAGTACGCTAGGTTGGGGTTCGTAGGCAGGTGGACCTCGACCCCGTCAACTGACAGCGTCTGCTTTCCCACGCGGACCGAGAGCGGACCATGCTCCTGTGAGTAGCCGACGAGGGCTTTGGTGAGCGTGTCCAGCGCCCGGACGGTCTCGGGGTGCGATGGAAAGTACAGAGCTGAGGCCTTGATCGCCACGCCCAGGAGGTTTAAGACTCGTGTCGCAGCCTGCGCTTTCGCTTCCATGGCATACCGTGTGCTTTGGTCATGCCCGGCGCTGCGCTCACCTAGTCTGGCCGCGCGCACCGCGCGCGGCGCGATACTTGGGCGTGGCGGGCGCGGTCAGAAGGTAGTGTCAAGACTTTTGTGTACTTTCATTTGAGAGAGGACGCCCCTCCCACTGAGTATTGAGATGGTGCATGACGGCATAGATGATGA
>OBEQ010337839.1_pt1 | contig 102861 bp, 95 predicted proteins | sample 1670901 | NCBI WGS metagenome assembly OBEQ01 (sample SAMEA104232315, study PRJEB22302) | groundwater metagenome | biome: forest; feature: aquifer; material: groundwater | place: USA | collected 2011-08-07 | depth 5.4 m
TAACAGGATTAAAAAAATGAAGGCCGATAACCCGCTCCGGAGCTTTTGAAACATCGGCAAGCTTGTTAATCGAAAGAGAAGATGTATTGGAGGCCAGGATTGTTTTTGGATCTGTCAATTCACTCAGTTCCTTAAACACCTTCTGCTTAATTTCAAGATTCTCAACTACCGCCTCCACAATGATATCCGTTTTACGTAAGCCGTCGTTTCCGAGCCCGACCGAGATTAACCCCATTTTATAGTCACGTGCGTAATGTGAAATCTTTTTTCGTTTGAGAGCACCGTCAAAAATGCGGCGCGCTTCTTTAAGAGCACCACTCAGTGCTTTTTCATTGATATCTTTGACACGAACGGGAATATCTCGATAACTGACAAGCTGGGCAATTCCTCCGCCCATCACACCGGCACCGACAATCCCGCATCGCTCCACCTTCGGCAGAGATCCGGATAGTTTTGTCCAAGGAAATTTCTTATAGCGTTCACTCAAAAAGAAAATCTTAATCAGATTTTTCGAGACTTCTGTAGCTCCAAGTTTTGAGAAATGTTCGCTTTCCAAACGAAATGCGGCTGGATCTTTCCGGTCATAGGTTTTCTGAATCAACTCGAGAATTTCAAGCGGAGCAGGATAAAAACCTTTTGTTTCTTTTAATACACTTTTCCGGGCTTGGTTAAAGACAAGATAACGGCCAATCGGCGTTTGCTCCAGGAACCAAGATGATTTTTTATTTTGAACCTCACGGCGCTTTCCTCTTGAACTAATTTCTTTTGCAAACTGAATCGCTTCATCGCGCAGTGAGCTTTCGGGGAAAAGACGATCCACCATCCCGTAACGAAGCGCTTCTCGAGCCGAAGCAATTCGTCCTGTCAGAATCATGGGAAGTGAACGAAGGAGACCTAAAAGCCTGGGAAGTCTAATGCTCCCTCCAAAACCGGGAAGGATGCCAAGTTTAACCTCGGGGAGCCCGATTTTAACGTCGTCTGAAAAAGAAGCAATTCGATAATCCGTCGCGAGCGCAAGTTCATAGCCTCCGCCTAAACAAACGCCGTTAATCACTGTGACCACCGGGATCTTAAGATTTTCAAACAACTGAAAAACCTGTTTACCCTGCTCTGCTTTTGAAAAAGCGTCTTCTTGATTTGAAATATTCTGAATTTCCTTAATATCCGCGCCAGCGATAAAAAACTTTTTCTTTGCGCTTGTAACAAGCAACGCTTTAATGTCTTTGCGGTCGGGAAGGGTTTTCAGAATTTCGTTAAGTTCTATCAGGCCTTCTGTTGTCAAGATATTGACTTCGGTATCCGGGCAATTGAGCTCGAGAATGCCGATTTGATCCGTAACGCTTAGGCTCCAAAATTTCGGCATTAACTGCGCTCCAAAAGAATAGCACCGCCCTGGCCGCCACCTACACAGAGTGAAACCAAGCCCAAATGAAGATTTCTTCGTTTCATCTCCTTGAGACAGGTGAGTACAAGCCGTGCTCCACTGACACCAACGGGATGACCCAATGCAATAGCACCGCCATTGACGTTAAGAAGATTTGGATTTAATTCTCCGACCACTTCCCCGTTTTGAAAATTTTCTTTTGCAAATGATTTTGAATTCAGTGCCTGAAGACAAGCTAAGACTTGTACTGCAAATGCTTCGTTAATTTCAAACAGCTGGATATCTTTTAATTTTAAATTGGCTTTGTGCAAAACTTTTTCTATCGCAAAAGCCGGTCCAAGGCCCATTTCACTTGGTTCAAGTCCTACATACTCATATCCGCGGACCGTGCCTAAAATCTCATAGCCCAATGATTTAGCCCGGGACTCCGGCATCACAAGAAGCGCGCAAGCGCCATCGGTAATCTGAGATGAATTCCCCGCTGTCACAGAACCTGATCTTCGGTCAAAAACCGGCTTCAGTTTGGCAAGCGCTTCCATGGTTTGCTTCTCCCGGGGGCCATTGTCATGTTGCGCGTATTCATCGTATTTCGGAGGAATATAAACGGTCATGATTTCTTCCTGAAATTTCTGGCGCGCTGCAATCGCTTTTTCATGGCTTGCAAGCGCAAAACGATCTTGGGCCTTGCGTGAAATGCCAAACTTTCTTGCAAGCACTTCGGCTGTTTCACCCATGTTTAATCCGCAAATGGGATCGGTAAGCGCAAGCTGCAACGCTGAAACAGGCGTGAAATGTTTCGGACGAAATTGAGAAATGAGTTTAATCCTATGCGAAAAAGTTTTTGCTCGCGAAAGTTTAAGGAAAAGTGTAGCGGCTTCCTTACTAAAGGTAAGCGGAGCATTTGACATAGATTCCGCACCGCCGGCAACCACAATTTCATTAACACCATTTTGAATTTTTTCGACCGCACTCGTGACCGCTTCAAAACCTGAAGCGCAGTTCCGATTTACGGTGTAAGCCTTCTTTGATTTTGGGATGCCTGCTGAGAGGCTAATGACGCGCGCCACATTGGCTGCATCTATGGGTTGTGCTACACAACCGATGATGACTTCATCGATCAAATTTGAATCAATTTCGGTGCGCTCGAGAAGTTCCCGTACACATAAGGCGCCTAACGTCTGGGCAGGAATCCGATCAAAAAGTGTCCATGCCTTCATGAAAGGTGTCCTCACGCCCTCTACAATAGCCATATTTCCGGGTTTGCTCATACTCAACGCTCCTTGGATAGTTCTCTATGTAAATGATACCAGTTTTTTGGAAAGAATTCTATGAAAATGGCGAGTTTTAAGTCCTGCGAGAGATTTTATTTCTTTTACAAAAAAGAAATAAAAATTTGGAACTGTACATTTTTTTGCAATTTACACATACAGCTTTAGATTTTTTAAACTCTAATTTTGTTCCACATTCACACATCCAACCCATCATTCTGGCGGGATTGCCATAAACCAAAGCATAATCAGGAACATTTTTTGTCACCACAGCCCCTGCTCCGACAAAAGCATATTTGCCTACGGTAATTCCGCAAAGAATGGTCGAATTGGCGCCTAACGTAGCTCCCATTTTAATGGTTGTTGGTTTAAATTCGTTCTTTCGGGAAACTTCACTGCGAGGGTTAATGACATTGGTAAAAACGACGGAAGGACCGCAAAAAACATAATCTTCAAGCGTGACCGACTCGTAAACGGAAACGTTATTTTGAATTTTGACACCATTACCTACTTTCACATTCGGACCAACCATGACATTCTGACCTAGGCTGCAATTTCGCCCGATTTGAGAGCCCTTTAAAATGTGAGAAAAATGCCAAATTCGAGTTCCTTCTCCTATTTCAACCGCTTCATCAATAACTGATGTTTCATGAACGAAAACTCCATTAGCCGGCGGAAAATACTTGCTTGGTCGAATGGATGATTCCAGCGCTTCTTGGCACTGCTTGAGCACTTTCAAAACCCGCAAGGCTTCTTGACCATCTGTCTTAGGTGTTTGCCTCGTACGGATGCAGTCGAGAAAATGCTGACACTCGGCTTCAAGCGGCTCCTTATTCTCCAAAGGAACAATCTCCGCTTCAGCTCCATGAGCTACAGGAATTAAGTCTTTCCAAGTGGTGGAATAGGCATATAGTTTGAGTTTGGAAGTTTTTTCAAGGTCATCGAAAACCGCCATTTTTCGATCTCCGATAACAATCAATTTTTGTTCTTTAAACGGATGGAGCCATGAAACAAAAAGATGAGCTTTAACTCCTCGGGGGAAAGATAAAAGGCTGACAGTAACATCTGCAATCTGCTCATGAAAATAATTGCCGCCTTGAGCCAATACGGAATTAGGCATCTCATCCAAAAGACCAAGGATCACAGAAATATCATGAGGAGCAAATGACCACAGAATATTTTCTTCGCGCCGAATTCTCCCTAGGTTCAGGCGATTACTGCAAATATATTGAATGCGCCCAAGCTCACCTGTATTAATTAGTTCTTTAAGTTTTAAAACGGCAGGATGATACCAAAGAACATGCCCCACCATAAGAATTTGGTTGCGTTCCTTCGCTATCGCAACCAATTCCTCGGCGGATTCCATAGAAAGACTTAAAGGTTTTTCCACTAATACATCTTTATCATGAAGTAACGCGTTCTTTGCCTGCGCATAATGCAAGGCAGGCGGTGTTGCAATAACAACCGCTTGCGTCTCGGGATCTTGTAACACGTGCTGGAAATCTGTCGTTCTGTGGACATTGGAGTGAAAATCATGATATTCAGAAAGCACCATTTCATCTGAATCGCAAATATATCTTAGAGCGTGCAGCTGGCTGAAGTTCCGAATTAAATTCCTGCCCCAATAACCGCAGCCGATCACTGCCACTTGAGCAATAGCAGACTCACGATCTTTGTTTAATGCTGATGAAACCAGTGGACTATATTTCATAAGGAAATACTTTTTACTTCTTCCAATTTTTTTTCTGTACTTTCTTCGTTATTTCTCACTAAAACCTCAAGCTTCTCAGAAACGTAGCTCTCAAATTTACTAATATATTCTTCGACGTTTGAGCGATATATCCGCTCTTGGATTTTTTTTCCTGCTAAGGATTCAAAAACGCGCTGCAATGCATCGACATCACGAGGCTTATAGAAGTGAATCCGATCTTGAAACTTTTCGTATTCGAAAAACATCTTGCTGTTTATTGTCGTGCCCGGTACGATAACACCGCAACCAGCGTACAAACCTTCATATATCGTTCTCCCAATACAGGGATACGCCTCGCCTCTCAAGATGTAGTCACTAACACGATATATCTTACCGATCTCGGGCTCTTCATCAAGAAAAATGATTCTCTGATCACCCCCGGCAAGCTGTCGACACTTTGCAATGAAGTTTTTTTCACTGCTTCCAACCAGGATCAACACAACATCTTTACTGTGGAGGCGCTTGAAAGCTTCAATCAGAAATGAAATGCCTTTATTTTCATTGATGCGTCCCACAGTGCAGAACACAGTCTTACGCTGATAGTCGAAATTATATTTCAGATCATCAACACCATATTGCTCTAACAACCTCATATCGAACGGGTTGTTCAACACTAATTCGCCATTGACTTGCGGCAAGAACGGTTGGCGCGTTGCTTCATCGATGAATATCGCCCCGGATGCCTTCCGTACAGATTGGTATGCCTGTTTATGCCGAGCGTCAAGAATTTCTCGAATGTGAATGACAAATGGATACTTTCTCCGCACCATCGGATGTAATACGAGCGAGTTTAAACAAATGTAATCGTACTGGCCTATATCAAGTTGCCGATAAAATTTCCATCGTAGTAGCCACCACGGGAGTTTCCTCAAGAACATTCGCAAAGAAGAATGGCGGGGCCTCCCTTTGTAACAAAAATCGATGGGCAAATAAAATTCATAGATATTTTCGACAGAATTGCCGAACTTCTTCCGCAACTGTTCGAAGTCATTACGACGGGCAAATCGCTTATTTACAACAAGATCAACCTTCCGAAATTTGTAATTGCGGAGAAAGGTTTGTAAACTTTGAGCGGCCCCCCCATAAAGACCCATATCATGTGTAACAAAAAGTGTTTTTCCGGAATATTGCTGTTTAAGCGGCGAAGCGGTACCGTTTGCCGTCTCACCCGTTTTCATCACTTGTGTATTGTTTGGTTGAACTTGCTTGCGTGCCCACTTATAAACTGTCCTCAATATCCGGTATTGTCTGCTCTCAAGCAATCGTCCATATGAAGAATAATCGGAACATTTCTTCGGCGGCAAATTCATAATCTCATCAAATTTTTCTAAGGTTAGTCCAAGTTTCTTAATGACATATTTTTTGTCCTGTTCTAGCTGTTCATAGGGATAAAGTTCTTCGGATAATTTTTCGAGTGCTTCTTCGCGCAACAATTGACCGGAACAGATAAGGCTTGAGTAATGAACGCGGCGCATATCAAATCCAAATTTGTTCGGAAGGATGTAACCCATAAAAAACTTTGTGTAAATAGATTCAAAATGCTTTTCTCCGTAGTCACACCAACCAAGTTCTTTTGCCATTAATTCTTTGGCTTCTTTTTTGTTGTAATCCACATAATTGAGTACATCAATCCATTGTCGGGTAAAGCGGTATCGATGGCATGAAAAAAAATTTGTGTGTGGAAATGTCGTGAGCGGCCGGCGCCCAAATTGTTGATGCACTTTCAGAATATATCCCCAATCCAAATGTCCTTGAGACCACGCTTGCGGCAAATGACTTTCGGTTCGAACGTTGCAACCGGAGATAATGTACTTCACACCAATGCGGGCGGCGGAATGCCACATTAACGAAACAATGGCATGATCTGTTGGGATCTCGCTATCCGGGGTCGATGCTTTGAGAAAAGACAGTTGCAAATCTCGAAATTCCTTCCAATTGATAACATGGGTATGAAGATCAATCTTAAGTTTTCTGAGCACCCGCTCGATGTTCTTAACGGCAAGCTCTGAATTCCAACCATTATCCAAATGCACGGCGAGCGGTCGTAATCCAAGTTGTCGTACTAGGTATGCAACATAGGTACTATCTATGCCTCCGCTTACACCAATAACACAATCATAGGATTTATTGCGCCCATCGCTCTTGATTTGTTTGACCAATGCGCCAAGTTTTTGTTTGGCGATTTTCTCAGGAAAAATGCGTGCCGCAACCGCTAGGTCATATTCATGACAGTGATTGCAAACGCCATTCTTGTCAAAATAGATGCCGGGATCTGTGGTATTCATCACGCACCGCCGGCAAATCTGATTGAGATCTAACCCGCGTTCAAACTTTTCCATCACCAACACAAGGCTTCCTCCAAATCTTGCGGTTCGGGATACGTCATCAAAACAGCCTTATGCTTCCCGAAAAAAACAAAGAAACTTCCTGCTGCAGCTGCAGACGCACCACCTTCCCTAATTACGCTTTGGAAATCGGACAGCCTTCCAGCGCCCCCACAAGCGATCACGGGAATATGGACCGCTTCACTTACGTTTTTGATCAGTTCGATGTCATAGCCTTGCATCGTTCCATCTCGGTCAATCGAATTAAGCAGGATCTCTCCCGCTCCTTTTTCCTCCATCCTTTTTGCAAAATCTATTGGATGAAGCCCTGTTCCCGTCCGGCCACCATTAATAAAGACTTCATATTTCCCAAGCGGGTCTTTTTTGACATCGATAGAAACGACAATGCTTTGGCCACCGAACAAACGGACTGCTTCCGTAATAAAATCGGGCTTGCGAACTGCGCCTGAGTTAATCGAAATCTTTTCTATACCTATTCTGAACAATCGCTCCATGTCTTCCAAACTCCCAATTCCGCCTCCATAACATAAAGGCATAAAGCATTCTTCTGCAATTTCGGAAATCAAATTAAACACAGGTTTTTGATGGCTCCGGCTTTCCGTTATATCAAGGATAATCAGCTCATCAACTTCCTTTTCATTAAAGATCTTGACCGCATTAATGGGATCTCCAACATACACAGGATTTCCGAACTTGACTGTTTTAACCAAGCTCTCTTCTTGAAGTAACAGGCAGGGAATAATTCTAGGTCTCAATGTTAAAACTTCTCCACAAAATTTCTTAAAAACCTGATTCCAAACTGATGACTCTTCTCGGGATGAAACTGTACCGCAGCAATGTTTTCCATGACAAGCGCGGAAACAAAAGGATACCCATAAAATGTCTTACCCAAAATATTTTTTCCGTTCAACAATCGGACATGATAAGAATGTGAAAAATAAAAACGCGATGTCGATATCAGATCATGAAACAAAGGATGATCGGAAACAATTTCCACTTGATTCCAACCCATGTGAGGCACCTTAAGATTTCGCCCGGTTCCGTTAAAGCAAAACCTGGTAACGTCTGCATCAATCCAACCCAGACCTGGTAATCGGCCTTCTTCGCTCCCTTTGGTCAAGAGATGCAGCCCCAAACAAATCCCCAAAATCGGTTTACGGTTGCGAAGAACTTGTGTTTCAAGTGTTTCAATTAAATGCAAAGCCCGCAAATTTTTCATTCCTTCATCAAATGAACCAACGCCGGGAAGAATTAGTTTATCTGCGTCCTCTAATACTTTTACATCTGATGATACAATGGCTTCTACTCCAATCCGCTGAAGCATGCTCTTGATTGAGCCGAGATTCCCCATGCGGTAGTCAACGATAACAACCATTAAATTAATACCTTGGTAATGATTTTAATTATTCTATTAGTTGTCTTGCCGTCCCAATGAGGTGGCAGAGTTCTTTTCCTGTGACCATTTTTTCCAATGGCTTTTATTTTTCGATTTACATCTTTCAAATCTAACGAAACAAGTTTACTTGTCCCATGAGTCAAGGCTGTCGCGTGTTCTGTGTTTGTTCGAAGTATCAAACAAGGAACATTGTAGAATGCTGCTTCCGCTTGAATGCCTCCGCTATCAGTTAAAACAAACCTGGACTCCTTTAGAAGTTTTTGAAAAGCAAAATAATCCAGCGGTTCTATCAACAAAAGATTCTTGTTTGTTTTTAATTTCGAAAGCAAATTAAAGCTCTTTAACATTTTAAGAGTACGAGGATGGACCGGAAATACAACCTTCAAATTTTTTGTAACCGCTTTTAAAATGTTAACTGATTTTCGAAGTCCTTCTTTTGTATCAACGGTTGCCGGCCGATGTAAGGTCGCCAACGAGAAACAGCCACGATTCAATTTAAGCCTTAATAAGATATCTGATTTTTCAATCTCACGTCTAAAGGCAACAAGTGTATCAATCATTGTATCCCCAACGAGAAAAATTTTTTTTGGATCTTTCCCTTCGCTTACTAAATGATCTACACCGCTTTGTTCTGTGACGAAAAAATAATCGGTTATCTCGTCTGTAAGGATACGATTAATTTCTTCGGGCATGGATCTATCAAAGCTCCTCAAACCACTTTCTATATGCGCAATTTTAATACCCATTTTATTGGCCGTTAAGGCGGCGGCCAAAGTTGAATTAACGTCACCCGCAACAATCATTAAAACCGGCTTGTACACGGCGACGATGTCTTCAAGCCCAAGCATAACCTTAGCCATCTGATTGTTGGAACTTGCAGGTTTTATATTCAAAATATAATCCGGCCGCATTTGAAACTGTTTAAAAAAAATAGAAGACATGCCATCATTATAATGCTGACCCGTATGAACAATTTTAAACTCTAAAGTGTTGTTATGTACTTCGATCGCTTTTTTAAATTGTGTAACTTTTGCGAAATTTGGTCTTGCGCCAACAACAATCAATATTTTTTTCATTTGGAAAGAAGTTTCTCAACAGAATCTTGAATCACTTCCATTGTTTTGTCAGAACTTAATTCGAGAGCATACTTATCACATTGATTTTTATAATACATAATTTTTTCGGGAGTGAGACTGTTTAATTTTTTTACTAAACTCGCTGGTGTAAAGTTTTCAGATATGACTCCTAAATCATATTTGTGAACTAAGTTTGCCATTTCAGAAGAAGGCCCTATGGCAACCGCTAATCTCGCTTGTATAAAGTCAAATAGCTTGTTTGGTAAAGCGTGCTCATTATTAAAATTTACGGGTGGTAATAAAAATAGCCCAATATCATAGTGGTTTATTCTGGCGGGGATTACCTCCATGGGTACGGGATCGAGGAAACGGATTTTTGGGTTGCCCCTTGCTTTTTGCTTAAGGAAATTATAATACTTCTCATTCGTTTTTATAAGCATCAAATCTAGGGTAAATCTGGCGTCCAGAAAAGTCAGCATTTCAATCATCTGTTCAATGTGTCTTGATGGAATCGCCGCTCCATGATGGATTAATTTGATTTTATTTTCTTTAGTTATTGAAGGTTTTAAGTTGCAATAATCCCTTGTATTCAAAACGACTTCAGATTTGACGCCGAATTCTTCCTCGTATTTGTGAGCGATTCCTTCCGAGACACTAAACATGCCATCTACCTTAGTTAAATATTTTTTACAAAGATCGGTGTAAACAGACTGAGTTTTTCTCACCCAATCATCTCGATCTGAAAACTCAAGAGGATAATATTCATGAGCATTAAAGATTAATTTGGATTTCCTGCTTGCTGCCAATCTGGATGCTAAGGGAAGAGAATTAAGATGATGCGCAATCACTAAATCAAAATTGATCTTATTGAGTTCTTTAAATATTCTGTCCTGCACCTTTTCAACCGCAAACAGCGTTTTCAGAAAAAAAGAAATGATTTTCTTAATTAAAATGGGAACATGACGACGGGAGTTGTGGGCGCCATTCTGTTTGATGCTCACAAATTGAATTTCTTGATCTAAAGGTTCTCGACCCGCGTAGAATAATTCATAATGATCTCTCAAGGCTTTTATTTGCTTAACAACCCTCGGTTCTTTGTTAGATTCCGACTGGCAAATGATTAATATTTTTTTCTTCATTTTTATATTCTAAATCAATTTTACTATGTTTTGATGTAAACAATACCATGGAAGACATAAGTATTGCCCATTCAATATTAGTCGATTGAGAATTAGACATTGGTTTGATTATTTTTTCTCTCTCCAATTTTTTTCTCGCCTCATGAATAAGTTCTTTCATAATAGGAGTGTTAAGCCACCTCTCTTGAGGTGTTTCGTACCCTATTTTGTCTCTCCTCCATGCAATCTCTGCTGGTAACACATGTTCAAACGATTTTCTTAAAATATATTTTGACCATCCTTCTCGGATTTTGTAATCGTCGGGGAGCGAAAGCGTAAATTCAACGAGCTCATGGCACAAAAAAGGAAACCGCACTTCGCGAGAAAAAGCCATGGAATTTCTGTCTCCCCACTTTAATAGGCTTTCAAGTCCTAACTTAAATGTATCAAAAAATTGTTTTTCTTTAAGAGTAGCCCAATTAGGCATTGTAATTTTTGCATCAGAATGCGCAAAGAAAAAATCATCTGTAAGAAAAGTATTATTTCTACGAAAAAACGGTTTAGGCATGTGAGAAAGAATGCCCTTATAGTAAGGTCTTATAAGATTTTTAACATACGTCTTCAACGGAGATCCATTAGAAGGCTTATAGCTTGATTGAGTATAATATTGTAGTTCATTTAAATATTTGCTTTTAGCATTGTTAAATAGTTGGTAGAGATAAATAGGATAGTAATCAGGATAACCGGCGAGTATTTCATCTGCTCCTTGCCCATCAAGCAAAACGGTAACATTATTTTGTTTTGCCAGTTTCATGACTTCCCATTGGGCAAAGATGCTGGAGGTGCCAAAAGGTTCTTCTTGATGATAGAGCAAATCTTTTATCTCATCTGCCAGTGAATTTTCATCCGGCCAAGCAAAGAAAGGCTCATACTTGGTATTATTTATAACGGATTCAATAAAACGCCCCTCATCCTTTTCAAAATTTTTAAACCGTGCTGAAAATGTTCTCTGAGTAACCTGATTATTATGATTCATTTTATTAACACAACAAACAATGGTGGAACTGTCGATACCTCCTGATAAACTTGAGCCTATCGGGACGTCAGAGCGAAGTCTTCTTTTTACCGATGTCTCAAAAAGATCTTGAAACCGTTCGATTGCTTTAGGTAAAGATTGGGAAGCATATTTTTTATTTAAATCAATTTTCCAATATTTCTTCTTAGAAAGCATGAGAGAAGAATCAATTTTTAAAAAGCATGCGGGTTCTAGCTTAGATATACCATGATAGAAAGTTTCCTGAAGGTCATCGGGATTGCTGGTGATATGAGGATTGAGGAGAAAATTAAAAAGCATTTTGGAGTTAGATTTTTTTTGTACTCCATACGCAAATAGCCCTTTCATTTCAGAGGCAAACACAAATAACTTATTTGGAGAGTAATGATAATAAAAAGGCTTTTCTCCAAACCTATCTCGTGCACAAAATAAAGTCTTCTCTTTTTCATCCCAGATGGCGAAAGCAAACATACCGTCCAAATCGGCTAGACAATCTTCTTTTTTGAAATCGTAAAGGGCGAGAAGAACTTCTGTGTCGGAAGATGACATAAATCGATATCCCCGCTTTATCAAATCTTCTTTAATTTCTATGTAATTGTAGATCTCTCCGTTAAAGGTTATCGTGTACCTACCGTGCGCATAACTCATAGGTTGTTTACCGGAATCTGTGAGATCGATGATGGATAATCTTCTGTGGCCCAATCCTACCTTCCCCGATTCATTGATCCATTGTCCTTCTCCGTCCGGTCCCCGGTGAATAAGGGAATCGGTCATTCTTTTTAAAGCAGACTGTTTTACAGGATTTTCTTTGGAATATATTCCCGCTATGCCGCACATATCAACGTATGCTATGCATCCTTTTAATCTAAATGAACCATTTGATCTATTCCGTCCTGAAACTTAATTCGTGGCGACTCAAGCAATTTTTTCATTTTTGCTATATCGCCGATTAAATTTGGAAGAGGTCCGGTATCGGTTAGGATTTTGAATCTTGGTTTAATTTTGAGTGTTTGCCCAATAGTGATAGCGATTTCGCGAAGCGATAACACTTCTGGTCCTGCGATATCAATCCTACAATTTTTTTTCAAATTCACTGCTCGAGTTATCGAATTTACTACATCACTAACATGAATTGGATTAATTTTAATACCGTTATACCCGTTTAAAACAATTTTTTCTCCCCTCTTAATGTACTCAATAAGTCTTGGGATTAGCATCGTACTTTTCTGATGTGACCCATACACAAAAAAAAGACGCAGCACAATTACATTAAAAAAAGAAGAATAGCTTTCCATTATAATTTCTGAACACAACTTGGTATTAAAATAAAAATTTAAATCGCCTGCCGAGTTCATTTTTCCATTCTTAAAAAAATTTCGATCATTATTATTAGAAACGCCTCCAGAAGAAGTGTAAATAAAATTCTTCACTCCAGATTTTTTTGCATAATCTAATAATTTCAAAGTGCTTAAAGTGTTGACGTAAAAAATATCGATCGCTTTTTCAGGGAAACTACGGAAGTTCTCAGATTGTGCCAAATGGACGATCGCATCGATCTTCTTGGGAAGATCTGAAGGTCTAAAATCATCTGACAAATCGATGGGAATATGAATAATATCTGAATCATCAATATATTTTCTTGAAATATAGTATATGCTATTTTTCTCTTTTAATGCCTGTATCAGCAACGAGCCAATTATGCCAGAACCTCCGGTAATTAATATATTTCGCTTTGACATAAACTGTCATTTGGTTTAGAGCTTGCAAATATGGGATCAGTAGACTCCTGTGATAATTTTTCTCGATTAAGGAAAAGCCGACACCACCATTCAAAATTCATAAAGGACCAGATAAGCAGACGATGATTAATTTGTTGATTGAGATGTTCGTCCACGATTTTTTCCACGAAATGAGGGTTGATGAATTCAGATGAAACCGCTTTTTTGTTTAGCAGCAATTCTTTAATATATACAGCGTTCTCCCCTCGATACCAAGATTCATCGGGAGCAGAAAAACCTTGTTTTATTTTATTCACAATCTTTTCAGGTAAAATTTCAGCCATCGCTTTTCTTAATACATTTTTCCCATTGTCGAACTCTCTATATATTTTTTTCTTAGACTTAAATTCATTTTCGTCTATCCTTTTCATGTTTTCTAAATCGCCGAGCTTGTATTTTATTGGGATTTTCTGTGCAAATTGAACCAAATCGTTATCCAAAAATGGAAATCTTTCTTCCAATCCATTGGCCATCGAAAGTTTATCACCTACAAGCAAAAGGGCCGGCAAGAATGTCTTGATTTCAAAATAGAGGCTATTTTGTATATGCTCTTCAGCGCTATCATATTTTAATTTGCGATTGAAGGTAAATACATGTTCAAAATCTATTCGAGGCTGTTTAATGTCAATTTCTGAATAAACGTTTGAGTTAAACAACTTTTTTTTGCTCTCATCTGTCACAAGCCTCCTCCAGAAATCATAATAATTATCAAAAAATTCTCTTTGATTGAGAGACTTAAAAACGCGGTAATATCTCCAGGGATAACCACCGAACAACTCGTCGCCACCGGTTCCTTGCAAACACACTTTGACGAATTTTGAAGCAAGCCTGCTGATGTAATAATTGGGGTAGCTCATGCCGATTCGGATATCTTCAAGATGCCAGACGACCCTGGGCAAAGACCAGCGTAAATCACCGGCATTGATGATTTGCTCGTAATGTTCTGTTTTGTAAAAGTTGGCTATTAATTCTGCGTCGCGTCTTTCATCGTAATGTGATTCAATGCCCATTGCTTCTGACATGTCAAAACCCGCTGTAAACGTTGACAAACGCCTTACATACTTGGAAGCTAAAGCGGTAATAGAACCGGAATCCATTCCGCCCGACAAATAAGAACCAATTGTAACGTCTGCCATCATTTGCCGAGCCACGGCTTGTTTCATCAATCTTATTGTTTCTTCCTTCGCTTCTTCAAATGTCATTGATTCATCTGGCGAACTAAAATCATAATCCCACCAAGAATTATGTTTCACAAACTGAGTTCCATAGCTAATTCTTACGGTATTAGCCGGAGGCAACATAATGACACCCTCAAAAAGAGTGTGATACCTGAAAAGATTTTGGAAGGTAAAATACTCGTTCAAAGCATGATAATTGAGCCTAACTCTAAAATCCGGATGTTTCAAAATAGCCTTTATTTCTGAAGCGAAAACAACCGATTTTCCAGTGAACCAATAATAAAGCGGTTTAATCCCATGTCGATCTCTGCTTAAATACAACGCTTGTTCTTTTTTATTCCATGCGGCTATCGCAAACATTCCATTAAGACGTTCAAAAAATTTTGAGCCATAGGTTGCGAGCCCTTCAACAATCACCTCCGTATCGCTTGCTGTAATAAAAGACCTGTTTTGAGTCTTCAATTCTAGTTTCAATTCATGAAAATTATAAATGCATCCATTAAACACAATAACCCAATTCCCGTCTTTGGATGACATTGGTTGATCAGAACGCGGAAAAGGATCAATAATCGCCAGGCGCTTGTGAGCTAATGCAATATTGCCCTGGACAAAAAAACCTTCTCCGTCAGGGCCGCGATGGGCAATAGCATTAGCCATTTGCCAAACTGTTTTCATAGCAATGGGCTCTCGATCTAAATTAAAAACGCCTGCTATTCCACACATCAGCTACTCCCATTCCTCTTTTTGTTGGTTTTCATAGATTTAATGTTCTCTGATTTATTTATGGACATCTTTCAAGTGAGTAAATGTTTCAGTTAAAGCGTGAGTCTTATACCAATCAATTGCAATCTTAATTCCGACTTCGATGGGTGTTTTAGCTTCCCAATTGAAATCTTTTTTTGCTTTTGAAGGGTCAAGCAAAATAGTGGGTGCGTCGTCGGGTCTACGAGGTTTAATTTCAACGTTCTGAAATGGAATATTTAATGTTTTTCCAACCAAATCAAAAAGCTCCTTTATTGAATAATCCTTTCCCGTTGAAAGGTGATAATAACCCTTTCCGCAACCTTTCAATGCCTTAATGACTACTTCAATCATGTCATAAACGAAAATAAAATCTCTCCTTGTATCCACCACAACGCAAGATTCGTTATTGGTGAGACGACGAAAAAAAGTAGGAACGGGTCCGCTTAAATTTCTGGGACCATATACGTTGGCAAGCCTAAAAGAAACAAAATCTAAACCGCTTAGTTCGATATACAATTCGCCTGTCGTTTTACTAATGGCGTAACTACTGCCACCAAATGATGTGCCGCCGTACAATGGATGGTTTAACGTAATGGGTTGCTCAATAGGATGTAAGCCATAACACAACGAAGTTTGAAAATAAACAATTCGTTTTACACCAACCCTTTTCGATGCCTTCACAATGTTAATCGTCCCTAAAACATTAGTATCAACATCCTCTGTCCAATTTTGAGGATCTTTATAAGAAGCTGCGGCATGAAGAACTTTTTCAGGCTGGAAATCAGTAAAAACTTGATTAACGAGTTCTGAATCTGCGATAGTACCTTCAACAATTGTTAAATTATCGTGCGCAGAAAGATTGTCCCTTCTCCCAGTTTGATAGTTATCAATTACACAAATCTTATGGCCTTCTTTAAGTAAAGCTTCAGTTATATGGGAACCGATAAATCCAGCTCCGCCCGTAATGAGAATCTTCATTGATTTACAAGTTGTCTGTTTGACATCTTAAAACGATGACTTTTATCGTGAAATTCTTGGTACCAAAGTTCGAGACACAACAAACCCCATGTTTTCCTCCCAAATGGAGTTTCATTTGAAATACTTTTTAGGATCTCCCCATTATTAAAATAGTCTCTTTCTCTCGCTCTTTTAGAACTAAATGTGTCCCAAACGAAATCTCTAAGTTCTTTTTTCAGCCATTCATTAAAAGGAACGGGAAATCCCATTTTATTTTTCCTTTGAATAATTTCCTCTGGTAATTCATGCTTCATGCTGTTAATCAGAGCTCTTTTGAGCATACCGTCCTTGAACTTAATATTTGAAGGCATGGTAGCTACAAATTCAACCAGCGGATGATCCAAAAAAGGAACTCGTGATTCCAGCCCATGGGCCATACTCATTCGATCTTCCACATGAAGAAGAGCAGGTAATAACGTTTTACAATCGAACTGAGTCATTTTGTCAAAACAGGATTGCTTCTTATCATTCTCATTAAATATCCTTCTAAATGATTCGAATGGCGACGATTCTCCTAATTCTTCCCATCTAACTTCATCTTTGAGATCAGATGCCCGATTAATTAAACGAAAATATCTTTTATCAATGTCCTCGCTAAATAAACCCTGGCTGAAAAAATCTTGAAGCAAAGGTTTATAATTTTGGAGCGCAACCAAATTAGGAATTATAGATTCATAAGTAACGATGAAATTACCATTATGTAAGGTATTATCAATCGCTCCTTTAATGCACTGCTCGAAATAGGCAATTAAATAACGAGCGTACCCTCCAAATAATTCGTCTCCTCCCTGACCGCCAAGAACCACCTTACGATATTGTGTCGCTAGTTTTGATACCTGGTACTGTGCAAAGGAACCTGGGCCAGCAACAGGATAATCTAAATGATAAATAATCTTGCCAATAGATTCGATAAAATCACTGCTTGTAATGTCTGCTTCATATAAGTTTATACCGCGCATTTGGGCCAGTTTTCTTGCATAGAAGCTTTCGTCATATAAGTCACTGCCTGAGAATTTACCGGTAAAAGCATAAAGTTCTTTGCCTTGCGTCATTCTTGCCGCAACTGAAGAAATAATGCCAGAATCAATTCCCCCGCTAACATAAGCTCCTATGGGAACATCGCTTCTCACATGCAGCCTGACAGAATCTTCAATTAGATCCCTTAATTTCCCCTCAAAATATTTAGCCGTATGGTCAAAATCAAGATGGTGATTTAATTTCCAATAACATTCTTTATGAATGTTTCCGTTCTTTATGATCATTCTATGCGCAGGACCAAGTTCGTAAACATCTTCAAACAAAGTGTGGCTGTCAATTGTGAACTGAAAGAATAAATATTCCTTTAGAGCGTTAATGTTTGTTGTAATTTCAGCTAAAAAGGGCAAAATAGTTTTAATTTCAGAGGCAAAGTAAAAATGACCTTCCGCAACTGTATAATAAAATGGTTTGATTCCAAATCGATCTCTGGCACAAAAAAGCTGTCCATTCTCCTCATCCCAAAGCGCAAATGCGAACATCCCACGGAAATGATTCACACAATCAACGCCCCATTTTTGATAGGCGGCTAAAATTACTTCCGTATCGGATCGGGTCTTAAAAGGATATCCTCTCAGTTCCTCTTTTAACTCAAGGTAATTATAAATCTCTCCATTAAAACAAAGAACGTTGCCGCTTTTGTCCATCATAGGTTGAACGCCCGTCTCCAAATCAATGATGCTTAACCTCCTATGCGCAAAACCAACGTGTTCCTGAGAATGTGTCCAAATTTTTTCCCCGTCAGGGCCTCTATGAGCTTGAAGTTCGTTCATCAGCTCAAGGGAAAGAGTCAAATCTCTGATTTTTTGTGATTTAAAATTATAAATTCCTGCTATGCCGCACATAAGAAAAAATTCCTTTGGTCTTATTGAAATTATATTGTCGCATCATATTAAGATAGGGTCTTAAAGCATAAAAACAGCGACTTTTTTGCCACTTCACCCAATCGTGAATGGAATTTATAAGATAAACAATCCATATATAAATCTGCTCTTTTACGCCTTGTAGTTTAATATCGTTTTTAATCAGTGTATTATTAATCATGTACTCCACAAAATTATGATAGGTGTACCTTCCTGATATAACAATGTCTCGGTAGGCGTTTTCTACCATAGATTCTCTCTTGCGGTCGTCCTTTATTAGTTCCAGGACTTGTTCAACATTACTGAAATCCTTCTTCAATTCAATGTAATGAATATTGGGTTTTAATATTGCATTATACTCTCCTTCAATCAACACCTGGCAAGTTCGAGTCGCGCAGGCTTCAAGATGTCTGGGCGAGATAGCTGTCAAATTTAAATTTCCATCCATTCCAGAAAAACAGGCTGCTTCTGTTTCCTCGAAAGTAGCGTTTGGATAAAGTGCCTTAAACTCTGTTCCCCTCCGCCAAATATTTCCATCTTCGTCTAAAACGGAAGATCCTCCTTCCGCCCCAATGGAGTATTTACATCGCAACATAAACTTATACCAAGCATCTCCATATATTGTGTCTTTTTCCTCAACAGATATATCGGTCTTTAGAGAAGCGCAGGAAGCTTGTTCCCTAAAAACATGTGCGATTTTTGTTTTCAAGTAGCCATGTCGGCCAAGCCACGACGGAGCACGATATGCGCGGTAACCAATATCAATATCTCTTTTTCTAATTGTTTTTGCAACATTCGTAACTTTTTTAAGCGTTGACTCATCCAAATATCCTGTGAGGGACTTAAAAAAGCGCACCTTATTGAAGTCAATTCGGTTATATATTTTCTTCCATTCACTTTCAGGAGCAACACTAAATACGTAATTAATTTGAAAATCATTAATAAAATCGTTCAACAAATTTGTTTGAATCCATTCATCTTGAGGCAATACCACTTTAGCTGCTCTGCTTTCTCTGGTGAATGCGATTTTAGGATAGATTTTATCTTTAAATAAATCGGCACCGTGCCATCTGTGTGCTGCAAGAGTGCATTCAAAAATGATCAAGTCAAAATTTATCTTTTGAAGGTACGAAGGAGGTTCATCTTCTACTGAATAATAAAAACATTTTGCCTTTGCATATCTTTTATAACAATAAAGCCTATCTTTAGAACTCTCTCTTAAGGGATATTCACGAGCGCCATATACGACGAGCACGTTAGGTTTTGAGAACATGAATTTAGTTTATTTTTCTGAGTTCGTAAACTGAATCAATACCCGCCACCTGACCATTGTAAATAGGTCTGCCATATTCATCAAAGCAAAGTGATTTTAAAAAATCGCGATGTATTTTATTCAATTTTATTTCACTTATTGCTTTAACTCGTTTTGAAAGCAAGCTCATTTCATGAAGGGAAATAGCTGCGCCTTTGTATTCAGCCTTAAAACCACTTTCCACACAAAGTGAAATAAAATCTTCAGACGTATAATATCTTGAAGTGGGACAATATTTAGCATCAGTGCTTCTTTTAAAAGCTTCCGCAAGTGAACGGTTCTTATCGATTTTTTTTAGGATTTGTCTCACATATGCAACGTAAAGATGCACCCATAGGCTGTTATAATTATATATCATTACTCTTACGAAACCTTCCCGCTTAAGTACGCGTTGAAATTCCTTCAGAATTTGTTTGATATTTGAAACGTGATGCAACACACCGGAAGTATGAATATAATCAACTTGTTCACTTTTGATTGGCAAAGCTTCACATTCTTCAATCAACATATATTCAATCAAGTCTGACTTTTGATGCAGTGAAAGCCTCTTCTTTGCTTCAACGAGTGAAGTTTGAGATATGTCTACAGCGTAAACTTTTTTTGGTTTTGAATATTCAATAAAACCCACTAAATCATTACCTGGCCCACAGCCGAAATCGAGTACAATTTTATCGTCAAAATCATTGCAAGGCATCAGTTTATTATAAAAAAGATATTGAGAATTTCTCCATCGAAGAAAATCCAATGATTCCTCACAGCTTGCGAAAGAACGATGTATTGTCACGTTGTGATAGGTCCAGTATTCACCATTAGTTATGTGCCTGCCATTGCTTAACTTTCTAAAAATGAGCGACCAATAACTAACCAACTTATGATAAATCTTACTTATCATATCCTGATTCATATTCTTGTCCCATTTATTAACTTGGTATATATCCTTTCAATATTATATCTTTCAATTTTTAATTGTTATATTAAATGACGAATAAAAAAATATTTTTTTCATACATAAATACACTTTTTTTACGGGTTCTTTTAAACCCAAAAATTTAAGCCCCAGAGCTGCCCAATAAACAAGCTGAGCTTTATAAAATTCATAGGAAGTCATCTTCCATAAAAACCAGTCAAGCACATGATTGTAGTAGAGTAATGGCAGGTTATTTTTGGTGTTTCGATACAGATATGTTCCATTAAGATGCTGAATGGACTTTTCTATGACAAAATTTGAAAAACTCCTGTAACTATATTTCTCCGATAAAATGATATCTCTATAAGCATTATCCGTAATTTCTTCTCTTATACTGTCTTCTTTTATTATATTAAGGACATTGTCGAGATTGCTGAAGTCAGCCTTTACTTCAAGATAATGGATATTGGGCTTCAGGATCCCATTATAAGTGCCTTCTACTAAAACCTGACACGTTCGGCTCATACAACACTCAAGATGGCGGGGGGAAATAGCAATCAGCTGAAGCTGTCCGTCTAAACCTGGAAAACAAGCTTCTTCTATTTCCTCGAATGAAGCGTTCGGGCGTTCCTTAACATAGGCAGATCCTTTTTTCCATATCTCACCAGACTTGTCCAATACCGTAGCGCCGCCTTCGACACCTATCATATATTTACACCTTGCCAAAAACTTGTACCACTTCTCCTTCAGAAATATGTCTTTAGGATCAATGGAGATATCTGTTTTGAGATTGTATTTCTTTGAGGCATTTCTAAAAATACCAGCTATTTGAGATTTTAGATAACCATGCCTTCCCATCCATTGAGGTTGATTGCTCGCCCTATAACCGATATCGATAGTTTTTTTGATTGTTCTGACAAACGTCTCTATTTTTTTAATAGCATGATCGTCTACATATCCGGTAAGTACTGGATAAAATTTTACTTTGTCATGATTTATTTGATCGTAGATTTTTTTCCATTCTGTTTTAGGCGCAACGGTAAATATAACATCTATGTTAAACCTGTTAATAAAGTCATTGAGTGCATTGGTGTGTAGCCATTCGTCCTGCGGTATGATCACTTTAATAGCCTTACTATTCATAAACGGCATCGCTTGATTAACAGCAATATCCATATAATTTTTATCTACAAATCGAGTCGCCAAAAAACCATAATGGAAAATGATGATATCAAAATCGATTTTAGTGAGGTACGTAGGAATGGGCTTGTTTGTCTGTCGAAGGTATTGGAAACCTGTGTCCAGTTTTATATAATAACATTCAGCATCTGTGTAACGCTTAAAAGAATAGAGATGCTCTTCTATTGTTTTCCGCAAGGGATACTCAACGCTTTTGTAAATGATCAGTATTTTTAAACGTCTGTTTAAATTGTCTATTTGTGTTTGCAAAGATACACTCTATTATTTTTATATTGATTTTATGCTTATCTAAGTTTTTAAAAGATCAGAATATATCCTCTCAAATTTTTCAGCAGCCATTTTGGAGGAGTGCCACTTCAAAGCAAACTCGCGGCTTTTTTTGCCTATCTCTTGTCTTTTCCCTGGATGCGTAATCAAATCGATAAGCACTTTACGTATAGTGGCCGGCGTAGCATTAATAACCGGTAATTCATCCACATATTCCGGTAGTTCACGCCTTGCTGATTCAAGCCATTCAGGCCGTAAATAACAAACACAAGGTTTGCCCAGCATTAGCGCTTCTCTAATATTGGCACCATAAAAACCATAAGTGAGCATATCTACCACAACATCTGCCTGTACTTGATAATACCGTATTTGCTTACTTGGAACGTCGCTAAAAAATATGAGCTCAATATCATATCCTTCAATTTTTAACCGTTCTATTAAAGGAATATAAATATGGGTAGACTTTATCGTCACGTTCCCATTCATAACCCTTGAGTGAAGATTTCCTACAGCATGATAAATTTTTACCGTTTGATCTTTAAATGGTAATTTATAATCGAGGGGGACAACAAGTTCTGGACTCCACAAATCGGGATCAACACAATAAAGCCAAGGCGTTTCATGCACAAGTGGAGAATCATTAAAATCTGCCCTATTCCCGCCATAAGTGCATTGGTAATCGGTTACTTCATTCCTAAATTTCCCCCAAGTCATACTTATTTCGTCGCTACATACTTGTGGTTGGTTTTTATGTGGGCAAATGTCGCAAACGGCTATATGATCTGGGGTTGACCATTTACTAAAAGTCGTCTGGGTAACACCATCGTGGCATCCGTTTTGAGAATATACAATTCTTTTATCTAATTTTTTTAAGAATAAAATATCCCATCTGTAAGGCAAATGATCTTTAAATATTGATAAAAGGATTGATGTATTTTTTATCCCGATGAAATAGACCAAACGAGAAATATTTTTAAAATCCCATTTTAATATTTTCCCAAAAAAAAATATAAAGAAGTGATGAATCCATCCGCCGGTAATCTTACGCTTACCCGAATCATAATCTGTTATGAAATAAATCCCTCCCCTATTGGCAAAATGAAAAAGTTTATAATCATTTAATGCTTTCAAATAAAATTCGAGCCGCTGATATCTATTTTTATATGGCTCTTCAAAAAAATTAAAGTCCTGACCATGATAAAATCGCTGGTTATCAGAATTATCAAAGTTTAATTGATCGGCTTTCCATCCAAATTTTCTCAATTCTCTAGAAAGATACCAATGATGGTAATAGGACTGACCGACATATAAGACACTGGCTTTTTCAGAGTGCATGGAAATCATTTATAGACCAGTGAAGAAATTGTAAGAAGCTGCTTTACGCCTTGGAAACCAAGATTCATTAAAGCATCAATAATCGAAAGACCTTTCATAAAAATCTCCGTATTACATTGAGGGTAAATGGGATATTGGAAATTTGAAAATTGGAGTTCAATATTATTTTGTGAATATATTTCATTTTCCTGATACCCGCTGGCGCCGTTTCCTGAAAGGTAAATATTTCCTTTCAGGTTCTTTATAATTTCAATCAGCATTTTTGTAGATTTATCAGTGCAAACCATGCTGGAACTTTTTATCAATGAAGCGTTGATTTCTAACTTAACGGCAACTGCCTTAATAAAAGAAATGTTTCTTTCAGAGATAAAAATAGAAGGGTGTTCATAAAAATTTATGACAACCGGCATTATTTCATCATAGAAGGGAGTATTTTTATAATTAAGCTCTATGGTTTTAAGGTGTTTCTTTGCCAGCCTGCTCGGATTATCAATTTCCATTTTACAAATTGGCACAAAAGTTTCGCCTTTTTTATTTTTTAACGGAACCGTTAACCAATGCTCGTTTCTGTTGCAGATTATCCGTACCCTTTTTGGATTTATGGATGTACGAGGATTCATCGCAACATGATCAAGCAAAACAAATTCGTCACATCTGCTTATTTTATAAAAATAGCCTAACCAAGGAAAAAAATTAGGCTGATGTATTGCTATGATCTTATTTGTCATATATTTTTCTTAAAGGTTTTACTTCGTCCATTGTTATGAAATTCGGAAAATAAATTCTTTTATTCCCCTGTTGTAAATAAGCCCCTTTCAAAGGGCTTACCTGAGCACGGATCAAGTTAAACACCTGCCTATTAGTCATAGTCGTAAAATCAATGCGCGGCGACCGTGGTGTAAGTCGCTTATTTATTGTAGCTTTTGACTCATCCTGTTTTATTCTAAGCTTAGAGCCCTTTATCACTTCATCAATATGCATTTCTATAAATTGCTGCGTGCGAATCCTAAGTCTAGCGGCCAAGCTGACCCATGTATCCGTATCTCTTATTTTTTCTTCTACTTGCGCAATAATGTCTCCGCTATCCAGGTTGTCATCCATGTAATGCATTGTTATTCCCGTCTTTCTTTCATTTTTAATAATGGCCCACTGTATAGGATTTGGACCGCGGTTGAGAGGAAGAAGAGAACTGTGTATGTTAACTGCATTATACTCCACCGATTCAAGAATTTCTTTACGGATAATCATGGAATAACTGCAGCAGAACAACAAATCAAACTTTTGTTCCCGGAAAGTGTGGACAAAAGGCAGGTAATCGGGCAAATCATGTTTTGGTTGAATCATGAACGGAATGTTATTTTTTTCGGCAAGCTTTTCAAGATCATCTATATACTGAGGACGAATACTGCTTGCCATAATAGCTTTCACAATATTTGCAGGAATGAATTGCATCAACAATGATATGCCGAATTTATCTCCAACAAGAACAACTTTGTTGTGCATATGAGTGGAACTACCAGTCAATATTTTTCCTATTATGCTCGATTAGCTTGTCGATATACCATTGTTTGTTGTTCTCCGCACGCTTATCTATGCTTCTCCATACTTTCTGATTGGGGGACATAACTTCTTCCGTCCACCACTCAGGATGAAGCAGCACCTGAATGCGATCGTGCTTTGCCTCCATCAATACATCTTGGAGTCTGTCATAACGCCAGTAACCATTCGAATCTGAACAATAAAAAACATTCGTTTTGAAAAAATCAGAATATGTACTGAACATACCAGCATATTTGTATTTTGTGTATTTAAGCTCTTCAGAGGTGGGACTGTGAAATGAAAAAACGGAAATAGGAACGCCAAAAAGATTTTCGAGCATGTTTCGCTCAAATGAAAGATGTACCTCTATGTCAGCTTCGTTGTTCAAATCGTAGAACTCGCAATCCAAATGAACACCTATTTTATGGCCCAGTTTGATAATTCCCTTTATTTTTTTAAATATCCCTTTTTCAAAAATATTATAAAGCTTACTATGGAACCAGAGAAAATAAGTTCCCGAGACACCCTCTTCTGCTTCGATCTGCGCCATCTTTAAGGAAGAATGAACTGAAACATCTACATCATGACGCATCAGAATATATCTGTCTTTGGATTCTAATTCATCAAATGTAATAAACCTGTAATTTTTCTTGGCAAGTTTTAATAATCTGCGAAAATTTGAACGAGTAAAATCTGAAAAATGATATTTTTCTGAGTTTTTGATTGGACTTAAAGTTTGTTTCATTTATATGCTATCCCGTTTTACTTTTTATTCTGTAATCGCTTTTTCAAATATCGGAAAGTGACCTCACCCTTATCTGAACGATGAACTTTTCCAACCACAACAGCTGGATTGCCAAAAACGATCGAATAAGCGGGAACTTTTCTTTTAACAACGCTAAAGGATTCGACAAGCGTGCCATCACCAATGGATACCCCGCGTGCGATGATAGCAGAGGGTGCAATGAAGCAGCAATTTCCAATTTTGACAGGTGTATATACATAAGGCTCGACACCGCCCGAAATACACCATTTTGATACATCGTGCGAATAGATTTGAACCCCTGCGCCAATGCTGCAATGATCGCCGATTTCCAGCCCTCCTGTTCCGTCCAGTATTGTGAATGGGCCGATCCAGGTTTGTGCACCAACTTTGACATCGCCATAAACATAACTATTTTGATAAATGGAAGATTTTTCACCAAAGCCAAGCCTTTTTGCTCTTTCCCATCTATCAGACAACAGCTCTTCAAAAGGCAAATCCCGATTCCAATTTCGCTGCATTTCTGATCTTAAGTTCTCATATAAAATCTGGATCTGTGTCAAAAGTTCAGTCTCAATTTTCGATGCCATTTTGACCTTCATTTACAGTTTCTAGTTCCATGTTTCCCTGTTTGCTAAATCTCCATTTTGTTTTTGGCTGAACATATCCATGTACGGTATGCCAGGGGTATTCAATTCCATTTTGCGCACCGAATGAATCAACCATAAAGCTATAAACATTCTCAACATAATCAATAGATGCTCCATCTTTCATGGTGGCAAGATTTAATGTTATGAAATACTTTTTTGGCAATAAAACCATATCATATTCAATTTCGACGACATAACATCCAGGCTCAAAATCCATCGGTGTATAGAATTCACTTCCATGGGTTGAATATATGACCGGTTCATATTCTGAAGAATTGATGACAACCAAAATTAGCGAATTGTTGATTTTTTCAAAGACCTCCAATGTCAAACGGATGGTAACAATCTCTCGGAAAAAAAAACTGTTTACGCTTTTTCCAGACGGGGAAATGAGCTGTACTTTCCTGAATTTCGCCTGTCCAGAACAATAGGTACTAGCATCACCCGGTATCGTTTGTGACTGTACAAAGTCCTTAGAAAGATACGCATCCACAACTTCATTAATATAGCCTTCTTTTGTCACTTTCCCACTCTCAAGCAAAATCCCTCTCGAGCATAAGTTTCGAACCGCTCGTATATTATGACTCACAAATAGGACGGTTCTCCCTTCATCTTTTGTGATATTCTTCATCTTTCCAAGGCATTTTCTCTGGAATTCAGCATCTCCTACAGCTAGCACCTCATCCACAATTAGGATTTCAGGTTCTAAGTGAGCGGCTACAGCAAAGGCAAGGCGTAGATACATCCCGGAAGAATAATGTTTAAGGGGGGTATCGATAAAACGTTCGACTTCGGCAAAAGAAACGATTTCATCAAATTTGTTTTTGATTTCACGTTTTTTCATGCCGAGGATGGCACCGTTGAGATAAATGTTTTCACGGCCCGTGAGCTCAGGGTGAAAGCCTGTACCCACTTCCAAAATGGAGCTGACACGGCCATGAATTTCAAAAGAGCCTTCTGTGGGTTCTGTAATCCGGGAAAGAATTTTAAGAAGGGTGCTTTTCCCGGCTCCATTGCGGCCGATGATTCCAAGCACTTCACCTTGTTTCACTTCAAAGGAAACATCTTTAAGGGCCCAAAGGGTATTAGAATCATTGACCTTGGGTTTTGAGATTCCCCTGCCAAGATTCATGATTGTCTCGCGCAAGGTTTTATAAGGCTCTTGTTTGGCGCCGAGGCGATAACGCTTACTTAAGTGCTTAACACTTACAACAGTGTTATTCATAAATCATAAAATATCTGCGAAGGTCTTTTCCATCCGACGGAAATAAATTGCTCCGGTCACGAAAAGTACTAGCGAAACAGCGCTGGAAACAACGAGGGTTGGAATTCGAGCAGCATCCGTTCCTAATAAAGCCCAACGAAATCCTTCAATCACTCCCACCATTGGATTTAGTCCATAGATGGTGCGCCATGGCTGCGGAATCAAGCTGCTTGAATATGCAATAGGTGTCATGAACATCCATAATTGAATAAGAAATGGCACAGCATAGTGCACGTCCCGAAATTCGACATTGAGCACGGAAAGCCAGAATCCAACACCAAGAGAAACCATCAAAGTAAGCCCAAACAGAAAAGGAAGCCAGATGATATTTGCGGTTGGTATCATTCTATAATAAAGCATCATTCCGATTAAAATCAAAAACGCGATGGCAAAATCAATAACACTAGACATCACCGCCGAAAATGGGATCACAAAACGCGGGAAATAAACTTTTGTAATCAAATTGGCCTCATTCACTAAACTATTCGAACATTGGGCTAAGCTATTAGCAAAAAATGTCCAGGGTACCAGCGCTGTATAGGCAAATATAGGATAAGGAACCCCGTCGGATGGGATTTTTGCCAACCGGCCAAAGAAAATGGTAAAGACAACCATCGTCATAAACGGCTGTATGACTGCCCACACAGCGCCGAGAACTGTCTGCTTGTACCGAACCTTCACATCCCGCCAGGCAAGAAAATAAAACAATTCTCGATAGAGCCAAAGATCTTTTAAATATTGCAACTCGTTATGGACTGTTTTAATTATCGATTGTCTTTGACTGAAACTTTTCATATGAACTGAAACGGACATAGAATCTTTATTTTCCATTCTGCTTTCTCTAACTTTTATTAACTTTCCTTTGGCTAAATATAATTCAAAGCAATTAGGAATTTGAAAATAAGATTGTCAATCATCGACTGACGATACGCACCGCCTAAAAAAGCATATTTGATTCGATCCGTAAACGAGCGGCGTTGACTCGTAAATTCATCTATGATCCGCTTTGTACGATCGTCTAAATAAGACCCGTAAATCTTCCTAAATTCTACAACTTGCTCATAAATTAGATGCAGATTTCGATTTTTTCTGAACCGTTGGATTCGATCAGACCACGCACTGGTGAAACTCATCTTGATTCCCATTAAATTATTCGGATGCAGCCGATACAAAATTTTCGGTTCTTTATCAAACACAATTTTACCGAATGCAGAAACTACTAGATACAACCACCAATCATGCATCAAAGCCGAGCAAGGAATGCTCCCAGCGATCAAATCTCTCACATGGGCGTTAAAGACGGCGGTGCAACCACCTGCAACATTTTCCACAAGCGCATTTTCAAACGAAGGCCCTCGACTGGGAACTTTTGACAAACCACGGAAAGATAAGTGCTCATCTACAATTTTAAGTCGACCACAATACAATAGAGGCCGGTGATTTTTTTGAGCCGATAGCATTTCGATTGCATGTGAAATTTTATCTTTCTTCCAAATATCATCCTGGTCACAAAAAGCAAAATAGGCTGCTTGAGATGAAGAAAGTTCAAGGAGTTTAAAAAAACTACGCACCGCGCCAATGTGCTGTCCGTGAAAAATCTTAACGTTAGAAAGGGTAGAATATTCTTGAAGTACGTTTATCGTTTCATCGGTTGATCCATCATCACGTACTAAAATTTCTACATTAGGATAATCTTGATCTAAAAGACTACCCATGAGAGGTCTTAGAAATTTACCACCATTATATGTCGACAGTAGTACTTGTACTTTTTGCAATTTTATAAACCTTCCATAAACATCTTATGGCGTTATTTAAACACTTAATTGTTTTGATATCTATAAAAAAGTTCTAAGAAATAACCTAAGGATCAATTAATCCACTAGCTGCAAATCATTCATGCTGGGCTTCATAAATGAAAAATATCTCTGGCTGATTTCCTCCATCGGCATGATCATTAATTTCCCAGAATCACGCAATGAAGAAGCATGGTCCAATATTTTACGCAAACCACTGAACATTTTTTCTTTGTCATAAGCCAAAATACTGGGATGAAACCACAGATGAAAAATTTTCCCTTCGCGTACAGCTGCTTCCAAACCTTTCTTGGCTCGATTTACTCGAAGCGCCATAGGAATATATTGTCTAATACCATGTTTAGGAAAATAGATCATGGAGCCTGGAATATTCAATAGCCCATCAATTGTTTGTTCCGGCAAAACAACAGAAGGTTTCGCGACTCTCAGTACATCAAAAAAATGAGCTGAACGTTTTATCCATGTAGGCCAACTCCCCTTTTCATACCAATAAGGTTCAATTCCGCGATAACAAACAAAACCATGCTTACTAAGGGCTTCCAAATGGCCGACGACGTTCCGTGGAAACGCAAATGAGCGTGGCTGGATGTCTAGTTCTTGCGCTGCATGGAGACCTGCTACCAATTCACTCTCTACTGTTTCACGAGAACAACTGACCTCATCAAAAATAACATGTGAAAAAGAATGCAACCCGATTTCTTGGAAAACTGAGCAATCCCGAATTTTTTCAATCAAACTTCGTCCATAAAAAAGAGGGGCGTTCTCTTCATTTGTTGAAGGATCATGTTGAAACCAATCAACGCCTGAATCAGATCTCATAATTTCAGGATGCTTTCGGCCATTTACTTTTTCACAAGAAGTGAGAAACAAATGGCCGACTACAAACCAGGTAGCCGAAATATTGAACTCTACAAACAGTTGCAACAAACGATCGATTATCTCGAACCGCTCTATCTCGCAAGCGTGGCGAAACTTTCCAGGACCATAAAGGTCAAGCGCGCCCCAAATGAGCTCAAAATCCAAACTGATCGTAAAAACGCCGCAATTTAACTGGATTGATTTGTGATTTTGCATAACTTTATAGCTCAATTATCCCGGACAGCATATACAAGGAACATATTAGAAAATTCTCTGCAAAGAGGGTGACTGCTATAACCGAATCCAGCCTATACTTTTTGCAACTTCTCGCAACCTTTCATTACTAGTAAGGCTTATTAATACTAAATTGAAAGCTTACAATTGTTGACAAGGCGCAAGTTAATGGTATTACGCCTTTGTATCGAACAATACCTTCGGCAAATTGATTGTCAAGGTCTCATCACTTGAGTGCCACGGGGTATACTCGGGAACAACTTGTTTGAGCTTTTGAATGACTGCCTCGCGAGAAGCTCCAGCCAGGGCTAACTCAATAAGTGCGTCAACTTCTTGCTGAATGTTACCTGAAAAGTTATTTTTGGATTTCCAAATTCTAATTTTCTTATGTGGAGTGGAAATAGCCTCCTCTCCACTAAGTTCCAGATCTTCTTCAAGTTTGTCCCCAGGCCTCAATCCTATATAGTTAATAGGAAGATTCTCAAGGGACGCTCCCATTAGTTGAGCCAAATCCCGCGCCAAATCGATGATTTTAATAGGTTTGCCCATATCAAGAACGAATACTTCGGAATCAGATCCCAACATGGTAGCTTCAAGAATTAAAAAGACGGCTTCTGAAACATCCATAAAATATCGTTTCACGGCGGGGTGAGCGATGGTAATGGAACTGCCTTCCGCAATCTGTTTTTGAAAAAGAGAGACAACGCTTCCTTTGCTATTGAAAACGTTTCCGAATCGGACGGTTAAAAAACGGGCCGTTCCGCCTTTCAAGCTTTGTATGTAAAGTTCTGCAATTCTCTTAGTAGCACCCATAATACTTTGTGGACGTATCGCTTTATCGGTAGAAATCAAAACAAAACGAGCTGCACCATACTGAAGTGCGAGGTCGGCAACGGTTTTTGTTCCCAAAACATTATTGAGGATGCCTTCGCGAAAATGAGTCTCCATCAATGGAACATGCTTATAAGCAGCGGCGTGGTAAACAACATCGGGTTCATGGCGGACAAAAATTTTCTTTAGCGCTTCTCGATCGGTTATATCAGCAAGGTAAAAACTGATCTCTGTCTCAAATGGACTTTTCGCGAGATCCATTGAAATTTCATGAAGATTATTTTCTGAATTATCTATAAGAACCAATTCGCGCGGATGGCTTTGAAAAATGATTTTGACGAGCTCGGAACCAATGGAACCTCCTGCTCCTGTAACCAAAATACATTTGTCACGAAAAAAACTATCGACGCTGGCAAGATCTACCTGCAGAAGTTCTCTCCCAAGAAGATCAGAAATATTAATTGGGCGAAGCTTTAAAGGCAAAACCTGAGGTGGAAATAAAAAAGAAGTTTTAGGAATGATACGGCAATTAAGATGAAGATCTCGACAACATTTAACTACCTCCCTGATTTCATCGCTAGAAGCCTTGGGCAGTGCAATGATTATTTCTTCTGCTTTGCTTACCCGAGCTGTGTGAGATAAGCGGGAAATATTTCCCATCACTAAGACGCCATGAATACAAATTCCTAATTTCTTTGGATCATTATCAAGGAATCCCACTGGCCGATATCCCAAGTTTGGCTGTTTCAAAAATTCCCTTACCAGAAGCTCTCCAGCATCCTCTGCCCCTATAATTAAAACCTTTTTCGTGGAAACACGGGGTGGTTTGTTCAACTTTTCAACAGCAATTCGGAAAAAAATCCTTAATCCGCTTAACGCCATAATCAACATTAACCAATCCATGACAAATACAGATCGAGGGTGAAAACGAACCCCTGAGAAAAAAGAAACGAGGAGGAGGAACACGGACCCTGCGGTTACAGCTTTGATAATGGAGAAAAGTTCTTGAAGACCGAGATACCGCCAAAGTGTTCCATGCAGTCCGAAATAAATAAAACAGGGAGTCCTTAAGATAATGACAAATGGAAGCATCATTGTGATAAATGCAATGGCCTGCGGTGGAATATCACCGTCATACCTGAGAGCAAAAGCTACCCAATAAGAAAAGACTGCCAACAAGACATCGACCAGCAGAAAAAAAATACGTTTCTTGCTCACGAAGATATAACGAAATTTAGTCAGATTGAAAATCAAAGTTTAGATTCCTCGTCAATAGAAATTGTGAATACAGGTTTTCCCGAACCAATATTTCTGAATAAGTTAAGATATTGGTTAATATTGGCTTGCACTGAAAACGTTTCTTCAACGCTTTTTCTACCATTAAAACAGAATTTTTCTCTCAAATGGGAAGAAGTGATTAAAAGTGAAATTTTATCAACCCATTCTTTAGCATCCGAACATAGAAAACCATTATGACCATCACTGATAATTTCCTTATGTACGCCAACTCGAGAAGCAACGCATGGTACTCCTGTTGCCATATATTGAATCACCTTGAATCCGCATTTTCCTAGTGCCCATTCGTTTTCAATTAATGGGGCAAGACCAATATCAATTTCCTCAAAATAATTTAATTCCTCTTTGAGAGTCCATGTTTTATTCACCAATTCAATACCCGGAAAATTTACCTTTTTTTTCGCTCCCACCACGAGTAGTCGTATGGGGTGGCGTAATGCAAGTTCCCTTAATGCATCCCTTAATGTATATAAATACTTAACGGTTGAATGAGAACCAATCCAACCGAGCGTTGCAATATCGCCGTGACGATGATTCATGGATATTCTATAAGCATTTGTATCAACCGATGTCGGTATATAAGTAGAATTGTAATTGTGTTGGCGCGCAAAATTTAAAAGATGTTGGTTGCCTGCAATAACGTACCGCGCATTTTCGATCAAATGGACGATTGATTTTTGATTTTCAAACATTCGTATAAATCCGTTTCTTGCTCTGAGGAAAACCGCATCGTCGAAATCATAAACAAAAGGTACTCGACATTTTTTCAAAATTCGAACTAAAAAACTTTGATCAAAAGGTAATACCTCTCTGCTGATAAATAGGGCATCATAATTATTCAATTCATTCACCAAGGCTTGGAAATGAATGAAGGCAGACAAAATCACATTAACTTTTCCTATCAATTGATTCGAGTAGATAATTTTTTGAGCTTGTGAAGAAAAAAAAGTGTACAATTTACATTCATATCCTTTTTGCTCAAAATAAGGAAAATACTGAAGCATCCTGTACCGCGTTGCTGCAGATTCAATAGGGTTGAGAGTAAGAAATAATATCTTCACGCGTAAATAATCCTATGTCAATCGCTATGCGCTGTTAAGTGAAGCAATCTGGTTTTTACGGTAACGAGCCATGATTTTTTTCTCTCCGTACCATCCGGCAAAAATAGCCCAAAAAAGCCAAATTTGTGACCGCAATCGATAGGCGGTTCCTGCATTGCCTACTAATGCCCCATAAAAACAAAGCATGAGAACTGTAACGGCGATCAAGACAAAACTGCCCTGAAAATTCCTCTGTAAACCGCGTTTCATACCTAAGAAGATGAATGGATACTGCCATAGCCAAAAGATCATTTCAGGTATTACTAGATTTTGGCGAAAAGGTCCAAGTTGCCATGGGAACGGAACTGTTAGGAAATATAATATTCCACGGGGCAAAAAAATAATGGCCGACTGCGGTACGGAAATATCAATATCACGCAAATACCCTGAGGCTGCACCGCTCTCCACTAGATCATCGCGCGATAACTGCAACGCATAAAAAAAATCATTAATGCTGTCTGGCAATAAATGTATGATTCTGTTATTAAAACCAAAAAATATTAAAGCTGCTACTAAAAACGTAATACTCAATCCCTGCCGTGTTATCAAGTGAAATAAAAAATTCGCCCAATTCTGTTTTCGCACCCGCGTTTCGTCATTTGCTCGTACTAATAGTACTCCTAGCAATATAATTGGTAACAAAAGAGCCGCTAAATAGAACCTGAGTGACAATAATACAAATATAGATAATGCTATATAAATGATGGATTGTACAACGTATTTTTTTTGTAAAATAAGTATGTGATAAACAATTAAGTTGAGTGTCAATAAAACAACTCCCTCCTTGTAAAGAGAACCTGCCCAAAAAGCGAAAACAGGAGAAAACATAATTAGCTGAGCTCCGTTTAGAGCAGCTTTTGGCAAAATTCCTAATCGGCGGGCAATCTTATAAGTGATCACTGGAGTCAAAGCTGTAATAAATGTATATAAAATGATTAATACAGATATATTCTTAACGCCGCCTACTAAGACAGAAAGGATGGCAATGATTAAAACCATTCCCCAAGCTTGACGATCACTTTCCATTGCTGTATTCAGAGTGGTAGAGGACCCCTCGCTAAGCCATTCCGATGATATCTTTGCGCCAGTTTCTGCGTAATATGCTGCGTCCTCAATTAGTGAAAGAGTAGTATGCTGCGAAATCCATACCGCCGCTAACCCCAAAAGGCATCGAACAATGAAACTTGACCAATAGATAGATCTCTCTATTTTCTTATCATCCATTTTTTTCTCTTAGTTATTCAAGGGAACCATTTCTCTCGCCACAATTGAAATGAAAATAAATACCACAACTTATAATGATCAACATTTCCATTTTTCAAATATGCATTCAATAAATTTTCGACGTACGGAGGATTGAATATGCCGTCTTTCCTTATCCGTTCTTGATCGAGATATTTTCGAAACAGTTCTTTCAGTTCACCTTTGAACCAGATATAAACAGGCATCCCAAAACCTTGTTTCGGGCGATCCACAAGATCTTTTGGGACATACTGATGCAATATTTTCCTTAAAATATATTTACTTTGATTGGGTCTGTATTTGAGTGACATAGGAAGTTTTGCTGCATATTCTACAATTTTATGATCTAAGAAGGGCTCTCTTCCTTCCAGGGCGACGCTGGCGGTCGCACGATCAACTTTGGCCATCAAATCGTTGGACAAGTAATTACGAAAATCGGAAATCATCATTTGCTCTACGTAGCTTAAACGGGATGGTTCTTGAAATTTGAAATCTGAAGCAAAAGGTCTGGGCAAACCCAGGTCGTCGAAATCTTCGTCATAAAACACGCTCGTAAAACTTTCATGTTGTCTCAAGAATGATTCCTCTTTAAGTACACGCCTTAACTTGATGAATTTATCTCTTATGTTGACCGACTTAGGAAGAAAAATCCTCATAGAATCATAAGCACTGGCCACATCATTGGGATTAATTTTGTTTAAAAAAGTGGATGCCAGTTTACGAAAAGAGAAAGGAATCCGATTAAGTTTTTGAAAGTGCCGATCAAAAATCCAATACTTAGGATACCCACAAAATATTTCATCACCTCCATCAGCTGAAAGACTTGCTTTCACCTGTTGTTTTGCCAATTGTGATACCATGTAAGTTGGAATTGCAGACGAATCTCCAAATGGTTCATCATAAATTTCTGCCAACTTTGGAATGACCTGAATCGCCTCCTTTGGTGTACAGTAAAATTCTGTGTGATCGGTCCCTAAGTGCTGGGCAATTTTCTTGGCCCATACCGCTTCGTTGAAATCTTTTTCAAAAAAACCGATCGTAAATGTTTTTAAAGGCCGCGTAGAATCTTTTTGAAGCAAGGCTGTCAAAAGTGAAGAATCAATTCCACCGCTTAAAAAAATACCAACGGGTACATCTGAAACCATTCTGAGTTTAAAACTGTCTCGAAGTATTCCTTCGAGCTCGCGAGTAATCTCATCTTCAGAGTATGACTGCCTTCCATTATCTTCATGCCTACCATTGAGATAATGATCCTCGATTTTCCAGTAAGAATGAGTTGAAATATAACCTTCCCGATCAATTTCCAAATAATAGCCAGGCTCAAGTTTGTAAGTATATTTGAAAATCGAATGAGGTGCCCCAATATAACCATACTGAAGATAGAGAGATAAAGCCTTGCGATCAAGTTCCTTACGAAATTTTGGGTGTTTGTGAAAAGCTTTCAACTCGGAAGCGAACAAAAACAAATTATTGTGATAATACCAATAAAGAGGTTTAACACCCACTCGGTCTCTACATAAAATAAGTTTTTCTTTCTCTTTATCCCATAAAGCAAAAGCCCACATCCCACGAAACTTATGAACAGCCTGGATCCCCCAATGTTCAAAAGCTTTAAGTACAACTTCTGTATCTGTATTTGACTTAAATTTGTATCCAAGCTTCTCGAGCTCTTCCCTTATTTCCTTAAAGTTGTAAACTTCCCCATTATAAGTTATCCATAAGCTACCGTCTTCGTTGCTCATAGGTTGATGACCCAATTCGGAGAGGTCTAGTATGGAAAGTCTTCTGTGTCCCAATGCCAAACCCTTCTCTTTTTCAATGTAAAAACCAGCACCATCAGGCCCACCATACGACAGGACGTCACGCATGGAGGTTATTGTGCCTTGTAACTCGTAATCATTCTTGTAATTAAAATCTATAAATCCGGCTATCCGACACATCTTTTAATTTTTTGCTCACTTTTCTTAAGATTTGATTGCAAAAATTTTGAGGCTGTCACCCAAAGAGGTTTTACGCAAAAGTGTATTGATAAAACGTTTAGCAAGTAATCCCGCTCTATTGTTCATCAACGCTTCATTGAGCGAATAAGAACTTCTAACACGGTCAAAATGAACTTCTTTGTCGCAATTGGATGGGTGCCTGTGTTGGAAAAAATGAATAATCTCGTAAGGATTTAAACCTTCCGTGTTCATTTTAATTTTTAAAAAACCACATGACTTCAGAGCAAGACGAATTGATAAAGGAGAAAAAATATTTAAATGCTCTGGCATCTGCACTACGCTCCAGTTCAAACCCAAAATTTTACTGCTTAGGCCACGGCTATTTGGTGTTGTAATATATAACAAACCGCCGGGCGATAACAATCGATGTGCCTGATTCAAAAATAAAAAAGGATCAGGCAGATGTTCGATTATCTCTGTGGCAACGATAACATCAAAAAAATCGTCTTTAAAAGGGACATCAAAAATGTCGCCTTCAATCACATTAGTAAATCCATTTTCTATAGCTTGTCTCACGGCCAAATTCGAAAATTCAAGTCCATAAACTTTCCAACCCTTCTCATGTCCTATCTTTAACATAGCTCCAGCTCCGAAACCTACATCCAATAGGCGGTTGCTGTGACGATAGGGTTCAAATGTTCTCACAATTTCATTTAGCCGCGTAAAGACGAACTCGGGTGTATGATGTAAGTCGTTGGTTTCATAAGAATAATGAAAGTAATGTTTCTTGAGCATCTCTTCAGACAGTCTCGCTCGCGAAAATAAATGTGCGCAGGAGTTACATTTCTCTATAAGATAAGAATTTTTCATGCCAGCTTCACCAGCTGCTGTTTTATTGCAGATGGGACAGTTCCTAAGGTGGCGACGATTGTTTTCTTTCATAATTTGATTAGCAGGCAAGATTTTCGTAAAGATTCCTATAGGCTGGGATTCCAACTTTACTGAGAGACATTTTTTCGATGGCAACATCTCTGCAACGATTTCTTAAGTCCGGAGTATGTATGAGCTTGAGGTATTCTCTGTATTCATCTTCTTCGGAATCACGCGTCCCACAGATAAGACCTACGTTGGAATCTGCAATCATTTTTTTTACATACTGATTAAATGGCACTGTTACAACTGGAACGCCGCAAGAGAGATATTCAGCCATGCTTATTGGAAAAGACCCTTTTTTTGATTCGCTTTGCTTTATGAAGAGCAAACCTAGCTGTGCAATTCCGATAAACCTAGACATTTCTGTAATTTGGGCGCTCGTGATTTCGTAATCAACAATCGAATACTTTTTTAATAAAGAAACTAGTTCTTTTGTTTCATCTTGGGTAACAATTAATAAAAAGGCGTTATTATTACGTTTTTTGATCATCATAAAGTATTTCAACATATCTTCTAGTAAATACCATCCTGCCAACGAACCTGAGTAAATATAAATTTCTTTATTTGAAAACCCAAGTTCTTCTTCAATTTTTTTTCTTTCTTCATTCGATAAAGGCTGAAAAACTTTTGTATCTACACAACACGGAATAACCTTTATGTTTTGTGATCGTCCCCAAGTATGAAGAATATTTTCAGCATCAGTGGTTAATACCACAATAAAATCGTATGTTTTGATAAACTGTTTCTCAAAAAATTTTACTAAATAATATTTTAATGAACGCCGACTCCAATAACCAATATCCGCATATTCATCCGCCATAAAACCCCTCATATCAAAAATTGTCTTCTCTATTCTTTTAAATTTTAAAAGGATGCAACCAATCATAGCGGCCACGTAAGAGCGAGCGTGTAAAATATCAATTTTAGTACGATTTGAAATTTTGGATGCTAAAGCAAGTCCAGAACAAAAGTCTACGAATTTTTTGAATAGTCCCGTTCTGCTGCGAGTCCTTAATATATGCCAATTAATTCCTAAACTGGACAACTCATCCCGGAGAGTTTGGATTTTTAAGAATTCTTTTGAAGCTACTTCCCTTTCAAATGTGAGTAATTCAAACTTATATTCTGAACAAAGACCCCTCAAGTAAGGCAACACTTGGCTTTGCCCTACAGGATCCAATAAACCATTATAAGAAATATATAAGACTACCTTTTTCATCCACTGGCTACTATTTTAGCTGGCACACCAACTGCGGTCACGCCCTCTGGCAAGTTTTTAATGACGACAGCTCCTGCACCAACAGTGCATTCAGCGCCAATATGACAACCAGGAATTACTGATGCTCCAATCCCAATGAGCGTTCCCTTACCGACGACCACCTCTCCGCCCAAATGAACACCTGGAGCAATATGAGCGTGATCCTGAATAAAACTATGATGATCAATCGTACACCCCGTATTCAAAATAACATTGGCACCAATCGTCGTGCCAGGATTGATAACAACGCCTGCACAAATCACGGTACCAGGTCCAAGAATCACATGTGAACCGATTACGGTGCTTGGATGACGTGCAATAACAAAATTTTCTTTTTGCTTAGTTAGCTTTTCAAAAACCTTTTGGCGAATTTTGTTATCGCCAATCGCTATAATTATGGCATCGTGAGAAATCTTGGACAACTGTTTTTCGGTACCAAGCACGGGCAAGCCAAGAAATGTCTGACCTATCAAAGCAGGTCCTTTGTCTATATAACCAATAGGACAAACACTCTCCCCTGCCTGATGAGCTTCAGTTAAAATATCAGCTACAACTTGGCCGTACCCGCCTGCACCAATGATAAGAATTTTCTTTGTCAAGAATCGCGACAATGCCTAATAATCTCCTTAATTTCCGAACCTTGCGCTTCGGATAGTGCGATGACTACTTCATCGAATTTCTTCACTTTTGCAACCTCTGACAACTCAGAGATCCTGCCAAGGACTTTAACTCCGTGAACACGCATGCCAATTTTCTCGGGATCATTATCAAGAAACCCCACAGGGCGATAGCCTAACGAGGGTTTCTTGATAAGCTCCCTGACAAGAAGTTCGGCACTATCCCCAACGCCAATGATCAGGAGATTTTTCCTTCCACGGAGAAGTGGCGTCCGTAATCTCTCTGCCGTCAGTTTAAAGAATACTCTCGAGCCACCCAGTATGATAATGAGCAACACCTAGTCTATGATGAGTGTGGAGCGTGGCTGAAAATCAAATTGAAATAAAAAGGGAACGAGCGGAAGCAATAGTGTCCCTATCGTCACGGCCTTAATAATAGAAAGCAGCTCTGGTATTCCGAGATACTGCCAAAGAGTTTGATATAAGCCAAAATAAACGTGGATAGGAGATCGAACTGCTACGATAAAAGGGGTCATTGTAAAAACTATAGTCAACTGTTCTGCCGGGATCCTTCCCTCAAAACGAAGAAGGAAAGCTGCCGAATAAGATACCGTGGAAATAATAATATCTAGCATCAGGAAAAATAAACGCCTTCGACTTTTAACAACATAACGAAGTTTGACCAAGCTTTCAGTTATTATGGTATCTCTATTTGACGTTATCCCTAATGTTCGATCGCAAGCATCTGTTTATTTTACGAGTTTTTGTAGTAAGAAAAACTGAATGGGTGAATAGTTACCTTGAGGAGGCAAGAATCTAAAAAATTTAACGAACTCCGTGTTATATAGTACTTCTCTTTTTGTAAGACACGGATAAACAACGCGACTGATGAAATAATGTGAACTCAAAAAGTTAGATCTTGGCAAACATTGTTGTTCGAGTTTGGCTGGAGTCACAATATGAAATATATTACAGATAAATTTTAGAAAGAGCTCTTTGCTAAACCATAAGTTATGGGGTGGGATCCTGTTCTCAGCCAAACCTAATTCCATCCTCGCACGATTCAAATTATCTAAACCATCTGTAAAGGCTTCTATAAGAATGAGGTGCCCTTCCGGTATTAACACACGATGAATGTCCTTAAAAGCTTGATCTTGATCGGAACTATTCAGCAGGTTGATGAGGCACCGTTCTGAGACAACAACGTCAAAAGTCGAACTTGCGAATGGAAGGGCCATTGCATCTGCTCTCCCTAATCCACATTTCTTCAACCTCCGCTGTGTCGCAAGAGTAAGCATCTCGAACGAGTAGTCGACTCCTGTTAAGTTCGTTTCAAGAAATGTTTCCCTTATTTTCTCCAATAGATAACCATTACCACATCCGATCTCTAACAAGTTCAAATCTCGCTTAAGCGTATTACGGATATGCTCTATACATGATAGGATCGTTGACACTTCAATCTCACGAGTGGTCAGATCGAGCATAGTCGACCTAGGCTCCATCGCATAATTCACAGCTTGGCTCCGGTAATGCTCCAAAATAGTTTTCTTATAAGAAAAATTCTCTTTCGCCGGATCGTCATTTTGACTCGCAATAGGTAAAGTATTTAGGGTGTTTTGAAATTCGGGCACCGTAGCATACCCTGGTCTATTAATTCCTTCACACTTTAAGATTTTCCATAGTGTCATAAAGATGATCCTCAGATCGAGCCAAAACGATTGGTGGTCTACGTACCAAACATCCAACTTAAACTTCTCTTCCCATGAAAGCGCATTCCTCCCATGAACCTGAGCCCAACCTGTAATTCCTAGCTTGACTTCATGGCGTCTTTTTTGCTCAGAGGTATAACGCTCCCAATATTTCGGAAGTAAAGGGCGCGGCCCCACTAAACTCATCTCTCCCTTTAAGACATTGAATAACTCTGGCAATTCATCAAGGCTTGTTGTCCGCAAAAAACGCCCCAAAGAAGTCAAACGATCAGCATCAGGTAAATAGTCACCTTCTCCATCGTAGAGATCAAGCATCGTACGAAATTTGAACAGCTTAAATGGCCGTCCATGTAAGCCCAAACGATTCTGAGAAAAGATAATTGTCGGACCAAGTTTTAAACGGACAAGGACGGCCAGCAGTAAAAGTAAAGGCAAAGTAAGAATTAAAATTACAATGGCGAACATCACATCCAAAACAGGCTTACCTATCGAACGATATACCATTGGATGAACAGACATCAACAGTTCTAAGTTGAATATGATTTGCTAGAGGATAAATTGAATGCTTTTTTCTTTCCAACAAACGAGAATATTTGGATAGTATTTTTTCAATAACTATTCTTTCATTAAAAAGTTCTTTAGCAATGCGTTGGCCTTCATCTGCCATTCGCCTTAACCTTATCACATCAGATAATAAACCTATAGTAGTTTCTGCGAGCACTGGAACATTCCCTACTGGTACCAGTAAACCATTATGACCTCGCTGGATTGCTTCCCGACAACCCCTAATATCAGTCGCGATGCAAGGAACACCCATGGCTGAAGCTTCCATGAGAACCCTAGGAAGACCCTCCCGATGCGAAGGTAAAACCAAAACGTTCATGACAGCATAAAGCTCAGGCATATCTTGACGTAGCCCAGTAAAAACACAGGCATTTCCTACATTATAGCGATCTGCAATGTTTGGTGTTAACGCATCTCCTTTTTCATCATCTATAGGACCAACGATTAAAAAACGAGCCGTTGGTATCATCTTTAAAATAAGCTGGGCCGCCTCCATAAACTCTACAAGACCCTTTTCTCTGACCAATCTTCCCACAAAACCAACAACCTGTGTTTGCTCCGAAAAGCCAAATTCCAAACGCTTTTTGATAATATCTTCTTTTGACAAAAGATTTCTATCAAAACGTTTCATGTCAATGCCGTTGCCCAAATAACTCATTTTATCCGGAGAACAAATTTTATGAAGCGGGGCCAGTCTTAGATCTTCATGATTCTGAGAAAAAATAAAATCGGCATATTGTGCACTAATTCTTTCAAGTAGTTTATAAAAATAACGCATGATTTTTGGCTTAGAGTTATGAAAATAATATCCATGCACAGTGCTGACAATAATTGGAACCTTTGCCATGCGAGCAGCGATTTGGGCAATAAATCCCGCTTTCGGAGTATGGACATGAACAATAGTAAACCGCTCTCGTTGCATAATACGATAAAGCTTCCACAGTGAAATGATATCGGCGAAAGGAGTAAAGCGACGCGTCATCGGCACTGCGATATGTCGAATACCTGCCTCTTCGATAACTTGCACATCAGGGCCTGGTGCGGAGATACCAATCACTTCATAGCCTGCTTCTTGAATGGACTGTAACTGATTCAAAAGCAAGTAACGTAAGGACATGGAAACAGTGGTAACGTGAGCCACTTTAATATATTTTTTAGCTTCAAATTCCGTGGCAGATTTCCGTCCTACAAGATTAAGGCCAGGATTATTTGATCGTTTAATGTCGATGATTCCTTCCAAAGACAAAACTTTTTCTGTATCACGATATTTCTGTGGTTGATCGTATTCAGGTGAAAGCATATCAAACGTATCCAAAATGGCCCACTCGTAGCGTTGTTCCCTGGACAACGCAGGTTCATGCACATAATTAGCAATGGGAATCATAAACATGAAAAATCGTCCAAAATAAGGAATGCGAAATAATACGTCTGTGACAGGAAATAAAACTGGCATCACCATTTTGATCAAACTTAATAGGAATTTTTTGTTTAATCTTTTTGTAAATGACCGCAGAAGATATTTAGAAGAAAGAGGTGTCCAACGCCTGCGTTCATAGAGAGTAACAGCAATTTTTCCTCCTTCCTTAAGTACTTTTGGAAGAAAACTCAAGGCTTTTAATGGGTCAGGGGTGTGCTGAAGAACGCCAATACAATAACAGCCATCGAAAACGTTTTCCCGAAAAGGAAGGGCGTCAATGCTCGCTTGCACAAAGTGAATATTCTTCCTCTGGCCAAGATTTGTTCGCGCTACATCGATAGCATCGCTCATATCTACTCCGACTAATTCGCAACCTGTTTGTGACGCCACATCTAAAAACCGACCTGCTCCACAACCAGCGTCTAGGAACCACTTGCCACTCATCCAATTCCTGGTCCAACCCGTCTCCGAGTAAAATCTCCTTTCCGACAATTTGGTGCCGTTGGCGGAATCGATTTGAACCGAACTGAAATGGTTCCATTGATAACCAAAGGAAGACGTATAATTATCGCTAGGGAGGAAACGCGGGATGCCAGATTTGATAAGATAAGTTCGATCGCAATGAAGGCATTTCAAGATACCTGACATGAGTTCCCCGCCGGTATATAGCTCTTTAGAAGTACATACCAGTTCACCTAAACAATAAGGACAAGCTAATATTTTAAGTAATTTAAGTTGCATAAGACTCAAAGAACGCTTTGATTAAACGCATTGTCTCAAGCACTATTTCCAGGGTGGGCACGTTGGATGATTTGCCGAGACTGCCATCTCTGCCTGAAGTCGCAGGCCAGGAATGACTGTCAATAATTTCTAGCTTTCGTTGGCCTGCCAATTGAAAAGCAGCTTGTTCGAGTGGCCGAATTTCCAATTTCTGGATTTCGGCGACTTCCTGTCCAGGGGATGAAACTCCCACAACCTCATAACCTTTCTGCTTTATACTCAGCATCTGATTAAGCAGAAGATAGCGCAATGAAATATCAGTTGTGGCTATGTAAGCGATTTTCATTTATGGGGAAAAAATCTGAACGTTTAAGTGGCTTTCTGATAATTAGATAGTTAAAAACAATTTTTGTCAACTCAACGATGTCTCTCCACCGCCTCAAACGGACGCTGAGGGATCGCGATGTAAAATTTTTCCTGATGGGTAAAATACCAGTCTCAAAAAATTCCAAGAGACAAAAAAAAGAAACCACGTCAAAAAGTTTACCAGAAGCAGACATCGTAATTTTCAAACGCTTGGATGGGTGCCACACTGAAAACATTTTTTTCCGTACGCAATCATTTATGACAAACGCCGAAGATTCAATTATAAATGTCGAGTCTATTGGCGAATTTACTTCATTCACCCTTCGCTTATTAAAATCAATTATCCAGTATTTATATCCCGTACGGTCGAGAATTTTGAACAAGACTTTCACGTGATACAAAAAAAGAAAAAAAGGAAGACTTCTAAAAAAAGTACCAAAATATGTTTTGAATGCTTTATGATCCGTCAGGGTGCTTGCTTCTTTCGTGTACTGCTCGGACAAAATCTTCGAGTATTTGGCCGACAAAAAATCTAGGTGTTGCTTCTTATTTCCATAATCAAAATCCTTAATCGAAAAACCCTTCTCTTCCGACCAACTGCTTTCGGGAGGCATTACGATGCAACGTGTCTTTAATTTCAGACCATCAGCTTTTTTATTATAATATTCCTGAACCATAATAGGATCCACGACCGTATCGTTGAAGCGAAACGTTTCCCTGTGCAAAAAACAATGATTACTTGCAAAAGGGATCGCATAGGACGCCTCAACATGGAGCGCAAAGTTAGTAAACTCCTCAATGTATTCCTGAGAACTCCTAACGAGGCCAAACATTTGGGTGTGATCCTCAATGCAATATGGGATACAAGACGCGTTAGAATGGCTACGAAATACGAAATCAAATTTCTTAAACCGATCTGTGATTTGGCGTAATGGCAAACCAAATAGTTTGCAATCATTTACATCGAGCAGAGTTGTCGCGCCATTGGTTATCACAACTGAAGAATCAACTTCAATGCCAGCTTGAAACGAAAATAAATGAAAATCGGGTCCTAGTTTAACTCCAGTGCCATGAGGAATTTCCTCCACATTTTTAAATCCGATCTTTCTTAAATCCCTAACCATAAAATCAGAATTAATCAGAGGCAAATAAATTTTGATCGCTGGATCGAATAAACGTAGTGATGGGCCGTGAAAATGGTCCCAATGATGATGACTAATGTAAATGAAATTGGGTTTTAAATTGTTTATAAATTTTCTATCTGGCTCTGGAAAATTCCACCAACTTCGCCAATAGCAGGAACCGATGAGCCAAGGGTCGATCAAAAGAGACCGGTCATTATTCTCCACGTATAATCCAGCATGACTAGCCACTGTAAACTTCATAATATTAGATATTAGAATTACCTGCTATTCCAAGCCAGAATCGCATCTGGCTTTGCGTATTGTGTATGCCATTCTGTTATTTCTTCAGCGTCCGCTGAAGTGAGTTCACCATCGTATCGAAATTGCGCTCCTGGCGCTTTTTCGCTGAACAACCAGGCGTTAGGAGACGGCTTTGCCGCCGTTAAACTTCTTTTCGCGCAGGTTTTCAGATATTTAGACATCACGAAACGGTCCAATTTTTCTGATCGAAATCGACCTAATAATAAAGTGCCAAGCGTTTTCAACGATGGACAGCTGGAAATGATCGAATTTGGTACCTTAGAGACCCACAACATGATTTCTGATCCTATCCGTACGACCAACGGTGTGGCTCCGTTTCGCCTGTAACATTGGGCCCAGAAACCTGAATCCTCATCATTCATACTTGGAACTTGCGGCATCTCGATCGCAAGAGCGTGCCTATCAAACACTTCTCTCCAAGTACTTTCTGGAGAATCTTGCAAGTTGAAGGTTCCTAGTTGATTCCATTCAAGAATAAGCTTCTCAATGGCTTTGCTTATATTGCGTACGTGTATAGCGTTGGACGGCAGCTGACCGTCAAACGGCAAGCGAAATTCAGGATCATAGATCTTCTCTAATATAAATCGTGATAACCATTGGTTTTTACCATAAACATGACCCATACGTAAAACTACATACTCATGTTTTTTTTCTTTAAGGCAGCTTGCCAGATAATTTTCAAGATGTAGTTTGAAATGTCCATAGGGCCAGTCAGGTTTGGGTTGCTTAAACGTATTGCGGACAGAACTAATGCAGGTTCCATAAACTCCCACTGAACTGAGATGGATGAAACGTTTTTTACCAGGCAGCTGGCTCAAAGATCGAATCACTGACCGATCCTCTTTCTGGGTTTTTCCAGGACTACCACTAGATGCCGAGCAGTTGACAATCATTTCGCAATCACTCAAAAATTTTCCTGCGACCTCTGGATCGCTTATTGAACCACACTTAATATCAAATCCTTCCATGCGTAATCTGGCAGCTGTTACTTCGTTGCGACAAATACCGTGCAAGCGGATTCGTGAGTTTTCTGAAAGGAAAGCCATAAGATTAGATCCTACTTGTCCGCCAGCGCCGATAATTGCTACGTCAATCACTTTCACGGGCAACTTCCTGTGTTTACTATAGACAAAGATGCTTCATTCAATTTATAGCATTCATCGATAAAAGAGGTGGTCAGAAGACCTGTATCCCAATCACTAAAATCTGTAGAAACAACGCACCCGTCAATAAACTCCTTCCATTCCTTCCGAATTGCATCATAAAGCGCATTGTCTCTGTGCTCTGGAACCCCTAAAGTTTCGATCACTTTCCCACTTCGGTCGCAGATTTTCACAGTTCCATTCGGTACTATGTCGATTCGTATTTCACCATTCCGACACCGTATGACAATGCCGTTATAAACATCATTGAGGCGGGAGACTACCATTGCAAATGGCGCCAGATGTCCATTCTCCATTTCAAATTCACCTCGAACATTTGTTTCTAATTCAAGGCCTTCCCATTTCCTTTGCTTACATTTTTCAATTCTATAATTCTTCACAGAACAAATATTGAAGATTTGATCGACAAGATGGGAGCCCATTTCAAAAAAAGTTCCTCCTGACGCCTGAGGATTCGCTTGATACCAATCCCCGCCACGTCCAGTACGATGTATCCGCATCCCTTCTCCGCCGAGAATTAATTCGATCGGACCGAGAATTCCTGCATCCACTATTCTTGATGAGATTTTCGTGGTCAGATACTTCCGTCGAAGTAAACCGATTCCAAGTCGCACCTGGTGGTGCCTTGCCTCAGTTAACATCCAGCTATGGTCAGTAAATGTAAGTGCAAATGGTTTTTCACAAAAAGCATTCCATCTACGCGGGATGACCTCTTGTAAAACGGACCGGCGAGCACCTACAGGAACGGTAATTAAAACAATGTCCACGTCAGGACATTTAGAGAGTGAATTGAATGCATTCGAAATACCGTAGATGGACGCTAATGTCTGAGCTTGATCCAAGTCTTTATCACAAATCCAGGCAATTTTGATTTCCTTCATTTCCTGAAGAACGGGCAAATGGTAAGTTTCAACTACATTGCCTGCGCCGAGCAAACCGAGACGCAATGGTTTTTTCATTCTATTCTTTGCTTTTGATTAAGGTTATTTATTGTACTCCAACACAAATTCCTTAACCCTAATCTAATTGCGTTCAAGCGCAATATGATCCATCCTCCGCCAGCAAGTAACACAACTTTTAATAACACACTGAGAACCAAATTTGGCATTCTAATCATGCTACCTATCCAATAAATGACAAATGAAATCGTAAGTATTTTAACGAAGGCGGCCCATGGACCCGGCGAACACACCGCCGTAACATGATGTCCCATATTTTGCAGTGCTTTAATCTGGTCTAAAAGCAAAAGATAAATAGACGAATCTGAAGTTGCTACTTGTATAATTCTAAGTCCGGCCACGAAGGTAATCCTTTGTATTGGCTTGGTGGAAAAACAAAAATCTCATACACCCACAACTTTGATTCCTTGCCTACCTTTTAGCAACGCCAATGCCATTCGCACATCAAACCCTGCTATATAAGCCATCAGTATTCCCGCTCCTGTAAGCAATATTCCCTTTATTAAAATCACTGTACCGAAAGAATGCGGCGAAAACCAAATATTACCAACCCAGTAAGTTGCAACTGCTACAAACAACATTTGTCCCAATTTGATCCAGGGAAAGGGTAATTTGTCTAGTTTTCTAGATAAGTAAACTGCCAGTACAGCTATTAACATACACGCCAACGTCGTATTAATTGCCGCAGCTAAAATCCCATAACGGGGTATAAACAACCAATTGAGCACAACGTTAAACAGCGCTGAAGGACCTGAAAGCAATATCATCCATTTGGTACGCTTGTAATATGTCAATACAATTACTGCAGGTTGATAAATCCCGCTCAAAAATAAATATCCCACCGCGATCCAGGGAATCAGAGTTGCCGCTTTATAATAATCAGGCTTGGCCATAATCCGCAAAATTTCCGGTGAAAAGACAGAAACCGCCAGCGCTACCCATGTCTGTAAAAGTAAAAAGATTGCAAGGAGTTTTGGGAGTTTCGTTCGAAAAGAAATTTGGGAGGCGTTTTCATAATACAGTGGTTGAAAAGAATAGGCGAGGGATTCTCCAAAAAGTTGTATCGTCACTCCCAAAGAATAAGCCAGATTATAGATACCCAACAAAAACAGTGGAACAAAGTGTCCAAGAATCCAGCGATCAGAAATGTTAAGAACCCACATACAAAGAACGTGAGGCACATACGGTAAGCATAACTTTAAAGCATCTCTAAGATACCTCCATTCAAGTCTAAGACGCGAGTAGTATACTACGGCACCATGTGATATTAAAGCTACTATCGCCGCAGCAATCACTTGCCCATACAAGCTACCCAGTGCTCCTTGATGACGCACCGCTATAAAATATATTGGAAGACTTATATTGATTAACAAAAATAACACGGTGAACACAGTAAACGTAGGCGCTCGTTGTTCAGCCTTCAAGAGCTCCAGGAAGGTAGAAGATGCCATGCCCAAATAGCCAATCCATACTGCTAATTTTAAATAGGGATGCCACAGTACTGTCGGAAGAAATAGAGATGTCAAAACAGGACCCACAAATTCCAGTAAGATTACCCAAAATAATGGGACTACGAGCTTCCACAACAAAACGGTTCCAAGAAACTTTTTGTATTCGTTCCTTTCCAACTTAAAATAAAAAAGACTTACCGATGATTCTAAAGGAGGGCCTGCCAATATTCCAAAAACAGCGGAAGTCGCAGCACAAATAGCTAGTAGGCCATAATCAGTAGGTGTCAGATAATGGATGTATAAGGGCAGTAATAGGAAACCAAGGCCGCGATTCAACAACATTCCTAACAAGTAAAACAAGGAATTAATTGAAAATCTTTTAAGCATTTATCTTTGGAGTATTAAACTTTATCATCGTTGCAATTAAAGAATTCAAAATTAGACATTTTTGAAAGTTCCGGTCGTTTCGAAATCACTAAAACAGTTTTCAATCGTGGCCGGTTTGTCAACGGAACCAAACAAAGTTAGTCGTGTCTGCTCTTCCGGTGCCAACGCCTCAGGATCACCGGCATCTAATTGTGAAATACTACGAGTAAATGGCGTTAAAAGGTCGTTTGCCAAAAAGAAACACCTGGATTGATCAAAATTAGCAACTGCTGGATGTCCGCTCAAAAATGGTATCACGTGAACGAAGATCGGAACGCTAGCAAATAAAGACTCAAAGAGAGTGGTGGAAACGCTTGAAATTAAGAGATCGCACCATGTTAGGTCTTCAGCAAACGAGATGTTTCGGGAAAGTTCTACATTGCGAACGCTTTCTAAAGTCTTGTTAATGAAACTTTTATTATCAGCCGGATGAGGCCGCCAACGAAAACAAAAACGATCTCTGAAAACACCGTGAATTAGTTTCACAACTTCAATAAGCTCATTTTGAAAAGGTACAAATCGGTAACAACCTTGAATGACAGTACCTAGATGTGCATAGCCACTTGAAATCAGTATGTTCCGTACCCGCCGATTTATCACACGACTGCGCGAAACAAACCCCCAAGGTATTCCAATTGCTACCGCCTTAGAACCAAACATTTCAGCGGCACGCACATCATGATATGTCCACACACCCCTCATGGATGCTTGCGATTCTTCCATTCCTATCCAAAACAAAGCACCGGTTCCATGAAGCAAATCTATAGTTGTAGCACCAGCATGTTGCAAAAAGAGATCGGCAAGAGATTCGGAAACCAAAGCACTGCCACAAAAGACGACCCGTGTTTGCTTGAAATTATACCGCTTCAAAACAGCACGAGTAGCGTACTCGCTTGCGGTAGCATTGAAAACGTCTTTGGTAATTAATTTCACCAGATCAATTATGCACTTAGAAAGATCGACGTGAAACGAACCGTGATAAACTTGTCTTGAACTATTAGCTAACTTAAAGATAATGCGAATGGAACAAACAATGGAACGAAACAAAACTGTAAACAATTCAGCTAGCGATTCAACGGTTCCAACCTGATCTACAATACATTTTTCAAGATGAAATCTAAGCTCGCCTAAACCGGGCCAAAGTTCATTTCCTACATGTGCACGCATGTTCGCTTCAGATCGCAATCCCGGGCTGAGGTTACCAAGTAAAAGAATTCCAATATCCTCATTGCATTTTATTTTAGGTAATGCTACCGAATCCAATACATGCCGGTTAATCCGCAACCAATCAGGTATTAAAGCTACCCATAGCCTCGGATGAGGGCGCGCCGCTTGACTTTGCCGCAATTGACGCAATTTCTTCCGAGAAGGATCTGCTTTGAAAAACCAATTTAATTGATCTAAGACAGCTAAAATTAAAACGACAGCGCTAACCATCACAAATGTAACGGGCCACAATTTAGCGGGCCATAATTGCTTTCGAGAAGACTCGAGAACTTTAAGGCTCCCTCCCGTTCTTTCTACTAAAATCTTAAACTGATCAAATCCCAACCATTTGTCATCAACGCAATAATACTTGGCAGGTCCATGCCGTTCTACTAAACCAATTAAAACTGGAAATGACTGCAACATTGGTTGCAAAAAACGTTGTGCGGCTGAACCATAAAAAATTGAGTTTCCATCTATGCCCGGAATCACACCCTTAAAAATTTGATCCAACCACTGCTTAATATCAAGCCGTAACTCTCGGGTAACCTCGAAAATATTCCAAACGTTGTAAGCACCCAATTCGGTCAGTAGAAGACGTCCTTGATTTGCAACCCAAGCTGGCCAAACATGTCGAAGCGTAACGCCATCGCCAATCAATCTTACATTATGCATCTCAGCCAAAAGATTTTTTGCATACTTAAAACCAAGCTGAAGGTCAAAACCGGAAGGTATCACGATTAAGTTTTGATCTTCCTCCGAAAAAGTAGAGACATCACCGCAAGGCGATACCGTAAAACGATCTATTTTTTGATGTAGGGCTACCTTATCCATTCCCAGTAATCCTAAATTAAAGAAAATTTATGGGTTAAGATTTTGTCGAGATTCAACGCCGTTCAAAAATTCAAGTTAAGGATCAAATCCGGGTCGGTACATTTTGAATATCACTTATTTAATGTAACGAACAAGTTCTGAAAGGATGTCCGAAAATTTTTTGATTTACTTTTTATGCATTTTGAGAGCGTTTGGCTCTTGATTGGTAATTTCAGATTAAACGGTACAAATGTCTGCAGAGCTTCTTTGCATTTGCGGCGTGGCTACAAAGCGTTCTTTTTAACTTCATAAATGACTGCTTCAATCGATGACATTCCATGATTTAACAGACCTACAGAACACGGCAAACTTAATCCTTCTCTATTAAGTTTTTCGGCAATAGTGCAATCGGACGAAGATGCCCCCTTGAAACATGAGCTAAGGTGCAACGGCTGCCATAACGATCGTGTTTGAATTCCTATTTCTTGAAGTTTTCGGGATAGTTCTTTTCGGTTCATACCATATTTTTTCTCATTTACCAAAATGGTAAACATCCAAAAGATGCTGAATGCCCAGTCTGCTTCTTTCATTGTTTGTACACCAGGCATATCCTCAAAAGCAGCGGTATAAATGTCTGCGATTTGACGCTTGATACCAATGTAATCTGACAATCTTTCCATTTGTGAGCATCCTAAGGCAGCTTGTAAAGCTGTCAAACGATAATTGTAACCAATCTCATGATGAATGCCTTCCACGCTGTCATCTTTCGCCTGAGTCATTAAATATTTCGCCTTGCGCGCCCATTCGGAATTATCGGTCACGATCATACCGCCACCTCCTGCGGTAACGATCTTATTCCCATTAAAACTAAAACATCCGATGTCGCCTAATGTCCCTACAATTTTTTCTTTGTATTTTGCTCCAAAACATTCCGCTGCATCTTCAATGACTAAAAGATGATATTTTTTTGCCAGCGAGAGAATAGGATCTAAATCGACGGGATGGCCAAAAATATGCACAGGAAGAATAGCCTTCACTTTCCGACCCGTCTTCTTGTTGTAAAGGGCATGTTCACGCCAGCAGCAATGATTCTTTAAAAAGTGTTCAACTTTCTCAGGATCTATTTGCCAATAATTCGGTTCTGCGTCTATAAAAACCGGCCATGCACCCACATAACGAATCGCATTCGCTGGAGCTATAAAACTAAGCGCAGAAATCAAAACCTCATCGTTCGGTTGTACACCAGCAATAAGTAAACTCATATGCAAAGCTGCTGTACCATTGATAGCGGCAATCGCATATTTGGAGCCCGTATAAGTCGACACCTTTTTCTCAAACTCATCTACGTATGGCCCAATCGATGAAACGGAACCCGAATCCAAACACTCTTTGATGTAATGCCAGTCCTCGCCTGTTATATGAGGAACACACAAAGGAATTTCTTCCTTTTTTTCTTCTGCCAGTGTATTAAATCCGATAGGCAGTTTGTTGATAGGATCCAAGATTTCTCTCCATCCAATTTATGGTTTCCATTAAACCTTCCCTAAGCAAATGTCGAGGTTCCCACCCTATGAGTTTTTTAGCATTGGCGATATCCGCACATAAATAATCTACCTCGCTTTTCTCAGGACGAAAGCGCTCAGAATCAGAAACGATAGCTTTTTCACAATTCATCAGAGTAAGAATAAGAGTTGCCAACTCTCCAATAGAAATAGCTTTTCCCGATCCAATATGGATCGTCTCCCCTACGGTTTTTCCAGTCTCAGCCATTCGGATAAATCCATCAACTGTATCTGTCACAAGAGTAAAATCCCTCTTAGGCTCTAAATTCCCAAGGCGGATTTCATTTTTGGTCAACGCTTGTTGAATAATAGTAGGAATAATGGCGCGAGGCGTCTGGCGCGGCCCATAGGTGTTAAATGGCCTCATGATCGAAACCGGAAGGTGGTAGGAAAAGTAAAAAGCTTCTGCTAATTTATCTGCTCCAATTTTACTTGCCGAATAAGGAGATTTAGCTTGCAGAACATGGTCTTCCCTGATGAAATCGCTTTTTGAAGTTCCGTAGACTTCGCTCGTTGATGTGTGAATCACTCTTTCAACATCTGCTTCTAGACAAACCCGCAGGAGATTTAGAGTCCCTTCTACGTTTGTGCGCACATAAGAATAAGGAGCTTCATAAGAATACGGTATTCCGATAAGAGCGGCGAGATGAAAAATCACCTCTTTGCCTTTCACGGCTCGCGCAAGAGTATCCCGATCGCAAATATCACCAGCTATGATTTCAAATTCCGTCCGCTGCGGAGATTGATCTAGCCATCCTGCGGATCCCTGAGCATTGTAATGTACAAATGCCGATGTTTTTGCACCGATCTCAACAAGTCGTTCCACGAGATGACTGCCAATGAACCCTCCTGCCCCCGTAACAAGTACGTTTTTCCCGATCCAGTTCATAATACTTGCTCCAAAGTTTTGATTTTCTTGGCCGGAGCACCAACATATAAAGAATCAGCTTCGGCGTCAGTGATTAAAACCGCATTCGCACCTATTTGAGCACGATCTCCAATTCTGACATTTCCGAGAATCTTGGCCCCAGCAAAAGCGACAACTTCATTGCCAATAATAATCGTTTCGTCAGGTGAATAAAGCTTCTTGTGACCAATCGTAACTCCCTGATGAACCACGAAATTGTTTCCGATGGTGCATCGTGGGCCAATAACAATACCAAAACCATGTTGAATATTTAGGCCGGGCCCAATTTCAGTACTGTAATAGAGCTCTATGCCTGTTTTCAGCTTCATTAAGGTTGCCAAAAACGGCAAAAGAGGATGTTCAGGTTCTTTCAAAAAAATACTTCTTTCGAGTCTATGCAAAAATACAGCCTCCATGTTTGGATCTAGCTGTAGCAGATTGAATAAGTCATCTTCCGTATAAGAGCACACTTCAACATGGGGATATTTGGCTTTAATATCTACATTTAAAATATCAACTATTTGAGAGTAAAACCGATAAAGATCAGGGACGAACTGCTTGGGATAAGCAAAAAAGTATAAATTCAAAAATTTATTCAGGTATTTAACGAATATTTTTTCCATACCTTTTCCACAGCTACAACCGGTGACTCTCGTTTGTTTTTTAAACTAGCTTATTTATTGTTATTGTACGTTTTTATATCTTCTTTGGCTTTTTCGTAATCCGATTGTTTCCCTATATCTAACCAATACTCATGAATAGGAAAACTCACCACGATTTGACCTTCATCGAGTAGTTTTTGAATTAGATCTGTCATATCAAAACGCTTGGACTTCGGAACAAAACGGAAGCTAGATGGTTCTATGAGATAAATTCCGGCGTTAACGAAACATTGAAATTTTGGTTTTTCCCTCAAGCTACGAACCAAATGTCCTTCCGTTTGAATAACCCCATAAGGAACCGCAACTTCATATTGCTGAACTGCGACTGTCAAATTAGCCTGGTGCTCTCGATGAAAAGAGAGCATGGCGCGAATGTCCAGCGCAGTAAGTATGTCGGCATTCATCACCAGCAAAGTTTCTTTTGGTTCTGACATTAAGCCAAGTGCCCCTGCCGTTCCCAAAGGATGGTCTTCGGTCAAATATTGTAAATCAACTCCAAAGGAGCTCCCGTCGCCAAAGTATTCAATAATTTTTTCCGGTTTGTAATGGGTTGAAATGTGAATCCGCCGTATCCCGGAACCTTGCAGATGCTTAATAATAGATTTTAAAATAGGCCCTTCGCCTAATGACAACATAGGTTTTGGAATTTCTTTAGTCAGAGGACTCAAACGAGTTCCATAACCCCCAGCCATTATAATAGCCGTTAAAGGAATCTCTGCTTCCTTTACAAAATCACTAATCAAAACCATATCCGCAAGTTTTCCTTCTTTATTTAATAGTGGAACATGCCAAATCACGTGCTCATTCATCAAACGAAGAAGTTCAGATTTAGGCGTGCCCAGCGGCGCAACAATAGGCTTCGCGTATTTTGCAGAAGTACGGTTTTCAAGCAATGCTATTGCTGACGAATCAAGATCAACCCCTGCCAAGATTGCTCTTCGAATATCACCATCTGTCACGGTACCAAGGAGATGTCGTTGTTTATCTACAACCAAAGCGATTCCTTCCTGATTTTTGTCAATGCAAGCAATGACCTCGCGAATAGACTGTGTTGGTTTAATACAAAATATCGATATATTTTTGATCATTTTTCTCCGAATAAACTAAAAAACTTGATGCCTTAACTTCCACTCGCCGTTTTCCCTCTTCCAAAGATGAGGGGAACGAAATTGATCGCATAATTCATAGAAATAATCTGGTGCTATCTCCAGGTAATCCATGACTTCTTGAAAATATCGTTCTGGGAATTCTCCATCAAACCGTTGGACCAAAGCAATTCCCTCTTCACGAATCAGGTGTTTGTTTCGAATCTCTTGCGAAGCATCGTATGAAGCGCGGCCGAGACCAAATTTGATGTAAGTGGTGTAGTAATGGAGATCATCAATCTTATCGTCAATGCTATTATACTTACTGTAAGTACCTTCCGTCCGAAAGGGTCTTGCCTGAAAGCCGGTGTGCTCAACAGCATAATAAAAGGCTTCTTGGGGAGTCCATTTAAGATAGTAGCCTAAATAATGAACCTCAACTTTTGTTGCTTCTAACTCTTGAACAGTGGCTGGCAAAAACGGCGCAAAATCGTTTGAGGAAAGATTGTGCTTTTCAGTCAGCTCTGCAATCGAAACGCCCCCTAGAAAAACCTCCGACAAATTTTGCATCGTGTAGTAGGAATTATCCCTTAAGGATGTTTGGGTTTCGGCAATAGGATTTCCGTACTCCGCCTCCGCTTCACCATAAAACACCAAGGGAATCTTATACTTTATGGCAATCTTTGGGGCAAGATTCTTTTGCCCTAAAATAAACGTTTGAAATGGGTGAAGAAGATTTTCAATTGCCAACTTCGTTAATAGTTTATGAACCTTTCCGTTAGGTTTAAACGCAATATTATCAAAACCGCCTACTTCTACCCAGCTGCAAAAGTTCCTCAACCCATAGTCTGTGTAAAGGATGGGGGGCCAGGTAACTGTGAGGGGATGCATTCCATATTTATACTTCAAAATGTGCGCTGCATAGGCGCTGTCTTTTCCGCCACTTCCAGGAACAATGCAATCATAAGAGCCGTCATTCCGACGATAGCCATCCAAAAGTTTCAACAATTCTTCTTCGCGTACTTTCCAGTTAATTTGTTCTTTCTTCTCAGCGTATCGACAGGCATCGCAAACTTCCTGTTCATCAATGCGCAAATATTTTGCTCCTTCACGGTCGATAGTATGCTTAAATTCGGCAATCGACGCGGGCCGTTGATTAGACATTACACAACGTTTGCAAAAAACCACGGTACGAGGAAGCCCGTAGCGGGCTTCTAGTTTTTCAGACGTTTGCATTTTCTTTAACTTTCTTATCTTTTTTTATAAAAGAGGCTAGGTTTTGATAAATTTCTAGACCTCGGCGGCCGCTGCGCTCGGGGTGAAATTGGAATGCAATGACATTACGATATTTCAAGCTTGAACAAAACTCAATATTGCCATAACGAGAAATGGATAAAGCTAAATTTGGCTCTCTGAGCTTCACATAAAAAGAATGCGTAAAATACATAAATTCTCCATCTTGCAATCCCTCTAATAGCGAATTTGTCCATTGATCCCATTCTTCATTCCTCTTGAAAATGCGATTCCAGCCTACCTGTGGAACCTTCAATTTATTGAACCCATCGATCGGATTTTCAAACTGAACTACCGAACCTTTGATAATTCCCAACCCCTTATGATAGCCGAACTCAAAACTCTCTGTCATCAACAATTGCATCCCTAGGCAAATTCCAATCAAAGGTTTTTGGGACAAAACAATTTCTTTAAGCGGTTCAATCAAATTCAATCTGCGCAATGAAGCCATGGCATCACTAAACGCCCCAACGCCAGGCAGTATTACTGCATCCCCAGACAAAATTTCTTGAGGGGATGAAGCTAGAAATGTCTGAATACCAGCCTGCTCACAAGCATGTTTTACACTGAATAAATTTCCCAAACCATAATCTACAATGGCAACCGTAATCATACTACATCCTTATGTTCAAACTCTCGCTTCATAACGGCTTTCGATACCATGGGTTGTTAAATATTGCTTGATTTCCGAAAGATCGGTAGCGCGTATCTTTGAGAACTCCGTTTTTTGACGCAAGAACTCAGTATTGCCCTCTTCAAACATATCCTCAGAATCATGCTGGTAAAATTTGATAAAGTGATAGTGTAAAAGCGAAGCCAGACATACTGCATCGGCTTTCCCTTCTGCAATAACTTCATAAACATGATCTATTTTCCCTGCACCGCCGCTAGCAATGACGGGAACGGAGACAGATTGGGCAATGATTCGGGTTAATTCTAAATCAAATCCCTCCCCTGTTCCTTCTCTATCGATAGAAGTAACAAGCAGCTCTCCAGCTCCAAGTTCCACAGCACGCACGGCCCATTCCAACGCATTCACATTGGTCCTCTGGCGCCCATAATCCACATAAGCCTCATAAATTCCGTTTGGATTTTTAATTGCCTCAATGCAAACAACGATGGTTGAAGATCCAAACGCTCGAGAAGCTTCTCGAATTAATTCGGGACGCTGGATCGCGGCAGTATTAATAGAAACTTTATCAGCACCAGCTCGCAAAACGGCACGAATATCCTCTACGCTTCTTAATCCTCCGCCGACCGTCAAAGGAATGAAAATTTCTCTAGAAGTTTTTTGGACAATATCGAGTAAGCTATTCCTTCGATAAAGGCTAGCAACCACGTCCATAAAAATCAGTTCATCCGCTCCATTTTCGTAATAATAGCGGGCAAATGCTTCTGGTTTACCTAACACCCGTAACCCTTCCAAATGGATTCCCTTTACCAAATTGGGACCTTTAATATCTAAACGCGGTATGATGCGAATATTCATTAAATAAAAATTGTGGAAGGTCAAAAAATCTTTTCATCGTGATCGCTTCATTAAGTTCGAATGTTTTCAACCGGTCAATGAGCTTGTCTGAACCTTGATCGCATCTATAAGGATTTTCCAAATTCATTATGTCTTGACGAAAGCTTGGTTCTAGAGCCCGTTGTATCCCTTCAACAATCGCTGTTCGCTTATCGCCTACATCAATCACATTTTTTGCTCTGATCCGACCTTGCTGGCGCGTCCCAATGTTCACCGCGGGAAGGTTAAAAGAAGTGGCCTCGATAATTCCGCTTGACGAGTTACCAACCATAGCGGCGGATAAAGCCATGAGGCTAAAATAGGCTTGCGTTCCTAAATTATCCACAAACTGAGTTGAAGGATGTGTCTTAATAAACTGCTGAATCAAATGACGGACAACGTGACCATTAGTATCTGCGTTGGGAGAAGTAAAAATAATTGGCATTTCAAATGTTTCCAAAGCGGCCAAGAGTTCCCCGACTTGCCATTCTGTTTTTTCATATTCCAAAGTTACCGGATGATAAGTTACCAAAAGCGGTGGATGATCAAAAGACAATCCAAACTTAGCTTTTAATTCCTTAGCGTCTAACAATTTAGTTGATCGAAGGTTATCAAGGCCAGGGGCACCGGAAACCATAACCCGCCAAGGTTCTTCACCCATTTGAATCACGCGTCGTGCATATTCTTCAATAGAAACGAAATGCAAATGACTTAACTTTGTGATGGAGTGCCGGAGAGCGTCATCAAAAGCGCCTTGCGTAACTTCTCCTCCATGAATATGTGCGATAGGAATTTTAAACGGAAGAGCGGCTAAAGCAGCTGCATACATTTCAAAACGGTCTCCTAGGACGACGAGGACGTCTGGCCGAAAACGACTATAGGCTTTAGCAAAACCAACTGTTCCCCGTCCGATGGACTCCGCAATTCCTTGGGGTGTGTCTGACGTTTCAAGCATTTCGATCCGCTCATTGATCTCAAACTTATCTTCTTCGATCATGTGAACTGTTGAACCGAATTCTGGTGAAAGGTGCATACCAGTCACCATCAAATATAATTTTAGTTCGGGATCTTCTTGAATTTTTCGTAGGAGTGGCAAATAGATTCCATAATCGGATCTTCCAGCGGTTACAACTCCAATGGTTCTCATGCCAACATTTCTAAAACAAGCAAAGTCCCCGCCTGAACCGGAACTTTCAAAATGCGGCCAAGGAAATGAGACTTCATGGGGGGAGGCAACCCTGTTCCGGGTCGTTTAATCGCAATCAACTCTTCGGTCAATTTTGTACCTGCTGGAATGTTTTGAGCGGCTACTAAACTTTTTCGAGCTGCTCGAGCTGTATCAGCTTCGCTGGGTGTTGGTTCTTTTATCTCACGACCTAATGCCATTTCTACAATACGAATGCTTTCCACTAATTTTTTTAACTCAACAGGTTCCAAAGAAACTTGATGATCAGGACCCAGTAAATTACGATCAATCGTAAAATGCTTTTCAATCACACAAGCACCTAATGCTGCGGCAGCGATCGCAACCTCAATACCCATCGTATGATCTGAATATCCAACGGGAAGATTAAAGGTATCAGACATCATTTGCATAGCGCGCAAGTTAACGTCGGCAGGTTTAGCAGGGTAGCTGCTTACGCAATGAAGCAAAATAAAATCCTGAAGGCCTGTCGCCCGAATGGTATTCACAGCAGCTTCCACCTCAGTTAAATTGGCCATACCCGTCGAAACAATCATCGGTTTAGCTTTTCGCGCCACGTGAGCAATGAATGAAAGATTGGTCAGCTCACCAGAAGCGACCTTAAAAACAGCAACTCCCAGATCAGCTAATAGGTCGGCGCTATCTTCATCAAATGGCGTCGACATGAAAAGAATATTTTTATTTTTGCAATAAGCGATCAAATCACGGTGGGTTTCCTTTGAAAGCTCAAGTTTACGCAACATTTCATATTGGGATTCGGAATGATCTGTCGTCCGCATTTGATATTCAGCTTTTGGCGCATGAGCTATTACTAACCGATCAGCTGTAAAAGTTTGGAATTTAACTGCGTTCGCCCCGGCCTCAACAGCCACATCAATTAACTGATGAGCCATTTGAAGGCTGCCGTTGTGATTCACACCTGCTTCAGCAATAATGAAGCATGGTTTCCCACCCCCTATTTTAAATGAGCTGCATTTTATGGTTTTCAAGTCCTTTTTACCTCTAAGCAGTGCACTATTTTAACACTCCTATAAAAATAGTGAGCGAATTTCTCTAACTAAATGCCTTTTCTGAAATGTAAAGTTTCGGTATTAAACCGTATATAGTTATCCGAATAAAATAAGATTTAGGGCATTTTGTAGCAGATTGAAATCAGGAATTTTAACTGGACATGCAATTTCCTTATTCCAACCTAATTCCAACCTAATTTATTAGTGCTATTTTTGCAAAGAAATCTCATCAAATATTCTCCAGCAGACAATTCCAACATTAAAAACGTTCTGCATAGAGATTCTGTTCCCATAGGATCGGCCATAGTTTTATCGGATCAGACATCTTAAATAAATCAAAAGGCTCTGTAAAAAGATAATACAGTTCCTTAGTTCGAAAACCACGTTCGGCAAGCCTCTGTGCTAAATCCCGTCGCGGAACTCCCCCAGGATATTCATCCATTAATTCCTCGCTATATATACCCCTCCTAGTTATCCGGCACCACTCACCCAAAAATTTTTCAAGAGGCGGGCCCTGATCAATTATCTCAATAACACCGGTCGATATTGCATAATCAAAATGTTTATCTGGGAAATCTATACCCTCGATCACGCTACCTTTTATGAACTCAAAGCTAATATTAGAGTTCACAGTATTAACCAGCCTGCTAGCATTATCAATCCTAGAAGAATTTAGATCGAAACCTACAATGTGCAACTTCCGATCACTAATATTTCTTTTCATCCAAATGTTTTCAACATGGCGAATTACTCGTTGGATCGTATCGCCATCTCCACAACCGATATCAATGATTTTTCCGCCCTCAGCAAAGTTATCCCAACCAAGCGGCATAATGTACCAAGCCTTGCGCGCCATAAGATATTCCCAATGAATACGATCAACTGGTTTATTGGCTGTTTTGTAATAATGATCATAGTTTTTTATGAATTCCATATATTCAAGCCGCTTCAAAAAGTAATTATCATGGCACTTACGATGCCCGGGATTCAACCACCTAAGTTCCCTTTTAAGATCTGAATAATCGTCAATTGCCGAAAAAGGGTTTCGATCTAAACTCCAAGAAGCAACTACTTCAAAATCCTTTTTTGTAGGAGTCCAATGAATTGACATTTTAGCCTTCTCTTGTTAACAAAAATTATTAACATTTTAACGTATTGGTTTTTTTGGGAATAAAAATCTAAAAAGTACAGAAATTCGGAATAAAGGTGTTTTGAAAGTGAAATACTTTCTCCGCCACTTCCATGGAACAACGTTTTGCATTAAATCTCATGCTTAAAGAGCGATAACTAACAGATAGTCCTTTTTCTGATAAAATCATACAACGAAATGCACATTTTTGTGAACCCAAAGATGTTGTACACATTGAATTTCGCGGGTGGACGCTTGATCAAAAAATAAGGCAGGGCTCATTTAAGGATTTTCGGAATAATAAAAAACCAAATAAGTCCCCACTTTACGGCCCGCAATTTCAACAGCTGTCACCATACAGTCCATCCCCCATCGACAACTAAATTATGACCTGTAACGTATGCCGACAAATCACTGGCCAAATAAGCAATGGCGCCCTTTAAGTCCTCTTCGGTAGCCATTCGCTTCATTGGCGTACGTTCGACATATCGACGCTGAAATTCATCTGGCTGGTTTCGCCATATTCCGCCAAGCGTAATCGCATTAGCTCTCACTTTCGGAGCGAGCACCGTCGCAAGCCACCGGGTCAGTTGCAACAACCCTCCCTTGCTAGCCGCATAAGCAGCGGGATTACCCATTGAAGTATCTTGATATAATTCCAAGTTAGGCCCTAACATTCCGTAAATGGAGCCGATGGTGATCACTGAAGCGTGATCAGAAGCATTCAAAGCCCTGGCGCACGCTTGTGTTAATACAAAAGGTGCCGTTAAATTTACTTCAAGAGCTTTTCTCCACGTATCTACGTTTTGATCAATAAATTTGGTATTCCATCCCTCTAATTCAGAAGTTCCTACGAGCGCCGCGCAATGAACCAGTATGTCTAAATGACCAAAATGGTTCAGAACTTGCTCGGGTATTTTTGAGGCTTTCTTTTCATCTTCTAAATCCAATGGAAGAGACATGGTTTTAACTCCATGGACGGTTTCAATTCTGTTTGCCACTTGAGCGCATGTTTCTTGGGCTTTATCCAAAACCACAATCGAGGATCCAAGCTCTGCCAACGTATCACAAATAACGGAGCCAATATGACCTGCTCCGCCTGTAACCAAAGCAACTCGCCCTTCTAAATTGATCAAATGTTTTAACGATCTAATTTCAGCTATTGTTTTCATTGATGAATAAAAGATACTTTCTGCTTTTGTTTAGAGCGTCTCAATAGAAATTCAGCGAATTCAAAATCTAATTCCGTATCAATATCTACAGCACGCTCCTCAGGCATTATAACTGCTTTGACATTTCCATCGAACATCGACTCGGCACTCATGATGAAAGATGGTCTTGCAACGTAAGCAACTGTCGCCATATTAAAAACGGGAGGAGCGTTTTGCCTTCTATAAATTTTTTGGAGTGGCGGGGTAACAAGATAAGCATTATTATTCTCATCGAGTCGCACCATATTAAAACTAGGATTGCGTTTTGCTGCTTTCACGGTAATCACTAAATCTACCTCGTTATTTAAGGCTGTTTTAATGCAATGATCCAAATCTTCGGCGGTTCTCAAAGGAGACGTTGGCGGAACGCTAACGAAAAGATCGATTGTAAAATTATTCTCTAAACTCTGCATCGTTGCAATCGCATGTTGCCAAGCCAACCATTCCGAGGCTTCATCCGTAGCAAGATGCAACGGTCTCATAAAAGGAACTTCCGCGCCATAACGTTTCGCTACCTCAGCAATTTCCAAGTCATCAGTTGAAACCACTACCCTGTTAATCAATTTACTTTGAAGAGCAGACTCGACGGCATATGCGATTAGAGGTTTACCTCCTAAAGGGCGAATATTTTTTCGTGGAACGCTTTTAGAGCCACCGCGCGCGAAAATAAACCCAACGATATTTGGCTTCATAATTCTACTAATTCTTGTTGGGAAGACGATTCCTTAACGGCAAGCGCCATTTCAAGAACCCGCCGGCCTTCTAACCCGCTTACCATAGGAGTTGAATTTGTCTTAACGCATTCTAGGAAATGACGAATTTCTGAAACATACATTTCATTTTGATCTACGGCTTCGGAAGCATAGATATCCGCCCACTTACCTACTTCAGGTAAATATATTTGCACTCGATTCGAAAGTCCATCCCACATCAGCGTACCTAACGTTCCGATAATGCGGCAATTTCTCATTGCATTGCGCTGACACATATTCATATGAATATTTCCAATCACACCGCTTTGAAAGTGGAGGAGAATTTCTGCGGTATCTTCCACATCAATTTCAAAATCACTAAGGCGTCCAACATATCCTCGAATTGATTTCACTTCACCCATTAACCACCGAACATAGTCAAGCTCGTGGCTTAGTTCAAGCACAACTCCGCCCCCCAAATCCCGACGTGCGCTGACACTTTTTCGGTAATCAATATTAGGGCGCCATTCAGGAAGGTATTGTCCAACTTCCGCACGAATGGATAATGGCCGCCCAATTCTGCCTTCAAGCAATGTTTGCCGCATTACGTGTAAGGATTTGTTAAATCGAAAATTATAACCAACCATCACTACCAAAGAATATTCACTGCACAAATCCAATAATTCGTCAACCTTATCTAAGGTATTCGACAATGGTTTTTCAATGAAGAGGTGGATATTTTGCTTTGCTAAACTTAATGCAGTTTCTACGTGGAAGGATGCGGGATTGGTAATAAAAGCCACATCGGGTTTCGTCTCAAGAGCAGCTTTCAAATCGTAAACAATTTCGTTCGCCTTACCACAAATATCATCACTCTGCTGCGGCGCGGAGTGTTGGCGCCAAATTATAATCTGAGTTTTAGGTTCAATTAACCTAAGGTTTGCGAGGTGCCGCCGCCCAATGCTTCCCAAACCTACGATAAGCGCTTTCATTATCACACCCCTATTCGAACGTCAAATTTACAAAATTGCCTATAACCCTGATGTTTTTACTAACTTATTAAAAACGGAAGTCTTCGCTATTTCCCAGCATTTCTGAAAGACATTTCTTGATAATTCTTTCCAACATCAGATAGTCAGAAAGCTGATTTTACCTTTCGCAACAATGATTGATTTTAAGTGATGCGTCGTAGCCCTTTCCAAATTAAGGAACATTATAACATGACTTATTTTGCGGCAAAATGAGAAAATTTCCTGTACTTGGAGACGGCGGGGAAGAACTCCAAAGACCAAGTTAATGGTTATTGCAATAAAGGAATCAACTCCTTTAACTTATTATAATAATAGTCACCCATCCAGCCCTTGTAATCGCTTTCTGTGGGAGGTGTCTCCAACCGCTGGAGTTTTCGATAAAGCGTTCCAGCCTTGTCTCTTAATCTGAGTCTATCTGAATCTAAAAAAGCTCGTTTACTTTCTCTCAAATAAATTGCAAGGAGATAAAGAGAACAACTCTGCTTTTGCGGTGCCCAATAAACGGATTCTTCCAGCGAATGAATGGCCTCTTTCTCAAAACCAAAGCTATATTCCGCCCACCCCAAGTAATACCAATAATAGTCATAGGAAGGACTTAACATCGTGGCCTTTCGTAAGGCTAACACTGCTTGATCCATAAGGTCTTTTTTCTCTGCACCCTCTATACTTTTCGCACGTTCCCTATATTCTTTGCCAAGTTGAAACCAAAGTTCCGCATTTAACGGTTGCAACTCAACAGCTTCTTTCAGATCAGTCAACCGCCGGTCATGATCTTGAGTTTGAGATAACTGATAAGCCCTGTAACTAGTCACAGAATAAAACAGCAAAAAAATGGCTACAAGCAAAGCCGTCAAAGAAAAAATGGTTTTAAAAATTATGCCTTTCGCCTTTGACCCGCCCACCGACGAAACTGATCGAGCCTCTGCTTGATTTTTAGAAACACTTGTTGTTTGTGGTAAAGCTTCGTCTTCCTTAAATTGATGGCTTTGAAATAAAATGGCTAATTGTAAAGTAAAAAATAAAGCGACCGCCGGAATCTTTAAATGAAAATCGGCCAATTCCATGGCTCCGATACAAATGATAGCAATAAAAGCTTGGGCCGTCATGGCCCGGCTCCAGTGGGAGAAATTTTCCCTGCTCTTGCGTATTGAAATAAACAAAAGCGATAATATTACACCCATGAAGAGAAGAAAACCTACTGCACCTGTATCAGTCAACAATTCCACATAGTCGTTGTGCGCATGATCCCACCAAACATAGTTAATCAAAACTGTAACAACTTTCGAAGAAACAAACGCATAGGAACCCAAGCCAGTCCCAAAAAATGGAAACATGCTAAAAAGATTTAAAGATTGCCTGGCAACTTCAAAACGTTCGCTCCAACTTTTCCACAAAGCTTCTATCGTATAGGCGTTGACAATCGTGTTAACGCCAAGCCACTGCAACAAGGCAAATGCGCCCACAAGAATTGCGGATAAAGTTAAGTAAAACCAAGCGTTTCGTTTGTTAATAGCGTATACCACGAAGTAAGCAATGCAGCAAAATAGAAGAACCAAAGCAGCTACCCTTGCCAAAGCAAAAAAACAAGCCCCTAAAGTAACGACGAGGAGAAAAAATAAAAATACAACTCCTTCATCAATGAAGGTAAACCAATTCACATGTGATGTATTCTGCTCATGGCTTTGAGACAATTTTCTTTTTACCTTGTTGAAACGGTAATGCATCGACCCTAAAGCAAGAGGGAACGTGAGTGCTAAAAAACCGCCAAAGTGATTCTCATTAATAAAAGGGCCAAAAAAACTTTGGGGGGTGGACGAGAAGCTTTTCCAAAGAATCCTTTCATCAACCAACCTCTGCGCTAAGCCAAGTATGGTAATCAAAAAAACGAGAACAGCGATCAGAGAACCTAATCGTTCTACAAGTTCTCGGCTGGAAGCAACCTTGGCACAGGCAAAGAAAAACAATGAATAAGTGATCAATTGGATAAAATGATCATAAGTGGCGTAGGGACTTACTGTTCCAATCATCCATCCCTTGAGAAGCCGAACCTCAAAAATGTATTGTAAAAAAACAAAAGTTAAAAAGGAAACGAAAAGAAACGTCGGAAACAGTAAGGCGGGACGGAAATCATTGAAATAGTTTTCCTGAACGAAAATCAAAATGATTTGGAGCAGGAGGCTTGCAATAATGAAGAGGCGGATAAAAAAAATAGAGGAGGCATGAACACCCCCAAAAGTAATGGTTGAGAAAAAAAGAATTGTAAGAATTAAAAACCATTGCAAAGAGAAAATGGTCTTTGCAATGGTTTTTTTCATCTTCGAACCAGCAATCTCACTGAAAGAATCAAAAAGAAATCAAATTATCCAGAATCGCTAGCTCTACCGAGAGGCGTCGGCGCTTCACCACCTGCATCTAGCGGCGGACCAGGGTTCTCCGGCACATCGGGGGGATTAGTGAATGTATCTTTCCGTCCTCCAAGACCCTTCATCATTTCTTCAGTAATGAACTGTGGATTCTGCAAACCGCCCGGTATGTTACCTTCGACCTTAACATCCCCCTCCGCATGAACCAATCCGCTACACAAATGAATGGTTACTTTAGCATCCTTGCCCAAAACAAGAGTTCCTCCAAGCAATCCTCCTTTGGCAGCTGGATTATCAATCTTCACATAAACCTTATTGCCCCCTTTTTCATCTTTAACTTCCACGGTTGTAATTCTTGCGCCCATCAAAGACAAAGTTTCAAAAGTTTTGGTCTCGTTGTTGTAAAGATAATTCTTTCCGGCTTCAACGGGATATCTCTTACCATCAAATTCCACCTCCCCGTTGCCACCAGTCAAAGAATTAAGACAGCACCGCGTTTGGTTTCCATCAGGAATAACAGCTCCTTCTTGAAATGGAAGTACCTCTGCCGCATATACATTCGCAGGGTTCGACGGGTTTACTTTATAAATGACGACGATACCTTGCGCTCCCACGCTAACCTTGGTCACACTATTCTCTGCATATAAAAATTTTACGGGGGAAGTAAAAAGGGTTAGACACGATACAACGATAAAAAAACCAACAAAGCGTACGCTCGCTTGAATCTGCTCGAATTTTAAATTTGATTGTTTCATTTGTTTTCCTCCAACTTTTTTCGCCTGCCACAATCCGGGCAATATTATAACGGTGACGTCTCCTGCATTTCTGAATGACTAGGTGTGTGATGGTAATACTTACTGTACTGACTATAATAATGGTAATACGGGTATTCCAATTTCCTGTAATCAGCCCTGTTAATAATGCCTCCAATAATGGTGCCTTTAGAAGAAGAAATTTTTCCCTTCAGCTTTTTTGCTATATTTTGATGGACTTTTCCAGAATTGAAAACCAAGATTGTTCCATGAACCTTAGCAGTGAGGATAAGCCCATCCGCGATATAAAGTGACGGGGGCGCATCGAGAATGATTTTGCTATAATCCGTTTCGAGATCGTGAATCAAACGGTCCAAAGTTGCAGAAGTAAGCAACACGGCGGGATTTGGCGCTTTTTCTCCCGCTGTCATCACATAAAGATTCGGCACTTTGTCAATTGCTTCAATTGCATCTTCCGCTTGAGCGGTCCCCACGAGACAATTGCTTAAACCAACCTTATTTTCCAACCCAAAAATATGGTGCAAAGAAGGTTTGCGCATATCGGCATCGATCAAGAGGACTTTTTCACCTGCTTCAGCCAGCGAAATACCCAGTAAAGACACAACTGTCGTTTTGCCCTCTTCGGGAATTGCGCTTGTGCACATAATTAACTTGCTTCGATCGGCAGGCATTGAAAATAGTATTGCGGTACGAATATTGGTTAAGTCATCGGCGATTTTGGAATCGGAAAAAATATAGTTCGATGGGCTCTTGGCCTTGCCATTCCCCGAATTTTGACCCAAAGTGGAAATAAAGGGTAGATAACCCAAAAATGTAATTGGTATTTCCCGCACATTCTCTTCAGTCTTAATGTTTTGATCCAAACGATTTAAAATAACCACAAGGAATCCGCTCGCAAAAATACTGACCGCCGTGCTCATTAAAATAATTGACAGGCGCAATGGTTCAGAAGGTCTATTAGGAATGGCTGCGTTTTCCACTATTTTGGCGTTGGAAATGCTGAACTCGCCTGCCAACCCGGATTTCAATCCCGACAAAATCTTTTCAATTTGAGATTTCATCTCACTTTCAAGGTAATCAGCACGTGCTAAGAGTTCTTTCATTTTTGGATGTTCTGGAGTGTAACGCTTAGATAGTTCTTTGAGTTCCGCATCTACCTTAAGCCGATCCTGCTTGATATTGCTAAGAACTGGGTCTCGCAACACACTTGGAAGAGAAGTAATGGCCTCTTCCTTGTCCAATTTTTTTAACTGACTAATCGCACTGTTTTCTTTAAGCAATTCCCCTTCCTTAGGAAACCATTTCAAAAGTTGATCGGAAACAAAAAAGCGCTCCTTCCAAGATTCTCGAATAAAAGCCTCTGTTACCCCATCTGCTATTCGAGCAGCCCATTGAGGATCTATGTCTTTGACGGAAAGTTCAATAATTTGCGTCCCTCTTACAATTTGCGCATTAATCTTATCAGCTAAAAGTCGGGCGGCCTCTTCATTTGTTCTCATGTGTTTATAGGATTTTTGATAATGCTCAACTAAATTTAAACTTTCTGCAGCCTGATCCAAAATATGGCGGCTTTTAAGCACTTCTATTCGTGTTTGATAATACATAGGGCCAAACTCTGCTTCAGGCTTGAGCATTTCAGGATTTTGATAAGCGGATTGATCAATGTGCTCAATCAAAATTTTTGTTCGTGCGGTGTATATATTTGGAAGTCGGAACGCATAAATAGTGGATACCGCAAACGCGATGGCAGCCACCGTAAAAATGAACCAACGCTGTTTTTGAATAATCTTCCACAAAAGCTCTAAGTCGAACCCGGCGGTTTCGCCGTGAGGCCACAACTGATATTCGCTTAATTCTCTTAGATCTTTTTGAACCACGATTTTCTTTTCCTTTCCTCAAAAAATGGATTCTGGAACAAATATAATATCGCCGGATTCTATGTTCGGATCGTTCGCTTGTCCATTAATAATATCTGTTGCATTAACAATCATTACTTTCTTGTCACCATCAATGATACGAACGATTTTAATCTTCTTTTTGTTAGCAGACTCGGCGAAACCGCCGGCTGTTGAAATCAATCTCATAAGCGTTGATCCGGGAGTGTAATCGTAAATACCCGGCTTTGTTATATGGCCTAAAACAGAAATCGATTTGATCGTGCCTTCTGATCGCGAAATACTAACCTGTGGGTTAATTAAAAATTTCTTAAGCTTGACGGTAAGCTGTTCACTTAATTGTTCAATCTTTAACCCCGCCGTTTTTATATCCCCAATCAAAGGAAAAGATAAGTTTCCGGCAGGATCAATTTCGTACTCGCCAGAAAGGTCTGCTTCGCGATAAACCACTATTTTTAAACGGCTTCCAGGTTGCAATTGGAAGGAACTGGGCTCGTTTACCTCCTTCGCAGCAAAAGTGCTGGCCATCAAGCCATGGGAAGGGAAATAGAAAGCAGCGAGAACAAAAAATATAATAAACCTAATCAACCCATAAGCGGTTGAGCGCATTATTTCATGAAAACTTGTACGAAAGCGAAGCATCAATGGTATGGTCAATGTAATCAAAAATCTTTCCAAAATTTGAGTCCCTTTCGCGTAAGCTATATCCTGCAGAAAGAATCACATGGCGAATCGGTTCCCATTTAAACCGGGCTCCTGTAACAACAGCATAATCTCTTCTTTTTTTCGTTGTGGTTCCTTCTAAAGTTTCGCTGGGATAAAGATTCCGTTCAATGGATCCGTCAACTCCTATGCTCATACGAGAGGTAACTTTATAACTTAAACTCAGTCCCCCAGAAGTACTTGTGTAATAACCGACGGTTCGATAAACTGATTCTTCCCTGCCACGCTTCCCAAAAAGTGAAACGCCAAGTTTAGACGTTGCTCTATAGTTAATAGTGCCTTTATACGTCCATCCATGGAAGGCGTCGATCGCAGATTGGTCATAATACTGACTTTGAAAACCCGTATCAACATTTACCCCTATTTTATTCGTTATCTGGCCTTTTGAGCCCGCTAGAATAGAGTACCCTTTGGAATCGAAGAGTCCTGAATTAAAATAGTCAACCGTATTCCCTGAACCATGAACATAAAAATCAAGTTTTGGAGTCATATGATAATAAATGCGCCCACCGATATCATTGACATCATAGCTATTTTCCCTTAAAGCACTTTCTTTGTATTCGAATAATCTATTGTCATAAACCGTAGCGATGCTAAATTTTGGAGTCAACCGATATGCAATTTCAGGACTAACATCATTTATCACTATCGTACGGCGTTCGGATTGTTCGTTCGAAGCGTAAGCCTTAATGTAAGAAAAATCATCAGTCACATTGGTCTTAAGTCTCTTGCCGGCAAAACTGACGCCGCTTTTAATAATATGATTCCAACCGTTCTGTCTCGGATTTTTAAGATACTCCTCAAAATCCATTTTGTAATCGGCAAAAACGGCTAAGTGGGTGCCTTGACGGCGTATTCCAATGGAAGGAATATAGCTTAATATGGTGTCGCCTTTTCTTTGTCCTTGAGGCGCGCGGTTGACATTTGAATCGTAAGCAGTTTTAAATTCAAACCCTGGACGTATCTGCCAAATTTTATCGGGGCCAAAGCCAATCAAGTCACTACCGCTTTTGTGAGGGCTGGTTTGGCCAAAATCGCTTGGACTGCTGCTTAATTTTTGGGAATCCAGTGGGCTAAGACGACCTTTTTGGGAAGGATAGTTTAACAGTTCGTCAGAAAAAGCATTCTGAGAAATGAAAAATATGAAAACTATAATGAAGCCCGTAATCTTTTTCAATGCCACCTCTGTCATAACAGTTGTTAGCACATGATTATTGTAACTTGGGGTATTTTTTACCATAAACCTCTCCTTGTCAAGGAACTTTTACACCTAAAACCGCGCTTCTCCTACAGCAGTAATTTTCGGCAGTTTGGCGAAAAAATGTAGTTTTTATGTCTGTTTTATCTCTCAGCTAATAACGCAAAAGTATCTTCAAAATTAACACTAGCAGGCAGCCATTTTAAAGAAGGCTTATAAAAGTAAATCTCGAAAGTAATGGGAATGTTTTCGGTTTTAATAATATAAAGGAGTCTGATAATGGAATGTCCGTACGTTTGCTTTTTGATGAACTCAAAGCCCAGTTTTTTCCCATACAAACCTACCAGCATGTTAGTTTGTTGTTTTGTAACATCGATTGCCTGCGGTTTTAATTTCATAATGGGTGAATCCTTAAAAAGTTCATCGTAAGCTTCATCTATTTTCCCTTCAACAATGGTTTGTAGAAACTTTTCTGCTTGGACTTGGTAACTTGGGCCGCTAGCAGCAAATAAATTGGTAGGACGCATCAATAAAATGATCAACAGTGCAACATTTAAAATCTTCATATGTTTGCCTGAGGTTGTTTTGCAGCGCTTTTGCTCATCTCATCATCTAGAAGTTTCAGCTCTTTTTTGACATCCCGGACATACGGACTGTCCTGGCCGTAGGCTTTCTCGAATATTTTTAACGACTGCTTATAATAAGACTCTGATTCCTTAAATCTTTTTTGGAGCCTGTAAAGCAACCCAAGACGTCCTACAGTTGCTCCCACTTCGGGATGATTATGTCCCAGAACTTTTTCCTGAATTTCAAGCGAGCGTTTCAAATAAAACTCAGCGGAAATAAGGTTGCCTTCTCGAATATACAGCTTGCCCATTTCTCTAAAAGTAAGTGCGAGGATTGGATGATCTGGCGGAAGGGTCGATTCGTGGATAGATAACACTTTTTTCAAAAGTTTCTCAGCTTCATCGTATTTCCCCAAAGCACCGTAAACCGATCCTAAGTTGCCAAGCGTAAGCACTACCTTGGGGTGGTCTTCCCCTAATTCTTCTTTCCATAATTTTAAAGCACGTTCGTAAAGAGGTTCCGCTTCAAAATACTTTCCTTGAGTACGATAAACTCCCGCAAGTGTACTTAAACTTTCTGCCGTTTTAGGATCATCCTTACCAAACGTTTTTTGACTGAGATTCACAGCTCGTTCCGCAATCTTTTCAGCTTCGGAGAATTTTCCTTCTTCTGTGTAAATAATTGCCAGATTATTTAATATGTTCGGATCATCTTTGGTTATTTCCAATGCTTGGTTGGCAAACGATTCTGCTTCGCCAAATTTCCCATCGAGAAGATAAAAATGGGCCAACACGTTTAAAGACCATGCTGCTTTTACATCTTTAGGGCCAAAATTAGTCTCTGCAACTCTTAATGCTTTTCGCGCAACTTGAATACCCTCTTCGTATTTTCCATCGCTAATGAGCTTGCCCGCTTGATTATACAAATCTTCCCACAGGCCATCCTGAGAAAAAATGGGCCTTGAAGCACAAACGATAAATAAAACACTTAAAACCAACTTTTTCGTGATTTTCATTCTCTGATCATCTTCCTTATTATAACCAACATGGTGGGGAGTAGTGGATTCGAACCACTGAAGGCCGAAGCCAACAGATTTACAGTCTGTCCCCTTTGTCCACTTGGGTAACTCCCCGAAAAAACAGTTTCGAGTTCAGCTGGCGGAGGGATTTGAACCCCCGACCCGCTGTTTACAAAACAGCTGCTCTGCCCCTGAGCTACGCCAGCATTGATACCGATTGATTATTTATGAGAAGCTCAGGGACTGTCCTGACTACCATAAATAAAATAAACAATTGTACATGTCAATGAAAGTCAGGGTTGCCCCTGCCCTGGCCTTCATTTTAGAAAAAAATACATGAAAAGGCCAGGACTGTACCAACTTCCCATGAATCGATGCCTTGGTATATTTAATCTGACAGTTGGCACTGAGCTACGCCAGCACTAATCTTCAATTGATCATCCATAGATGATCAGTGCCGTCCTTAACAACTATAATAGAATAATAAATAGAAGTTAAGGGCAGCGAAGAAGCTACTATAAAATGTTATCATTTTATCAATAAAGTTTCGAGCAATCCCAGCCGCTTTTGGCTGGGGCAGCTTTGACTCATTCAATTATTGCTCAGGGACAGCAAAAAAAGAAATTAATGAGCCCTATTCTGTCTAAGAACCTTCTGAAATGCAAGTGGTAAAGCATTCAGAATATCTCCAGCAACCAGAGAGACTTCGCCCTTCTCCTTTGCAACTAAATCGCCCGCCAAGCCGTGAATAAAAACTCCAGAACAAGCCGCTTCAAATGGTTTCACTCCTTGTCCAAGTATGGCAGCGATCACACCGGTCAAAACATCCCCTGATCCTCCCGTTGCCATCCCTGGATTCCCTGTTTTATTCATGTAAACCCTGCCTTGGGGTGAAGCTACTATTGTATGATGGCCTTTCAAAACAACGATGACTTGAAATTGTCGTGCGGCGAGAAGCGCTCTAGTTTTTCGCTCTCGATTCCCTTCCGGTATCTTTCCACCAAAAAGCCGTACAAATTCACCGGAATGCGGCGTCAAAATAGCAGGTGCTCTCAATTTTCGAAATAAATCAACATGTCCTTTAAAAGCATTCAAACCGTCCGCATCAATGACCATTGGCTTCCTTGAATGGAGTGTAACTCGTCTGAGAAGGGCCTGAGTTTGGCGATTCCAAGAAAGCCCCGGACCTAATGCTAAAACATCCTGCGTTTTTAAAAAAGAACGGACTTGCCTGAGGGCGGAAGAACTCAACGTTCCTTCTTTTGTCTCAGGTAAAGGCTTCATCATGGCTTCGGTCAGACGACGCGTAAGCGGCGAGGTCAAACTTTTTGGAACGCCGACCGTCACCAGGCCGGCGCCGGAACGTAACGCTGCCATGGTTGTCAAATAACATGCGCCGCTCAACCCTCGCGAGCCGGCCAAGACAAAGATCCGCCCGTAATCTCCCTTGTGAGAAGCCTGCGGCCTTTTTCGAAAGTGTTTTCGGAATTCTTTTTTAATATCCATTTTTACCGTACACCTTTGATCAAAGCACGCATTTCTTGGACTGCTTTCCGAAGTCCAGTGAAAACAGCGCGCACAATAATAGCGTGACCGATATTAAGTTCGCAAACATGAGGAAGTTTCGCGATTGGTTTCACATTTTCATAATTCAAGCCGTGCCCCGCATTCACGCCAATTCCAAGCGAATGGGCCAACCGGCTTGCTTCGTGAAGCCGTTTAAGCTCGCGCTGACGATCTCGACCCGCACTGTTGGCATAACGGCCCGTGTGCAATTCGATAAAATCACAATCCACATCATAAGCCGCTTGAATTTGCTTTGGAATTGGATCGATGAACAGACTTACCTCTATTCCCCTCTCTTGAAGACCGTTCACCACCTCTGCAATCCGCCTTTTTTCACCAATAACATCAAGGCCGCCTTCGGTGGTCAATTCCTGGCGGTGTTCCGGAACGAGACAGGCTTTTGCAGGCTTAAGTTTTCGTGCAATTTTTACGATCCCTTCCTGAATTGACATTTCGAGATTAAGTGGAACCGAAATAACTTGCTTCAGTTTAAATACATCTTCATCTTGGATGTGCCGCCTGTCTTCCCGAAGATGGGCGGTGATTCCATCCGCCCCTCCTCGAATTCCCTCCAACGCAGCTTGAATGACATCGGGTTCATGGCCGCCGCGGGCTTCGCGCACAGTAGCTACATGATCAATATTTAAACCAAGTTTAACGGACGTTTTTTGGAGCATGAAGATAAGCGGTGAGACAATATTTAGGATTTCAAACGTTTAACCTCAACAGATACAACTGGAGGTTCATTTTTAAGAACGACATCCTGCGGCAAAATGAGTTTCACCGGCACATCTTGAGCTCCTTCTTTCAAATTATCCACATCGGCATAGGCAAGAATGTCGCTGGCTACGATTTTATCCAAAAGAGCGCGGGGGCCTTTGAGTATGATAGAAACTTTTTCCGCGACAAGCTGCGCAGTAAAACCTCCTGACGGCACCCCGAGTGGTTTCACCCGAATGTCAGGAAGCTCGCGCTCCGAGAATTCAGCTTTAATCGGAATTTGAACTTCTGTAACACCATCGCCCAGAACTTTCATTTCGGGCCCTGGACGAATTTTGACCGTCCTGCGAAAAGACCGAACCCGGCCAACGAGTTGAACTGGTTCCGTCTTAATCGTATCCATCTTTTCAAGAGCCGTTTTGGGCCCCTCTACTAAAACAGCGTTAGGATCCAACTCGATCGTTTCTCGATCTACTCGATAACCATAAGCAGGTTCCCCAACAAAATCAACTTCGATCGAAAGTTTTTTGACAATAACTTCATCAAGCGTTACGGTTACAAATGAAGGGAGAATTTTGACGATTCTGATTTCAGGTGTCGGAATCGAAAAATCATTTGCTCCTACGTTAAAGGAGTAATCACCTGCTTTTTGAACACCTTCTATCTTATGACGAGCAGATATGCTGCTCGAGGAAAGAGCGGAAAATAAATGTCGAGGGGATTGTAAAGTAACTTCTAAAAAGGCCGTGGAACTTTTTACCACGCTCAATTTTTCATTGGGAACACGGATTTCAAGCGGAATGGTCTTTGTGATTTCGATGCTCTCTTCACCTACCACATAAAACCAAAAACCGATCGCAAGCAGCAACGAAATAAGCTTCAAGCCCCAATTTTCAGTAAGCCAAATCAAGCGAAAGAAACGCATTAGTTTTTTGTCTCTCCTTCGCGCTTTCCAAAACTTGTAAAACGGAAGCGTTGTTGTACGGAATCCAAAAACGCTTTCCCGCGTTCCTCTGGGTGAAAAAGGCTTTTCAAAACGCGCCGAAGGCCTTCTTCATCTAAGTCACGCGTGAGTTTTCCATATACAGAAACTGAAATAGCGCCTGTTTCCTCGGAAACTACAACGCAAACGGCATCAGTTTCCTCCGTCAAACCAATGGCGGCACGATGGCGCGTTCCCAAAATGCGCGGAAGGGTAGGATCTTGGCTCAAAGGGAAAAGCGAACCTGCTGAAGCAACACGATCTCCTTCAATGATCACGCCGCCGTCGTGAGTGGGGGTGTTGGTCGCAAAAATAGTAATTAAAAGTTCGGAACTCACTTTCGCATCAAGCGGAATACCGCTTTCGATATAATTTTTAAGTCCCGTATCGCGTTCAATGGCGATTAAAGCACCGCGCTTCATATGAGACATACGCTGACAAGCTTCGACCAATTCATCAACAGTTCCGCCTTTTTTAAGAAACGGGTTAAAAATTGTATTTTGTCCGATTCGGGCAAGGCCGCGGCGGAGCTCAGGTTGGAATAAAATTAAAAAAGCAAGAACACCGACTGCAAAGAGCTTGGTCAATACCCAATTGATGGTACTCAGCTCTAAAATTTTGGCGACGTTAAAGATGATCACCAAAATGACTAATCCCGTTAAAACCTGAAGGGCGCGCGTACCCTGAACAAAACGGATCATGAAATAAATCAAAACCCAGATGAAGCTGATTTCGAGAACCGCTTTCCACAGGACGAGTGATTGCATGAAATTATCTTCTCCAGAAAAAAGAAAGGGCTAAGGAAAGAAGCAAACTCAGGACCAGTGAAGTAACAATCGGAAAGTAAAATGTGAAGGTACCTTTCCGAATATAGATATCTCCAGGCAAACGGCCAATCCCTGGCACTTTCCCCAACAACTGAAAGACAAGGCCCGCCAGAACCAGGATAAAACCAAACATGATTAAGGTTTTTCCAAAGTAATGCATCGTTACCAAAGTTCCTTTTGCCGTTTGCTTGGTTCTACACCAAAATGGCTATACGCCAATTTCGTAAGCACGCGCCCTGAAGGAGTCCGTTTTAAAAATCCCTTTTGAATCAAATAAGGTTCATAAATTTCTTCAAGTGTTTCACTTTCCTCACCGACCGCTACGGAAAGCGTATTGAGGCCTACGGGCCCGCCTTCGCATTCATGTAAAAGATACATAATGATGCGTTTGTCCATCTGATCCAAACCTGCTTCGTCCACTTCAAGCATTTTAAGCGCTTTGTCGGCAACGCCCAAGGTAACTTTTCCATCCGCTTTCACTTGGGCAAAGTCACGGACCCGTCTCAAAAGGCGGTTTGCAATTCGCGGCGTACCGCGCGAACGCCTGGCAATTTCATGAGCACCGTTTGATTCAACTTCAATATTCAAAATCTTGGCGGAACGGTGGACAATTTGAGTCAGCTCTTCATCAGAATAATAATTAAGCCGCTCGACAATCCCGAACCGTGAGCGAAGCGGTGAGGTAAGTAAGCCGCTTCTGGTGGTAGCTCCGATTAAAGTAAAATGGGGAATATTAATTCGAACGGATCTGGCATTTGGGCCTTTATCCAACATAATGTCTAAAATATAATCTTCCATCGCAGGATAGAGGTATTCCTCAACGATGTGAGAGAGCCTGTGAATTTCATCAATGAAGAGAACGTCTCCTTCTTGCAAATTTGTCAGAAGACCCGCCAAATCTCCGGCCCGCTCTAAAACGGGCCCCGAAGTAATTCGGATATTAGCATTCATTTCCTTTGAAATCAGATGGGCTAAGGTGGTTTTTCCGAGACCGGGCGGGCCGAAAAGCAAAACATGATCCAGCGGCTCTTTGCGCTTTTTAGCCGCTTCAATGTAAACGGTTAAGTTTTCTTTGATTTTGCTTTGGCCAACAAATTCTTGAAATTGGGTGGGCCTTAAAGATGAGTCAAATTCAAGGTCTTCCTCACGAAGAACCTGCGAAACTATCCGGTCCGGTTCCATTTCCTGTTTAGACATATTGGATTTGTTTCAATGATTCACGAATGAGGGTTTCTGCGCTCAGGCGGTCATGCCCATGATCAGCCAGCACTTTTTGAATGGCAGCTTTTGCACTTTGTTTCGAATAACCGAGCGAAACTAAAGCCCGAACCGAATCTTCGACAAGCGCTTCGTTCTTAGAAAGTGCTGCTCCCGCTTTTCCTCCTTCGGCCCGGCCTTCAATCACAACTTTCTCGCGCAATTCTATAATCATACGTTCCGCTGTTTTTCGCCCAATACCGGAAATAGCGGTCAATCCTGGAACGGAGCCATCGACAATTGCTTTTTTCAATTCTCTAATTCCAAGTCCTGAAAGAACAGTAATGGCAAGTTTAGGCCCAATTCCAGAAACGCCAAGCAGGAGTCTAAACAAAGATCTTTCTTCTTCTGTGGCAAACCCAAAAAGAAGCTGGGCATCCTCGCGAACCACGTGATGGACAAGAAGCCTTATTTTTTCACCTACTTGAGGTAGCTTTTGAGAAGTAGAAAGCGGAATGGTAAGTTGGAAACCAATTCCATTCACATCGATCGTAACGAAAGTCAAAGATTTCTCGGCCAAAATTCCGGAAAGAAAACTATACACGGGCAAATTCCTTTTGGATCTTTTGAAACTTATGCGAATGAAGATGGCATAAAGCAACGGCAATGGCATCGGCTGAATCGGCGCTGAGAGGGCCTTTAAAATGTAAAATCTGCCTCACCATATACTGAACTTGATCTTTTGTGGCCCGGCCGTTTCCGCAAATGGATTGTTTCACCCGCGCCGGCGGATATTCCACCACTTCAATTCCGTTGGCATTGGCAGCAAGCATGGCAGCCGCACGTGCTTCGCCGACTTTCACTGCTGCTTTGAAATCTTTTTGATAAAAAATATTTTCTAAGGCAACAACTTCGGGTTTCCACTCTCTAAAGATCGATTTTAATTCGGTGTAAATAATTTCAAGCCGTGCTGCAATGGTTTTGGCTCGGCCCGCATGAATCGTTCGCGAAAAAATCAATGTAGACTGCTTACCGCTATCTTCTAAAATTCCTACGCCTGTTTCAATCGTTCCTGGATCAACACCGGCGATTCGCATGCTTTACGCCACTTCCTTCATGACTTCATCCGGAATATCGCAATTCGCATAAACATGTTGAACGTCATCATGATCTTCAAATGTTTCGATTAAAGCCAGGACTTGGCGCGCATTGGTTACGCTTACCGGAACCAAATTTTTTGGGATCATTTGAAGATCTGCAGTTTCATGAGGAATTTTGGCGTCATCTAAGGCTTTTTTAACGGTCTCAAAATCGGAAGCGCCGGTTATAATTTCAAATTTATCTCCCGCTTTCGTTAAATCTTCAGCTCCAGCATTCAAAACCAGCTCCATTAATTGATCCTCGTTGGCTTTACTTTCGTTCACCACAATCAAACCCTTCTTCTCAAAAAGCCACGACACCGAACCTGCTCCGGCCATATTTCCATTTTTCTTCGAAAAAATATTTCGAATCTCAGAGGCGGTCCGGTTTTTGTTATCCGTGAGGCACTGGACATAAATGGCCACACCTTCAGGCCCGTAGCCCTCGTACACCACCTCTTCGTAATTAACCCCTTCCAGCGCTCCGGTTCCTTTTTTAACCGCTCTTTCAATATTATCGGCTGGCATATTGCCGCTTTTAGCTGTTGAGATAGCAAGGCGAAGCCTGGGATTTGAGCCGGGATCACCGCCACCTGTTTTAGCTGCCACCGTAATTTCACGAATCAATTTGGTAAACATTTTACCGCGCTTGGCATCGACTAAAGCTTTTTTGTGTTTAATACTGGCCCACTTCGAATGCCCGCTCATAAGGAAACCTTCTTCCCTGAATTTAAAATGGCTTCGGCCACCAAAATGGCTTCTTTAACCGCCCATACATCATGAACACGGAAAATATTGGCTCCCCGCTCAAAAGCCAACACCGAGGCGGCAACCGTTCCAAAAAGACGCTTGTCCGGCGCTTGCTTTGTCACAGCTGCCAAGAATGATTTTCGAGAAGGCCCTACCAAAATTGGACGGCCTAAGCATTTGAATTCGTTTAAATGTTCGAGCAGCTCCAGATTTTGTTCTGCTGTTTTTGAAAACCCAATGCCAGGATCAATTACGATTTGTTCGGGAGAAATGCCGTGCGATTCGGCAATTTCGATGCTTTCAGAAAGCTCACGGCTGATATCCCCAACCAAATCATTGTAATCCGTCATGAGCTGCATCGTCTCAGGTGTGCCGCGGCGGTGCATTAAGATAAGGCCCGCTCCAAACTCTCCCACCACTCGAGCCAATTTAGGATCCTGACGAAGTCCACTGACATCATTGATGATTTGGGCGCCATGTTCGAGAGAGTGACGGGCGACTTCTGATTTTGTGGTATCAACCGATATTGGAATTTGGACTTGCCCCCTCAAACGGTCCAGGACTGGGAGCAAACGATTTAATTCTTCCTCTTCAGAAACTGGCTTGGCACCAGGCCGGGTAGATTCAGCTCCTAAATCAAGAATGTCCGCTCCGTCCTGAATAAGACGAAAGGCTTGTTCGAGTGCTTGGTCAGGATTAATAAAACGTCCGCCATCATAGAAAGAATCAGGGGTTAAATTCAAAATCCCCATCATCAGCGGGCGTTCAAAAGTGAAGGTAGTGGCTTTTGTTTTCCAAACCATTGGCTTGTAGGATTTGGTACAGCTTATTACTGCGACTTGCTTGACTGCCCCAGCGCTACTCTGTCCCGGCTTTCATTAAAATTATTCATGAGAAGTCGGGACTGTACTGACTACCAATTTACTCTATTTAATGACAGTCAGTGCTGAAACGAAAATTAAATTTGATGCTGTCGCTGGGACTGTCATGACAACCTATAAATTTTTATCGGTAAGTCATGGCTGAATCTTGGAACTTGTTTCCACGGGCTGATCTGTTTTGGGGACGTGGTTCAGTCCCATAAGTTCTTTTACTTCTTCGCTTGCAAGCACTTCTTTTTCTAAAAGCCTGTCAGAAAGTTTCTTGAGCTTGTCGATATTTTTTTCAAGGACTGACTTGGCCCGTAGGTAGCACTCATCTACAATTCGGCGGACCTCTTCATCGATTGAAACGGCGGTGCTTTCCGAATAATCCTTCTCACGCATGAGATCCCGGCCCAAAAATACTTCGTGGTCTTTCCGCCCGAACGTGAGATGGCCAAGCCGTTTGCTCATTCCGTATTCACAAACCATCCGCTGCGCATAATTCGTAGCCACTTCAAGATCATTGTGCGCCCCTGTCGTAATTTGCTTAAAGATTAATTCTTCCGCCACTCGTCCGCCAAGAAGCACTGTAATTTTATCCAACAGTTCTTTCTCGCGAACTAAATAACGGTCCTCCAAAGGAAGATGAAGCGTATATCCTAAAGCTGCATGGCCACGAGGAATAATAGAAACTTTATGCAATTGGTCGGTTGCGCCCATAACGAGTACAGTAAGGATCGCGTGGCCTGATTCGTGGACCGCCACGATTTCTTTTTCCTCTTTGGAAATGACGCGTGATTTCCGTTCAGGCCCTGCCATGACACGTTCAATGGAAGCTTCAAGCTCAGCCTGGCTGACTTCGGTTTTGTTGTAACGCGCAGCAAGAAGCGCTGCTTCATTTACCAAATTAGCGAGATCAGCACCGGAAAATCCAGGTGTTTGGCGTGCAAGTTTTAAAAGATCCGCCTCTTTTGCAAGCTTCACATTCCGCGTATGGATTTTTAAGATTTCTTCACGGCCTTTCATATCCGGCCGGTCCACGACAATTTGACGGTCAAAACGACCGGGACGAAGCAGTGCGGGATCCAATACATCGGGCCTATTGGTCGCGCCAATTAAAATAACTCCCGCTTGAGTATCAAAACCATCCATTTCAACTAGCAAGGCATTTAGCGTTTGTTCCCGTTCGTCATGGCCGCCGCCAATGCCCGCAAAACGCTGGCGCCCCACCGCATCAATTTCATCAATGAAGATAATCGCTCCACGGCCGCTTGTTTTTGAAGCACGCTTCCCTTGCTCAAAAAGATCGCGAACACGTGCGGCACCAACTCCGACAAACATCTCAACAAAATCAGATCCGCTGATGGAATAAAACGGAACGCTTGCTTCACCTGCCACAGCTTTAGCCAAAAGCGTTTTTCCGGTTCCCGGAGGTCCGAGCAATAATACGCCTTTCGGAATTTTGCCGCCCAGTTTTGTAAATTTACTTGGATCTTTTAAAAATTCGATGATTTCCTGAAGCTCTTCTTTGGCCTCATCAACACCAGCCACATCTTTAAAAGTAATTCGTTCCCGGTCGCCTGATAATTTTGCGCGTGATTTCCCAAATGAAAAAATCTTGCCACCGCCCTGCTGAACACCCCGGTAAACGAAAAACCAGAAAAATCCAATCAAAAGCAACACCGGGAGAACAGAGTAAATGAGATTGCGCCAAAACACTTGAGGCGGATTGACATTAAAGTTCGTAACGCTTCTCCGCAGAAGCGGAATCAATTCCAGATCATTCAGCGGTATATTGACCTGAAAATAGGAACCGTCTTTGAGTTTTCCGCGAACTGTATTTTCAACCAATTCGGCTGATTCAATTTCACCCGTTGCATGATTGTTGGAAAGCATTTCGTAAAAGACGCTGTAGGAAAGCTGTTTCATTTCCATCTTTGGAAGGACAAAAATCTGGAGTAAAACGAAAAAAATAAGAGGGATAACCAAGAATGCGATCAGACGGCGGCGCTCGGAGTCTGGCCCCTTTGGCGGTTGACCTGGCCGCTTCGGAAGCGGAGGTTTTCCGCTCGGAGCGCTGTCCTTAAAATTTGCCTTTTTAGGGCCTGAATCTGGATTTTCCATAGTCGGTAATTTTAACAGTAAAGAGAAGGAGGGGCAAGCAATTTGTAACCTTTTACGTAGATTAAGGTTAAATTTGATTTCCCTGAGCCAATGAAATCCTAACAAATTGCTTTGTGCGGGGATTTATTTTAAAGGAGTCTCCCATAGCAACCCCACCCACCCAGGCAATCGTACCTTCTGAAAGAATGAGGGCGAGGCAGTCGCGTTCTTCAACAGGAATCCGCTTATTGATTAAAAAACCTTTCAATTTAAGCGGACCTTTCTGCCCGAGAGGTTGAAAACGATCCCCTGCTCTTCGGTTTCGAATGGGCAATGGAAACGAAAGTTTTCCGCCGTCAAATATGTCAAAACTTTTGTCTGCTTTCCGAATGACTCGAGGCTTTTTGGGAAGCAATTCACAGGAAACGGTTGCATCAATTTCAGAAACATAGACCGACTCTCCTAAGGAAAGCCTGTAAGAAAAAGATGGCAACGCTCCTTTAATTCGTCTGATGCAGACTGCTTCGGATGAAACGAAAGCAAAAAGCCCTTTTGGAAATTGGAGACGAAAAGGCTGTTCTATTGAAAGATGCTCCAAAAACAAATTCCAATGATCAAAATCAAGTTCCGCATCAGCCAGAGTTCGAAGTGCACGATTGATTAAACGATATTGCATGGACGGCTTCAATTGTAAAAATGATTGTTTTGGAAATAAGATTTCATTTGGGTGTTTACGGCGTGCGAGCCGCTTATAAAAAATTTCAGCGGACTCATCCAAAAATGCGAGATCCACATCCAAAAGATGAGGAAGGCGAGCCAAAGCTTTTTTCACCTGCGGATTGAATGAACACTCCAAAAACGGAAGCAATTTCAAACGAATCCTGTTTCTTAAAAATTGAAGCGATCTGTTGGTAGCATCTTCCCGAAAATGGATCGAATGAGTTCTTACAAATTCGCGGATTTGTGTGCGCGGAATTTCGATCAGAGGCCGAACGATATAACTTCCGTTCAGTTTGCGTTTTGGCCTAATGGCCTGAAGGCCTTGAAGTCCTGTTCCAGTGATCACGCGCATCAAAACGGTTTCGGCTTGATCATCCTGTGTGTGAGCTACGGCGATTTTCTGTGTATGTTTCGCCTCTGCAGTTTTTTCAAAAAAATGATACCTTGCTTCGCGCGCCGCTTCCTCAAGCGAACTTTTTTCTTCCTTCGCTTTTTGCTTCACCTGAACTCGCGCAACATAAATAGGGACCCCTGAACGATGTGCTAATCTCCGAACGAACGCTTCATCTTGATCTGAAGCTTTCCCGCGTAATTGATGATTTACATGAAGAATCCCAAGTTTGAGTTTCCAGGGTTTCTTGAGTTCAAGAAGTAAATAAAGCAACGTCACCGAATCCGAGCCGCCTGAGACAGCCACCAAAACGGTTTCACCTTTTTCAATCATGCGAAATTTTTGAATCGTCCTTAAAAATTGTTTACGAACCATGGCATTTATTATAACACCATAATTTCCATCCTTTAATTCCTTTCTCGCGCGAAACATGGTATAAAATCAGCTTATGAGACAGGTTGGTTTAATCTTTCTCGCATGTTATATTTTAATCATCGCATCAGCTGAAAAGGGATCGGCGCAAATGAAGAATGCAAATCAAGAATTGATTGGCATGCATTTGAAGCACCTTGTAGGTGAACGAACCTCCGGTCTGAGTGATAAACATTTAGGATATGTGTTTCATTATATACAACAGACGCTTGAAAGCTTCGGCTATGAAATTGAATTGGATTCTTTTCCTTTCAATGGTGAAACATTTCAAAATATCATCGCACGTAAAAAGGGAGAGAAATCGGATGAGCGAATTATTGTCGGTGCTCATTTTGATTCCGTGCCGGACTCGCCGGGTGCAGACGATAATGCAAGCGGCGTTGCTGCAATGCTTGAACTCGCCAGAATTCTAGCGGATCGGAAATGGAATCACACGGTTGAATTCGTTGGATTTAATTTGGAAGAACGGTACATGATTGGCTCAACGGCATACGTAGAAAAATTAAAACATAATCATATTCGTGTTCGTGGAATGATCTCGCTTGAAATGGTGGGGTTCGCGACTGATAAACCTAAAAGTCAAAAAATGCCATTTGGATTCGGACTTTTCTATCCAAACACAGGCAACTTTATCGCGATTGTTGGAAATGTTAGGTCGTGGAAGCTTTTGAATAAGTTTAAATCAAAAATGAAAGAAACCAAAAATCTTCCGGTTGAATCGCTCTTGATACCGCTGAACGGAATTCCTCTTCCCCCGGTACGCTGGAGTGACCATTCACCCTTTTGGGATGCCGGTTATCCAGCTCTATTGATTACAGATACTTCCTTTTACCGAAATCCGCACTATCACGGCCCGAAAGACACCATTGAAACACTCAATTTGGATTTCATTCGGAAAGTTACGGATGGGGTTGCTCAGGCGCTCATCGCGCTTGATGAATCATAAAAATTCTTGCGGATATACAAGGATAAGTTACAATTTTATGTTTTTGTAACCCTTCAAGGCGGCGTAGCTCAGTTGGTAGAGCAAGGGACTCATAAGCCCTGGGTCAGAGGTTCGATTCCTCTCGCCGCCATTTTTATTAATCTTTTGCACCGTGTTCAGGCCGCCAGCGGTTGTGCATCCAAAGCCAACGAGCGGGATCCTTCCTGATTTCAGCTTCAATTCGATCAAGAAACTTCTGGGTATTCACTCGAATATCCCGATGTACATTTCCCGTTTTCTCAATCGGAACAGGTCCTTCTACATTTAGAACAAACCGCTGATCTTTCGTCCTATGAAGAAACAGAAAAAAAACGGGGGTTCCAAAACGAAGAGCGGCAATGGCAGGAAGACTCGTAGTAAGAGCTGAGCGGCCAAAAAAATTAGTCTCGATACTTCCTTCGCTAATTCTTTGATCGACCAAAGCACAAACAATTTCATTTTCCTTTAGCCGATTAAACGCCTCTCGAACACCTCCGGATTTATCAATGGTTTTAAGCCCCATACCTCCGCGAAGCCTGACCGCGTAATCATAAAGAAAAGGATTCTGAAGCGGACGAGCCAATGCATAAATGGATGTACCTAAGGCTTTCGCAATTAAAAGTCCGGCATTCAAAGCCATAATTTCCCAATTCCCGTTGTGGGAAACGAGCATAAACGCACCTTTTTTTTGCCGTAAAGCAACTCGAATCTTTTCCACGTGATTGATGGTTAGGTATCGGTGCGGATCTTGGATTATTTTCGGCATGCGAAGCCACTCAATTCCAAATTCGGCAAGATGCTGGAAAGATCCACAAGCTATGTTCTTAATTTCAGATTCAGACTTCTCTGACCGATACGCTTCACGGAGATTTTCCAAGGCCATGCGTTTTGGACGCTTCGAAAGAGAAAACATTAAAAACCCAACCGGGCGGGCGAAACCAAGCGCTAAGGAAAACGGTAAAAGATTAAGAATGGCCGATACCAATCGAGTGAGAAGGTATTCGATAAAAAAAATGAAACGTTCGAACAGCGGCACTTGATTTTGATCAGCCATCACGAAGAAGTCTGCGAGGTAGGTGCGGCAACTTTCAAAAACGGATTATCCATCTGATGCCAGCATCTCGGGCATACGATCTTAGGTTTTTTAAAATCAGGCGGCACTTTAATTTTGAGTCCGCAAACGCAAGTTAAAAACGTATAATCATAAATGGTTCTCGTCAAATCTCCGATGGCCCGGGCTTGATCTTTCACGCTTTGCGGCTTTGGTGCTTCTGGAACAGCCTTTCTGACTGGAATTTCTTTTTGATCTTCAAGTCCGGATGGAGGAATGAGCTGAGATGACTTCCCCGTAACCGCTGCGTACGCTTTCTGATATTGCACGTAACTTGCTCCCCCACTCATACTCTTTAAGATTTTAATTCTCTCTTCAATAGGAGGATGGGTGCTGAGCACACTTGAAAAACTCATCCTTTTTTCCTTAAATGGATTCACGATATACATAGGCGCCGTCACTTGATTGGCTGAAGTGAGTTCAACGTCGGAAGAGGAAATTTTTTCAAGTGCGGAGGCCAAACCCTCTGGATATCTGGTTAACCTTGCACCGGAAGCATCCGCCAAATATTCTCTCCTCCGCGAAATAGCAAAATAAAGCAGGCGCGCTGCAATGGGCGCTAAAATAGCAAATACAATTGCAAAAATAAAGATCAGCGCTTGGCCTTTCCCTCCATCTGAAGAACGCCCGGAACGATATCTCCTGGAAGAACCGGAAGAATACCACATCCCTCTGAAAAACATATTTGAAATCAGGACAATGCACCCGAGTAAAATGCCTGCAAACGTCATAAAAAGCACATCCCGATTCAGGACATGGGACATTTCATGAGCGATCACTCCCTGAAGTTCGTCTCGATTCAGTCTCGGAAGCAAGCCTGTGGTAACCGCGATAGCGCACCGTTCGGGGCTCCTCCCCGTAGCGAAAGCGTTCGGAGCGGCCTCATCCATGATGTAGATCTTGGGCATGACAGGAAGATTAGCTGCAATTTTCATTTCTTCAACGATATTGAAGAGTTGCGGATGGACATCGCTGGAAATTTCTTTCGCACCGCTTGTGGCCAAAAGAATTTGATCTCCCGAAAAAAAGCTGACCAACGAAAGTACGGACCAAATGATTAAAGCAATTGAAACACCGGATATAGCCCCATTGGGAGGAAAAAAAGCGGCTCCAAGCAAATACCCCAACAACAGGAGGCATAATCCCATCCCGATAAATAGAAAAATAGACTTTCTTTTATTTTCTTGGATTAATTCCCACATAGTCGCTCAGGCGAGAATGGCGTGTGATTCTAAAAGTCGCGTTAACTTAAGAAAAACTGACTTTCGGAACTTCTTTTTCGGTTTTATCTTCCAATTCAAAAAATTCTTCTTTTGTAAATGCAAAGCTGTTTGCGATCAAGTTTGATGGAAACATTTGGATCTTATTGTTAAAAGCCAGCACTTGATCATTATAATTCTGGCGCGCAAACGCGATCCGGTTCTCAGTTGACGATAATTCTTCCTGAAGCGCCAGAAAATTCTGATTGGCTTTAAGATCCGGATAGTTTTCTACTGAAACCATAAGTCTTCCGAGAGCACCACTTAAAACACCTTCTGCCTTGGCTTTTTCCCCAACAGTTTGGGCGCTGATGGCTTGGCTTCTTGCTTTCGTCAGATTTTCAAGCGTCCCGCGCTCATGCTGCACATAACCTTTTACGGACTCAATCAAATTGGGAATCAGGTCATGCCTTCTTTTCAGTTGAACTTCGATTTGAGACCAGCTGTTCTTCACCTGATTCCGTAAACCGACTAGCGAATTAAACACCCCAACTACAGATAGAATGATCACCACCACAACTGCCAACACAACCCACAAAACTGTCATTTTCTTCCTCCCTCTGTTTTTCCGAATGTAGCTTTAAGCCAATCTAAAACTTTCGTGTTTTTCCCAAAATGCTTCATTTGAATCATTGCGTCGAGCTCGCCTGAGTCAAACCAGAGGCCGTCATTTTTCCGGCACCGATCAATCAAAACGTTATGCCCTGTCCCGCATAAAACCTTTTCCATTTTTTTGAAACAGATCGGGCATTTTCTTGCCTTTTCTTTTGCATTCTTATCGGTTTCAAACGAAGAAAGCAACTTATCCTTCTCATGAGAACTGCCCAAAAGAAGTTCAAGCTCTCCGCCATCCAACCAATTGCCCTGACACATCGGACAATGATCGACTTCTATTTGTTCATGTTCCAAAACAATCATGGCCTCATCGCACGCCGGGCAATTCATATTACTTCCACATCCCTTTTTTATTTTCTTTCGCTTCCTGCTGTAACTTCAGAAACAAATCGTGATACTTACCGCTCGTACCGTCCGGTAAAACTTCTGCCAAACCCATTTTCACAAGGTAAGCATTTAGAAATATAGTGTAGTTATTTCCATTCTCAATAAACGCTGTGCTATCAGAAGTCATATTTTCTTCCAGCTTGCCCAAAGAAATATAAACATAGCCCAGCAAGTTTCCTTCTTGATCAAACACATCAACATCAGACTCAACTTTGATTTCATTTTTAGCTACATCCAGAAAATGCTGGACTGCCTGATACGCTTCAACTCCTATATTTCGATAAGCCCAGATTTCCTTTTTGAATTTCTTGGCTTCCTGGGTGAGTATCGGCATATTATGAAGTTCCGGCGTATTAATTCCAGCTAACTTTAAATTTTGCCCATTCGAGAGCCTGAAAGTATCTCCGTCCAGAACACGTGAGACAACGTAGCTTTGTCCCTCATTTCCATTCGGGGCTGTAACTTTAGTTTGAGCGGAGACATCTCCGCCAAAGGAAATGGCCGGAACAACAAAAAAAAGAATAAGACAGCAAGAGATTCTCTTAATCATAGATCTTCTTCGTGAGGGTAAAATTATACTACCGTAGAACGAGGAAAACTAGATGGTTTTATCACTTAAGCTCTTGTGCGGGGCACCATATTGTAGGTTCTGTCGCCCCTAAAAAAGTTGAAAGTTCCCGCGAACTTTGACCAGGCAATAATCCAACGGTACCAAAAAAACTCTACCAGGCTCAAAAAAACAAGGTAGGCCGCATCTTTAGATTTGAAGATCTCCTGTGCCCGATTAAAAGTAAAAAGAGGAATAAGCGAGATGAATGCCTGATATAAAATCATTAGTATGAAAAAACCAAAAAAGAGTTCGGTGTTCAATAAACCCGCCAGGTAGCCCCAAACGGTGATCACAACGCTCGCCAATTCAAAAAAGACGCCTAAAACCTCATAAAATAAAAAGTATGGGAAAGTCACAAAACCAAAACTTCCGTACTTGGGATTGAACAACATGTATTTATAATGCCATACGGTTTCGATCATCACCCGCTGCCATCTATCCCGTTGTTGGATCAGTGATTTTACATCGTTAGGGCCTTCTGTCCAACCAACATAATAAGGAAGCATCATAATCCGGTAGTGTTTCTTCTTATGTTTCGCGATGTAACCGTGGGCCCGAAAAGTAAACTCGACATCCTCGCTGCTAAATTCAGTGTTATAACCGCCAAGGTCCAAAAGCACATCTCTTCTCCAAACCCCAAATCCTCCTGCGATATTAGGCATGGCATTAAACCGGCTCCAAGCAATGCGGTTTCCGATGAATGTGCGGATATATTCTAAAGTTTGATAAGCTACCACTGGTTTCCAAGAAAAACTTCTTTCAAGAATTTGGCCGTCCTTTATTTTAAAACCGTTCACCAAGCCAAAGTAACTCCCAATTCCAATAATCCTCTCCGGATCCTTTTGCACATGAGCCATGACTTTTAAAAGTGCATTATTTTCAAGAACCGTGTCAGAATCCATAACGCATACAAACTTATATTTGGCAATGTTAAGCCCGGCATTCACAGCACCTGCTTTTTTACCTCCACTTTCTTTGCTAAGCACCGTAATTTTAGGGTGCTTTTCCGACCGGTAAAGGCCCAGAATTTTCCCCGAGGAGAAATGGTCTGTATATGGATTATGGATGAATTTTAATTTCAAAAAATCTTTCAAGATAGGTATGGTCTTGTCAACCGAACCATCATCGACAATAATAATCTCAAATTCAGGATAATTTAAATTAAGAACGGACTTGAGACAGTCCAAAATCCAAAGTTCTTCGTTGTGCACAGGAATAATAATACTTACCGGCACCGTAAAGCTTGAAACAGAAAGAGCGGCATAATTTTCTTCTTCATGTTCCTTACGTCTGTTCCAATACTCAAAAAAACCAACCATGTTCAAAACCAAGTAATACACGGAAAGAAAAAGATAATAAGCGACAAAAATTACAAATGCTCCTGAAAAGAAACTCTTGAACGAAATCATTTGATTCTACGCTATGCCTTTTTTGTTAGCTCACGGTTCATGCGTGCTACCAGGTTCTCATCGATATTGGCAACCACTTCCAAAAGTTGAGCGCGGGAATTAGGCGAAAAAACATCTAAGGTTTTTTTAAGGCCAAAGTAAACGTTAGTTTTAACCATTCGTTCCAAAAGCAGGGTGGCCCTTTTCCGAATGGTGGAGTCCTTGGAAAGGACATTTCCCAAAATCTCGGCAATATAGTTTGAATCTACCAGCGCGTTGACACAATATTCCTTTACCTTTTCATCTCCGCTTTCAAGGAATTGTTCGATATAAGGAAGAGCCTGGCTAATGTCATCTATGATCGCATTCTTCACGCTTTCCTTTACGAACGGAGAACTGTCCTTTGACATCAGCTTAATCAACTCGGGAAAGCATTCCGCTCCTGCAATTTTAGAAAGGGCACGTACCGCTTGCATCCGAACGAACCAGATTTTATCTTGAAGACGTTTCATCAAAACAGCCTTTGCTCCTTTGTCTCCCAAAATACCCAAACATTCACAGGCAGAAGCTCGTACATCAGGCGATGGATCTTCCGTAAGATCGGCAATCCTTTTCCATTCACCTTCAGGTTTAAACTTGGAAAGAAGTTTAACAGCCCAAAACCGAACTGCCGGATCAGAACTTTCCGTTAACTCAAGAATTTCATCAACGATAGAAGGAGGAAAACTTTCCAACAAAGAAACGATTTTGTAACCGCTAAAAACGTGTTTCCCTAAAAAGTTTAAAAGAATGCCTGCCGATTGACGGGTTTTAATGCGAGCCAATGCCAACATTGAAAAGTAAGACACATCCACATCCTTATCAAGGAGCGAGTCTTTCAAAATTTCCAAAGTCGCCGGTGAATTAATGTAGCCAAGAAAAGTAATGGCCTCAACTCGTCGCCATTTGTTTCTTCCTTCTTTAGCCCTGTGTTCAATTTCAGGAATTTTTCCTGAAGCAAGAAGGAAATCGCGAAGGTACTGCTCGAGTTCTTCAGGATAAACCTTGCCCCAATTTTTTGTCATCTCGAAAAATTGTTTAGGGGAAATTTTAGTAGCGACTTGGGGGAAAGTTTTCTTGAAAGCATGTAAATCTTTTGGTGTCAAACGCTGAATATTTTTTCTGGCTTTAGTTAAAATACGGAGACGTTTTTCATCTCCTCTCTCTTTAAAGAAAACGAACGCAATCGTCATTATGCTCATGAAGATAACGAACAAAAAAAGAATCTGATCAGTAAGCCAAATGAGATCGCAGAGCTTTTGATCGTTGGGTGGAATGAGGCGAGCTTTAACTTCATGAATGAGCCCCCCTCCGTTTGCTTTGGCCGCAGCGCTTTCGTTGGAGCCATATAATCTTAAAGAGGTTTGTTTTTCCGGGAGAACTGTTTTGGAATTAGAAGAAGTTACGCAACTGCTGAGAGCTGAGAGGAGAAATACTCCGATGACAATGCCAACTGTTGTTTTTTTAAATTCAATATGCACCATTCCATTCAGAACTTAATGTTCAAGCCCGCATCAATGCTTCGGTTAAGATAATTTGGTTTTTCCTGTCCATAAGAATACCCGGCCCTAAATTTAATATTATCTGATATCCTGTAATCGCCTCCGACAAAAAGAATGATCCCCCCCTGTTTGGAAGCCTTGATGGTTTGAATGTCATAAAGACGTTGGCCAAATGCTGCGCCAGTCCAAGCATTCATTCCGTCAAACAATTCAAGATTGAGCTTAATCGATCCCCAGTGAGCATCTCCGCGCTTTTCTGTAAAAGAGAAATCGTAATCGGCGGTGATGTAATAGTTTCCATAATAAATGGTGGCACCGACCGGTGAAAAAACCCCCACCTCGGAATGTCTGTAATGCAAATACTGCTCACTTGCTTTGTAAAAAAGGGTTTTAACCAACCTGTGCTCATATTCAGCTCTGAACTTGTAACGATAAATATAATCCGTGTCAAAACCAAAACCGTGTTCAATGTGAAGATTTGAATTTTTGAACCTAAAATAAGAACCGCCGTCCAACGTAACATCGCTTACGCGATCTCTTTCGTGCCAGTTAATTTCCAAATAAGGAACTTGACCTTTAATAGAATACATAATTCGGTTCGTCAAAAGCTGCCAAACAACTTTCTTAGGCCCAATTCTGACGAAACTATACTCATACGAAGAATCTGTCATGATCTTTTGTTCTGCATGAGCGAAACTAGGCGGCGTCTCTTTGAGTGTTTGATAGGTATTTATTTGCTCCGCGCCCGCAATGGGAGGCAGAAATACCATTAATGAAGCGACTGCTAGCGCGTAAACTTCCCGTTTCATTTTTTACTCCCCGTCTGGTTCTGGAAATACTTAATGGTTTCGGTAATAATCTTATCAAGGCTATACTTGGGACGATACCCGGTCATCTTCTGGATTCTGGAAATATCAGGAACTCGAAATTTCACGTCTTCAAAATGATCACCGTAAAAATTTTTGTAAGGAGAGTAAACAATCTTGGACTTTGAACGAAGCTTTCTTTGAATTCTGTGCGCGAGCTGCTTAATGGAAACAGATTCCTTGCCGCCGACATTAAATGCCTTCCCGTAGGCCTTTTCGGTTAAGCTCAAATCGACCACTCCCCGAACTGCATCTTTCACATAAGTGAAAGTTCTCACTTGAGAGCCGTCTCCATAAATCGTAATCGGTTTGCCCGTTAAACCCGCTTGAATAAAGCGTGGGAGCACCATCCCGTAATTTCCAATTTGGCGCGGCCCGACAATATTAAAAAATCTCAAAATAATAACTTTAAGTTTATTCTCTACAGCATACGCCAAAGCGAGAAATTCGTCGACTGCTTTCGCATCCGCATAACTCCAACGCGGAACACTCGTGGGCCCCAAAATCCGGTTGTCGTCTTCCTTGATGGCTTTGGAAGACTGCTTTCCATAAGTCTCAGAGCTCGATGCAATTAATACTTTTTTATGATGCTTGCTCGCCAAGCTCAGAACGTTTTCGGTACCTTCCACATTGGTCAGGATGGATTGGATCGGATTATCTAAAATATACTTCACCCCCCCCGCTGCTGCCAAATGATAAATGATGTCGCACTTTTTGACGAGCCGCTCGAGGAGTGTCCGGTCCATGACAGAACCATTATAAAACCTGAAGTTTTTTTTGTTTGATAACAAACGCTGAATATTTAAGGCACGGCCTGTAGCAAGATTATCAAGCGCTACGACAAAAAATCTGCGCCTGAGAAGTTCCTCACATAAATGAGAACCAATAAAACCGGTGCCTCCGGTAACCAGCGCCGTTCGCCGTTTTATATGTTTCATATTTTTACCTGTTGATTTGCAATCATTACTTATTAAATATCGGCCGAATCACCCAAAAGAAAAGCTCATTCAAAAGTAAACGGGGGACTGGAAAAATCAAGGTGTGTCGGCACTTGCGCAACCGGCGCAAGTGTTGAACAATAATTGGGGCCGCGCGAATTGGCCCCGCGTCGCCCCTTCTGGGCTCCTGGGACCATTTCTCGACAACAATAGAAAAAACTCCTTGGGAAAACCAAGGAGTTTTTTATTTGTCCGAAGTCGAGAAATGGTAGCGGGGAGGGGATTTGAACCCCTGACCTCAAGGTTATGAGCCTTGCGAGCTACCAGGCTGCTCCACCCCGCGATGTAGGAAGATATGAAAGCAGATCACTTAAAAGGGAATGTATTATAACGCTGTTTACAGGAATTGCAAGAAAAGCGTTGCCTACCGGGAAACGTTTTGAGCGGATTCAGCTGGTTTTTGAGGAGCTTCTTCTTCGACCATCTTAATTACCGTCTCGCCCGGTTTTACAAGCCCCAATTCTTCACGAACGACTTGTTCCAACCGCGTCAAATCTGTTTTTAAAAGATGCTCGTCTTTTTCAAGCTGAACAACTTGAGTCTGTAAACGCTCAATCTCATGCCCAAGATCAGCCTCTTTGCGTTTCAACTTTAAATATTTTGAAAGGCCTGGTAAATAAATCACGCCGGCCGAAAAAACCAAAATGAACAACCAAAGAGGAGTTAAACGTTTCATGAAATCACCTCAGCAAAATTACTTTGCAACTTTGTGGACAGCTTTGTTTCTGCCTAAAACAGTTCCGGCGTAAACGGCTTTTGAACCAAGTTCTTCCTCGATGCGGAGTAGTTGATTGTACTTGGCAATTCGGTCCGTCCGCGAGGTAGAACCCGTTTTGATTTGGCCTGTCGCGAACGCAACGGCAAGATCTGCGATTGTGGTATCTTCAGTTTCACCGCTTCGGTGGCTCATAACAGCCGTATAAGAATTCTTGTGCGCCAATTTTACTGCTTCGATCGTCTCAGTAAGAGTTCCGATTTGGTTGACTTTAATCAAAATGGAATTGGCAACTTTCCGGTCGATGCCCATCTGAAGCCGTTTTACATTTGTCACAAAAAGATCATCTCCCACCAACTGAACTTCCTTTCCGAGCCGGTCCGTCAATTGGCGCCATCCCTCCCAATCATCTTCACTCAGTCCATCTTCAATCGAAAAAATGGGGTAACGTTCACAAAGGTTAGCATAAAACTCAACCATGTCTCGAGCTGTTTTTACGGACTGTTCTTCGGCGCGCAGGACATATTTTCCTGGATTTTTGTTGCTTCCGGTTTTATCTAGACCATAGAAACTGGAACTAGCGGGATCCAGTGCAATTTTCACATCTCGCCCCGGTTCATAACCTGCTTGTTTAATTGCTTCCATGATCACATCGAGCGCTTCCTCGTTGGATCCAAGGTCTGGAGCAAAACCACCTTCATCACCCACTGCGGTGGAAAGTTTTTTAGAATGAAGAATTTTTTTCAAGCTGTGAAACACTTCTGCTCCCATGCGAAGCGCCTCAGAAAAACGTTCTGCGTTGAAAGGCATAATCATGAATTCTTGAAGATCCACATTGTTATCCGCATGGACACCGCCATTAATGATGTTCATCATCGGAACTGGCAAAAGGTTTGCCTCTGCGCCGCCAAGATAACGGAAAAGAGAGATTTTTTTTGAATTTGCGGCTGCATGAGCACAAGCAAGCGAAACACCTAGAATAGCATTCGCACCGAGTGAAGATTTGTTTTCGGTGCCGTCTAGGTCAATCAAAAGTTTATCAATTATTTCCTGTTGTTCGGGATCTTTTCCAACAACCGCTTTTGCAATCTTTTCATTCACATTGCGGACGGCGTTCAAAACACCTTTGCCTAAGAAACGTTTCTTATCTCCATCGCGAAGTTCAACAGCTTCATGCTCACCCGTGGACGCGCCACTTGGAACAGCGGCCCGGCCCAAGGTACCGTCTGCCAAAAGAAGATCGACTTCAACAGTTGGGTTTCCTCTGGAATCTAAAATTTCTCGTGCTCTAACCTGCTTAATCTTTGTCGACATCGAAACCAATTCCTCCTAAATGCTACCTTCCTTCTACATCAAGGAACTTTGTTTTTTTCTTGAGTATCAAAAATGTTAAATAAACAACCAATCCAAAACCAAATAGGGCTGCCCAAAGCGGATCAATCACAAATTCACCTTCCGTAATTCTTCCTTTAATCAACGCTAGGACAGAAAAAACAGAAATGATGGCAAAAAATCCTGAATACTCCCGCCTCAAAGCGTTTTTCAGCGAAAAAGACAAATTGGGCTTCCGCCATCTTTGAGGCTTAAGCGGAAGAAAAGCAGGCGTTTCGTTCGCCCACTTCAAATACTCATCACCGAATTTCTTTCGTAAAAACTCTTCTTCGGCAAACATAATTCGTTCGTAATAAAGCCAGAAAATAAGAATCGCAACTGCCATAAACCACCATAGCCTCACGGATAAAATAATTCCAAACCAAATCACGAAGTTTCCAAAATAAAGCGGATGCCTTATGAGCGAATAAACTCCTGTTGTATTAAGCACATTAGCTCTTTGTTCTGTTACATTCCTTCCTGAGGTTCCCCGCGGAGCGCAACCCACAGTGAACATGCGAAATCCCAAGCCGCAAAATGAAATCATGAGGCAAAAAAGTTCCCAGGCGTGGTCACCCACAGGATACCTAAAATCGGTAAGGGCGATCAAAAATAAAAGAATAAAAACCAAGGGCAGATAACTTCGCCATCTAAAAAGCCAATTTCCTGAACGTTCAAATTCCTCTCTTAAAGCCATGGAGATCCTTTCGAGGCGTGCATTGTACACTTATTTTGCAATTTTCACCATCGAACCTTCAACTTTTAACTTTTCTGAAATAAAAAGTTGGATGGCCTCAGGATAAAGTTCATATTCCGCCGCATGAACACGTGCTTCAAGCATCTCAAACGTATCATCAGGCTTAATAGGCACTTTGCGCTGTAAAATAATGGGGCCCGAGTCGACTCCTTCATCCACAAAATGGATTGTAACGCCGGTTTCTTTTTCCTTTGCTTCAAAAGCATCTTTAATCGCATGGGCTCCCGGATATTTTGGAAGCCAGCTTGGGTGAATATTGATAATACGCCAACGCCAAGCGCGGACAAATTCTGGGCTGAGGATGCGCATAAATCCAGCTAAAAGAATCAAATCTACTTTTTTCTCTTTAAGCTTTTCCGTTATATGGTGGTCAAACTCAACTTTTGATTTGAAATTCTTTCGCTCTGCGACAAAGGTTTCAAGGCCAAAACGAGCAGCACGAGTGAGGGCTAAGGCGCTCGGGTTATCGCAAACGACGAGAACGATTGCACAATCAAGCCCATCGGTTTGAATCCTGCGGACAATATTCTCCATATTGGTTCCGGAACCCGAAACAAAAATGGCAATTCGTTTCTTTTTATGCTTTCGAATCATCTCGTTATGCTTCCGAATCATCGTGAAACTCTCTATGGCGGATCGGATTTTCCTTACCCGCCATGACAATAACCCATTCACCCAAAATTTTCTTTTTTTCGAAATAATTTAAAATTTCAGACAGTTTCCCACGCACGGTCTCTTCAAACTTTTTTGTCATCTCGCGTGAAACCGACGCCTCGCGATCCCCGAAAATATCGAGCATATTTTTCAAAGTTTTTAAAATACGGTACGGGGATTCGTAGAAAATTAAAGTTCTCTTCTCATCTGCCAATTCCCTCAAAGCATCTTGCCTTGCCTTTTCCTTTTGCGGAAGATAAGCAAGAAATGTAAATGCGTGCGACGGAAGCCCGCTCACAATCAAGGCATTCACAAATGCGGCCGGCCCGGGAATGGATTCGATTCGAATGCCGGCTTCAATCGAATCACGAACCAATGAAAAACCGGGATCCGAAATAAGCGGCGTACCGGCATCGGTAATATAGGCCGCTCGGGCACCTTCCTTTAATTCACGTACCAATGATTCCTGCTTTCCTTCAGATGAATGATCATGATACGTCCTGAGCGGTTTTTTAATCTCCAAATGTTTCAGGAGCATCCCGCTTCGCCTGGAATCTTCGCAAATCACAAAATCAACTTCGCGCAAAATCTCAACCGCCCGAAACGTAATGTCCCCTAAATTTCCGATAGGCGTCGCCACCAAATAAAGAACGCCGGCTGAACCCTTCACGGCTAGGAACTCCCAGCCCCTTCAGACTGTTTTTGTTTCCTGATACGGAAAATATAATCTAAAAATGTAATCACATAAAATGAAACGAAACCGAGAAGGGCGCTCCCAAGCTGCTGCCTTCCAAGTTGGATCATGAGAAAAAATGCAGAAGCAAGTACCAAATAACGGACAAAAAATCTTTTTCGGAGCGCGCTTGTCACTTTCCCAGAACCCTGCTCAGCCTCTTTTCTCGTACGCTCCACATTCGAAAGAAGCGATGAAAAATTAATCACACCTATCACAACTCCGCCCCACCAACCAATAGCAAGGGGAATTTGTTTCATCACCCAAAGGGCAAGCGTACCAAAAACTCCGAGAGCGAAAGCAGAATAAATAACGGACCGCTTCATAAAGTTTAACGGTTTCTTTCGACAACGTACTGAAGGAGAGCAAGCAGACTGCGCCGCGAGGGTGAATCTGAGAAAACAGCAAGTTCAAGTGAGGCGCGTTCTGTGAATTCCCGTGCTTTCGCTATGGAATAATCCAGCGAACCGTATTCTTGAAGCAAACAAACCAAATCCCCAAGCTGGGTATTATTGAGGCCTGATTTCACTTTCGAAAAGATCTCTGCTTTCCCGCTTTCATCAAGAAGTGTAATAAGTCTGATTAAAGGAAGCGTTAAAACTCCGGCCTGAAGATCGGCGCCGAGTGTTTTGCCGAACTCATTTTCCTTACCCATGAAATCAAGGCAGTCATCCATGATTTGAAACGCGGTTCCAAAATAAATTCCAAATCGTTTGAGCGCAAGAGCGCGCTCCATATCAAGCCCTGCTAAAATTGCGCCCGACTCAAGGCAAGTGGCAAGCAATACAGCCGTTTTACGTTCGATAATGGTGAGGTAGGCTTCTTCTTTTAAATTAAAATTGTTCTTTTCTTTTAATTCTAAAATTTCCCCGTCACAAACAATGCCCGCCGTTTGAAGGAATGCCGCAATTACCTGCTCATTTTTAGTACTAAAAATGACTTCAATTGCTTTATCGTGCAAATAATCTCCGACGAGAACGGCCACTTGGGAATTCCACATGGCATTTACGGTCGGCAAATTTCGTCTGAGGTAAGCGGAATCAATGATGTCGTCATGAATCAAAGTGGCGGAATGAAAAATTTCAAGAGCCGCCGCGGTTAAAACCACTTTATCTGAAATCGTGCCGCCAAAACTTGCTCCTAAAAGCACGAGCGCGGGCCTTAAAAGTTTTCCCTTGGATTTGAAAAAATAGCGGACCACTTCACTTGAAAGTTCGTTGGGAGTCGCCAAAATTTCAAGAATTCGCTCTTCAACCAAAGGAAGAGAGTTTTGGATCGGCCGGTAGATTTCTTCGAGAGGAAACGTTGTTTTTTGATTCACGAGGGCTGTATTTTAGGGGTTTTTAATCAATTTTAACTTTTCTGACTTCAACACCCGCTTCTTTAAGAAGCTTCATTGAAGTTTCGCCAAGCGGGTAATCTACATTAAATACCACCTCACGAATGCCGCTATTGATAATCATCTTCGTGCAAAGCAGGCACGGGGAATAAGTGGTATAAAGCGTGGCGTCCTTAATATTAACACCATGATATGCCGATTGTGTAATCGCGTTTTCTTCGCCATGGGAACACAGGCATTCGTCCAGTTTTGTCCCGGAAGTTGCCATTTGGTTGCAACGCGGACAACCGCCTTCGTTGCAATTTTGAACGCCACGCGGAGTGCCGTTATAACCGGTCGAAATGATTCGTTTGTCTTTAACGATGACGGCGGCAACTTTTCGTTTGACGCAATTGGAACGAAGCGCGACAACTTTTGCGATCCCTAAGAAATATTCGTCCCAATTCGGGCGTTTTTTTTTCTGCGCAATAGTCATCACGATCTTCGTAATGTCATCGTGGAGTTTTTGGAGTGTCCCTGAATTTTGGACGCTGTAATCAGCAAGTTTAATGGTTTGATCGAGTTGCTGATCACTGCCAATTGTGCTCTTGCCTTCCTTTTTTTCTAACTTCACAAACTCTTGAAACGTTTTGGGATCATTTTCACGCTTACGCTTTTTAAGACGTCCGAATCTTATTTTGGGTAACGCTGTCACATTTAAGAGGACAAAACCATTGCGGGATTTAAGTGTTTTGGCTTCGGCGGGATGGCGAATAGAATCGACCACGTAATTTTTATCAATTTCAATCCGATCAATAATACGTTTCGCTAAAACATCTTGGCCGAACTTTTTACGAAGCTCATTACCTGTTGAGATCAGATTATCGCGCGTGATCGGCTTCTTCTTCTTGGAAACCTCGTCGCGAACGACATCCGAAAGAGAAAAATAATTGAAGCCGCGCTCTTTTAAAAACCGCGCGACTTCGCCTTTGCCTGAACCGTTTTTCCCTGTTAAGCCGATAATCATTCCAACCACCTATTATGGAAAGATAATATATCAAAATTTCATCCTAGATTAAAGAAGAGCTTTTAGCCCCCTTTACAGGAGCTTCCCATCTTTCTATACTAGGCGACCTATGCGAACTCCAGACCGAACAGCAAAAAGCGTTCTTACAATGATGTGCGCTGCCATCTCCTTTGGTGTAATGGCTACCTTTGTGAAATTGGCGTGCAGGTCGATTCCCTCACTCGAAATTGTTTTTTTCAGAAGCATTCTGGGATCCATCATGATCGGTGCTATGATCTGGAAAGAACGTGTTCCTTGGATCGGAAAAAATCCGAAAATCATGGTGCTGCGTGGAATCTTTGGCTTTGCCGCGCTTTCGATGCACTTCTATGCGATTTCGAAGCTTAATTTGGGAATCGCAGTCATGTTGAATTATACGGCCCCTATCTTCGTTGTCATTTTCGCGCGTTTCGCTTTAAAAGAACGAACGACTTGGATTGTGAAAGCAGCGATCTTTTTCTCTTTCCTCGGACTTTATTTACTTGGTACGCCACAGTTCGATGTGAAACCAATTGCGCTTTTAATCGGTATTCTATCTGGAATTTCTGCCGCAGTAGCTTATGTATTAATTCGGTTCAGCAGCGAAGAAGATTCGCCTTACACAATTATATTTTACTTCACAACTATATCTACCATTGGCTCGTTTCCACTCCTTGCATTTGGTTTCCATTGGCCAAATATAACGGAATGGTTAATGCTCTTGGGAGTAAGTGTGTCTGCTTTTTTTGGGCAGGTGTGGCTTACAAAATCTATTCAAAACGCGCCCGTCTCTTTTGTTCTCCCTTTTTCTTACTTAACCCCCGTTTTTGCGGCCATCTTGGGTGCTTTGATTTGGAAAGAATATCTGGGTATGCAATCAGTCGTCGGCGGATCAATCATTATCGCAAGCGGAATTGTGATTTATCTCTTCCGCGAAAAAACGCCGTTTATCCCACTAGAAGAATAAAAACGAATCAGGTAACAACGCTTCCCTTAGACTGTTGATTTTCAAATGCCTTAGCTGTATCAAAACCAACTACGCGTTCGGTACGATCCGTAGATGTTTCTTTCACATAACCTGCATGTCCAAAAAGTCGAACACAACCTGAAACGAAAATGGCGAGACCCATGATCAAAAATAGAAAAGCGAATCCTTTATGCCGAGCTTTTATTTAGCACCTCTCCAACTAAATAAAGAAAAGACCGTATTTAGCATAAGGAACTGCTGAAGCAGCTATATCAAAAACCCCGCCTAGTAAATCACCTACTGTTTGCACTGTTCCCCCTAAAACTCCGCCGACCGTACCTACAATTGGCGGCCCGGTGAAAGTACCATTAATGGTATGAACAAGAATTTGTGTTGGAGCAAGAAGCATTTTCTGAAGACCGTAGGTAAAACGGCTA